>Ga0136615_10000167_pt1 | contig 28155 bp, 22 predicted proteins | sample AntDrymUQ2882206_2_FD_106647 | JGI IMG/M metagenome (GOLD analysis project Ga0136615, IMG submission 106647) | Polar desert sand microbial communities from Dry Valleys, Antarctica - metaG UQ288 (22.06) | ecosystem: Environmental > Terrestrial > Soil > Desert | place: Antarctica: Dry Valley... | reverse complement strand
GTCCTGAGGCAGGCCGGGATCTCGGTCCTGGTCTCGGCGCCGGCGTTTAAGACCAGTGACTACCGGGCACTGGTCGGTGAGGTACGCGCGGACTGCCCGGACCTGCGCGAGATCTACTTCATCGGCGACCCCGAGTGGGAGCAACTGCTCGCCGACGGCCGTAAAGGCGATGCCTCCCTGCTGGCAGCGCGAGAGACCGAGCTGTCGGCCGACGACCCAGTCAACATCCAATACACCAGCGGCACAACAGGTTTCCCCAAGGGCGCAACCCTCACCCATCACAACCTGCTCAACAACGGCTTCTTCGTGGGGGAGGGCTGCGGTTACACCGAGGCCGACCGGGTCTGCATCCCGGTGCCGTACTACCACTGCTTCGGCATGACGATGGGCAATCTGGCCTGCACCTCGCACGGGGCCACCATGGTGATCCCGGCGCCCGGCTTCGACCCCGCTGCGACCCTGCGCGCCGTACAGGAGGAGCAGTGCACGTCGCTGTACGGCGTACCGACGATGTTCATCGCCGAACTCGGGCTGGCTGACTTCGCCGACTACGACCTGTCGAGTCTGCGGACCGGCATCATGGCCGGCTCGCCGTGCCCGGTCGAGGTGATGAAGCGGGTCATCAACGAGATGGGAATGGCCGAGGTGACGATCTGCTACGGCATGACCGAGACCTCCCCGGTCTCGACCCAGACGCTGGCCGACGACGACATCGACCGCCGGACTTCCACCGTCGGCACAGTTCACCCCCATCTCGAGGTCAAGGTCGTCGATCCGGCCACCGGGCTGACCGTGGCGCGCGGCGAGCCGGGCGAGTTCTGCACCCGAGGCTATTCGGTGATGCTCGGCTACTGGGACGAACCGGACAAGACCGCCGAGGCGATCGATTCGGCCCGGTGGATGCACACCGGTGACCTCGCGACGATGGATGCTGACGGGTATCTCAACATCGTCGGACGGATCAAGGACATGGTCATCCGCGGCGGGGAGAACGTCTATCCGCGCGAGATCGAGGAGTTCCTCTACACCCATCCGGACATCGTGGATGCGCAGGTGATCGGCGTACCGGATGAGCGCTACGGCGAGGAACTGATGGCCTGGATCCAGCTGCGCGAGGGCGCCGAGGAGCTGACCTCAGCCTCGCTCCGGGAGTACTGCGCGGGGAAGCTGGCCCACTACAAGGTGCCCCGCTATGTCAAGATCGTGACCGAATTCCCGATGACCGTGACCGGGAAGGTTCGCAAGGTCGAGATGCGCGAGACGTCGGTCGACGAACTCGGTTTGGGGGATGCGGCCGCCGTGCGCAACGCCTGACCACGACGACCGCGCGCCACAGCGACTAACCTTCCCGAGTGCGCCCCGGCCTAGGGTCGTCGCGTACGCGTCACGCTCGAGGAGCAGGAGAATCCCGTGCCAGCCGGCAAAGTCAAATGGTTCAGCGCCGACAAGGGCTTCGGCTTCCTCTCACGTGAGGACGGGGCCGACGTGTTCGTGCACCGCGATGCGCTGCCCGCGGGCGTCACGGAACTCAAGCCAGGCCAACGGGTCGAGTTCGGCATCGTCGAGGGTCGCCGAGGTGATCAGGCCCTGCAGGTGAAGGTGCTCGATCCGCTGCCGTCGGTGACGCAGGCCTCGCGTCGTCCGGCCGAGGAACTGGTGTCGATCATCGAGGACCTGATCAAGCTGCTGGACAAGACGTCGAACACGCTGCGCCGAGACCGGTACCCCGATCGAGAAGAGGGCCGCAAAGTGGCTGCCGTCATGCGGGCGGTCGCCGACGACCTAGCCGGCTGAACTACTAGCTGGATCCGCGCAGGAAGCCGATCGGCCAGGCGCCGGACAACCCCTCGCAGCCCTCGCCGGAGTCCTGCACCACCACGATGTAGTACGCCGCCGGTACGGCGTCAGAGGTGGACAGCTCGTAGGTGGCCTCTCGGCCGACGTCAACCTCACCGATCAGGTCGTCGTCGGTCAGTCCCTGGTCGAAGACCTGAAAGGACCAGCCGGACTCGGCGACGTCGTCGGGCACCTCGATCAGGATCGTCATGTCCGGGTCGACTTGCAGTACCTGCGGGGTGACCGAGTAGCGCCTGCCCTCTCCGTCCAGGCAGTACTGCGTCGCCTCCACGTCCATCTGCTGATCGTCGACCGACACCGAGACGGTCGGGGCACTGTCGGCGGAACAGGCCGAGGCGAGCAGGGCCAGGCTGACCGAACCGGCCCACAGCGATCGGCGGGTGGACGGCCCGGTCACGCGTACGGGTCGGACAGCCGGGTGGTGCCCGGGTCGAGCGGCTGAGTAAGGGGTGCGGTGGGCGGTCCGGTGGGTGGATCGCTGGGGCTCTTGCGCGGATCCTTGGTTCGGATCCCGCGCGGGCGATTGCGGCCGTACAGCGTGAATCCGAAAGCGACCACCAAGAGCACGGCGGCCACGGTGAAGCCCACCCAGCCGATCGTGGGCAGCAGGATTCCGACCGCGCCGCCAAAGACCCACGCCAACTGCAACAGCGTTTCCGAACGGCCGAATGCCGAGGCGCGCAGCGACTCCGGGACCTCCCGTTGAATGATGGCGTCCAGTGCGGTCTTACCCAACGAGTTGGTGATGCCGGCGACCAGAGCCATCAGTACGGCCATGACGATGCTGTACGTGAACGCCGTCAGTACGGCTACGGTCGCGGCCACCCCGGTCGAGATGAGCACCAGCAGATCCGGTTTGTCGGTGCCCCGGACCCGCGAACCGATCGCCGTACCGATGAAGCTCCCGAGGCCGGCCGCGGCGGCCACCCCGCCGAGGGTCAGAGTGCCCGCCCAATCCGTGCCGACATTCGCCTGGATCAGGAACGCCATGAAGATGGTCAGGAATCCGCCGAGGCCCCGCAGCGCCGAGGTGGCCCGCAGCGCGGTGATAACGTGGATCCCCAGCGCGCGACGCTCGAGGTGACCGGTCTCGTCCTGCCCGCTCGTCATGACCCGGGCGCTGACCTCACCCTCGCTGGTCTCCACGTGCGCCGGCAGCCGCAGTGCGCACACCGCACCGATCAGGAAGACCACGGCGGTCAGCCCCAACTCCCAGCTGAAGCCGAGAACCTTCGCCACCCCGACCCCCAGAAGTCCGAGAACCGCACCCGAGGCCAGCCCGAAGATCGACATTCGGGCGTTGGCGGCGACCAGGGTCAGTTGATCGGGAAGCACCCGTGGAACAACGGCAGCCCGGAGCACCCCGAAACCCTTGGACAGGATCAGCACACCCAGCGCGGCGGGGTAGAGGGCGAAATTGTCGTAGTTGGCGGCCATGATCCAGGCCAGCAGTGCGCGGCCGATCAGGCTGACCGCCAGAGCCGCCCGTCGGCCCCGCTGAAGACGGTCCAGCGCTGGTCCCAGCAGCGGTGCCACCACGGCGAACGGCGCGACGGTGATGAGCAGGTAGAGCGCGACGTTGCTGCGCTGCGCGTCCACGGCGGCGGCGAAGAACAGCGTGCCGGCTAGGGAAACCGCGATCAGGGCATCGCCCGCGGTGTGCAGCGCCGAGGTCCACAGCAGGCCGGACAGGCCGGTGTCGCCGGCTCCGTCGGCCCGGCTCGCGGCGTTGATCCGGCGGACGGTGTTGCCGGTGATCTCCTTAGTCCGGGCAGCCGCCACCCGGGTGACCGTGATCCGCCCGGCTCCGGGCCCGGCCGGCCGGCGGGGTCGCGACTCCCGCAGGTTCAGGGGCTCGGTGCCCGGCCGCTCGTACGGGATGGGCGCCGTATCGTGTCGCGGGGGGATCGACCCGTCAGGCGACCGGCCGCTGCGCGCGGGACGGCGGATCGGCAGGCGGCCGGAGCCGGTGTTCCCGCGTCGTAATCCCCGAGCCATGAGCCCATCTTGCAACAGTGCCTCGCGCATCGGGGATGATGAGCCGGTGAGTCCTCCGTCTACCCGAAGTCATGAGGCATCCATCGACGCCGTGCTGCGCGACGGCGAGCCGACGGCGCGCGCCGCGGCGGTCGAACTCGGCGGGAACACCGTCGGTGATCATCTCGGCGTGGTCGCCGAGGCGGAGTCCGATCGGGTGGTCACCCACCGCTTCACCAGCGCGGCGCGTGGCTACGGCGGCTGGCAGTGGTCGGTCACGCTGGCCCGCGCCCCGCGGAGCAAGAAGATCACCGTGGACGAGGTCGTACTGCTGCCCGGGGACGGTGCGCTGTTGGCCCCGGCCTGGGTGCCTTGGAGCGAGCGAATCATGCCCGGCGACCTCAGCGTCTCCGACGTACTGCCGACGGCAGCTGATGACCTCCGCCTGGTTCCCAGCTACCTGGGCAGCGATGATCCGGCCGCCGAGGATCCCGGCGTCGAACCGATTCTGTTCGAGCTCGGCGTGGGGCGGATCCGGGTGCTGTCCCGCGAGGGTCGTACGGAGGCCGCCGATCGCTGGCACACCGGCGAGCACGGTCCGGCCACGCCCATGGCGCGGCATGCTCCCGGCGAATGCGCCTCCTGTGGCTACTTCCTGCCTATCGCCGGGTCGATGCGACAACTCTTCGGCGCCTGCGCGAACGTGCTGGCCCCGGCCGACGGCCACGTCGTGAGCGCGGACTTCGGTTGCGGCGGGCACTCCGAAGCCGTGATCGAGCCAGCGCCGCCCGAGGCCGGTCCGTCGTACAACACGGCGGATTTCGACATCCTGCCGGTCGACTAGCGCCTCCTGGCCCACCCCTCGCCCGGAGCAGGTCGTCATCGATCCATGACGACCGTTATCGCGAAAACGGCGCGAATCGGGCCAGCAAACGCGCGGTTATCGCGAAAACGGCGGTTCAGAGTGGATGTGCGGGACGGGGTTGATCCCCAGGGCATCAGCGAGCACGGTCGCGCACTCGGCGATCGTCGGCCGCTGCGCCGGATCCAGCCGCAGCGTCGCGTCGATGAGTTGGGAAACACTGGTAGGGACTCGGCGCCGGGTCTTGAGTCGGGCCGGAACGGCGATCAGATGTGCGGGTCGCTGACCGGTGCGCGTGGACGTGCCGTCCTCATGGGGCACGGCAGGCTCCCCGACGATCGACTCATAGAGCACGCCGCCGATGCCCCACACATCCGCGGCCGGGCCGAGCCGGTGTCCGAGGGCCTGCTCGGGGGCTAGGTAGCCACGGGTGCCGGCACCGGCCCTTCCCTTTCCCGGCCGTCGGGCGATGGACAGGTCGATTCGCTTTGCCCGCCCCGCGTCAGCCACCACGTTGGACGGCTTCAGATCCAGGTGCAGCCAGCCCTGTCGGTGCAGGTAGCCGACCGCCGAGGTGAGGTGCAGGCCCAGGTGCAACACGTCCCGTACGGGCAACCGCTCGTGCTCCTCCAGCAGGGCGTTGAGGGTGAACCCGGAGATCGTCTCCAGGATCAGTACCGGCGATGGGCCGGGGATGGTCTCGTACCAATGCACGATGTGCGGGTGGTGCAGGGATCTGAGCACCCGACCCTCGGCGCGAAGCTGCCGTGCACCCTTGAGGTCACCAAGATGATCGGGTCGCAGTGCCTTCGCGACGACCCGACAGCCCCGGTCGGCGCTCCAGGCGTCGTAGACGTTGATCCGGTGCCCTTCGTGCAGCAGGTCGAGGACGCTCACGCCGGGTACGAGTTGTTGCTGCGGCGAATGAGCGGCGACCGGGGACGGCGTGGTCATGTTGCTGCCTTCGTCCCAACCGCGGCGCCTATGGTCTCGTAGATCGGAGCCCGGTGGATCTGGCCGCCGTCGATGAGCAGGGTGCGATGAGCCATGGCGGCGACCTCTGGGTCGTGGGTGATGAGCACGGCGGTACGACCGACCAGCAGCCGCGGCAGCACGCGTGCCGCGGTGGTGGAGTCCAACCCGTTGGTCGGCTCGTCGAGAATCAGTACGGGGGGGTCGCGCAGCAGCGTGCGGGCCAGCGCGATCCGCTGGCGTTGTCCGCCGGACAGTGATCGCCCCTTCTGACCGATGCGGGCGTCCAGGCCGCCGGGCATCGCGGTGACGAAGTCCAGGGCATCGACCTCCTCCAGCGCCCAGCTCAGCTCGGCATCGGTGGCCGCCGGCTGCCCGAGCAGGAGGTTGTCCCGGACACTGGCGTCGAAAACGAGTGTTTCCTGCAGCACGACGCCGATCGCGGCACGCACCGAGTTCAGTTGCAGGTCACGCACGTCGTGGCCGTCCAGGCGGACGGCACCGTCCTCCGGGTCGATCAGGCGGGCGAGCAGCTTGGCCACGGTGGACTTGCCCACCCCGCTGGGCCCGAGCAGGGCCACGACCTCGCCGGGATGGATGCGCAGATTAGCGTCGTGCAGGGTCGGAGCCGGCGCGTCGGGAAAGCGATAGGTGACCGCTTCGAGGTCCAGTCGTCCACGGACCCGGTGCAGGGCGCGAGCACCGGCTCGTTCGGTTACTCCCGCTGGGGTGTCGAGCAACTCGAGCACACGTTCGGCTCCAGCAGAGGCGGAGAAGATCAGGCCGACGATATCGCCGAGTTCCTGAACGGGCCGGTAGAGCATGCCGAGATAGGCGAGGAAGGCCAGTAGACCGCCTAGTGTCAACCGCCCGTCGGCCATTGCCCAGGCGCCCAGGACGATGGCGGCAAGCATGCCGGCCAGCTCGAACAGATGGACGACGATCGGGTAGAGCCCGCGCAGCTTGGCTGCGGCCAGTTCGGCGTCATAGATGTCCTCCGCCTGGCCCTGGAACCGAGCGGCCTCCTGCGCCTGCAAGCCGTGGCTCTGGACCAGGGCCGCCGAGGACAGTGATTCCTCGGCAATCGAGGACAGCGATCCGGTACGCCGGCGCTTCTCGCGCGATGCGCGCTTGAGTCGCCGGGCGTAGAAGCGAGCTGTACCCCAGAACAACGGGGCGAGCACGAGTGAGGCAAGGGCGAGCTGCCAGTCCAGGAGCAGCAGGGCGCCGATGAAGAAGACGAGTTGGAAGACGGCGGATACGACGCTGGTCAGTCCGCCGACGAACAGCGACTCGATCGCCGCGACGTCTCCGCTCAATCGCGCCACGAGATCGCCGAGGCGACGGCGGTCCAGCGTCGGTAGCGAGAGTTGGTGCACATGCGCGAACAAGCGTGAGCGCAGCCGTACCAGGAACTTCCCGCCGACCCGGGCCGCGACATACTCATCGGTGTAGGAAAGGCCGCCGGAGCAGAGGTTGAGAGCCAGGTAGGCCAGCGCCAACCAGCCCAGCGGACCGAGCACCTGCGGCACGAGCACGCTGTCGACCAAGATCTGGAACAGCCAGACTTCGAGGGTCATGACGGCGGGCAGGGCGGCAACGGCAGCCAGGCCGACCAGGAGCAGCCAACGGTCGGCGCGCAGATCCGGCCAGAAGCGTCGGATGATCTCCCGAATCGGGACCGGGGGAGCAGCCGCGACGAGTCCGACCTTTTCACTCAGCGGGGCCAGTGCGCCGCGCAACGCAGCCAGCGGCCGGACGCCGAGAGGCCCCCGTCGCGCGGTCTGGCCTGATGGTGCGGCGGCCAGCCGGATGCGAAAGGGGCCAATCGGCTTACCCATGGTGGGTCAGTTGGTCGTACGGGGGAAGCGGCGACGGCGCCGACGCCGCGGCCGAGACCGCGAGGTCCGATCGAAGAGTCCGGTGGCGGCGGGGGCGACTGCGGTGAAGATTCCTGAGCGAGCCATGTCACGTTCCTTCCTGTGGATGCCGGACCCTTTGTCCGGCTCTGGCATAACTCTGATTGCCGGACATGGCATGACGATGAGTTGACCGTGGAGAGGACGCTTATCTAGCGGCTGGGCGGGACATCCTTGCGATCATCCACAGTGGACGCGGCCGTAGATGCCGGTTCAGTGAGGTTGACCCTGTCCGGGCGGCGGGTCCTGCCCTGCCACATAGCGATGCCCAGGCCCCACAACCCGATCAGAAAAGCGGCCAGAAACGACCACAGCCAGATCATCGCGTCTGCTCGGCGAAGGGCCGGGATGAAGAACAAGAGCACCAGGAAACCGACCAGGGACAGCGCTGTTCCGGCCACAGCCACCCGCACTGTGTTGATCTCCTTGGGCGGAGGCGCGGGACGCAGCGCGGGGCTCACGCGGTCACCTTATGTCCCTGTGGCGATAGGCCACTTGACGCGGCTGGGGTGTGGCACGATGCTCCCTGCTTCGCCACCATTCCTGCGCGGCACACTCACCGGTGCCGTCGTTACCTACGCCGAGGTCCCCGTTGTCCGTTCGCCACATCGCTGCGTCCACTCCGCCCTCTGGTCGGCGTCCTCGAGACACCAGCAAGGACGCGACGAAGCAACCACCTGCCGAGGCGGACACCGACAACCTCGATGACGACAACGTCGAAGGGGATGACCTCGACGATGACGATGACCTCGATGACGACAACGTCGAAGGGGATGACCTCGACGATGACGATGATGGCCTGGCCGTCGAAGTCGATGATGCGGATGAAACCGAGAGCGACCCGGACACCGACATAGACGCCGGCGTCGCCGCGGTCGCCCCACGACGTCGCCTTCCCCGAGTTCGCATGTCGCGCGGCGCGACCGCCGTCACCGAGGAGGCGCCGGTCAGCACCAGGACCGGTCCCCGGATCAACACCGGTCCCGCGATCAGGCCCAAGAGCGGCTTCGACGCCTACTTCGAAGTGAGCCAGCGTCGATCGACGTACGTCCGCGAGGTCCGCGGCGGTTTCGTCACCTTCTTCACCATGGCCTACATCCTGGTGCTCAACCCGATCATCCTCAGCGGCGCCGACGTCGACGGTACGACGTTGCCCTTCGCCGCGGTCGCGGCCACGACGGCGATGGTCGCGGCAGTCATGACAATTCTGATGGGCGTCATCGGCCGGTACCCGTTCGCACTGGCCACCGGGCTTGGCCTCAACGCGCTGGTCGCTGTGCTCGCCCTGACCCAGCTCTCCTGGCCGGAGGTCATGGGGCTGGTCGTGCTGGAAGGCCTGTTAATCGCGATCCTGGTGGTCACCGGTCTGCGGACCGCGATTTTCTTGGCCATCCCGCAACAGCTCAAGATCGCGATCAGCGTCGGGATCGGGCTGTTCCTGACCCTGATCGGACTGGTCGATGCCGGGTTCGTGAAGCGGGTGCCGGACGCGGCCAACACCGTCGTCCCGGTCCAACTGGGCAACGGGTTCAATCTGGACGGCTGGCCGGTGCTGGTCTTCGTCGTCGGCGTGCTGATCATGTCCATTCTCGTGGTACGCAAGGTCCGCGGCGGAATCCTGATCGGCATCGTGGTGACCACCATTCTGGCGATCATCGTGGAGGCCATCGCCAAGGTGGGGCCGGCATTCGGACCGGACGGGGTCAATCCGAACGGCTGGCAACTCACCGTGCCGGCGCTGCCCGACAGCCTCGTCGCCACTCCGGACCTGTCCATCGTGGGCAACTTCTCGCTGTTCGGCGGATTCGAGCGGATCGGTGTATTAGCCGCAGTGTTGATCGTGTTCACCCTGATGCTGGCCGACTTCTTCGACACGATGGGAACCGCAGTTGCCGTCGGCGCCGAGGGGAAGCTCCTGGACAAGAAGGGCAACCTGCCCGGCGCTACCCGGGTGCTCTTCGTCGACTCGGTGGCCGCCGCTGCCGGCGGGGCGTCCAGCGTCTCGTCCAACACGACCTACATCGAGTCGGCCTCCGGGGTCGCCGACGGTGCTCGGACCGGCTTGGCCAGCGTGGTCACCGGCGGGCTGTTCCTGGTCGCGATGTTCCTCTCGCCGCTGGTCAGCATCGTTCCGTCCGAGGCTGCGACGCCGGCATTGGTCGTCGTCGGCGCGTTGCTGGTCAGCCAGATCCGCAACCTCGAGTTCGACGACCTGTCGCTGGTCATCCCGGCCTTTCTGACGATGGCGTTGATGCCGTTCACCTTCTCGATCACCAACGGGATCGGGGCCGGATTCATCAGCTTCGTCGTGTTGCGGCTGGCCAAGGGCCGGGCCAAGGACATCCATCCGCTGATGTGGATCTCGGCCATCCTGTTCGCGGTGTATTTCTTCATCGAGCCGATCCAGCGGCTCATCGGCTGATCGAAGGACCAGGCCCCGGCTCGACGTACGAAGGTGACCGTGTCGATCGTAAGGTAAACTAACGATCGGAATGGGACGAACAACGCTCGACACTGCCGCCCTGGCTCACGACCTGCGCCTGGCGGTGATGCGGCTCTCGCGTCGGTTGCGCAGTCAGCGCGCAGACACCTCGCTCACCCTGACTCAACTCGCAGCGCTGTCCACGCTGCGGGCCAAAGGTCCGCTCACCCCAGGCGAACTCGCGGCGTACGAGCGCGTGCAGCCGCCGTCTATGACCCGCGTCCTGGCCACCCTCGAGGGCGCCGGACTCGTCGCCAGGACCAAGCACGCGACCGATGGGCGTCAGGTGATCGTGCAGGTCACCGACACGGCCAGGGCGCTGTTGGACGACGAGATCCGGATGCGCGAAGCCTGGTTGGCCCAGCGGATGAACGAACTCAACCCGCAAGAGCGCGATCAGCTTCGGATGGCCAGCGCCATCATCGAGAGGTTGCTGGAGTCATGACCGCGACCGCCGCCGACGCTGCCGACGTTGCCGTCCCCGCCGTCCCCGCCGTCCCCGCCGTCCCCGCCCTGGCTACCGGCGGCGCATTCCGCTCGCTCCGGATCCGGAACTTCCGGTTGTACGCCGGGGCGAACTTGGTGAACAACACCGGCACCTGGATGCAGCGCATCGCCCAGGACTGGCTGGTTCTGCAGCTGTCCGACAGCGGTCTGGCGCTGGGCATCGTGACCGCGTTGCAGTTCGCGCCGATTCTTGCATTGAGCCTGTACGGCGGGATGCTCGCGGACCGTTACGACAAGCGCAAGCTGATGATGATCACGCAGGCGACGATGGGCCTGGCGGCCCTGGTGCTCGGGCTGCTCGTCCTGACCGATCTGGTAGCGCTCTGGCACGTCTTCGTGATTGCCGGGTGTCTCGGGGTGGCCGCGGCCATGGACATGCCAATCCGGCAGTCGTTCGCCTCCGAGATCGTCGGCACGGGCAATCTGGCGAATGCGGTCAGCCTGAACTCGGCGATCTTCAACGCCGCCCGACTCGTGGGTCCGGCCATCGCCGGGCTCATGATCGCGGCCGCCGGGGACGACACCGGGCCGGTATTCCTGCTGAACGCGGGCAGTTATGTGGTGACCATTCTCGCCCTGCGGTTCATGCGCCCCAGTGAGCTGAGCCGTTCGCCGGAAGTTCCTCGGGGGCGCGGCCAGTTGCGCGCCGCCCTGACCTACGTCAACGGCCATCCGGACATCAAGGCAGCGATGCTGCTGGTGTTCGTCGTCGGTACCTTCGGCCTGAACTTCCAGATCACCATGGCCCTGATGGTCACCGACGTGTTCGGCCGAGGGGCCGAGGCGTTCGGGCTGCTCTCCACAGCCTTCGCCCTCGGATCGCTGTCCGGCGCCCTGCTCTCGACCCGGCGCGCTGGGCGACCGCGGCAGCGCACGCTCTATCTGGCCGCGTTGGTCTTCGGACTGTTCGAGGTGGCCTGCGGATTTATGCCGGGATATCTGGCCTTCGCGGTGGTGCTCATTCCCACCGGAGCCGCCGCGCTGACCTTCATGGTGGCGGCGAACTCGTTCGTACAGCTTGGCGTCGCTCCGACGATGCGTGGGCGGGTGATGGCGCTGTACTTCATGGCCTTCATGGGCGGTACGCCGGTCGGGGCGCCCGTCGTCGGGTGGATGGGCGAGAACCTGGGCGCGCCGGTGGGCTTGATCGCCGGCGGGGCGATCGTCGCGGTCGCGGCTGCGGCGCTTGGATTGATCGGCATCCGCTCACGAGGCCTTCGGCTCCAGGCCCGGGTCTTTCCCCGCCCGCGGGTGCGCCTCGGGCCCAATCGTGAGCGATCAGGCGCATTGACGGTGCATCCGCGAAGCTCATGATCATTGCGACGGCGCTCACCGAACGCAACCAGCTGCACACTGGCTGACAGATTCCAGCGTAGGCCGCTTCGCTGTCCGGGCTCGCAGGCTCTAGCATGAGTCGACGCAAATTGCCGGGGCTCTTCAGTAAAGGTTTCTCTTGGATGTCCGAAATTGATCATTTCGCGTTCGGCTTTCTGACTCCGGCACTCGCGTACGCGATGTCCTGCGCCGGGTCTCTGCTGGGCCTGCAGTGCACGGCCCGGGCGCGTGGCACCACCGGGCGATCCCGTGCCCTCTGGCTGCTGCTCGCCGCTGTGTCCATCGGTGGCACCGGCGTCTGGGTGATGCACTTCATCGCCATGCTGGGGTTCCGTGTCGGCAGCATCGAAATCCGCTACAACGTCGGACTGACGCTGCTCAGCATGCTGGTCGCCGTTGTCGTCGTCGGTATCGGCCTGTTCATCGTCGGGTTCGGCGGGTCGCGCCGGGCCGCGCTCATCGGCGGCGGTGTCGTGACCGGCCTCGGCGTGGCGAGCATGCACTACATGGGCATGGGCGCGATGAGGATGGCGGCAGACATCGACTACGACGTGCTGCTGGTAGCAGCATCGTTGCTCATCGCAGTCGTCGCCGCGACCGTGGCTCTGTGGTTCACCCTCCGGGTTCGCGGGCACCTGGCCACGGTCGCAGCCGCGCTGGTCATGGGGGTGGCGATCAGCGGAATGCACTACACCGGGATGGCCGCCATGGGAGTCCACGCCAATGCCGACCCCGCGGGGCCGGTGGGGGCAAGCGCCTTCGACTTCCTGCTCCCACTTGTCGTCGGGATCAGCTTGCTGGCGGTCATCATGCTGGTGATCATCGGCCTGTCACCGACCGAGGCTGAGCTCAATCTCGAACAGGACTTCAACAGGTCACTTCAGCCCGTTGGCGCAGGCGCCGACTCGGACTCCGCGCAGTCGCCGCATGAGCGAGACGGCTATTGGCTGCGCGGTCAGGACCCGAACTAGTTAGGGGGCGGCTGCAGCCGATCGGGTGCTGTGAGTGGCCAGCTCGCCGTCGCGCATGGCGAACACCGTGTCGGCGCGTTCCCAGACAACCGGGTTATGCGTCGCGATCAGGCAGGCGTGACCCTGGGCGGCCAGTCGCGAGAAGGCGGCGAACAGGACGTCGGACCAGCCCGCGTCCTGATGCGCGGAAGGTTCATCGGCCAGGACCACCAGCGGAGAGAGCAAGAGGGCACGCGCGACCGCCGTACGCTGCTGCTCCCCAAGAGACACCTGGTCGGGATAGCGAGCGGTGAGGTGATCGATACCGAACTCCGACATCAGCTCCTCGGCTCGACCCAGCATGGGCTTCACGCCGCCGGCCAGCCGTGCGGGCATCAGCACGTTGTCCAGGATGGTGAGCTCCTCGAGTAAGCCCAGGGCCTGCGGTACGAGCGCCACGCGCCCCCAGGGCAGATCCTCGGGCTTGCTGGCGCCAAGCGACTCGTCGAGCAGCAGCTGCCCGGCCTCGGCATGTTCCCAGCCGCACAGAACATTGAGCAGGGTGCTCTTTCCGGACCCGGACGGACCGATCAGTGCGACGACCTGCCCCCGATTGATCGAAAGCGTGACTCCGCGCAGGGCGTGCACGGTCTCGGCGTCGCGGCGATAGGACTTCATCAGCCCCTGCGCCGTCATCAACGCCCCATGGCGGCTCAACCTGCATCCCCAGATTCCATGATCATGAGCACCTGGGGTGCACTACCACTAAACCTGAGACGCTCATGATCTTCGACCTGGCGGGCGCTCAATTGCTTTCGACCACCCTTCCGTGGTCCAGACGCAGCAGGTGGTCCGCGATCGCGACGACGCGTGGATCGTGGGAGGAGATCACGAACGCCACGCCCTCGGCGCGCAGATCCCGGAATGCCTCGAGGACCCGGTCGGCGGCGGCCGAATCCAGTTCTGCGGTTGGCTCGTCGGCGATCACGATGGCCGGATGCCCGATCACCGCGCACGCCGCGGCCAACCGTTGCTGTTCCCCGCCGGAGAGCTGATGGGGGGTATGGCGTAGCCGATGGTCCAGCCCGAGCACCCTCAGCAGTCGTTCGATCTCCTCTGCACCGGTCCGGATCCCACGCAGCCGGGAGGCCAGCCTGACCTGCTCGCGAGCCGGCAGGTAGTCCACCAGGTTGTCGATCGGATTCTGGAACATGTACGACACCGACGCGCGCCGCAGGGCCCGGCGTTGGCGGACCCGCAATGTCGCGACATCACGGCCCTCGACCAGCACCGTGCCCGAGCTCGGTCGATCCACGCAGGCCAGGATCCGCAGCAATGACGACTTGCCCGAGCCGGAAGGTCCAGCGATCGCGGTGATCCGGCCACGCGGGAAGACCTTGGAGACGTCGAGAAGTGCATTCACCTCTTCGGTGGCGGTCCGGTAAACCTTGCCGACGTCGATGACCGACGCGGCCGCCGTACGAGCCGGATCAGTGACCAGAACGCTCGGCACGTCACCCGGCACACCGTCGGCGGCCTCGTCGAAGGACGAGTCACCCCAATGGAACTCCCAGGACGAGTCCGAGGCGCGGTCATCCGCCAAGACGTAGCACCTCCGCAGGATTGGCGCGATCTGATCGACGCTGGGCGTACCCGGCAGTGCCGAACGCCACCACGATCGTGGCCGCCGCGATGCCCGCGAGGGTGATCCACGGGATAGCCAGCAGCGGGCTGGGTTCGCGGATAGGGTCCACGTCCAGCCGCCGGTAGGCCATCGCAATCGCTGCGGCGGCCAGGCCGGCGCCCACTATCAAGGCGACCACCAGAACGCTGCCCAACTCGGCCAGCAACGAACGGAAATGCGTCCAACGGGACAGGCCCATCCGGCGGGCCATAGCGTAGGAGGCAGTACGTTTGCGCTGCCGGGTCTCGAGGTAGAGCAGCAGACCGCCGATCGCGATGACTCCGACGAAGCCGGCCAAGGCCTGCAGGTAGCCGAAGGTCCAGGAGACACCCAGGAAGTTGGCCAGCTCGAAGACCTCCGTGGTGGTGAACACCCGAAACAGCCGCGCGCCCTGCTCGCGGATCTCGGCGGCAGCTGGTTCCGGATCACCGTTGGTCCAGATCTCGTAACGCAGGTTGGCCGACTGCGGCGCCTCGACGCCGATCAGCCGGTCATCGAGCAGGATCAGCGGCTCGGCCGTCCGACGCCCGGGCAGCACGTCGGCCACCGCGACGACCTCGGCGTCGAGCGAGAGTGCCTGACTGTTCCCACCTAGTTCCAGGGTGATCGGGCCGAGCGGCACGCCACCGGCCGCGAGCACCGGGATCCGGTCTCCGGCCATGTCCGGCAGCTGCGCGAGCATCGACTCGAGATCCTGCTCGGCGAAACTGTCCTCCCAGTACGCCTCACTGGCGAAGTCGGCCGGGTCGACACCGAGCGCCGTCGCCTCGGCCCCGTCGACGAAGGCTGCCTGGTACCGCGCCACCAGGGTCCCCGCGGCGTCTACTGCCGGCGTCGCTTCCAGGTCACCGAAGCTCGTCACCGCCCGCTCGGCGCCCACGCTGGTCAGCGCCTTGCTGTCGACGGTTCGCTGGCTAGAGGCGGTCAGGGTCGCTGAGTAGGTCAGGACCGCGATCGGCAGGCACAGCGCGGCCAGCAGGCTCGCGCTCACGACCCGGTTGGCGGTGAGCTGGTTGACCGCGACGAAGGCCGCCGGCGACCAACCATGCGCCCGCCGCCGCAGGGCGGGAAGGACCACCATGATCAGCCGTACGACCAGGACGGCGGCGCCGGCAAGGAACAGCAACGGGAACGAGGCGAGCAGCCCGTTGACCTGAGCGACCGAGCCGTCGAAAACGACGGCTTCCTGCCCACGCAGTTGCCACCACAGGTAGCCGGCCGCGCCCAGCAGGATCAGTTCGTACGGGATCAGGCTCAGCCAGGAGCGCTTGTGACCGATCGGCTTCTCGGTGAAGTTCCGGGAACGGATCCCGGCCACCGAGGAGAGCAGGATCAAGCCGATCACGAATCCGGCGATCGTGGTGAGGATGGCGCTACGCAACGCATCTGGGTCGAGGTCGTCGGCTGGGCCGGCCAGGGCGATAAGCCCGCGCGCGAGGTAATAGCCGGCCACCGTTCCCAGCGCAGCCGGGATGACCAACTCCAGGGCCGCCTTGACCGCGAGCGCACCGGGGCCCACACCGCGAGAGGACAGCAGCCGCACCTCGCGCAGCCGCCGGTCGGCCCAGTAACTGCCGGCGGCCATGACCAGGAGCATCGCCAGGATCGTGCCGGCCACAGCGGTCGGGATGACCGGCCCGCGAAGCCCGTTCTCCAGGCGCTGCGAGCGATCGATCAGTCTGCTGAGTTCTTCGCTCTGGAAGCTGTCCTCGCGAAAATCGCCCGGCCGAGTGGGGTCACCGGAGATGTTTCTTGCCTCGCGGAACGCGACGTCCTGCCTCGCCACGTTCTCCGACGCCGACGTGCTGGTCACGGTGTCCGGGTCGACCGGCACCTCCCACATCCGTACCGAGGTTTCGTCGAAGAACCCCAGACCGCCTGGTGAGTTGGCGTTGTCGCGGGCGAGAGCCAGGTCGTAGAACGTCGCCTCGTCGGTGGCGATCACCAGGTCGGCCGGTGGTGTGTTGGCGTTGGTCTCGTTGTTGAACAAACTGCTGTAGGAGCACCAGAAGTCCCGTACCGGCTCGTCGTACAGATTCTGATAGATCCCGACCACCGGGACGCTCGCCCCGTCGGCCTCCAGGCTGTCGCCAACGCTGATCTGATCTCGCTCGGCAACGAAGGACGGCACGTAGATCCCGTTCCCGGATCCGGAATCCAGCACGGTGATCTGATCCACCGCGCCGGGGCGGTAGAACGGCCGTACGAATCGAGTGTTCTGCGCGATGGGCGCCTGGCCGTTCTCGGTGAGGATGGACTGCGCGCCGATGAAGATCGGATTGCTGTCCATCCCTTGCCGGGCAAGGGCTTCGGGGTATGCCTGATCGGTCTGCGCCGTGAACTCCGGCCGGACGGCCTCGTTCTCAGGCCGAAAGAATGGCCCGAGGTAGGTCTGCGTCCCGATCATCGGGTACGCCGCGTTGTCGCACCGGTCGTTGATCTGCTGCTGAAGTGAGGCCGAACTCGCCGAGGAGAGGAACAGCGCCGCCGAGGCCGCCGCGCAGGCCAGGATCGCCGCGGCCACCGCCACCGCGAAGAAGGCGCCGGGTTGGCGCAGCCCGAGCATCGGGGCGCGGATCCACGGGGGGAGCAGCAGCAGGCCGCGCGCCGTACGCGGGGGACGGGTGTCCCTGCCGCCCCCGTCAGCGGACGGTGCGGGTTGTCCGGTGGTGAGCTTCTGGCTGGTGGCCGGCTCGCTGACCCGATCTTCGACGATCGACGGCAACGGCCACCTCCCGCATGTTCTCGCGCTCAGGCGCTGGCCCCGGCCGGTTCGCCGGACCGCAGCAGTTTCGGTGAGGATACGGTCAGTTGACAGCCGTTGGACCTGCTGCGTGATGAAGCTGTGATCTCGTCGCTCGTGAGGCAACGCCCGGGCAGGATGACCACATGGCCGGGCCGATCGAGATCCGCGACCCGGCCGATCCTCGGCTGGCCGACTTCGGCGACCTGACCCACGCCGACCGTCGGCCCGATCGTCGCGGTGGACGAGGACTGGTGATCGCCGAAGGCGTACCCGTGGTGCAACGGCTGATCGCCTCACCCTACCGACTTCGGGCAGTGCTGGGCGTTACCTTGCGGATCGACGCCCTGGCAGCGGACCTGGCCGGCGTCGAGGCGCCGGTGTACGTGGCTAGGGCCGAGGTCATGGCGGCGGCCGTCGGCTTCCATCTGAATCGGGGCGTGCTGGCCAGCGCTGATCGGCTGCCGACCCCGTCGGTCGAGGAGTTGCTCGACCGAGCCGAGGCGGGGCCGGGCTCCGCCTGGACGTCTGACATCGACTCGGTGAAGCGAATAGCGGTCCTCGAGGGCGTCAACGACCACGAGAACCTGGGTTCGATCTTTCGCAATGCTGCGGCTCTCGGGATGGATGCGGTGCTACTCGGACCGGGGTGTGCTGATCCGCTCTATCGACGGGCCGTACGGGTCTCGATGGGCCACGTCCTCGCGGTGCCGTTCACCGAGCTTGCCGCCTCGCCCAGCTTCGCGGCCTGGCCGGGCGCGTTGGCCCAGCTGCGGGCGGCGGGGTTTTCGGTACTGGCCATGACGCCGCGCCCCGACTCGTTGGCTCTGGGCGATCTCGATCCGGCCCGATATCCGCGTGCGGCGGTGCTGGTCGGCGCTGAGGGTCCCGGACTCAGCGAGCCGGCCCTCGCTGCGGCGGACCTGCGCGTGCGGATCCCGATGCGCCCAGGAGTCGACTCGATCAACGTGGCCACCGCTGCCGCGATCGCGTTCGCCCACCTCGCCCCACCATGAACGACTCAGGGCATCCCTGAGTCGAATCATTCGACTCAGGGACGCCCTGAGTCGTTCGACGTTGGGACCGGGTTCAGGTGGGGTTGGTCAGGCTGAGCTTGCCGAGCAGTTCCTGGGCGGCTTGGGCGTGGCTGGGCACGCACATCACGTCGTAGGTGCTGGCCACCACCTGACTGGTCGAGGTGAAATCTCGCTTCCCGCGGGTGGCGGCGTACCCGATCAGTCCGAAGATCAGCCCGAACACCGCCCCGTACATCAGACCGAACAACACCAGGGTGAAGATCTCCCGACCACCGGGTGCGAACAAACCCAGCAGCAGCCCGACGAACAAGCCGAACCAGGCGCCGCTGGCAGCCCCAGCCAGGGCCGTGCGAGCCCAGGTCAGCCGTCCGGTGATCTGCTCGACCATCCGCAGGTCTGACCCGATGATGGTCGTGTTCTCCACCGGAAACTTGTTGTCCGACAGGTAGTCCACGGCGCGCTGGGCCTCGGCGTACGTCCCGTAGGTCCCGATTCGCATCCCGTCTCTGGGCATGTACACAGACGCTGCCATCTGACCTCCCTGGTGACTCGAGATCATTCTCCCACGGGCCAAGCGAGCTCAGCGACTCAGGCGAGACTGTCCCGCCAGGCGGTGTGCAGGTCGGCGAAGCGTCCGGAGCCGGCCAGCAGGTCGTACGGCGAACCGTCCTCGATCAGCCGCCCGGCGTCCATGACCAGCACCCGGTCGGCGATCTCCACCGTGGACAGTCGATGGGCGATGATGATCGCCGTACGGTCGGCCAGGATGGTGCGCAGCGCGCGCTGGACCAACCGCTCGCTGGGTACGTCGAGTGAGCTGGTGGCCTCGTCGAGGATCAGCACCGCCGGATCGGCGAGGAACGCCCGGGCAAAGGACACCAACTGGCGTTGCCCGGCCGAGAGTCGACCACCGCGCTTGCGTACATCGGTGTCGTAACCCTCGGGCAGCCGCTGGATGAAGTCGTCAGCACCGATCGCCCGCGCTGCGTGTTCGATCTCGGCGCGGGATGCCTCGGGCCGGCCGAATCCGATGTTGTCGGCGACCGAACCGGAGAACAGGAAACTCTCCTGGGTCACCATGACCACCGCCCGACGCAGATCCTCGTCGGAGCGCCGCCGCAGGTCCACGCCGTCGAGGCACACGGTGCCCTCGCTCGGGTCGTAGAAGCGACCGGCCAGCCGGGCCAACGTCGACTTACCGGCGCCGGTGGCACCGACCAGCGCGACCGTCTGGCCCTGCGGGATGCGCAGATCAAGGCCAGGAAGCACGATCACGTCGCCGTAGCCGAACACCACGCTGTCGAAACGCACATCTCCCGCGGCCTTCGGCAGTGGTTCGGGGTCCTGCGCCGGGGGCACACTGGACTGCTCCTCGAGTACACCGGACAGCTTCTCGAGCGCCGCCACTGCGGACTGATAGGAGTTGTAGAACATCGCGACGTCCGACATCGGGTCGAAGAAACGCCGGACGTAGAGCAGGAACGCGGTCAGCACCCCGATCTGCAGGTCCCCGTCCATGACCCGGACGGCGCCGTACATCAGCACCCCGACGGTGACCAGGTTGCCGATCAGCTGGACGCCAGGCACGAAGATCGACATCAGCCAGAACGCTCGGTCCTGAGCCTTGCGGTTGTCCTCGTTCAGGGTGCGGAAGATCTCCTCGTCCCGAGGCTCCCGACGGAAGGCCTGCACCGCACGAATTCCGCCGAGTGACTCGACGAACTGGACGATCACCATGGCGACCGTCTCGCGGGTACGCCGGTAGGCCTTGGCCGAGTTCTTCTGGAACCAGCGACCCAGCAGTGCCAACAACGGGAAGGCCAGCATCGTGACCAGGCCCAGTGGTGGATCCAGGACGACCAGTACGATTCCGATCGTCATGATCGAGAACAGTGCGGTGAGCAGACCGTCCAGGCCCTCGTCGAGCAACTCGTTGAGCGCATCGACGTCGGAGGTCAACCGGGAGATGACCCGACCGGAGGTGTAGCGCTCGTGGAAGGCCAACGGCAGGCGCTGCACATGGCTGAACACCCTGCGGCGCAAGGTGAGCAGCATGTCCTGGCCGATCGCGCCCGTGCGCTGCAGAAAGGCGTACCGCAGGATCGCATCGATCCCGGCCGCTATCAGCATTGCCGAGCCGATGATGATCAGTGGCCCGATGTCGCCGTCGTCCATGAGGGCCGGCAGCGCGTTGTCGATCCCGAGTCCGACCAACCACGGCCCGGCGAGCCAGGCGGCGTTCTGCACCAGAATGACCAGCAACAGCCAGCGCACCTGCCGCCGGTGCGGACGGAGCAACTCGCCGAGCAACCGCCGGGACCGCGCGCGCAGGAAGACGCCTGCCCCCGACGGCAGATCGTCGACATCTTCGGTCGCGATGCCTCGCCATTTTCGTTCCGCGGCCGAAGCAGCCGCTGCCGAGTTTGAGTCTGACTTGGGGTTCGGCTCCGTGGTCATCGGCCGACCCCCTCGTCCTGCATCTGTCGGCCCCCGGACGAGTCGTCCCTGTCGGCTTCGTCCGGTTCGTCGTCGCTGTCGGCGGACAGGATCGAGCGGTAGGCGGGAACGGTCGCCAACAGGTCGGAGTGCCGGCCCACGTGGGTGATCGTCCCGCCGTCGAGCAGGGCAACCCGATCCGCCAGCAGCACGGTCGACGGGCGGTGAGCCACCACCAGCGCGGTGGTGCCCGCCAGGACCCGGCGTAGCGCTTCCTCGACCAGTGATTCGGTGTGCACGTCCAGCGCGGACAGCGGATCGTCGAGAACCAGGACCGTGGGGCGACCCAGTACCGCCCGCGCCAGCGCCAGTCGCTGGCGCTGGCCACCGGACAGGCTCATCCCCTGCTCACCCAGCCGGGTGTCCAGGCCCCAGGGCAAGTCATGGACGAAGGACGCCTGAGCGACCTCGATTGCCTCGGCGACCTCCTCGTCGGTGGCGTCCGGTCGACCGAGGGTGAGATTTTCCCGCGCGCTCATCGAGAACAAGGTGGCATCTTCGAAGGCGGTCGCCACCTGGCTGCGAAGCTGGCTCAACGGTTGATCACGGATGTCGACCCCGTCGATCGTGATCCGGCCGGCAGTCACGTCGTACAGCCGTGGGATGAGCGCGGTCAGCGTGGTCTTACCCGAGCCGGTCGCGCCGACCAGGGCCACCGTCTCGCCAGGGGCGATCTCCAGGTCGATGTCGTGCAGCACCGGCGTGGCCGCGTCGGGATAGCCGAAACCGACCCCCTTCAGCCGAACCAGGCCAGCGCCCAGAGGCTGCTCGCGAACCCCCGGTGCGTCCAGGATCGTCGGCTCGGCATCGAGAAGTTCGAAGATGCGATCGGCGGCCGTAGCCGCTTCCAGGGTGGAGGCCAGCAACCAGCCGATGGACAGGATCGGCCAGACCATGACCGTGAAGAGGGCGATGAAGCTGACCAGGGTGCCGAGGGAGATCGCACCACCGGTCACCGCGAACGAGCCGCCGACCAGGACGCCGGCCAGGACGAGTTGCGGCTGCAACTCGAAGATCGCCCAGATGACGGCCAGCAGCTTGACCTTGCCCAGCTCCAGCTTCTGCAGCCGCACGGCCTTGGCATCGAAGCGGCCGAACACCAGGCCGCGCCGGCCCAGGGCCTTGATGATCCGGATACCGAGTACCGACTCCTCGACGTCGGTGGCGAGCTCGCCCTGTTGGTCCTGGACCTGGCGGGAGACCACGTTGTAGCGCCGCTCGAAACGCACGCCGACGAAGATCAGCGGGATCGCACAGACAGCGCTGAAGATGCCCAGCGGCCAGTAGATGCCGATCAGCAGCACCATGATCACGATGCAGCTCACGATGTTGACCACGAGGAAGATGGCCGAGAACCCGACGAACCGCCGGATCGAGGACACGTCGCTGCTGGCCCGGCTCAGCAGTTGGCCAGAGGACCACCGATCGTGGAAGGCCACCGGCAGGCGTAACAGGTGGGCATAGATGTGATCACGCAGGTCACGCTCCATCGCCAGACTGGACTTGGTCATCGCCCAGCGCCGCAGGAAGAACAGAAAGGCCTCGGCGACTCCGAATGCCAGCGCCAACAATCCGAGCGGAATCAAACCCGCCTTGTCCAGATCCGCGATCGGCCCGTCGATGACGTCTTGAGTGATCAGTGGGATGGCGATCTGGACCAGCGTGGCTCCAAGCGCGCCGAACAAGGTGACTAGCACCAGACCGCGGTAGGGCCGGATGTAGGGCCACAACCGCTTCAGCGAGGCAAGTCTCGGGCCCGCCTCCGGGTTCGCGGATACCCCGGGGTCATTGGCCATAGTGAATCCGAGGCTACGTGGCGGCTACGACCCTGACGATCGAGTTTCGCTGCGCGCGCAGCGCGGCCTTTCCCCAGCCAGGACTGCGGGTTCGTTCTGTATTCACCGGGCGGTACGGATCGGAATCCGGGCGCTTCGCGCAGACTCTTGTCGGAGCCGCCGGTCCCGTACGGCGCGCAACCCGCAACGCTGGCCGGGTAGGCGTGCTGTACGGGGCTGGGTTCAGCCGGGGCGGCGTACGCCGAAGACGATGTCCTCCCAGGACGGGATCCGAGCCCGGGGGTCATGCGCCCGAGCGTCGCCTTCGGGATCCTCGTGGCCGTTCGACGGGATCGGGCCGGCGCCGCCTCCGATCAGTACGTCGACCGGCGCTCCGCGGTACCTGCGGCCTTCGCCGCCCTTGCCGGGCACCGGCGGGACCGACAACGGCGAGGTGTCGTGTTCGAACGGTCCACTCCCGGCTGGCCCGCCTTCCTCGTTGACCACCCGTACGAGTCGGGTGCCTTCGGCGAATTCGGTGGTCTCCGCGTCCAGCGGGGTAACCGACCGGGTCGCCACCTCGTACTCCCAGCGCGTCGTACCGGACCTGTGTCCGGCCCGCCAAGCCAGCCGGATCTCCCAATTGGGACCGGACCGGCAGGCATCCCAGCGACTCTCGGCGGCACCCAGGACCGCGAGGCGTTCCGCGATGAATTCCGCCAATGGAAGGGCGGTTTGGCTCTCGCGCAGCCGGACCCGTGCGGTACTGGCCCGCTCGACCATCCTGCTCCGCTCTTGGAGCACGGGGTAGGCGTAGCGCTCGATCCGCTCCAGTCGCATGCCGGAGGCGGCCGCGACCTGCTCGGCGCTCTCCCCGGCCCGGATCCGGCTCTGGATCTCGCGCGGTGGAAGATCCGCGCCGACGTCGATCTCGATCTGGCCGAGCCGACTGACATCTCCACGGGCGGCGGCCCGCAGCCGCTCGTCGATCGAGAGGGCGAAGCGCTCCCCGTTGTCGATCGCCTGGGGCACGTCAGGGGCCAGAATCAGCGTTCGGCCGTCCTCGGCCAGCTCGACGAATCGCAGCGTGCGCATGCCTACCTCCCGGTACGGGCGCTCGAGGCCCGAGGTCGTGCCCTCTGCCTCGCAGGCTAGTGGCGCATCTCGCGACTATCGGGGACCGACGCGCAGGTCGCCCTGCGGAGTCGCCGCGGGTCGCCGAATGCACCCTTTTCCCGTGCCGGACAGGTGCGGTTGGAGTACGAAGGCGACTCGCACTTCTGGGTCAGCGGAACTCGGTGACCACGTGGTCGATGCAGCGGGTCAGGGCGCTGACGTCTTCGGGGTCGACCGCCGGGAACATCCCGATTCGGAGTTGGTTGCGGCCGAGTTTGCGGTACGGCTCGGTGTCCACGATCCCGTTCGCCCGCAGCGCTGAGGCCAGCGCGGTCGCGTCCACGGAATCGTCGAAGTCGATCGTGCCGACGACGTAGGAGCGTGCGCTGGGTTCGGTGACGAAGCAACTCGCGTACGGCGAGGCAGCCGCCCAGTCGTACAGCCGAGACGAGGAGTCCCTCGTACGCCCGACCGCACCTGCCAGACCGCCCAGCCCGTGCAGCCAATCCAGCTGGTCGGCGAGCAGGAACAGCGTCGCCACCGCCGGGGTGTTGTACGTCTGATCCTTGGCCGAGTTGCCCACGGCGATCGACAGGTCCAAGAAGGCCGGCATCCACCGCCGGCTGGCCTTGATCTCGGCAACCCGCGCAAGGGCCCGCGGCGACATCAGCGCGATCCAGAGCCCCCCGTCACCGGCGAAGCACTTCTGCGGCGCGAAGTAGTAGACGTCGGTCTCCGCGAGGTCGACCGGCAGGCCACCGGCGCCACTGGTGGCATCGATGAGCACCAGCGCATCCTCGGCCACCCCGGACGGGCGCAGGACCGGCGCCATCACACCGGTCGAGGTCTCGTTGTGCGCCCACGCGTAGGCGTCCATGCCCTCGGCCGCGGTCGGCAACACCAGCGAACCCGGCTCGGCCCGGCTGAGCGTCGGTTCCCCGAGAAACGGCGCCTCCTGGATGACGGTGGCGAACTTCGCCGAGAATTCGCCGTACGTACCGTGCGCCGACCGGTCCCGGATCAGCCCGAAGGAGGCCGCGTCCCAGAAGGCCGTCGTACCCCCGTTGCCGATGATCACCTCGTACCCGTCCGGAAGGGCGAACAGCTCACCCAGGCCCGCGCGTACCCGACCGACGAGGGACTTGACCGGCTTCTGGCGGTGCGAGGTCCCCATCAGTGCGGCCCCGTCGCCGGCCAGCGCGGCCAGCGCTTCCGGACGGACCTTGGACGGTCCGCAGCCGAATCGCCCGTCGACCGGCAGCAGTTCCGTCGGGATCGCTATGCCCATCCAGGTCAGCCCTGGGCCAACTGCAGTTGATGGGGGATCGTGTTCCAGCCCGCGACGTCCTGGGCCGAGCGCGGATCCGGGCCGACGTAGCGGGCGGATGGACGGACCAGCCGGCCGGTCTTCTTCTGCTCGAGGATGTGGGCGCACCAGCCCGCCGTACGGGCACAGGTGAACATCGAGGTGAACATGTGCGCGGGCACTTCGGCGAAGTCCAGGACGACGGCCGCCCAGTATTCGACGTTGGTTTCGATCGGTCGGTCCGGGCGCCGTTCGCGCAGTTCGGCCAGGGCGGCATTCTCCATGGCCAGTGCGGCCTCGAAGCGGGGGGCGTTGAGTTCTTCGGCGGCCTTGCGCAGCGTACGAGCGCGCGGGTCCTCGGCGCGGTAGACGCGATGCCCGAACCCCATCAGCCGGCCCTTGCCGTCGAGCAGTTTCTTGACGTAGGCCCGCGCGTCGTCCTCCTTCGCGACGTCGTCGAGCATGTGCAGTACTCGGGACGGGGCGCCGCCGTGCAGCGGCCCGGACATTGCCCCGATCGCACCGGACAGGGCAGCGGCGACGTCGGCTCCGGTCGAGGCGATCACTCGGGCGGTGAAGGTCGAGGCGTTCATCCCGTGCTCGGCCGCTGAGGTGAAGTAGGCATCGACGGCGGCGGTGTGCTGGGGATCGGGTTCTCCCCGCCACCGGGTCATGAACCGCTCGACGATGGTTCGGCACTCGTCGATGCGCTTCTGCGGGATCATCGGCGTGCCGATCCCACGGGCGGATTGCGCGACGTAGGACAGGGCCATGACCGCGGCTCGGGCCAGTTGCTCACGAGCCTCGTCGTCGGAGATGTCCAGCAGCGGCTGATATCCCCAGATCGGGGTGAGCATGGCCAGGGCGGCCTGTACGTCGACGCGCACGTCACCGGTGTGTACTGGGATCGGGAACGGCTCGGCCGGCGGCAGACCCGGGCCGAACTTCCCGTCGACCAGCAGCGCCCACACGTTGCCGAAGGTCACCCGTCCGACGAGGTCCTCGATGTCGACGCCGCGGTAGCGCAGCGAGCCGCCGTCCTTGTCAGGCTCGGCGATGGTTGTCTCGAACGCGATGACGCCTTCGAGACCGGGGACGAAATCGTCAGACATCGGGGCAGTCTCCCTGGTGGTAGCTGGGTCGTGGCTGGCATCTGCGCTGGCTTCCCGTCTGTTCAACCTACCGCCGGGCGCGCGGGTAGCGCGCGCGGACTCTTGTCGGAACCGGCGGCCGCGTACGCCCCGAACCCGCAACGCTGGCCGGGCATGAGCGTGCGTAGCGCGCGCGGACTCTTGTCGGAACCGGCGGCCGCCTACGTCCCGAACCCGCAACGCTGGCTGGGCATGAGCGCGGGTAGCGCGCGCGGACTCTTGTCGGAACCGGCGGCCGGGTACGGCCCCGAACCCGCAGCGCTGGCCGGGCATCAGGAGATGCCGAATGAGCTAGTGCGAGCATGAAGGAGTGAGCGAGGGCAGCGGCTCCGGAATACTGGCGGGGCGAATCGAGTACGGGGACACCGGGCTCAACGAGGACCAGCTGGCCGGCGGCTGGCTCGAGCAGTTCCGGCGTTGGTACGACGACGCGGTGACCGCGGGCATTACCGAGCCCAACGCTGTTGTGCTGGCGACCGTGGGTGCCGACGCGATCCCCGCGGCACGCCTGGTCCTGATGAAGGCCTACGACGAATCCGGGATCGTCGTGTTCACCAACGGCGATTCGGCGAAGGGGCACGAGCTCGCGGTCAACCCGTACGCCGCGCTGGTCTTTCCCTGGCATCCGATGCACCGTCAAGTGCGGCTGAGCGGGCCGGTCGAGGTCGTCGAGGAGGCGGTGTCGGACGCCTATTTCACCAGCCGTCCGTACGGCGCGCGGATCGCGGCTCGGGTCAGCCGCCAGTCCCAGGTGATTTCCGGCCGTACGGAGCTGGAAGCGGACTGGGCCGCGCAGGCCCGCGCGTACCCAGAGGGTGGTGACGTTCCCCGTCCAGCCAGGTGGCAGGGCTACCGGGTACGGCCGGACAGCGTCGAGTTCTGGTCCGGGCGGGAGAATCGGCTGCACGACCGGCTTCGGTTCCGTCATACCGAGGACGGCTGGGTGACCGAGCGCCTCGCCCCGTGACTTCCGCTCTCTCCCACTTCGCCGTTATGCGCGTCACGGCGAAGGAATGACCGGATTTCTGACCGTTGTGCGCACAAGGGCGAAATTTGTCGGCGCCGACGGCACTCCGTGAACTGGTTGCGGCGGTTGGCCGTCGATACCTCGCCGCTGCAGGTGCCGGCGTTCAAGCGCCTCTTCCTCGGCACCGTCGTCACGGTCCTCGGCACCCAGATGACGCTGGTAGCGGTGCCGGTTCAGGCCTACCTGCTCACCGGCTCGTCCCTGGTCGTCGGCCTGACTTCGGTCGTCGCGTTGGTCCCGTTGGTGATCTTCGGCCTCCTCGGCGGCGCGATCGCCGATGCGGTGGATCGTCGGCTGCTCCTGCTGATCACCTCCGCGGGTGCCGCCCTGACCGCGATCGGGCTGTACCTGCAGTCGCTGTTGCCCGGCGGTGGGTCGCTGGGGCTGCTCTGGCTTCTGGTCTTCTTCCAGTCGGCGTGCTTCGCGGTGAACGCTCCGACCCGCAGTGCGACCATCCCGGCGCTGGTGGGCCCCGCCCGGGTACCGGCCGCGAACGCGCTCAACATGACGGTCACCCAGGCCGGCATCATCGGCGCCCCGCTGATCGCCGGTCTCCTGATCGGGGCAGGTGACCTGCAGTTGACCTACGCGGTGGACGCGATCGGGCTTCTGATCGCACTGCCATTGCTTCGCGGCCTGCCGTCGCTGATGCCCGATGGTGGCGGAGGTCGGATCAACCTGACGGGGGCGGTGCGCAGCGTCGGAGAGGGTTTCACCTTCCTGCGCACTCAACCGGCGCTGCTGATGACCTTTGTGGTCGACATCATCGCGATGGTCTTTGGCATGCCTCGAGCGGTTTTTCCGGAGCTGGCCGACACCACCTTCGCCGGTTCCTCGAATGCTTTGGGCTGGCTTTTCGCGGCGATGTCGATCGGCGCGGTCGTCGCGGGCGTGCTGTCCGGGCCGGTGGCCCGGGTGCAGCGGCAGGGCGCGGTCATCCTGGTAGCGATCGCGGTGTG
>Ga0136615_10000166_pt1 | contig 28161 bp, 37 predicted proteins | sample AntDrymUQ2882206_2_FD_106647 | JGI IMG/M metagenome (GOLD analysis project Ga0136615, IMG submission 106647) | Polar desert sand microbial communities from Dry Valleys, Antarctica - metaG UQ288 (22.06) | ecosystem: Environmental > Terrestrial > Soil > Desert | place: Antarctica: Dry Valley... | reverse complement strand
GAAAGGTTCAACAGTGCTCGACGTCAACAACTTCGACGAGCTGCGCATCGGCCTCGCCACCCAGGACCAGATCCGCACCTGGTCCAACGGCGAGGTCAAGAAGCCCGAGACCATCAACTACCGGACGCTGAAGCCGGAGAAGGATGGTCTGTTCTGCGAGAAGATCTTCGGTCCCACCCGGGACTGGGAGTGCTACTGCGGCAAGTACAAGCGCGTGCGCTTCAAGGGGATCATCTGCGAGCGCTGCGGCGTGGAGGTCACCCGCTCGAAGGTGCGCCGTGAGCGCATGGGGCACATCGAGCTGGCTGCGCCCGTGACGCACATCTGGTACTTCAAGGGCGTCCCCTCGCGCCTTGGGTACCTTCTCGACCTCGCGCCGAAGGACCTTGAGAAGGTCATCTACTTCGCCGCGTACATCATCACGTCGGTGGACGACGAGGCCCGCCACGAGCAGCTCGCCACGCTGGAGACGGAGATCTTCGCGGAGAGGAAGAAGGTCGAGCGCCAGCTCGAGGTCGACCGCGACCAGCTGCTCACCGAGCTCGAGGCCGAGCTGGCCGAACTCGAGCAGCAGGGCGCCAAGGCCGACGTCGTGCGCAAGCGCCGGCGCGACAGCGAGAAGCAGATCAAACAGGTCACCACGGCCGCGCAGACCCGGGTCGGGCGCCTCGACGAGGTCATGGACACCTTCAAGTCCCTGGCCCCCAAGACGCTGGTCTCCGACGAGCTGCTCTACCGCGAGCTGCGCGACCGCTTCGGTGAGTTCTTCACCGGTGGCATGGGCGCGGAGGCCATCCACGACCTGCTGGCCCAGATCGACTTCGAGGGCGAGAACACCTACCTGCGCCAGGTGCTGTCCGACGAGGCCGAGAAGTTGCGCAGCGGCGCCCGCAAGGCGCGTTCGCAAAAGGCGACGCGCGCGGTGAAGCGCCTCAAGGTCGTCGAGGCGTTCCGCGCCACCGGCAACGACCCGACCGCGATGGTGCTCAAGGCCATCCCGGTGATCCCGCCGGACCTGCGCCCGATGGTGCAGCTCGACGGCGGCCGCTTCGCCACGTCCGACCTCAACGACCTGTACCGGCGCGTCATCAACCGCAACAACCGCCTCAAGCGCCTGCTCGACCTCGGTGCTCCCGAGATCATCGTGAACAACGAGAAGCGGATGCTGCAGGAGGCGGTCGACGCGCTGTTCGACAACGGCCGCCGCGGCCGTCCCGTCACGGGTCCGGGCAACCGACCCCTCAAGTCCCTGTCCGACATGCTGAAGGGCAAGCAGGGCCGGTTCCGCCAGAACCTGCTGGGCAAGCGCGTGGACTACTCGGGCCGGTCGGTCATCGTGGTCGGCCCGGACCTGAAGCTGGACCAGTGCGGCCTGCCCAAGCAGATGGCGCTGGAGCTGTTCAAGCCATTCGTCATGAAGCGCCTGGTTGACCTCAACTACGCGCAGAACATCAAGAGCGCCAAGCGCATGGTCGAGCGCGCCCGCCCGCAGGTGTGGGACGTGCTCGAGGAGGTCATCCGGGACCACCCGGTGATGCTGAACCGCGCGCCCACGCTGCACCGCCTCGGCATCCAGGCATTCATGCCGAAGCTGGTGGAGGGCAAGGCCATCCAGATCCACCCGCTCGTGTGCGCGGCGTTCAACGCCGACTTCGACGGCGACCAGATGGCCGTGCACCTGCCGCTGTCCAGTGAGGCGCAGGCCGAGGCCCGCATCCTCATGCTGAGCGCGAACAACATCCTGTCCCCCGCGCACGGCCGGCCGATCGCCACGCCGTCGCAGGACATGGTGCTGGGCTCCTACTACCTCACCTTCGCCGAGGGTGCGGACGAGGAGGGCACGAAGCCCGCGGACGGCGTGGTGGCCGGTGCGCTGGAGGGCAAGGGTGGCCTGCCGTCGTACTCCGGCGCCGCCGAGCTCGTCATGGCGCTGGACAACCACGAGATCAACCTGCAGCAGTGGATCCTCGTGCGCCTGCGCGACCGCGCGGTGCGCAGCGTGGACGTGCTGGGCGCCCTCGACGGCGAGGAGGTCGTCGACGGTCTGGTCAGCTCGTCCCGGGGTGTCCGCGTGCTCACGACGCCCGGCCGCGTCCTGTTCAACGAGATCCTCCCGCCGGCCATGCCGTACGTGAACGAGCTGGTGAACAAGAAGGGTCTGGCCGACCTGGTGAACCGCTGCGCGGACGACTTCTCCCGTGCGCTGACCGCCCAGGTGCTCGACGCGATGAAGGACATCGGGTTCCAGTACGCCACCCAGGCCGGTGTCACGGTGTCGGTCGCTGACGTGGACACGCCGGAAGCCAAGGCGGAGCTGATCGCCGCGGCGGACGTGCAGTCGCAGACGGTGGAGCGCCAGTTCCGCAAGGGCGTCATCACCGACGACGAGCGCAAGCAGGAGCTCGTCGAGATCTGGACGAAGACCCGTCAGGACGTGGCCGCGGCCATGGAGGAGAACTTCGACGTCCTGAACCCGATCTTCATGATGGCCAACTCCGGCGCCCGCGGGAACATGACGCAGATCAGCCAGCTGGCCGGCATGCGCGGCCTGGTGGCGAACCCGCGCGGTGAGATCATCGAGCGGCCGATCAAGTCGAACTTCCGCGAGGGCCTGTCCGTGCTCGAGTACTTCATCTCGACGCACGGCGCGCGCAAGGGCCTGGCCGACACCGCGCTGCGGACGGCGGACTCGGGGTACCTGACCCGGCGTTTGGTCGACATCGCGCAGGACCTCATCATCCGCGAGGAGGACTGCGGGACGGAGCGCGGCCTGCCGGTCACGGTCGGCGAGCGCGACTCGCAGACGCTGTTCGGCCGCGTGCTGGCCGACGACGTCTTCACGCCGGGCACGCGCGACGTGCTGGTGGCCAAGGGCACGCCGGTCACCGACTCCGAGATTCGCCTGTTGCGCCGGGTGCTGGTGCGCGGCCAGGACGAGGAGGGCCAGCCCCTCGAGGTCCAGCCCACGGACCGCGACCGCCAGGTCCGGATCCGCACCGTGCTGAACTGCGAGGCGCGGCACGGGGTCTGCGGCGCCTGCTACGGGCGCGCGCTGGCCGAGGGCCGCGAGGTCCAGATCGGCGAGGCGGTGGGCATCATCGCCGCCCAGTCGATCGGCGAGCCGGGCACCCAGCTCACCATGCGCACGTTCCACACCGGCGGCGTCGCCGGTGAGGACATCACGCACGGTCTGCCGCGTGTCGTGGAGCTGTTCGAGGCCCGCAGCCCGAAGGGCAAGGCCGAGATCGCGCACCTGTCCGGCGTGGTGTCCCTCGAGGACACCGACAAGGGCATCGTCATCACCGTCGACGGCGGCTCGGAGGACAAGGTCTTCCAGGTCACCGTGCCCCGGCGCGCCCGCCTGCGCGTCGAGGGTGGCCAGCAGGTCCGCGTGGGTGACCAGCTCACCGACGGGTCGATCGACCCGCACGAGATGCTGGAGGTGCTCGGCGCCCGCGAGACGCAGCGCCTGCTGGTCCGCGAGGTCCAGGAGGTCTACCGCTCCCAGGGTGTGCAGATCCACGACAAGCACATCGAGCTGATCGTGCGCCAGATGCTGCGGCGGGTCACGATCATCGAGCCCGGCGAGGCGTCGTTCCTGCCGGGTGAGCTGGTGGACCGCCTGCGGTTCACCGAGGAGAACAAGCGCGTCGTCGACGAGGGCGGCGAGCCGGCCAACGGCCGCCAGATCCTCATGGGCATCACCAAGGCGTCGCTGGCCACGGAGTCGTGGCTGTCCGCGGCATCGTTCCAGGAGACGACCCGGGTGCTCACCGAGGCCGCGATCGAGGGCAAGCACGACGGCCTGCTCGGTCTCAAGGAGAACGTGATCATCGGCAAGCTCATCCCGGCCGGTACGGGCATGCCGAAGTACCAGGCGGTGCGCCCGCATGCGACGGAGGTCCCCGAGACCTACGTCCCGACCGACCTCATCGACTCCTTCGGCGACCCCGACTACGACTACGGCTCCGACGAGGGCTGGTCGATGGGCGAGAACACGGGCTACTAGCCCGCGCAGCGCACGCAAGGGCCGGACCCGTGGGGTCCGGTCCTCCGCGCGTTAGGCTCCTGCGATGTCGAGGGCGAGGGAGGCACTGGAACGGCTGCGCGCTGCGGCGCAGGACGGACGGCTGGCCGAGCTGGCCAGGCGCCACCGCATCCGCATCCTCGGCGTCTTCGGCAGCACCCTCGACCCCGACTGGCCCGACCCCCACGATCTCGACGTCGCCGTGGAGTTCAAGCGCAACACGGACTACGACGTCTTCGCGCTGATGAACGACCTCATGGAACTCACCCGCTTCGACGACATCGACATCATGAACCTGAGCCGCGCCTATGAGAAGCCGGTGGCGCGCACGTCGGGTCTAGTGGGTGAGCCGCTATACGAATCCGAGCCCGGTGCCTACGCGGCGGCACAACTCCACGCCGTCCGCGAACGCATGGACACCACCTGGCTGCGCCGTCTGGAACTAGAAGTGTTGGCGTCGTGAGCCCTCGCACCTTCGACCCAGGGGTGGTGCAGATTCGCTTACGGCATCTGCGGATGCTGCTCGACGACCTCCAGCGGCTCGGTCCCTACGACCGCGAAACGTTGGACGTGGACGCCCACCGCCGCTACACCGCGGAACGGATCCTCACGCAACTCGTCGAGGTCGCCGTGGGCATCAATGCCCATGTCGGCGCGGCGCTGCTCGGGAAGGTGGGCTCCGGCTACGCCGCATCATTCGATCTGGCCGTCCAGGCGGGGGCCCTCTCGTCGGACACCGCCCGTCGCGTCAAGCCCTCCGTTGGCACGAGGAACGTGCTCGTGCACGAGTACCTCGACGTGGACTACGACCAGGTGGCCGCGGCCGCGTTGCGCGCGCCCGAGGACTATGGCGACTACATCAGGGAGGTTGCCGGGTTCCTGCTGCGCCGTGAGGAAGCGGATTAGCGGGGGATTGGGGGGCTTTGGGGATGGTGGCGCCGCGCGGGTCGGAGCACCACGACGGCGAGCACCGCCAGCGCCGAGACCGCCGCCACAACCGCCGCGGCCCAGGCCCGCGCGCGACGCCGACGGCGGCGGCGCTGCTCGGGGTCCAGCACGCCGCGGGCGAGGGCGCCCGAGCTGCTCGCGGATGCGCCGGTGGTCATCGTCCATCGCGCCAACCCCCCCTCCTCCAGCACGACGCCGAGCGCCCTGAGTGAGTAGTACAGCCAGCTGTGCACCCTGCCGGGCGGCGCGCCGAGCTCGGCGTCGACTTCCGCCACCGGCCTTCCCCGCAGGTGGACCTCCACGAGCACCGTTCGGCGCCGATCGCTGACCTGCGCCAGCGCCTGCTCGATCTGCACGCTGACCATCGCTCGCTCGATCTCGTCGACCGCGTCAGCCTGATCGCGCGCCGGCGTCAACACCGGCCTGTCGCTGGCCGAGGCGGGTGAGTGTCTCGCGCACCTGCTCGGCGCGCCCAATCTCGCCGCGATCGTCCTCACCGAGGTCAACCCGAACCACGACCCGGATGGCGAGCAGCTCCGGCGTCTCATCGACACGCTCGTGCACGCACTGTCGCGGCTCGAGCACTGAGCCGTCCCACACGGCGGTGACCGGCGGAAACAACCAGACTTCTGCGCCGGTTGACACTGATGTGCGGTCCGCCTAGCATGGCGGCCTCGCGCCCGGGAGTCCCTGGGTGCCATTGCGCGCGTCACTTCACCAACAGCGAAACGCCCGGTCCCGTGGCTCGGACATGACTCACTAGACCTCCAGTCCAGAGACCCGGACACGCAGCGCAGCGCTGGAACCCCGGACGCAACGAGTACAGGAAGCAGCGCATGCCCACGATCCAGCAGCTGGTCCGCAGGGGCCGGCAGGACAAGGCCACCAAGGCGAAGACCCCGGCGCTCAAGGGGTCCCCGCAGCGGCGTGGCGTCTGCACGCGCGTCTACACGACGACGCCGAAGAAGCCGAACTCCGCGCTGCGCAAGGTCTGCCGCGTCCGCCTGTCCTCCGGCATCGAGGTCACCGCCTACATTCCGGGGGAGGGCCACAACCTGCAGGAGCACTCCATCGTGCTGGTGCGTGGTGGCCGTGTGAAGGACCTGCCGGGTGTCCGCTACAAGGTCATCCGCGCGGCGCTGGACGCCAGCGGTGTGCGAGACCGCAAGCAGGCGCGCTCCAAGTACGGCGCGAAGAAGGAGGGCTAGGGATGCCGCGCAAGGGCCCCGCACCGAAGCGTCCGATCGTCGCCGACCCGATCCACGGCTCGACGCTGGTCACGCAGCTGGTCAACAAGATCATGATCGGCGGCAAGCGCTCCACCGCCGAGCGCATCGTCTACGACGCGTTCGAGCTGATGCGGCAGCGCACCGGCGCCGACCCCGTCCAGACCTACAAGCGCGCGCTGGACAACGTCAAGCCCGCGCTGGAGGTCAAGTCCCGCCGGGTCGGCGGCGCGACCTACCAGGTGCCGATCGAGGTCCGCCAGGGACGCGGCACCACCCTCGCCCTGCGCTGGATCTCGACCTACGCCCGCGCCCGCCGCGAGCACAGCATGGCAGAGCGCCTGGCCGGCGAGCTGCTCGACGCGAACAACAACGTCGGCGCCGCGGTCAAGCGACGCGAGGACACGATCAAGATGGCCGAGGCCAACAAGGCCTTTGCGCACTACCGCTGGTAGCAAAGAGGAAATTTCAGAGATGGCGAAGCGAGACCACCCGCTCGGCCAGGTCCGCAACATCGGGATCATGGCTCACATCGACGCGGGCAAGACCACCACAACCGAGCGGATCCTCTATTACACCGGTCGCAACTACAAGATCGGTGAGGTCCATGACGGCGCTGCCACCATGGACTGGATGGTCCAGGAGCAGGAGCGCGGCATCACCATCACGTCGGCCGCGACCACCGCGCGCTGGCACGACCACGTGATCAACATCATCGACACCCCCGGCCACGTCGACTTCACCGTCGAGGTCGAGCGGTCGCTGCGCATCCTGGACGGCGCGGTCGCCCTCTTCGACGCCGTGTCCGGTGTCGAGCCGCAGTCCGAGACCGTGTGGCGCCAGGCCGACAAGTACGGCGTGCCGCGCATCTGCTTCATCAACAAGATGGACCGCACGGGCGCGGACTTCTCCGGCTCGTTCGACTCCATCCGCAAGCGCCTCGGCGCGACCCCGGTCGCGATCCAGCTGCCGGTCGGCGCCGAGGAGGACTTCGTCGGCGTCGTCGACCTGGTCGAGATGAAGGCGCGCGTCTGGGAGAAGGGCGCCGACGACCTGGGCGCCGCCTGGGCCGACGTCGACATCCCCGCCGAGCTCGCCGAGCAGGCAACGGAGTACCGCGCCCGCCTGCTCGAGGCGGTCGCGGAGACCGACGAGGCCCTGACGGAGAAGTTCCTCAACTCCGAGGAGTTCACCCTCGACGAGGTCCGCCACGGCATCCGCAAGGCCACCATTGACGGCCTGTTCACCCCGGTGCTGTGCGGCACCGCGTTCAAGAACAAGGGTGTGCAGCAGCTGCTCGACGCGGTCGTCGCCTACCTCCCGGCGCCAACGGACGTCCCGCCGGTGGCTGGCGTCGACGTGCGCTCCGGCCAGCCCATGGAGCGCAAGGCCGACGAGTCCGAGGCCTTCTCCGCCCTCGCGTTCAAGATCCAGACCGACCCCTACGTCGGCAAGCTCACCTACTTCCGCGTGTACTCCGGTCAGGTCGACCAGGGCACCGCCGTGGTCAACTCGACCAAGGACCGCAAGGAGCGCATGGGGCGCATCCTGCAGATGCACGCCAACCACCGCGAGGACCGCGAAGCGGCCTTTACGGGGGACATCGCCGCCGCCGTGGGCCTGAAGTACACGACCACCGGCGACACTCTGTGCGATCCCGAGCGCCCGATCCTGCTCGAGACCATGACGTTCCCCGAGCCCGTGATCTCGATCGCGATCGAGCCCAAGACCAAGGTCGACCAGCAGAAGCTGGGTACCTCGCTGCAGAAGCTGTCCGAGGAGGACCCCACGTTCCGCGTCCACACGGACGAGGACACCGGTCAGACCATCATCGGCGGCATGGGCGAGCTGCACCTCGAGGTCATCGTCGACCGGCTGCTGCGCGAGTTCAAGGTCGACGCCAACGTCGGCAAGCCACAGGTCGCGTACCGCGAGACCATCAAGCGCGCGATCTCCGACCACCTGCTGCGCTTCAAGCGCCAGACCGGTGGCTCGGGCCAGTTCGCCGAGATCGAGATCACGCTGGAGCCCACGGGCCAGCTCGCGGCCGAGCCGCGCCAGGTCCTCAACGACAAGGGCGAGCCCACCGGCGAGATCGGTGGCTACGAGTTCGTCAATGCCACCAGGGGTGGGGTCATCCCCAAGGAGTTCATCCCCTCGGTCGACCACGGGATCAAAGAGGCCATGGCGGGCGGCGTGCTCGCCGGCTACCCGATGGTGGACATCCGCGCCACCCTGACCGACGGCAGCTACCACGAGGTCGACTCCTCGGAGATGTCGTTCAAGATCGCCGGCTCCATGGCGCTGAAGGAGGCGTCCCGCAAGGCGGGGGCGACCCTGCTCGAGCCGATCATGGACGTCGAGGTCGTCACCCCCGAGGACTACATGGGTGACGTGATCGGCGACCTGACGGCCCGCCGTGGCCGCATCGGGTCGATGACGGCCCGCGCGAACTCGCAGGTCATCACCGCGCAGGTCCCGCTGTCCGAGATGTTCGGCTACGCGACCGATCTGCGCTCCAAGACCCAGGGCCGGGCGGTCTACACCATGCAGTTCGCCGGCTACGAAGAGGTCCCGGCATCGCTGGCCGAGGACATCGTCAAGAAGGTCCGCGGCGAATAGCCGCCACCAGTCACCGCTAGGGAGTAACGCACAATGGCGAAGAGCAAGTTCGAGCGCAACAAGCCGCACCTCAACATCGGCACCATCGGTCACATCGACCATGGCAAGACGACGCTGACGGCGGCGATCACCAACGTGCTGCACAAGCACAACCCGAGCGTGGCCTTCACGCCGTTCGACCAGATCGACAAGGCCCCGGAGGAGCGCGAGCGCGGCATCACCATCTCGGTGTCGCACGTGGAGTACGAGACGGACAACCGTCACTACGCCCACGTCGACTGCCCGGGCCACGCCGACTACGTGAAGAACATGATCACGGGCGCGGCGCAGATGGACGGCGCCATCCTCGTGGTGTCGGCTGCCGAGGGCCCGATGCCGCAGACCCGCGAGCACGTGCTGCTGGCCCGCCAGGTCGGTGTGCCGTCGATCGTCGTGTTCCTGAACAAGGCCGACATGGTCGACGACGAGGAGCTGCTGGAGCTCGTGGAGCTCGAGGTCCGCGAGCTGCTGTCCTCCTACGAATTCGACGGGGACAACATCCCCGTCGTCAAGGGCTCCGCTCTCAAGGCGCTGGAGGGCGACGAGGCCTGGGAGCAGAACATCCTCGACCTCATGGCCGCGGTGGACGAGTTCATCCCCGAGCCGCCGCGCGCACTGGACAAGCCGTACCTGATGCCGGTGGAGGACGTGTTCTCCATCACGGGTCGTGGCACGGTCGTGACCGGGCGCGTGGAGCAGGGCATCGTCAAGGTCGGCGAGACCGTGGAGATCGTGGGCATCCGCAACACGACCTCGACCACGGTCACCGGCGTGGAGATGTTCCGCAAGCTGCTCGACCAGGGTCAGGCCGGCGACAACATCGGCGTGCTGCTGCGCGGCACGAAGAAGGATGACGTCGAGCGCGGCCAGGTGCTGTGCAAGCCGGGCACCATCACCCCGCACACGAACTTCGACGCGCAGGTCTACATCCTGTCGAAGGACGAGGGCGGCCGGCACACGCCGTTCTTTAACAACTACCGCCCGCAGTTCTACTTCCGCACCACGGACGTGACGGGCACGGTCGAGCTGCCGGGCGGGACCGAGATGGTCATGCCGGGCGACAACACCGAGATGGTGGTGGAGCTCATCCAGCCCATCGCCATGGAGGAGGGCCTGCGGTTCGCCATCCGCGAGGGTGGCCGCACCGTCGGCGCCGGTCGGGTGACCCGCGTCATCAAGTAGCTGCTGGATCACCGGTGGGGGGCGCACCGCTTACGGCGCCCCCCCCACCCCGGTCTTCGTCATTCGGCGGTTTGAGAAGAAGAGGCAAGAGCGATGGCTGAGCAGAAGATCCGGATCCGGCTCAAGGCGTACGACCACGAGCTGATCGACGCGTCGGCGCGCAAGATCGTCGACACCGTCGAGCGCAGCGGCGCGCGCATCACCGGGCCGGTGCCGCTGCCCACCGAGCGCAACGTGTACTGCGTCATCCGCTCGCCGCATAAGTACAAGGACTCGCGCGAGCACTTCGAGATGCGCACGCACAAGCGGCTCATCGACATCCACGAGCCCACCCAGAAGACCGTCGACAGCCTCATGCGTCTCGACCTCCCCGCCGGGGTCGACATCGAGATCAAACTCTGAACCCGACGGGGGGACTCCGCCCCCCCGTCCGCCCCCCCGAGGTCAAGGGCAACGTCAAGAACCAGAGCACCGTCAAGGTCAAGGTCAAATATGTCAAGGTCAAAACATGGCTAGCAGAGGGATCTTGGGCGCCAAGCTCGGGATGACCCAGGTCTTCGACGACGAGGCCCGGGTGATCCCGGTCACCGTCGTGCGCGCCGGTCCGTGCCCCGTGACACAGGTGCGCACGCTGGACCACGACGGCTACGCCGCCGTGCAGCTGGGTTATGGCGCCGTGAAGCGGGTCAACAAGCCGCTCGCGGGGCACTTTCAGAAGGCGGGCGTCGAGCCGACGCGCCACCTCGTGGAGTTCTCCCTGGGCGGGGACCACGCTCCCGGCGAGGTCGTGACCGTGGCGGACTTCCGTCCGGGCGAGCTCGTCGACGTCACCGCGACCAGCAAGGGCAAGGGCTATGCGGGCGCGATGAAGCGGCACGGGTTCAAGGGCTTGGGCGCGAGCCACGGCACCCACAAGGTGCACCGCGCCCCAGGTTCCATCGGCGCCTGCGCCACCCCCGGCCGGGTTTTCCCCGGCACGCGGATGGCCGGGCGCATGGGCGGCGTGCGCGTCACGGTGCAGTCGCTGGAGCTGGTCTCCGTGGACGCCGAGCGCAACCTGCTGCTCATCAAGGGCGCGGTGCCCGGCGCGAACGGCGCGCTCGTCATCGTCCGCGACGCCACCAAGGCGCGCGCCGACCAAGGGAGCGTCGACTGATGGCCACCGTCGATCTGCGCACCGCCGACGGCGGCACGGACGGTACCGTCGAACTCGACGACGCCGTCTTCGGCACCCCGCTGAACGTGCCGGTGATGCACCAGGTGGTCGTCGCCCAGCTGGCCGCCGCCCGCAGCGCCACCTCCAAGGTCCTCAGCCGCGGCGAGGTCCGCGGCGGCGGCAAGAAGCCGTACCGCCAGAAGGGTACCGGCCGCGCCCGCCAGGGCTCCATCCGCTCCCCGCAGTGGGCCGGCGGCGGCGTGGCCCACGGGCCCAGCGGCGAGCAGAACTACACCAAGCGCGTGTCCAAGAAGCTCAAGCGCATAGCACTGCGGTCGGCGCTGTCGGACCGGGCCGCGAGCGGCTCGGTCGTGGTCGTGCGCGACCTCGGCCTCGACGCGCCGAGCACAAAGGGCGCCATCGCCGCGCTCGCGGCGCTGGGTGTCCCCCAGAAGCGCGTGCTGCTCGTGCTGCCCAACGTCGACGTGACGCTCATGAAGAGCTTCCGCAACCTGGCCGCGGTGCACGTGCTGACCGTCGATCAGCTCAACACCTACGACGTGCTCGTGTCCGACGTCGTGGTCTTCATCGAGTCCGCCCTCGCCCACATCGGGCTCGGGACGCGCGAGGAGGCGGCATGAAGAACCCCCGGGACGTGATCCTCGCACCCGTGGTCAGCGAGAAGAGCTACGCCCTGCTCGATGAAGGGCGTTACACCTTTGTCGTCCACCCCCAGACCAACAAGACCGAGATCAAGCAGGCCGTGCAGTCCATCTTCGGGGTGCGCGTGGTCAGCGTGAACACGCTGAACCGCAAGGGCAAGCGCAAGCGCTTCGGCACCAGCTTCGGTGAGCGCAAGTCCACCAAGCGCGCCGTGGTCACGCTCGCCGCCGGCGACACCATCGACATCTTCGACAGCGGGAGCTGACAGCCGTGGGCATCCGCAAGTACAAGCCGACCTCGCCCGCGCGGCGGGACATGACGGTCTCGGACTTCGACACCGTCACCACCGACCGTCCGTTGAAGTCGCTCACGCGACCGAACCCCAAGCGCGCCGGGCGCAACGCCAACGGGCGCATCACCACCCGCCACCAGGGCGGCGGCCACAAGCGCCGCTACCGCGTCGTCGACTTCCGCCGCAACAAGGACGGTGTGCCGGGCAAGGTCGCCACCGTCGAGTACGACCCGAACCGGTCGTCGCGCATCGCGCTGCTGCATTACCTGGACGGCGAGAAGCGCTACATCCTGGCCCCCGAGGGCCTGCGCGTCGGCGACCTGGTGGAGTCCGGCGACCGCGTCGACGTGCGCCCCGGCAACGCGATGCCGCTGCGCAGCATCCCGGTGGGCTCCATCGTCCACGCGGTGGAGCTGCGGCCCGGCGGCGGCGCGAAGCTCGGCCGCAGTGCCGGCAACCGCATTCAGCTGCTCGCCAAGGAGGGCAAGAAGGCCGCGCTGCGGCTGCCCTCCGGCGAGATCCGCCTGGTCTTGCAGGAGTGCCGGGCCACCGTGGGCGCGGTCGGCAACTCCGAGCACGAGCTCATCAACGACGGCAAGGCCGGACGCTCTCGGTGGCGGGGCAAGCGCCCCACCGTCCGCGGTGTCGTCATGAACCCGGTCGACCACCCGCACGGCGGTGGTGAGGGCCGCACCTCCGGTGGCCGGCACCCGACCAACCCGCAGGGCAAGCCCGAGGGCCGCACCCGCGCGAAGAACAAGTCCTCCAACTCCGAGATCGTCCGCCGCCGCGGCAAGCGCCGCAGGTAAGGGCCGGGAGACACGCCATGCCACGCAGTCTGAAGAAGGGGCCGTTCGTCGACGAGCACCTCGCGAAGAAGGTCGATGAGTTGAACTCGCGCAACGAGAAGCGGGTCATCCGCACCTGGTCGCGCCGCTCGGAGATCTTCCCCGAGATGGTCGGTCACACGATCGCGGTGCACGACGGGCGCAAGCACGTGCCCGTCTACATCTCCGAGTCGATGGTCGGCCACAAGCTCGGCGAGTTCGCCCCCACGCGGGCCATCAAGTGGCGCGGCGCCGGCGAGAAGCAGCAGGTCAAGGTCAAGGGACGCCGCTGATGCCTCCCGCCGTCACGGAAACGGAAAAGGCGCGGGCGGTCTCCCGCTACGTCAGGGTCGCGCCGAACAAGGTGCGCCAGGTCGCAGCGATCATCCGCGGCCTGGAGATCGAGGAGGCGCGCCGCGTGCTCGCCTTCTCGCCCAAGTCGGTGGCCGAGCAGGTCCTGAAGACCCTGAACTCGGCGGTGGCCAACGCCGAGCACAACCTCAACCCCCCGTTCGACGCCGACGAGCTCGTGGTCACGTCGGTGGTCGTGGACGAGGGGCCGATGCTGAAGCGCTTCCAGCCCCGGGCCATGGGCCGCGCCTACCGCATCCGCAAGCGCACCAGCCACATCACCGTCGCCGTGGGCACGCCACCCGAGCCCGTGCTGCGGGGCCACGGCCGCCTCCGCGTGGCAGCAGCCCAGCGCGCCGCCGACGCCGCAGATCGCCAGGAGTAACAGCTGTGGGCCAGAAGATCCACCCCTACGGGTTCCGGCTCGGCATCATCGCCGAGCACAAGTCGCGCTGGTTCGCGGACAAGAAGTACGCGGACTACGTGATCGAGGACGACCGCATCCGCACATTCATCCGCGAGCGCGTCCGCCACTCCGGCGTGAGCCGCGTGGAGATCGAGCGCACGACCGACCGCGTCCACGTGCAGGTCTACACCGCGCGTCCCGGCATCGTCATCGGCCGCCGCGGCGCCGAGGCCGACGCCATCCGCGGGCTGCTCGAGAAGATGACCGGCAAGCCGGTGAAGCTCGACATCATCGAGATCAAGCAGCCCGAGCTGGACGCCCAGGTCACCGCGCACAACGTCGCCGAGCAGCTCCGCGGCCGGGTGAGCTTCCGCCGCGCCATGCGCCGGGCCACCCAGAACGCGATGAAGGCTGGCGCCAAGGGCATCCGGGTGCAGTGCTCGGGCCGCCTCGGCGGCGCGGAGATGAGCCGCACCGAGTGGTACCGCGAGGGCCGTGTCCCGCTGCACACCCTGCGCGCCAACATCGACTACGGCTTCGACGAGGCCCGCACCACCTACGGCCGCATCGGCGTGAAGGTGTGGATCTACTCCGGCGAGGTGCTGCCGTCGGCGGAGGCGCGGGAGGCCCAGCTCGCCCGCGCCCGCGCTCGCCGCGACGCGCAGCGGGCCGCGGCCGAGGAGCCCGAGATTCTCGGCCAGACCATGGGCATGGGCGACGCCACCGAGGAGCGCATCCCCCAGAGCGTGCCGTCCGCCACCGGCGACGACCGCTCGAACGCCACGCCGAGCGGCCAGGTGGTCAACGTCGGCTACGGCAACATCCACCCCGACGTCGCCAGCCCCGACGACACCTCCGAGTTCCGCATCGGCGGCACCGCAGCAGACCCCGACGGCGACCCCGCAGGTGGTCCCGCGTCGGCGGTCGAGGACCAGGAGGGCTGATCGAGATGCTGTCCCCGAAGAGGGTCAAGCACCGCAAGCAGCACCGCGGCAACATGCGCGGGCTCGCAAAGGGTGGCTCCGACGTCGCCTTTGGTGAGTACGGGCTGCAGGCGACCACGCACGGCTGGGTCACGAATCGCCAGATCGAGTCGGCCCGTATCGCCATGACCCGCTACATCAAGCGCGGTGGGAAGGTGTGGATCAACATCTTCCCGCACAAGGCCTACACGAAGAAGCCAGCCGAGACGCGCATGGGTTCCGGCAAGGGCTCGCCCGAGGGCTGGGTCGCCGTGGTCAAGCCCGGGCGGGTCATGTTCGAGCTGTCCGGCGTGCCGCAGGACGTCGCCCGCGAGGCGATGCGCCTCGCGTCGCACAAGCTGCCGGTCAAGTGCCGCTTCGTCACGCGGGAGGGCGACTGATGCAGGCCGCCGAACTGCGCGAGCTCTCCGACTCCGAGCTCGACGAGAAGTACGACCAGTTCAAGTCCGAGCTGTTCGACCTGCGCTTCGCGCTGGTCACCGGGCAGCTCGACAACCCCAACCGGCTGCGCCAGGTCCGCCACCACATCGCGCGCGTGCTCACCGTGCAGCGCGAGCGGGCGGCGGCCGCGCAGGCACAAGCCCAAGAGGTGTCCCCATGAGCAGTCCATCCCCGAACAAACCTGCGGATCCAGAACGCAGGCGCGGCGAGCGCAAGGTGCGGCAGGGCGTGGTGGTCAGCGACAAGATGGAGAAGACCGTCGTGGTACGCGTCGAGCGGCGCACCACCCATCCGCTGTACCGCAAGACCGTGACGCGGTCGGAGAAGCTCCACGCCCACGACGAGACCAACGACGCGGGCATCGGCGACCGGGTCCGGATCGTGGAGACCCGCCCGCTGTCGAAGACGAAGCGCTGGCGCGTGCTGGAGATCCTTGAGCGCGCCCAATAATGGAATAGTCCTCCTAACCATATAGAACCTACTGATAGCGGGACGGACGATGATCCAGCAGGAGACGCGGCTGCGCGTGGCCGACAACACGGGCGCGCGAGAAGTGCTGTGCATCCGCGTACTCGGCGGGTCCGGGCGGCGCTACGCCTCGATCGGTGACGTGATCGTGGGCACGGTGAAGAACGCGATCCCGGCGTCGAACGTGAAGAAGGGTGACGTCGTCAAGGCTGTCGTCGTGCGTGTGCGCAAGGAGAAGCGGCGTGCCGACGGCAGCTACATCCGCTTCGACGACAACGCCTGCGTGCTCATCAACGATCAGCGCAACCCCCGCGGCACCCGCATCTTCGGCCCGGTGGGCCGCGAGCTGCGGGACAAGCGGTTCATGAAGATCGTCTCGCTCGCCCCGGAGGTGCTGTAGCGATGGAGCGTGTGAAGCGCAACGACACCGTCCGGGTGATCTCAGGCAAGGACGCGGGCAAGACCGGCCGGGTCGTGCAGGTCATCACCAAGACCGGTCGCGTCATGGTCGAGGGCGTGAACCGCGTCACGAAGCACGAGCGGACGCGCACCACCCGCCGCGGCGGCCAGGAGGGTGGCATCACCCACGTCGAGGCCCCTATCCACGCGTCCAACGTCATGCCGATCTGTCCCTCGTGCAGCGAGCCGACCCGGGTCGGCTCCCGCATCGTCGACGACAAGCGCACGCGGTACTGCCGCAAGTGCGACGCGGAGTTCTGAGAATGAGTACGACCACACAGGTCCGGCCGCTGCCGCGGCTGAAGCGCCGCTACCTCGACGAGGTCGCGCCGGCGCTGCAGTCCGCGCTGGAGCTGGACAACCCGATGCAGGTCCCGCGCTTCACCAAGATCGTGGTGAACATGGGCGTCGGCGACGCCACGACGGACAGCAAGGCGATGGACGGCGCCCTGCGCGACCTGACCATAATCACCGGGCAGAAGCCGCGGGTGAACCGGGCGCGCAAGTCCGTGGCCGGGTTCAAGCTGCGCGAGGGCCAGGCGATCGGCGCGAAGGTGACGCTGCGCGGCGACCGCATGTGGGACTTCCTCGACCGGCTGCTGGCCGTCGCGCTGCCCCGCATCCGCGACTTCCGCGGCCTGCCGGCCGCCAGCTTCGACGGCCGCGGCAACTACACCTTCGGGGTGACCGAGCAGCTGATCTTCCCCGAGATCGACTACGACACCATCGAGCGGGTCCGCGGCATGGACGTCACCATCGTGACCACCGCCGAGACCGACGAGCAGGGCAGAGCGCTGCTGTCGGCCTACGGCTTCCCGTTCACCACCAGCGGCGCCTAGAGGGATTCTGCAAAATGGCCAAGAAGTCGATGATCGCGAAGGCGGCGCGCAAGCAGAAGTATGCCGTCCGCGCCTACACGCGCTGCAACCGCTGCGGCAGGCCGCGCGCGGTGTACCGCAAATTCCTGCTGTGCCGCATCTGCTTCCGCGAGTTGGCGCACCGCGGGGAACTGCCCGGGATCCGCAAGGCCTCCTGGTAGACCATCCCACTAGACCATTCCCACTAGACCTACGACCTAGAGCGGGAAGCGGACCGCGACCTCGCGGCCGAACCCCGAGGAGTTGTTGCACCGATGACGATGACCGACCCCGTGGCGGACATGCTGACGCGTGTCCGCAACGCGAACGTGGCCTTCAAGGAGGAGATCGACATGCCCTCCTCCAAGCTCAAGGCCTCGATCGCGGACATCCTGAAGCGTGAGGGCTACATCCGCGACTTCCTGGTAGAACCGACGAAGCCGCAGGCGACCCTGCGCCTGGCGCTCAAGTACTCGCGCACCCGCGAGCGCTCGCTGTCCGGCGTGCGGCGCGTGTCGAAGCCCGGCCTGCGCGTGTACGCCAAGCGCGGCGAGGTGCCGCGCGTGCTGGGCGGCCTGGGCATCGCCATCATCTCCACGTCGCAGGGACTCATGACCGACCGCGAGGCCCGCAAGTCCGGCGTGGGCGGCGAAGTCCTCGCCTACGTGTGGTAGGGGGACCGACATGAGCCGGATCGGCAAGGAACCCGTCGCCATCCCCGATGGTGTCGACGTCACGCTCGCGGACCGCGTGCTGACCGTCCGCGGCCCCCGCGGCACCCTGACCCAGGCCATCCACCCCAACATCACCGTGGACGTCCGCGACGGCGCCGTCGTGGTCACCCGGTCCGACGACCAAGGCGAGAACCGCGCGCTGCACGGCCTGGTGCGCTCCCTGATCGCGAACATGGTCACCGGCGTCACCGCGGGCTACCGGCGCGAGCTGGAGATCGTGGGCGTCGGCTACCGCGCCGCGGCCCGTGGCAGCAGCGGCCTGACCATCCAGGTCGGCTTCAGCCACCCCGTGCAGGTGGACGCGCCCGAGGGCATCGCCTTTGAAGTTGCAAGTCCCACCCGCATCGCCGTCACCGGGTACGACAAGCAGCTCGTCGGCCAGGTCGCCGCGGACATCCGCGCGATCCGCAAGCCCGAGCCCTACAAGGGCAAGGGCATCCGCTACGCCGGCGAACTGATCCGCCGCAAGTCCGGCAAGGCCGCCGGCTAGCCCACGCAGGGCGCACACTCCCGCAGCGCGCGAATTGTGGGGGGTCGCCGCCAAGGAGCACGCAGATCATGAGCAGCACCAGTACGAAGCGGCAGGCGCGCGAGCGCCGGCACGCCCGCGTGCGCAAGCACGTGCACGGCACCGCGGCGCGCCCCCGGCTCGCCGTCTACCGTTCCAACACGGGGATCTACGCCCAGGTCATCGACGACGACCTCGGGCGCACCCTCGCCGCCGCCTCCACGCTCGACGCCGACCACACCGTGGCCGACGGCGACGGCAAGGTCGGCGCGGCAAAGGCCGTGGGCCTCCGTGTCGCGGAGCGCGCGCGTGCCGCGGGCATCGACACCGTGGTCTTCGACCGCGGCGGCAACCGTTACACCGGCCGCGTGCAGGCGCTGGCCGACGGCGCCCGCGAGGGTGGACTGAAGTTCTAGGAGCAGGTTCGGCGGCCTCAGGGGCCGCGCGGACGACCGAGTGTTCGGGCGAGACGCCCGGGAACGGAACCAGACATGGCAGGGCCAGGAGGCGGACCGCAGCGCGGGGCCGGACCGGGTGGTCGCGGCGGTGGCCGCGGCGCCGGCAATGCCGGCGGCCCCGGCGGCCCCGGCGGCCCCGGCGGCGAGCGCGGTGGCCCCGGCGGTCAGCGCGGCGGTCGCGGCGGCCGTGACCGCGGCGGTCGCGGCGCTCGCGAGGAGGAGCGCAGCCCGTACGAGGAGAAGGTCGTCGCGATCAACCGCGTCGCCAAGGTCGTCAAGGGCGGCCGGCGGTTCTCCTTCACCGCGCTCGTCGTCGTCGGCGACGCGAACGGGACGGTCGGTGTCGGCTACGGCAAGGCCAAGGAGGTGCCGGCAGCCATCCAGAAGGGCGTGGAGGAGGGCAAGAAGAACTTCTTCAAGGTCCCGATGATCCAGAAGACGATCGTGCACCCCGTCACCGGCGAGGCCGGCGCGGGCATCGTATTTCTCAAACCTGCTGCTCCTGGTACCGGTGTGATCGCCGGCGGCCCGGTGCGCGCCGTGCTGGAGTGCGCCGGGATCTCCGACGTGCTCGCGAAGTCGCTGGGGACCTCCAACCCCATCAACGTCGTGCATGCCACGGTGGCCGCGCTGAAGCTGCTGCGCGAGCCCGAGGCCATCGCCCGCCTGCGGGAGATGGAGCTCGAGGAGCTGCTGCCCAAGAAGATGCTGGCGAACATGCGAGTGGGGGCCTGATATGGCCTCGCTGGAGATCACCCAGGTTCGCAGCCTGATCGGCCAAAAGGCGAACCAGCGCGCCACGGTCCGCTCGCTCGGGCTGCGCCGCATCCGCCACACCGTGGTCCAGCCCGACCGGCCGGAGATCCGCGGCATGGTCGCCAAGGTTGCCCACCTCGTGCAGGTGCGCTACGTGGGCGCCGAGGAGATCATCGAGCTGCAGCCGGGCCAGGAGCCCAAGGGTGAGGGTCACCTGGCCGGCGGTCACACCGTCGCGGACTCCGAGATCACCGCACTGCGCGAGGCCGAGGCCGAGGCCCTGGCGGTGCCGGGCAGCGCACCGGGCGCGTCCATGGTGCAAGCAGCCCCGGGCCTGACCTCGGTCGACGCGCCGGACACGCCCGACGCGATCAGCGACGCCTCCGACGATGTCGCCAACACCGGTGTCGAGTCCGCCAGCGAGCTGCCCCTCGCGATCAGCGACCCCGAACCCGCCGTGCCGGCCGACGAGACCGGGCCCGGGGCCCAGGCGCCGCAGGTCGTGGACGCTGACCAGCCCGCCGCGGTCGACGACGAGGCGCTCGCGGACCCGCGTGGCGCGCTCGGCGCCGCGGTGGCCGCCGGCGACCTCGACCCCGAGGAAGCGGAACGCTTCACTGAGGATGAGACATCGTGAAGATCCACCACCTGAAGCCCGCCGAGGGCGCGCACAAGGCCAAGACCCGCAAGGGCCGCGGCGAGGCGGCCGGCAAGGGCAAGACCGCCGGCCGGGGCACCAAGGGCACGGGCGCGCGCAAGAACTCCACCACGCACGCCGGTTTCGAGGGCGGGCAGATGCCGCTCCAGCGGCGCCTGCCGAAGCTGCCCGGCTTCACCCAACGCAATCGCCTTGAGTACGCCACCGTCAACGTGGCGCGCCTCGACGCGCAGTTCGACGACGGCGCCGAGGTCACCCCGGAACTGCTGCGCGAGGCCGGCCTCGTGCGCCGTGGCGGCGCGCCGGTCAAGGTCCTCGGCGACGGCGACCTGGGCAAGCGGCTCACCGTCTCCGCGCACGCCTTCTCGTCCGCCGCCAGCGCCAAGATCGCTGCGGGCGGCGGCTCGACCCAGGTCGTGCCTCACCCCGATGTCGAGCGCCGCGCCATCCGCCGCGGGCCCCCCGCCGGTCGCCACGCTCCCGTCCGCACACCCCGGAAGAGCTAGCCGCCCGCCAGGGCTGTGCTGAGTCCCGACGCTTCAGGGAGATCGCCGTGCTCCGCGCCTTTTCCAACGCCTTCAAGATTCCTGAGTTGCGCGGCAAGCTGCTGTTCACGCTGGGGATCATCGCGGTGTACCGGCTGGGCTCGTTCATCCCGATCCCCGGGGTGGACTTCAGCGTGCTCCAGGCGGCCCGCGAATCGGCGCAGGCCAGCGGTGCGGTGGCGCTGATCAACCTGTTCTCGGGCGGCGCGCTCACCCAGCTGGCGATTTTCGCGCTGGGGATTATGCCGTACATCACCTCCAGCATCATCATGCAGCTGCTCACGGTGGTGATCCCGAAGCTCGAGGAGTGGCAGAAGGAGGGTGAGAGCGGTACGAAGCGAATCACCCAGCTGACGCGCTACCTCACGGTGGTGCTGGCCGTACTGCAGTCCACCGCGATCCTGGTGCTGCTGGGCAACTCTCCGGAGCAACTGCTGGGTCTCGACGCACCGGGCCTGATCCCCAACAACTCGGTGGGCATCACCGCGCTGCAGGTGCTCACGCTGACCGCGGGCACCGCGTTCATCATGTGGCTGGGCGAGCTCATCACCCAGCGCGGCATCGGCAACGGGATGTCGCTGATCATCTTCTCCTCGATCATCTCCCAGCTGCCGAGCCAGGGCGGCCAGATCCTGTCGCGCGACGACGGTGCGATCGTGTTCCCCATCGTCTTGCTCGTGGTCCTGGCGCTGATCGTGGGCGTGGTGTTCGTGGAGCAGGGCCAGCGGCGCATCCCGGTGCAGTACGCCAAGCGCCAGGTGGGCCGGCGCAGCTACGGCGGCACGTCGACCTACATCCCACTCAAGGTCAACCAGGCGGGCGTCATCCCGATCATCTTCGCGTCGAGTCTGCTCTACCTGCCCAGCCTCGCGTCGTCGATCATCGGCAACCCCAGCTTCACCAACTTCACCAACACCTACTTCGGCCAGGCCAACGCCAACCCCATCTACCTGGCGGTGTTCTTCGGGCTCATCGTGTTCTTCGCCTACTTCTATACGTCGATAACGTTCAACCCGATCGACGTCGCCGACAACATGAAGAAGTACGGCGGCTTCATCCCGGGCATCCGCCCGGGTCGCCCGACGGCCGAGTACCTGGACCGCGTCCTGACCCGCATCACCCTGCCCGGGGCGGTCTACCTCGGCCTGCTCGCGCTCATCCCGCTCATCGTGCTGGGGATCTTCGGCATCAACTTCCCGCTCGGCGGGACGTCGTTGCTCATCGCCGTGGGCGTCGCGCTGGAGACCATGAAGCAGCTGGAGTCCCAGCTGCTGCAGCGCCACTACGAGGGCTTCCTGAAGGGGTGACGATGCGACTGGTGCTCCTCGGCCCGCCGGGTGCCGGTAAGGGCACGCAGGCCGGCGCGATCGCGTCCGCGCACGGGATCCCCCACATCTCCACCGGCGACCTGTTCCGCGAGCACGTGAGCGGCCAGACCGAGTTGGGGCGCCAGGTCGCCGCGATCATCGACAGCGGGTCCCTCGTCCCCGACGAGCTGGTGCTCGACATGGTCGCCGACCGCTTGGGCGACGCCGACGCCACCGACGGCTTCCTCCTCGACGGCTTCCCCCGCACCGTGCCGCAGGCGCTCGCCCTCGAGGGGTCCCTGGCCGCCGGCGACAACCCGCTCGACGTGGTGCTGCGCTTCGCCATCGACGACGAGGAGGTCGTGGAGCGCCTGGTGCGGCGCGGCCAGGTCGACGGCCGCAGCGACGACGCGGAGGAGGTCATCCGCAAGCGCCTCGACGTGTACCACACCGAGACCGAGCCGCTGGAGTTCTTCTACGCCGAGCGCGGCCTGCTGTGCGACGTCGCAGCGGTCGGCACGGTGGAGGACGTCACGCAGCGGGCGCTGCGCGCGCTCGAGACGTTCCGGAGGCAGCCGTGATCGTGCGCAAGTCCCCCGGCGAGCTGCAGCTCATGGCCCGCGCGGGCCGCGTGGTCGCCGAGCTGCACCGGGTGGTGCGCGAGGCGGTGCGGCCCGGGATCTCGACCGCAGAGCTCGATGAGATCGCCGAGCGCGAGGTCCGCAACCGCGGCGGCATCCCCTCGTTCAAGGGCTACGGGGGCGTGGGCAGGCCGCCCTTCCCGGCCACGCTGTGCACCTCGGTGAACGACCAGATCGTGCACGGTATCCCCTCGCGCGACGTCGTCCTGCGCGCCGGCGACCTGCTCAAGATCGACGCCGGCGCCATCCTGGACGGCTACCACGGGGACTCGGCGGCCACCTGGATCGTGGGCGGCGAGGACGCCGTGGCCCCGGAGGTCCGCGACCTCGTGGCGCGCACCCGCGCCGGGTTGTGGGCCGGCCTGTGCGCCGCGGCCCCGGGTCGCCGCCTGTCCGACGTGTCCGCCGCCGTCGAGGCGCAGGCCCTGCCGCACGGCTACGGCGTGGTCCGCGAGTACGTGGGTCACGGCATCGGCCGCGCCCTGCACGAGGACCCGCAGGTGCCGAACTACGGGCGGCCCGGGCGGGGCATCAAGATGGTCAGCGGGCTGGTGCTGGCGGTCGAGCCGATGTTCAACCTGGGCACCGAGCAGGCCCGCGTCCTCGACGACGAGTGGACCGTGGTCACCGCCGACGGCAAGCTGTCCAGCCACTGGGAGCACACGGTGGCCGTGACGCCGGATGGTCCCTGGGTGCTCACCGCGCGCGAGGACGAACCGGCTTGGCCACTGGCCGATCCGCAGCGCGTCCCCGGTCACCCGGTGCAGGTGGACGCACGGGAGGCCGGGTGATACCCTCGCTTCTGGCCCCGTTTCGGCGTGGCCATTTCGTTACGCCCGCCTGGATGAGCCGCTCCCGCGGCCCCGATGCGTCCACAGCATCGTGGCCCGCTCTGCGGCTCCCGCTGCGGGCCCCGGTGCGCGACCGGACGCCACTGCCTCACCGATTCCACCACGACCATACGGCCAGAGAGCGAGCACGATGAAGGTCCAGCCCAGCGTGAAGAGGATCTGCGAGAAGTGCCGCGTCATCCGCCGGCACGGCCGCGTCATGGTGATCTGCTCGAACCCTCGGCACAAGCAGCGGCAGGGTTGAGGCCCTCCCGGCCATGACGCACTAGATCGACGGAGCGGAAGAGCACATGGCACGTATCGCCGGCGTCGACCTTCCCCGCGAGAAGCGGGTGGAGATCGGTCTCACCTACATCTACGGCCTCGGTCGCACGCGGTCGATCCGGACCCTCGCGGACACGCGGGTGAACCCGTCGACGCGGGTGCGCGACCTGTCCGACGACGAGGTGCGGCGTCTGCGCGACTACATCGACGCCAACTACAAGGTCGAAGGCGACCTGCGCCGCGAGGTGCAGAACAACATCAAGCGCAAGGTGGAGATCGGCTCCTACCAGGGCATCCGCCACCGTCGCGGGCTGCCCGTGCGCGGCCAGCGCACGCACACCAACGCGCGTACGCGCAAGGGCCCGAAGCGCACCGTCGGCGGGCTGAAGAAGAAGATCCGGAAGTAGGGGCCCACACCAGATGGCACAGCAGCGGAAGCAGGCGGGCGCGAAGGCGAAGAACCGGGCGCGCAAGAAGGAGCGCCGCCGGGTCGACTACGGCCAGGCGCACATCAAGAGCTCCTTCAACAACACGATCGTGACGATCACCGACCAGCAGGGCAACGTGCTGTCGTGGGCCTCGTCCGGCAACGTCGGCTTCAAGGGCAGCCGCAAGTCGACGCCCTTCGCCGCGCAGATGGCGGCGGAGAAGGCGGCGCGCGGTGCCGCGGACCAGGGCGTGCGGCGCATCGACGTCTTCGTCTCGGGTCCCGGCTCCGGCCGTGAGACCGCCATCCGGTCGCTGCAGGCCAATGGCCTGGAGGTCGCGGCGATCAAGGACGTCACCCCCATCCCGCACAACGGCTGCCGCCCGCCCAAGCGCCGGCGCGTCTGAGGCCCTGAAGGAACCCCACGATGGCGAGATACACCGGACCCACCTGCAAGCAGTGCCGCCGTGAGCGCATGCGCATCTGCGAGAAGCGCCACTGCGCCACGGAGAAGCGTCCCTACCCGCCGGGCGAGCACGGCCGCGGCCGCATCCGCGAGACCGAGTACCTGCTGCAGCTGCGTGAGAAGCAGAAGGCCCGCCGCATCTACGGCGTGCTGGAACGCCAGTTCCGCAATTACTACACCAAGGCGTCGCACCAGCAGGGCCTGACCGGCGAGAACCTGCTCGTCGCGCTGGAGACCCGGCTGGACAACGTGGTCTTCCGTGGCGGCCTGGCGATGACCCGCCCGCAGGCGCGCCAGCTCGTGAGCCACCGCCACGTCCGCGTGAACGGCAAGACGGTCAACATCCCGTCCTACCGTGCGGAGCCGGGCGACGTCATCACCATCAAGGACCGCAGCGCCAACATCGTGCCGATCTTGGGCGCGATGGAACTGGCGCCGGGCCGCATCATTCCCGGCTGGCTGTCGCTGGATCAGGCGTCGCGCCAGGTCACCGTCCTGGCGGCCCCCACCCGCACCCAGATCGACATCCCGGTCGCCGAGCAGCTCATCGTGGAGCTGTACTCCAAGTGAATCTGGCGCCGAAGGCGGTCATCCAGTTGTCCGGTCGGCGGCGGAGCCGCAGCCCGGAGTAGTCCTGGCCGCCGAAGGCGGTCATCCAGTCGTTCGGTCGGCGGCGAAACCGCAGCCCGAAGTTCGTGAGCAGTGAGGAAGGGCACATCCGTGCTGATCGTTCAGCGCCCCAGCATCACCGAGAACGTGACCGTCGAGGGCACGCGCTCGGCGTTCACCATCGAGCCCCTCGAGCCCGGCTTCGGCTATACGCTCGGGGCCAGCCTGCGCCGCACCCTGATCTCGTCGATTCCCGGCGCCGCCGTCAGCAGCGTGCGCATCGAGGGGGTCCTGCACGAGTTCAGTTCCATCGAGGGGGTCAAGGAGGACGTCACCGACGTCATCCTGAATCTCAAGGATCTCGTGCTGCGGTCCTTCTCCGACGAGCCGGTCGAGATCTTCCTCGGCGGTGAGGGTCCCGGTGAGATCACCGCGGACTTCATCACCGCGCCCAGCGAGGTTGAGATCCTCAACCGCGACCTCCACATCGCGACCCTGAACCGCCGCGGCCGCGTGGAGATGTACCTGACCGTCGAGCGTGGCCGGGGTTATGTCTCCGCGGAGCGCAACAAGCACCCCGACCAGCCCATCGGCGTCATCCCGATCGACTCGATCTACTCCCCGGTGCGCCGCGTGGCCTACCGCGTGGAGGACACCCGAGTCGAGCAGATGACGAACTACGACCGGCTGATCCTGGACGTGGAGACCGACGGCTCGGTCACCCCGGCCGAGGCCCTCGCCTCCGCCGGCGAGACCCTGCGCGACCTGTTCGCGCTGTTCGCCGAGTTCGAGGAGTCCGGCCCCGGCGGGCTGTCCATCGGCGCCGACGGCGCCGCCTCCGGCCCGTCCTCGCCGAACCTGGCACTGCCGATCGAGGACATGGACCTGTCGGTGCGCTCGTACAACTGTTTGAAGCGCGAGGGCGTGTCGACGGTCGGCGAGCTCGTGCAGAAGAGCGAGCAGGACCTGCTCGACATCCGCAACTTCGGGCAGAAGTCCATCGACGAGGTCCGCGCGAAGCTCCAGGAGATGGGGATGTCGCTGGCCGACTACGGCGGCTCCGGTTACGCCACCTGAGCACCACCTCGACCCCCCTAGGAAGAGCCCGCGATGCCGCAGCCGAAGAAGGGCCCGAGGTTCGGTGGGAACCCCGCCCACCACAGCCTCATGATGGCGAACCTGTCGACCGAGTTGTTCCGCCACGGCCGGATCACCACCACGCACGCCAAGGCCAAGACCGTCCAGCCGTTGGCCGAGAGGATGATCACCTTTGCAAAGGCGGGTGACGTCCACGCGCGCCGCCAGGTGCTGAAGGTCGTGCGCGACCGTGACGTCGTGCACAAGCTGTTCGCCGACATCGGCCCGGCCTTTGCCGGGCGCGACGGCGGCTACACGCGCGTGCTGAAGCTCGGTCCCCGCAAGGGTGACGCGGCGCCGATGGCGCTCATCGAGCTGGTCGAGGGTGTGGCGCCGCAGCCCGGCGAGGGTGACCTGGCCGAGGCCCCGCGCCGTCGCTGGAGCCTGCGCCGCCGCCGCGGCGGCACGTTGTCCGCCGGCGCGCAGCAGCGCGAGGAGGAGCTGGCCGCCGCCGTGGACCGCGGCGAGGACCTCGAGCCGGACCATGACCATGACCATGACCACGACCACGACCACGACGAGGTGCCCGCCGCCGCGCCGCGCACCGTCATCCCCGCCACCGGCGCCGCGGTGACCGGCGAGGATGCGGTCGAGGCCGACCCCGCCGAGGTCGAGCGGCGCCTCGCCGCCGAGGAGGCCTTGGGCGCGGAGGCCTGGGATACGGAGGCGTCGGACGCGGAGCCCGAGCCGAGCGGGGAGCAGGACGCACCGCCTCCCGAGCGCCCGGCCCAGGGCGCGAACCCCGATACCGAGGCCGGCGTCCGCGATGCCGACGGCCCCGTCACCGGCTCGATCCCGGCGGACGAGCAGGAGAACCCCGCCGACGTCAACGAGTGACGTCACCGCTCCCCGCCGACGACCCTGCACGGCCCGCGCCCCCAGCGCCAGGCTCGGCGGGGTCGTCGGCCGTCCGGCTGCGCATCGATCTCGCCTACGACGGGTCGGGGTTTCACGGCTTCGCCCGCCAGCGTGACGTCCGCACCGTCCAAAGCGTGCTGGAGGCGGCCTTGGAGCGCCTTGTCGGGCCGGTGGAGACGGCGGTCGCCGGGCGCACCGACGCCGGCGTCCATGCCCTAGGGCAGGTCGTCAGCGTCGACGTCCCCGCCGGCACGCGCATCCTGGGCGACCTCGACCGCGCCCGGACCGCCCTGGACCGGCTGTGCGGGCCGGAGATCACGATCTGGTCGCTGCGCCAGGTTGACCCGGACTTCCACGCACGCTTCTCGGCCACGCGGCGCCGCTACCGCTACCGGCTGGCGGACGCCGACGCGCTGGCGCCGCTCGCGCGCCACGACACCTGGCACGTCGGCCCCCCGCGGCTGGACGTGTCGGCCATGGCCGAGGGCGGCGCGCACCTGCTGGGTGAGCACGACTTCGCCTCGTTCTGCCGCCGCGCCGGCGACGGGCGCCTCGTGCGCCGCATCGACCGACTGGAGGTGCGGCGGGCGCTGGACCTGGTGGTGGTGGAGGTCAACGGGCCGGCCTTCTGTCACCAGATGGTGCGGTCGATCGTCGGCTGCCTCGTGGCAGTGGGACGGGGGCGGCGCAGCCCGGCCCAGGTGGCCGAGGCGCTCGCCGCCCGCGATCGCGCCGCGGTCGGCGCCATCGCCCCGCCCCATGGATTGACCCTGCTCGGCGTCGACTTCGCGGAGTGCCCATGACCCACGACGTGATCGTGGTGGGAACTGGGCGGCATGGGCAGCGCGGCGGCGGTGGCCTTGAGCCGCCGCGGGCAGCGCGTCCTCGGACTGGAGCGCTTCGGTCCCCGGCGAGGAAGGTGAGGAGGGCGGTGTTGACCTGTTCGGGCGCCGGATTGGACGAAGTGGGCGCCCGGGAGGAGGACGACGCGGCGG
>Ga0136615_10000164_pt1 | contig 28234 bp, 25 predicted proteins | sample AntDrymUQ2882206_2_FD_106647 | JGI IMG/M metagenome (GOLD analysis project Ga0136615, IMG submission 106647) | Polar desert sand microbial communities from Dry Valleys, Antarctica - metaG UQ288 (22.06) | ecosystem: Environmental > Terrestrial > Soil > Desert | place: Antarctica: Dry Valley... | reverse complement strand
TCGGGGTCTTGCAGACCGTGGTGTATTTGCTGTTCATCCGGGCGATAGACCTCTACGAACGGGAGGAGCTCACGTACGTGATCCCGGTCTTCCTCTGGGGGATGACGGGGGCGGTCGTGATCTCGCTCTTCTTCAACACCCTGTTCGCCGCGGTCTTGAGCGCGGTGGTCGGCGCCGAGGCGGGACAGGCCCTGACGGCCATCTTCGTCGCGCCCGTGGTCGAGGAGTGCGCCAAGGGGCTCGCGCTGTTGCTCGCGTTCGTGGTCGCGTCGGTCGTCTCGTTGCGCAAAGGCGGCATCGAGTTCTCGGGGGTCATGGACGGCATCGTGTACGGCTCGGCGGTGGGGTTCGGGTTCGCGATAGTGGAGGACCTCAGCTACTACGCCCAGCTCGGCGAGGAGGTTTACGTCGTCCGGCGCATCTTCGGGGGCTTCGGCCACGCGGCCTTTACCTCGCTCACCGGGATCGGGATCGGCCTGATCTCCTGGGTGCGTTCGCCTTTCCTGAAGGTTCTCCTGCCGGTCTTCGGGCTCGCGGCCGCGATTCTGATGCACTCGCTCTTCAATTTTATGGGGACGTTCTTCGGGCCCCTGGCGTACCTCCTGATGTTACTGGTGCTCCTGGCGTACATCTTCATAATCGTGTTCTGGCTGGCCGTCGAGCGCCGGACGATCCGCAGGGAGCTAAGGGATGAGGTGGCGGCGGGCACGATCAGCGCGGACGAGTACGCCATCCTCCCAACCTACTTCGCCCGAACGTTCTATTATCTTCGTCTGATCCTCTCGGGACGTATCGCCGAGTGGCGGCGCGCGAGGAAGGTGCACGAAGCCGCCGTGAACCTCGCCTTCACCAAGCGCCTGAGCCGCGAGTCCTACGCCGCCCCCCAACGGCGCAAGGTGGAGATTCTCAGACGCCGCATAGCGGAGTTGAGGGGCGAACCAGTCCTCCAGTTTGGCTCCTGAGACGCCCTTGAACGGAACCTCGGGGGCGACCGGAGTGATACTGGCCGGCGGTAAGAGCCGTCGAATGGGCCGGGACAAGCTCCCGCTGATGGTCGGCGAGAAGCCCCTCCTCGACCATGTATGCCTCGCCCTGACCTCCCGCTGTGACGAGATACTCGTCGTTGGAGGGGGAGGGTACGCCCCAGCCGGAGCCCGGCGCATCCCCGACCTGCGTCCCGGCCGCCAGGGACCGCTCGCCGGCATCGAGGCCGGGCTCCTCGCCGCGCGACACCGGGCCGTCTTCGTCGCCGCCGGCGACATGCCGTTCCTCACCGGAGATTTAGCAGGGTACCTGCTCGGCCTGCTCTCCGGCGACGTACCGGCCGTCGTACCCGACTCCGGAGGCCGTCTGCACCCGTTGTGCGCCGCGTACGTACGCGAGGCACGGCTCGCGGTGACCGCGGCCCTCGACCGAGGGATTAGGTCTGTGCGCGAGCTGCTCGAAGCCCTGCCGGGCATACGGTACGTCCGGGAGGAGGAGCTGCGGCGGTTCGGCGACCCGGACATCCTGCTCACGAACGTCAACTCGCCAGAAGACCTCGAACGGGCGCGAAAGGCGCTCAACGGCGGCGAAGGGTGAAGCGAACCGCGCAACCGGCCGTGCCCGACTCCCTCCTCGGCGAGCTTCGGACGCTCGTGCGGCTGTACCGCGGCGAGCCCGTGTTCCCGCGAAGCGCCGCCCCAGGAAAGGTCGATGGGGCGGTGGTGCTGGGGGCGCAGGTTCTGCCCAGTGGGAGGCCGAGCAGGACGCTCCGCGCGCGGACCGTCCACGCGGCCAGGCTTCATGCTGCTGGTACTGTCGGATTGCTGATACCGACGGGAGGCGTTGGGGAGCACTCGCCGAGCGAGGCGGAGGTAATGGCGAGGATACTGCGGCAGGCAGGTGTTCCCGAGGAAGACATTTTGCTAGAAGAGGAGGCGGGGAGCACGCGGGAATCGGCCCGGTTGGTGGCGGCGATGGCGAGGAAGAGAGGAATACGGAACCTGTTGCTCGTCACGGACCCTTTGCACTGCGTACGGGCCGTGGAGGCGTTCCGGGTGGAGGGTTTCGAGGCGCAGGTCTCTCCAGTGTATAGTAGCCCGATGTGGCATAGGCGGGGGATGCGCCGGGGTCAGTTCCTAAGGGAGGTCGGGGCGCTTCTTTGGTACAGGATGAGGCGAGGAAGGGCGAAGCGGAGAGCAGGGTCGCGCTCCCGGCCGTAGCCGTGGGCGTGCTCGCCGTCTCGGCGGCGGCCATCTTTATACGCCTCGCCGACGCCCCGGCGCTTGCGGTCGCGTTCTGGCGGAACGCCCTGGGCGTGCTCGTTCTACTGCCCCTCGCCCTTTGCTGGCGGGAAGCCTTTCCGCGGGGGCGGACCCTGTTCTATGGAGTCGCTTCGGGGGCGGCGTTGGGGGCGCATTTCGGGTTCTGGATCTCCTCGCTCGACTACACGAGCGTGGCGGCGAGCGTGGTGCTGGTGTGTACCCAGCCGGTCTTCGTGGCGATTCTGGCGTATCTCGTCTTCGGGGAGAGGACGTCGCCGTTGTCCTTTCTGGGGATACTGGTCGCGATCGCCGGGACGGCGGTTATAGCCTCGGATGGCTCGGTGGGCTCGGCGACGTTCTTCGGGAACGCGCTCGCGCTGATCGGGGCGGTGATGGTCGCCGTGTATGTACTCATCGGCCGCTCGTTGCGCACCACGGGTGTCGGCGTCTTGCCATACTCGATCGTGGTCTACGCTTCGGCCTCGGCGACGCTCGCGCCCGCGGCTCTCTACGCCGGCGCGCCCCTCTGGGGCTACTCCGGCGAGACGTGGTTCTGGCTCTTCGCCATCACGCTCGGGCCACAAATTCTCGGCCACACCGTCTTCAACTGGGCGCTCAAGTACGTAGACGCCTCCATAATCTCCGGCACGATTCTCGCCGAGCCCGTGGTCTCGGCGCTACTCGCCTGGCTGGTCCTCTCCGAGAAACCCGGCCTCGCGACCCTCCTCGGCGGCGCCGTCGTCCTTTTGGGTCTCTTCCTCCTGTTGCGCGGCTACCGCACGCCCCGCGAAAAGAGCACGCCCCCCGTCGAGCCGGTGGCTTAGACCGCCGATGCGTGATCCCCGGTCGCGGAGAAGTAGACGAACTCTTTGCTGGCACCGAAATTTGCTCGAGGGACGGTACCCGTGGGATCCTGGCTCCTTTCTCGCCTCATTGGGTGCGTCCTCGTGGACGGTTGGTGGCAGGAACACCGTCCCTCAGCTCCGCGAAAGTTCGGCCGCTCGGCCCTGCCGGGCGAAAACGAAGTGCTGATGTTTGCTATCCTCACCCGGTAGTAGTGGCCTCACTGGCGTAGTAGCGAGCGGGGTTTCTGAGGGGTGAAAGCACCTAATATAACGAAATGATTTTCTGGCGTCTAGCTAAATTCATTCGGAATTCATTGCCCTCTGCTATTATGAATCACCATGGAAGCGACTTGTGGGGAAGTTGCGTTTAGCGGATTCTACACAGCGTCGAGCATAGGAGCCTAGAAAGGCCCCTTGCAAAGATACGGAGGTGGTTATGGGCTTGAACCACGTCACTTGAGCGCCTCGGCAGCGCTGCCTTCGTCGTCCCCTTGATCATGGGGCGAGCGGTGTCTTGAGGAGGCCGTATCACACGTGGCAGGTGCAACGACCGAAAGGAAGAACTTCTAATGCCCATTACACCTACTTATCCGGGGGTCTATATCGAGGAGATCCCGAGCGGCGTGCGGACGATTACCGGAGTCGCTACCTCGATCACGGCCTTTGTCGGTCGAGCTAGACGCGGACCGGTGAACGAGGCCGTAACGGTCAACAGCTTCGGGGACTTTGAGCGTGTCTTCGGCGGGCTTTACATCGACAGCGCCTTGGGCCATGCTGTGCGGGACTTCTACCTTAACGGCGGTGGCCAGTCGATCATCGTGCGGCTATACCATGAGGAAGAAGACACCAACGACAGAGCCACGCTGGCGGTCGGCGATTTAAACCTCGAGGCAGCTTATCCCGGCGCCTGGGGCAACAAGCTGCGGGCCCGAGTGGATCACGACACGCGCCCGCTGCTCCCGGGCGAGGATGAGGATAGCCTCTTCAACCTCTCGATCAGGGACGACGAGACTGGCCAGATCGAGCAGTTCCGCAACGTGTCGATAACCCCCGAGCATCCGCGACAGGTGGACAGGGTTTTGCTGAATGAATCCAGGCTGGCACGGATGACGGGTTCTCTGCCGACGACGCGTCCATCGGCACATCCAGATCCAGAGCCGGGAGAGGACGTGTGGGGCGATAACGATCCCGACGAGACCAACACCAAGGTGGCCGACGACGATCAGGCATCGGACGGTATATTCCTGGAGGACGATGACTTCATCGGTACGGGCAAGGACACGGCGAAAGAAGGCCTCTATGCTCTAAAGAAGGCCGATCTCTTCAACATCTTGTGCATCCCACCATATCTGAGCGACGGCGATGTCGATGCGAGCGTGGTTACGGCCGCCGCGAGGTACTGCGAGGAGCGCCGCGCCATGCTGCTCGTGGACCCGCCGAGCGGGTGGGGCATCGTCGAGGAGGCCATCGGTGGTCCCGGTGATCCCGCGGCCACCCCGACCGTACCACCCACGGGGGTTGGGGCTGTCGGGACGCGCAGCAAGAACGCGGCGCTCTTCTTCCCTCGCCTCCGGCAGCCCAACCCGCTGCGGGACAACCAGGTAGAAGACTTCGTTCCCTGTGGCGCCGTGGCCGGCGTCTTCGCTCGAACCGACGCCACGCGCGGGGTCTGGAAGGCTCCGGCCGGTCTCGAAGCGACGCTGGTGGGCGTACCGCAACTGAGTGTGCCGCTGACAGACCAGGAAAACGGTCAGTTGAATCCTCTCGGTGTCAATTGCCTGCGGGCGATGCCGGCCGCGGGCCCGGTGGTCTGGGGCGCGCGTACGCTGCAGGGCGACGACCGCCTCGCCTCGGAGTGGAAGTACGTCCCCGTTCGGCGTTTGGCCCTCTACATCGAAGAGAGCCTCTACCGCGGCACCCAGTGGGTGGTCTTCGAGCCCAACGACGAACCGCTGTGGTCGCAGATTCGGCTGAACCTCGGCGCCTTCATGCAAAACCTCTTCCGCCAGGGCGCCTTCCAGGGCAAGACGCCGCGAGAGGCCTACTTCGTGAAGTGCGACAGCGAGACCACGACCCAGAACGACATCAACTTAGGGATAGTCAACGTCGTCGTCGGTTTCGCGCCCCTCAAACCGGCCGAGTTCGTGATCATCAGGATCCAGCAGATGGCCGGCCAAGTCGAGACGTAAGGAGGAAAGTATGGCCCAGTTCAGCGTCAACGCGGAGCGTTTCGACCCCTACAAGAACTTCAAGTTCCGCGTCAAGTGGGACGGGCGCTACGTCGCCGGGGTCAGCAGGGTCAGCGCCCTGACGCGCAACACCGAGGTGGTGCCGCACCGCGAAGGCGGCGACCCGAGCAGCGATCGCAAATCGCCCGGACGGACCAATTACGAGGCTATTACCCTGGAGCGGGGCGTGACCCACGACGAGGAGTTCGAAAAGTGGGCCAACAAGGTCTGGAACTTCGGCTCCGCTCTGGGCGCGGAGGTCTCGCTCAAAGATTTCCGTAAGAACATCCAAATCGAGTTCTACAACGAGGCCGGCCAGCTAGCCATCGCCTACAACGTCTACCGTTGCTGGGTCTCGCAATACCAGGCCCTGCCCGAACTCGACGCCAACGCCAACGCCGTCGCCATCCAGACCCTCCAGCTGGAGAACGAGGGCTGGGAGCGCGACTACGCGGTGACCGAGCCGACCGAGCCAACTTTCACCGAGCCCGCCTGACGATGCGCCCCTTGTCCGCGTACGACCTCCTCAGGGTTTGGGAGGTGGGAGAGGATCAGCACCCTCTAGACAGGGCGCTGACCCTCCTTGCCGCGGCCTGCCCGGAGCTAACGTGGGACGAGCTGGCCGCGCTCAGCGTCGGGCAGCGGGATGCGCGCCTGCTCACCCTGCGCGAACTGACCTCCGGCCCTAGGCTGAACGGTTTCATCGAGTGCCCGCGGTGCGCGGAACGCCTGGAATTCGACGTGCCGGTGGCGGACCTTCGGGTGGCGGCGGAACCCGGCGCGGAAGGAGAGGCGCGGGAACTGGTCACGGACGGTTTGACGCTGCGGTTCCGACTGCCCAACAGCCGGGACCTCGCCGCGGTCTTGGACTGTCAGGATCCGACCGCGGCGCGTAGCCTGATGGTGCGGCGTTGCGTGTTGCAGGCCAACCGCGATGGGGTACCCGTAGCTAGCGGCGAGTTGCCCGCCGATGTCATCGCCGGGCTCGCCCGGCGGATGTCCGAGTGTGATCCCCAGGCGGAGGTGCTGCTGGACCTCCGCTGCCCAACGTGCGATCACGCTTGGCAGGCGCTCTTCGACATCGTTGCCTTCCTCTGGGCCGAGCTGGCCGCGCAGGGCAAACGCCTGTTGCGCGAGGTCCATACCCTGGCGCGGGCTTACGGCTGGCGCGAGGCGGACGTACTGGGCATGAGCGCTCGACGCCGGCGGTTCTATCTGGAGATGGCGACCTGATAGCTGACTTTATCACCCGACTGGCCGAACGAGCTCTGGGCGTGGCGCCGGTAGTGCAACCGGTAATGCCCTCGATGTTTGCTCCAGAGCCGATCAGCCACTCACCAGGCTTAGAGCGGGATAGCGAGGCGACAACGTCGCCGGGCGACCTGGACCGGCCCCGGACTCCCTTGGCCCAGGAAACGCCGCCGGCCCCGGACGCGCCAACGGGACGACCTGCGGCGATGGCTCAGCAGGAGGATCAGAGCGGCGTCGCTCTATCCTCGGCCATGCCTGGTTCTCCTCGGGGAACGCCTGAATCCCGACCCGGGCCGTCCCATCTCAGCGAGTCCGGTTCGTCGGAGCGCGGAGCCATGGCCGGGAAGGAAGACCAGCGGGGTTCGTCCCGGACTACGGCAAGGCATCCCCAAACACCACCCGAGACCCGGCCCGAGACGCTCCACCGCGCCGAACCCGGTCCTGGGTGGCGTGGCTTGCCCCTCGGTCCGCCCTCGGCGGAGGATGAATCGGGCGAAGCCGTATTTCGGCCCCTCAGAACCCTCCTGGATCGCGGCCAAGGCGGAACTCTGCCACCCCTACCTTCACCGGGTGCGCAAGCTTCTCTGGACGTCAGCGAGGACACGCTTAGATCCAAAGCTACCCTGGATCGCTCCCAGCCGCCAGACGCTCCTCTGGTCACACCAAGAATAGTTCGTCCCCAGCTCGACGGCTACCTGGAACGAGGCCCGCAGGAGCCGCGCGTGGCTGCACCGGAGTCCTCTGAGCCTGCCATCCGAGTGACAATCGGCCGCATCGAGGTGCGAGCCATCACGCCGCCTCCTATGCCACCTGCGCAGCGGACCGCGCCTGCCCGGCCCGGCCCGGAGCTCTCCCTGGATGACTACCTAAAGCAGCACAACGGGGGGCAGCGATGAGCAATCACCTGGCCATTGCCACCGTCACCGCGACCCTCAGCCGCACCTTGGCCGCCGCCGTAGGGACAGACGTATCTGCGGCCAATGTTACGACGCTCCGGCCCGACGACGCTCCGGAAAGGGGGGTCAATGTCTACCTCTATCAGGTAACTCCCGATGCCGCCTGGCGTAACGCCGACCTGCCCACCCGACGCGACGACGGACGGCTCGCGCAGCGCCCGCGGGTGGCGTTGGATCTTCAATATCTATTGAGCTTTTACGGCAATGAAGCCCAGTTCGAGCCACAACGCCTACTGGGCAGCGTCGTGCGCACGCTACACACCCGCCCGGTCCTCACGCGACAGATGATTCGTGACACCGTTAGCGACCCAGACAACGCCTTTCTAGCGAGTTCCAATCTCGCCGACGAGGTCGAGCTGATTAAATTCACGCCCAGCTCTCTCTCACTCGAGGAGCTATCCAAGCTCTGGTCCGTTTTCTTTCAGGTCCCGTATACCCTCTCGGTCGCCTACCAGGCCTCCGTGGTGCTTATCGAACCGGAGGTGACGCCGCAAGAGGCGCTGCCCGTACGCGAGCGTAACGTCTACGTCGTGCCGTTCCGCCAGCCGACCATCGAACAAATTGGGTCGCAAGCGGGAGATGACCAGCCCGTTTTGCCGGATCAACCCATCCTCGCGGGTTACAGGTTGATCCTCGTAGGTAAACAGCTGCGCGGTGAGGACACACGGGTGCGAATCGGCGGGGTGGAGACGGAACCGGAGGTGGTGAGCGACACCCAGATCGGCGTTTCACTCCCCGAAAACTTGCGGGCCGGCCTGCAGGGCGTGCAGGTCGTGCAGTACATAAAGGCGGGAACACCGCCCACGCCGCATCGCGGCTTCGAGTCCAACGTAGCGGCTTTCGTCCTGCGCCCGACGATTACGGCCACAGCGAGTAACGTTCAAGGCAGCGGCGGCGACCCGCGCAGCGCGGATATTGAGTTCGATTTCAATCCCCAGGTCGAGAAGTCGCAGCGGGTGGTTTTGTTGTTGAACGAGTTTCAACCGCCGTCCGACCGTCCGGCGCGGGCCTACACGTTTAGCGCCCCACCGAGGAACGAGCCAACAGACCCGGATGAAACGAACTCCATCACGGTTCCTATCAGTGGAGTGGAGTCGGGAACCTACCTGGTGCGCGTGCAGGTGGATGGCGCGGAAAGCACCCTCGGGTTCGACGAAGCTACAGGGCAGTACGACTCACCACAGGTGACACTCCCATGACCGATACGTCCATCACGAGCTGGCACGAGGCCAACCAGAGCTACCTGATGGTAGCTCTCGACGAGGTGCGTGTCGCGCTGGAGCGGCATGCCGCGTACACCCAGGATGCGCCCGAGCCGGAGGGACGGGACGAACCAACACGGGCGCTGCAAGAGGCAGCCGACGCCATGCCTGCGCCGCCGGCGCTGGAGACTCTCAGCGAGACGTTTGGCCTGACGCCCTTCGAGCGCGACCTGCTGCTTTTATGTGCGGGCATGGAGCTGGACGCCACCTTCGCTACGCTCTGCGCCGCTGCTCAGGGCGAGCCTAGGCGCGCCTACCCTACCTTCGGCCTGGCGCTGGCGGCTTTACCGGAGGCGCACTGGAACGCCATGACTCCCGCCGCACCTCTACGCTACTGGCGTCTGGTGGAGGTGGGGACCGGCGATACGCTGATGACCAGCCTGCTACGCGTTGACGAGCGCGTGCTGCATTATCTGGCCGGGGTAACCTACCTGGACGAGCGTCTGCGGGGCCTCGTCGAACCACTGGGCGTTCCAGGTGAATTGCCACCGTCGCACCGCGCCCTGGTCCATAAGATCTCGGGGCTCTGGTCTCGATTGGAAGGGGCGCCGGCCGAGCCTGTGATTCAGCTTTGCGGCGAAGAAGACGCCGGCAAGCAAGCCGTCGCCGCTGCGGCATCTGCCATGTTGGGCCTACAGCTGTACGCCATCCGCGCCGCCGATATCCTGGCTGCCGTAGACGAGCGGGAGGCCCTGGCCCGCCTTTGGGAACGCGAGGCTGTCCTGAGCGGCAGCGCCCTGCTCGTGGACTGCCAGGATCTGGACAGCACGGATAGCCTACGCCTGGCGCTCTCTCTACTGGAGCGCTTGCAGGGCGTACTGATTGTGACCGCCCGCGAACCGTTACGCGCTCGCAAGCGCCCGCTCCTCCGCCTTGACGTGAACAAACCCAGTACCGCTGAGCAGCAGTCCCTCTGGCAGGAGGCTCTGGGATCGTTGGACTCCGAGCTGAACGGACAGATCGAGACGCTGACGACCCAGTTCAACCTGGGCACTCAAGGAATCCGCGCTGCCAGCGCCGAGGTGCTGGAAGGTCTATCCCAGGGGCGGAAAGAGGCACCCGACGCCGTGCTGTGGGAGGCCTGCCGCTCCCAGTCGCGGCCACGACTGGACGATCTTGCTCAGCGGATCGAGCCGGCCGCCGCCTGGGATGAGCTGGTCTTGACCGAATCACAACGCCAGGTCCTGCGCGAGATCGCGGTGCATGTCCGGCAGCGCAGCAAGGTGTACGAGACGTGGGGATTCGCGACGAAGGGCACGCGCGGGCTGGGCATCAGCGCGCTGTTCGCGGGCGCCAGCGGCACCGGCAAGACGATGGCGGCGGAGGTACTGGCCGGCGAACTGCGGCTGGACCTTTACCGCATCGACCTGAGCCAGGTGGTGAGCAAGTACATCGGTGAGACGGAGAAGAACCTCAGGCGCGTGTTCGACGCGGCGGAAGAGGGCGGCGCTATTTTGCTCTTCGATGAGGCCGACGCGCTGTTTGGCAAGCGCAGCGAGGTGAAGGACAGCCACGACCGTTATGCCAACATCGAGGTGAGTTACCTGCTGCAACGCATGGAAGCCTATCGTGGCCTGGCGATTTTGACCACCAATATGAAAAACGCGCTAGATACCGCGTTCCTGCGCCGCATTCGCTTTGTCGTTCAGTTTCCGTTCCCGGACGCCGCGCAGCGCGCCGAGATCTGGCGGCGCATCTTCCCGGCTGACACACCGACGGAGGACTTGAAAGTGGACAAGCTGGCACGACTCAATGTGGCCGGCGGCAACATCCGCAACATCGCGCTCAACGCGGCTTTTCTGGCGGCGGATGCGGGCGAGCCGGTAGGCATGACGCATCTGCTGCGCGCCGCCCGCGGCGAATACTCCAAGCTGGAGAAGCCGCTCACCGAAGCCGAGATCGGAGGGTGGGTATGAAGCCGGAGAACGTCGAGCTGCATATCGAGGAACTGGTACTCCGCGGCTTCGCACCCGGCGACCGCTATCGCATCGGCGAGGCCGTCGAGTGCGAATTAGCTCGACTATTCGCGGAGCAGGACGTGCCGCCAGCGCTGGCGCAAGGCGGCGAGTTTGCGCATCTGGACGGCGGAGCGTTTAAGGTCGCGTCAGGATCGAAGCCTGAAGCGATTGGAGCGCAAGTAGCACAGGCAGTTTTTGGAGGACTGAGCCGATGAGCACGCGAATACAAACCCAAGCAAAAGCCGCACCGAATCCAACGTTCACACCTGTTCAGGGCGGGCTGCTGCAGCGCAAGTGTGCCTGCGGTGGCGCAGCTGGTCTGTCGGGGGTGTGCGAGGAGTGCAGCAAAAAGAAGCGATTGGGCCTGCAAACCAAACTCAAGGTTAACAAGCCTGGGGATATCTACGAGCAGGAAGCCGATCGGATCGCCGATCAGGTGATGCCAACATCGGTAAATCCCACGGTCAGCGGCGCGCCCCCGCGTGTTCCGCGCTCCTTAGGACAATCGAATGGGCAGATGGATGCGGCGCCCGCTAGTGTAGACGAGGCCCTTGCCGGCCCCGGCACGCCGCTGGAGCCGACACTACGGCAGGACATGGAGCAACGCTTCGGCCACGACTTTTCCAACGTGCGGGTGCATTCCGGCGCGGCTGCCGAGCAATCTGCGCAGGACGTGAATGCGCATGCCTACACGGTGGGACAAGACATAGTGTTTGATGCGGGCGGGTTCGCACCGGGGACGCACGACGGACGGCGGTTGATTGCCCATGAGCTGACGCATGTGGTGCAGCAGGCGGGTGCAGATCGGATTTATGCTGATCGAGGTAATGAAAAACGTGGTCTGTCCGGTCTGTCCCCTCATGTCCCAGAGCTCGTCTATGCGGCGCAGCAGGGCGCTGGCAATCCCGTTGGAGCGGCGCAGCTTCAGAGGAAAGTCCGGCCAGGGGGCGGACTTTCGGATCAGATGCTCGAACAAATTGCGCGTCAGCTGTACAAGGCCCTGGCCGAGTTTCATCTGCCACCCTTTCAAGAAGGTGAAGAGGCCGGGAAGCGCTGGTTCCAGAGTAGCCGCGAACCCGAAATTTATTCGGCGCTCAGTGGACGGACCCAGGCGCAGGTGGATGCCATTGCGCGCGTGTACAAGAGTATGTATGGAAGCGAATTGATAGATGACTTAAGGGCTAAGCTCTCCGAAACCAAGATGAAGCAGTTGGCCGTGTTACCAAACAAAGTAAAGGTCGAGCATACCGGCGTGGTGACAGCCCCCAGCCTGTTCCCGGTGCCTTACGGCGCGGTCGAGGTGCGGACCGGGGAGGAGATCGAGTTCCAGAGCGGTACAAAGATCCCGAATGTGATGGCCTTGGAATACAAGGGCCTGTTTTCAGGGGACAGCAAGTGGCTGCAGTTCGTGTGGTTCGAATTAACTGCCACCCCCAACCCCCAGACGATCATCAGGATTAGTGGCTCTGTACCTACGAGCAGCGGAGTCTTGCCGTATACGACGAATCCGAACAGCCCCGTGTGGGCGGTCGACGGTGAGCCCAGCGACCCATTCTACGAAGCGGGCGCGGCGGCTATCCGGACCAGCAGCTCGACAACCATATTCGACGATCCCGGCGCAGAAAGCTTTACGGCCTTTGTGGACCCGGTTCTCAAGATGCCCGGACTTCGGGCAGAATTTGGGGCATCGGGGGCCCCCTCGGTAACCTTGACGGCGCACTTCGAAACCTATCTGATCCAGAACGATGCGGCGGCCTACCTAGTGAGCTGGCAAGCCAGCACCACCTACACCCACGACGTCAGCAGGGGCACGACGGTGCCCAGCAAAGTTGGCTATACGGTTCACGCGTCAGGTCCCCAAGAGGGGCTGCCCCGAGACCGCAAGACCATGCTTGACAGGAGCTATCCAAGATTCAAGCACGTCAAATGAAGGTGGGGGTGGAATGATGGGTTTCGCTGCGCTCTACCCATCCAACGAAGATCATGAGGAGTAATACATGACCACTTTCCCTGGCTCTCCTCGTCTGCTCAAAGGCGCCATCGTCGGCGTTGACGAGTGCAACCCGCTGGCGAGCGTGATCCTGTTCCAGTACAACCCGGAGACGCTTACGCGCAGCCTGACGGCGCGCACCCCGAAGCGCCAATGGTATGAACAGGTCGATAGGAGCGAGGCGATGCGCCTGACAGGCCCGCCGGAGGAAACGATCCAGCTAGAGATAGAGATAGACGCCGCGGATCAGCTGGAACAGGCCGAAGACACCGCGACCACGATGGGCGTTCACCCCGTGCTCGCCTCCCTGGAGATGCTGCTGTACCCGAAGGCCCTGGCGATGATCACCAACAATGCGCTGCTCCGGGCGGGGATCAAGGAGGTGGCCGCGCCGAAAGCCCCCTTAACGCTGTTCGTATGGGGTCTCAAGCGCGTACTGCCGGTGCGGCTTACCAGCTTCAGCATCACCGAGCAGGCCTTCGATCCCGGATTGAACCCTATCCGCGCAAGCGTCAGCCTCTCCCTGACCGTGCTCAATTACCAGGATCTGGGACTGGAGAGCGTGGGTGGAGCGCTCTTCATGGCGCATCAAGTCGCCAAAGAGACGATGGCAACCCTCAGCGGTTTGGGCAACGTCGGTTTAGGCAACATCGCCTCCCCGGCCTCATCTGCCTTGGGCAACATCGCCTCCTCGGCGTCATCTGTCGTGACCGCGCCTCTGGAGCGGTGAAACGATGTTCGAACCCACCAGCCGCTACTACGATATCGAGACGGTCAAGATGACGGTCGGCGACGCCGAGGGCCCGCGCGTCATCTCGTACAAGCGGCGGCGCATCATACCGGCTGGCGAGACGATGATGACCCTCGCCGAGCACACCGTAACCCAGGGCGACCGGCTGGACAACCTGGCCGCTCGTTACGTCGGAGATCCCGAGCAGTTCTGGAGGATCTGCGACGCGAACGACGTCCTCCGTCCGGAGGAACTGACCGAGGAGATTGGATGGATCATCAAGATAGGGCTGCCGTACTCGTGAGAAGATCATGTTAGCCGGCCATCTGGGTATACGTCTGGTGCTACAGGTCGGCAAGATCGTGCCGCTGCCCGCGCCCGCGGACGTGGTCGACGCGATCACGCAGGTCGAGGTAACCAACGACGCCGAGATGGGCGACGGATTCCAGATCATTTTCACGCTCGGCAAGGACCAGGCGGGGAGCTACGGGTTGCTCGACGGCGGCGCCCTCGACCCGTTCAACCGGGTGGTGATCGCCGTCGCGGTGGGCGCGGTTCCCGAGGTGCTCATCGACGGCATAATCGCGCACCACCAGCTCGTGCCGAGCAACGAGCCGGGTATGTCCACGCTCACCGTAACGGGCAGGGACCTGCGCCAGGTGCTCGACCTGGAAGAGAAGAACGAGAAGTACGAGAACCAGTCTGACTCCGTCATCTTCACCCGGCTGATCGGGGACTATGCCCGGTACGGCCTGGTGCCACAGCCGACGCCCACGACGGATGTGCCGATAGAGCTCCAGCGCATCCCGCGCCAGCACGAGACCGACCTGAAGTTCATTCAGCGCATGGCCGATCGCAACGGCTTCGTGTTCTACATAGAGCCGGTGACGTTCGGGGTGAACCGCGCTTACTTCGGCCCCGAGACTCGGGCCGGCATCCCGCAGCCGGCGCTTACGGCGAACATGGACGCGTTCAGCAACGTAAATACACTGTCGTTCTCCCATGATGCGCTCGCGCCCACGAGGGCTGAGGGCTCGATCCTCGAGCCGATCACCAAGACAAGCATCCCGCTTCCGTCTCTGCCGTCGCTGCGCATACCCCCGCTCGCGGCGAAACCCACGCCCGCGCGGCGCAAGGTGATCGTGCGGGATGCAGCCAATAAGAATTCCGCTCAAGCCGCTACCGCCGCCGCCACGAACGCACCGGAGTCGGTCAAGGGAGAGGGCGAGCTCGACACCTTGCGATACGGAAGCGTGCTCCGGGCGCACAGGTCGGTGGGGGTCCGTGGGGCCGGCCTGTCATACGATGGCGACTACTACGTGCGTGGCGTCAAGCACGTGATCACGAGCGGTGTGTCGTATACCCAACAGTTCACGATAAGCAGGGAAGGAACCGGCGGGCTGTTGCCGGTGGTGCGGCCATGAGCGACGCTTTCTACGGCAAGTATCGCGGCGTCGTGACCGACATCAACGACCCGCGTATGGTCGGCCGTGTTCGGGCAACGGTACCGGACGTGATGGGCGATAAGAAGAGCGGCTGGGCGATGCCGAGCGTGCCGTTCGGCGGCGACGGCATGGGCTTCTTCGCCCTACCGAAGGTGGGTGCGGGAGTCTGGATCGAGTTCGAGTGCGGCGACCCCGACTACCCGATCTGGTCGGGCTGCTGGTTTGGCTCCGCGGCGGAGGTGCCACCTGTGCTGCTCGCGCCGCCGTACAAGAAGTTCCTGCTCAAGACCGAGGGCGGCCACAGCGTCCTGCTCGACGATACGCCCGGCAAGGGTGGCATCACGCTCGAGACGTCGGACGGCCAGAAGATAGTCATCAGCGCGACAGGCATCGAGATCGACAATGGGCGCGGCGCGAGCATCAAGCTGACCGGTCCCCAGGTGTCCGTCAACGGCGGCGCGCTGGAGGTGACTTGATGCCCGGGACGCTGCTTCACCTGGGGGCGACGGTGCTGTGCATGCATGCTGGGCAGGCCCAGCCGACCGCCCCCAACCCACGGGTGAGGGTCGGGGGGCAGCCCGTCGTGACCCAGACCACCCCCTACACCGTCACTGGCTGTCCCTTTACCACGTCGGCGGCGATTCCCCTGCCCTGCGTCACCGCCCAGTGGGTCACCGGCGCGCTGCGGGTCCGCGCGGGCGGCGCGCCGGTGCTCCTTCAGTACAGCCAGGCCGTGTGTGCGCCCAACGGCACGGGGCTGAACATAGTTGTTACGCAACCACGCGTAAAAGGGACATGATGGAGATCGATTACCCGTATCGCTTCGATGGACGCGGACGGACGGCGCAAACCACCACCGACGACCACATCCGCGACCTGATCGAGCAGGTGCTGTTCACGTCGCCCGGCGAGCGCGTCAACCGTCCGACCTTCGGCAGCGGCGTGCTGCAGCTGATCTTTGCGCCGAACGACGACGCGCTGGCGACGGCGACGCAGGTTACGGTCCAGGGCGCGCTCCAACAGTGGCTGGGCGAGCTGATCCTGGTGGAAGACGTGGACGTGGAGAGCGACGACGCCGCCCTGCGGGTGCAGGTGCGGTACGTTGTGCGGCGCACCCAACAGCGGCAGGTGGCGAACTTCACTCGTGGAGGGCCATCGTGACCACCCTCACACGAGCATACGCCTGCAAAGACAAACAGCGTCGCGCTGCATTGCAAAAACACGCCACCCTCATGGGCATAGACTACCTGGAGGTCTCGGAGGACCAGCACGAGATCTCCATTTACTTCGTGCCCGGTGAGGATGAAGACAAGATCGTGATCCCGGAGGATCTCACGCCCCGCAACGTCGAGATCACGGGCGGGGTGAGGATCACAGGCGTCCGGGTGACCGGGATCAGGTACGAGCCAGACCGGCTCATCGTCGAGGTGGACGGCGATCCCGAGAGCGGCGTCGGAGACTTCTCGACCTACACCTTGAGCCTGGTGAACGTGGACGACCTCGATCCCCTGTTCTCGAAGGTCGCCTTCTCGTTCAAGGTCGGATGCCTCACCGAGTTCGACTGTGAGCCGGAGCGGGAATGTCCCGTCGAGCCCCTGTCCGAACCCGAGATAGATTACCTGGCCAAGGACTACGCCAGTTTCCGGAGGTTAATGCTCGACAGGCTCTCGGTTTTGATGCCGGAGTGGAAAGAGCGCAACCCCGCTGATTTGCAGATCACTCTGGTCGAGCTGCTCGCGTACATCGGCGATTACCTCAGCTACCAGCAGGACGCCGTGGCGACGGAGGCTTACCTCGGCACGGCCCGGCGGCGAGTCTCCACGCGCCGGCACGCGCGGCTCGTGGACTACTTCATGCACGACGGCTGCAACGCCCGCGCCTGGGCGCAGGTGCAGACGAAAGAGGACGGAATAAAGCTGCCGCGGGGCACGAAGCTGCTCACCAGAACCGGCGAACCTCCCGGCGCGCTGCACCCCGACAGACTAGACGCCGCGCTGGGATCCGGCGCAGAGGTGTTCGAGACGATGCGCGAGGTAACGCTCTATGCGTCTCACAACGAGCTGTATCTCTACACCTGGGGCGACCGCGAGTGCTGCCTGCCAGGTGGAGCCACGAGTGCCACTTTGAGAGGTGACCAGAACGCGCTCGCTCCCGGCGACGTGTTGATCTTTGAAGAAGTGCGCGGTCCCCGCACCGGCGAGCCCGAAGACGCCGATCCCGGTCACCGGCATCCGGTGCGACTCACGCGGGTTAACCGCACCGAGGACCTGCTCTACTCCGCGCGGATCACCGGGATCGAGTGGCATGCGGAGGACGCTCTTCCTTTCCCTCTTTGCGTCTCCGCCAAAACGGACGAGGAGCATGGAGAAGAGTACGTCGAGGACGTGAGCGTCGCCCGCGGCAACATCGTTCTGGCGGACCACGGGCGGACCATCGAGGGTGAAGACCTCGGGGGCGTGCCCGATGAGGATCCGATCCCTCGGGTGCGCGAGAACGGTCGGGATGAGGAGCCCAAGCCGGTGTTGCCGCGTTTCCGACCGCGACTCGAAAGGGCCCCGATCACCCAGGCCGCGCCCTACGTGGAGAAGAGATCCCTCACACCGAGTGGCGAGGAGCTGCTTTTTACGTCCGCCGCGTCCGGCCTGCGCTGGACCTTGCGGGATTTCTTGCCCGAGATACGGCTCGACGACAGCGAAGGCGTCGAGGCCTGGCTCCCCAGGCGCGATCTGCTGGGCAGCGGACCCGTCGGCCACCACTTCGTGGCCGAGGTCGAGGCGGACGGTCGCGCCTACCTGCGGTTCGGCGACGACACGTTCGGGTTACGTCCCGCGAGGGGCACCGGGCTCACCGCCCGGTATCGCGTCGGCAACGGCATCAGAGGCAACGTGGGTGCGGACGCGCTGGCGAACGTTGTTACACCCGAGACGGGCATCGGGATCGTTCGCAACCCCCTGCCGGCACAGGGCGGGGTCGAGCCGGAGAGCATCGAACAGGTGCGCCAGAACGCCCCGAGCGCCTTCCGCGTCCAGGAACGCGCCGTCACGCCGGAGGACTACGCCGAGGTCGCCCAGCGCCACCCCCAGGTGCAGCGCGCCGCGGCCACGATCCGCTGGACGGGGAGCTGGCACACGGTCTTCCTCACGGTCGATCGCCTCGGTGGGCGTCCCGTTGACGCCGGCTTCGAGGAGGAGTTGAGGGCGCATCTGGAGCGGTATCGGCTCGCCGGACACGACCTGGAGGTGGACGGTCCCCGCTACGTGCCGCTCGAGGTCGAGATGCTGGTGTGCGTGCTGCCCGAGCACTTCCGGAGCGACGTGAAGGCCGCGCTGCTGGAAGTGTTTGGTAATCGAACCCTGCCGGACGGGCGGCGCGGTGTATTCCATCCGGATAACTTCACGTTCGGCCAGCCGGTGCACCTCAGCCTCCTCTACGAGGCGGCGCAGAGCGTCGAAGGGGTGGATTGGGTCGAGATCTCCATGTTCCAGCGCCAGGGTGTACCGGACGACCAGGCGCTCCGGGACGGCAAGCTGTCTTTGCACCGGCTGGAGATAGCTCGCCTGGACAACGACCCCAACTTTCCCGAGAACGGCGTGCTCCGCCTCGTCATGGAAGGGGGAAAGTAGATGAACCTGCCACACACGGCGCTCACCGAACTCCTCGACGAGTGCGGCTGCTGCGAGGGGCTCGAAGTCGGCACGCCGGCCGAGGTGTACAACCGTCCCGGCCTCTCGGCGATAGCCTACCGCATCGGCACCCACGTCCGGTTCAAAAAATCCATGCTGGCGCGCCTGTCCGACTCACGGCTACCCGCGCTGCGCGACCTCAACACCCGCGACGACGACGATTTTGCGGTCGCGCTGCTCGACGCCTGGGCGACGGTCGCCGACGTGCTCACCTTCTACTCCGAGCGCATCGCCAACGAATCGTACCTGCGCACGGCCACAGAGAGGGTCTCGCTGCTCCACCTGGCGCGGCTCATCGGCTACGAGCTCAAGCCCGGCGTCGCGGCGAGCGTCCACCTGGCCTTCGAGCTAGAAGACGCGCCGGGGTCTCCTCGCGCGGCGAGCATCGGCAAGGGTATGAAGGTCCAGAGCCTGCCGGGTCAGGACGAGCTCCCCCAGACGTTCGAGACCGTAGAGAAGATCGAGGCTCGCCCCGGGTGGAACAGGCTACGTCCACGCCAGACCGAAGCGAAAAAACCCGACGCCGACGACACCGAGGTCTACCTGAAGGGCGTGACCACCGGGCTCCTGCCGGGCGACGGTCTGCTCCTCGTCGGCACAGAGCGCGAGGCCGCAGCGGGCAGCGAGAACTGGGACTTCCGCCGCGTGAAGACCGTCACCGCCGACCGCGGCGCCGACCGCACCAGGGTGACCTGGGACGAAGGGCTGGGATGGAAGAGGTTCGGCCGAACCATCCGGCCGGCGCGGGATCCCAAAGTGTACGCATTCCGCCAGAGGGCAGGGCTTTTCGGGCACAACGCCCCGGACTGGCACTCCATGCCGGACAGCATCAAGAACAGCTACCTGCGGAGGGATCCCCGAAACATGCGGAGGGATCCCCAAAACACCGACACAGACGAGTGGCCGCGTTTCAAGATTGAATCTGACGACACTATACATCTGGATGCGGTGTACCCACGCATCACGCGAGGAAGCTGGGTGGTGCTCTCCAGGCCCAACTACCAGGAGGTCTACCAGGTACAGGAGGTGGAGGAGGCGTCGCAGACCGACTTTACGCTCACCGCTAAGACCACGTGCCTCAGGCTGAGGGGCGAGAACCTGAGGGAAAAATTCGGCGAGGGACGACGCGACACGATGGTCTTTGCCCAGAGCGAGCCCCTCGAGATCGCCGAGTATCCTCTGGCGGTGCCCGTCCAGGGAGACGAGGTTCTCCTCGACCGGCGGGTGGATGGGCTCAATGAGGAGCGGACCCTGATCTTCTCCGGCCAGGACGCCCAGAGCGGAGAACAGAAAAGCGAGCGTGCGATCCTGCTCGAAGCCGTACTCGAAGACGGCCTGACGAAGCTTCGCCTCACCGAGGACCTGACTTACACCTATCGGCGTGACACCCTGACCATCTACGCCAACGTAGCACACGCCACGCACGGCGAGACCAGGCAGGAGGTTCTCGGCAGCAGCGACGCCTCCACTGCTTTTCAGCGTTTTGTATTGCGTGAGTCGCCGCTCACCTACATCTCCGCGCCGACTCCGAGCGGGACGGAATCTACCCTCGAGGTGCGTGTGGGCGACATCAAGTGGCACGAGGTGCCCAACCTCTACGGGCGCAGCCCCGACGAGCGCGTCTTTGTGACCCGCCTGGACGAAGAGGGCAAGACTACGGTGCAGTTTGGCGATGGCTGCACCGGGGCGCGTCTCCCCACTGGCCAAGAGAACGTGCACGCGACGTACCGCAAGGGCACCGGGACGAGCGGGCTCGTTCGAGCCGAACAGTTGAGCCTGTTGCTAACGGCCGTGCTCGGCGTGCGAGGCGTAAGGAACCCGCTGGCCACGTCCGGGGCCGAAGATCCCGAGCCGCAGGACGAGGCTCGCCGCAACGCGCCGCTCACCGTGCTTACCCTGGATCGCGTCGTCTCGCTGCGCGACTACGAGGACTTCGCCCGCGCCTACGCCGGCATCGCCAAGGCGCTGGCTACCTGGATCTGGACCGGCGAGACCCGCGAGGTGTTCGTGACGGTGGCGGGTCCCGGGGGCAGGCCGATCGGAGAAGACCTGCTGAAGAATCTCGTGAAAGCAATGCGCGCCGCGGGCGACCGACACCTGCCCCTGAAGGTCGAAGAGTACCGGCCGGCGTCTTTCGGGATGGCCGCGAAGATAGAGACCGACCCGGATCACATACCCGAGCGGATGAAGGTGGCGGTCTCGGCGGCGCTGCAGGAGCAATTCGGGTTCGAAGCGCGCTCGTTCGGCCAGGGGGTCGCGTTGAGCGAGGTCGTCGCCGCCGTGCAGTCCGTGCCGGGCGTGGTGATAGTGGACGTGGACGAGCTCTACCGGATCACGAAGGAAGGAGAGAAAGAGGGGTCACAACCCTTCCTCGAGGCCGAAGTGCCGCGAGCCGGTGAGGAAGACGGCAACGTGCTGCCTGCGGAGCTGCTCACGCTCGACCCGGAGAAGTTGAGCCTGGAGGTGACCGGATGAACCTCCGGGACGGGAAGCTCTATGATCTCTTGCCCGCGGTCCACCGCATACGAGACGCGGAGGGTCGCGGGGACGGCCTCGACGGGAACCTTCCCCTCCGGTCGCTGCTCTCGATCGTAGCCAGGGAAGTGGCCGTGGTCGAGGAGGAACTCGCGCAGCTCTACGATGACCTGTTCGTCGAGACGTGTGCGGAGTGGGTGGTGCCCTACATCGGCGACCTCGTGGGCGTGGGGGGCTGCACGAACTGAACGGTGCGGCGAGCCGCCGCGCGCAGGTGGCGAATACCGTAGCGTACCGCCGGCGCAAAGGCACGGTGGCCATTCTGGAGGAGCTAGCCCGAGACATAACCGGCTGGCCCGCCCACGCCGTCGAGTTCTTCCGGGTGCTCGCCACCACGCAGCACGTGAATCACGTGCGCCTCTCCAACCTCTACTCGCCGGATCTCCGGCGCTGGGAACCTCTCGAGCACGTCAACACACCTTTCGACGAGCTCGCCCACACCGCCGACGTGCGCCGCATCGCGAGCGGGCGAGGACGCTACAATATCCCGAACGTCGGCATCTTCCTATGGCGGCTGCGTTCATACGAGCTTCGGCGGTCGCCGGCCATCCGGGTTGACGGCCATCGCTACCTGTTCAACCCGCTGGGCACGGACACGCAGCTTTTCACCAAGCCCGAACCCGAGCCCAGCGTCGCCCATCTCTCGAAGCCGATCAACGTGCCCATGCCGATAGGCCGCCGCTCGCTACACGAGCGTCTGAGCGAGTACTACGGCCCCGGCAAGAGTATCTACCTGGAGATAGACGAAGAGGAGAAGGACTCGGATCTCGTCATGGCCTGCAACCTGGGCGACGTTCCCGGCAACGGGTGGGCGCATACGCCCCCGGAGGGGAAGATTGCCATAGACCCCGTGCTGGGACGCATCGCCTTTCCCGAGGCTTTGCCGGAAGACGCCAATGTGCTCGTAACCTACCACTACGGTTTCAGCGCGGACATGGGCGGCGGCGAGTACGACCGCGCCGCCTCGCTCGGCGCGGGGACCGTCCGGCGGGTGAGGGCCGCCGAGCTGTCAAGTATTACCGAGGACGGCGTCGTGGAGATCACCGACAGCGGACGCTACGAAGGAGCGCTCGACATAGACACGGACGAGCACGTCGAGCTGCGGGCCGCCGATGGCCGGCGGCCGACCCTCTCGCTAGAAGACGACCTCGAGATCGAGGGCGGGCCCGACGCCGAGGTAACGTTGAACGGTCTGCTCATCTCGGGAGGCGCGCTGAAGGTGAGCGGCGACTTGCGGCGCCTGCGCCTAGTACACTGCACGCTCGTGCCGGGGATCAGGCTCGAGCCCAACAGCGAGCCGGAGAAGGGCTCGGAGCCGAGCCTGAAGATCGAAGCCGAGGGTGTGGAGGTAGAGATAGACCGCTGCATCCTGGGCGGGATGCGGATCGAGGCCGGCAGCGAAGCGCGCATCACCAACAGCATCCTCGACGCAACGAATGTGAGCAACGCGGCCTACGCCGCGAAGAACGGCCCCGGCGGGCGGCTGCGCATCGAGAACAGCACCGTAATCGGCAGCGTGAGCGCGGACGTGCTGGAGCTGGGGTCGAACACGATCTTCCTCGGGAAACTAACCGCCCGGAGAAAACAGGAAGGCTGCGTGCGCTTCTCGTACCTGCCACTCAACTCCGAAGTGCCTCGCCGGCACCGCTGCCATCCCGAAAACGAGGCGGGGAGGGTCCGGCCACAGTTCACCTCCCTGCGCTACGGAGATCCTGGCTACTGCCAGCTCGGTCGCTGGTGCGCTGTGGAGATCCATCGCGGCGCCGACGACGAGTCGGAAATGGGCGCGTTCCACGACCTGTTCGCGCCCCAGCGCGAGGCGAACCTGCGCGCGCGGCTCGACGAGTACCTGCGCTTCGGTCTGGAGGCCGGGATCCTGTATGCAACCTGAAGAGGAGGACCGATTATGAAAGCTGATCTCAGCCGGCAGACGTTCGATCCGGGAAAGCGCTACAGCGGCGTGCTCATGCAGCAGGGTCGCGTGCTGTTGGATTCGGAGTGGAACGAACAGCAGGAGATCCACCAGCGCCGCGCGGAGTCCGGGGCTGAAGACGTGATCGGACCGAGCGGCACCCCGATAGACGAAGACGGGAAAGCAACCGGTTTCGAGATCACGGCGCGGGACGGGAAGCTTTACATAGGCGAAGGCCACATCTACGTGGACGGCGTCCTCTGCGTCAACGACAGCGAAGACCCGATCCCATACGATGGACAGCCCAATCCGCCGAATCCTGACGATCTGACAAAGTGGATGGATAGCGAAAGCACCGAATCGGAGGACGGGGACCTCAAACTGGGGCTCGTCTACCTGGACGTCTGGGAGCGGCACATAACCCACCTCGACGACGGCCGCATACGCGAGGTGGCGCTGGGCGGACCGGACACCACCACCCGCAAGCAGAGCGTCTGGCAAGTGAAGGTCATGAAAATGGCCCCAGAGCCGGACGACATCGAACTCCTGACCAAGTACGCCGAGCTTCGAGCGAAGTCGGAGCCGAACGAGAGTGAGGGAGAGGAACTGAGCAAGATCTCTCCTCGCGCCGTAAAGATACTGGGCAGTTTGTGTAAGAAAGGCGAGAAGACGCTCGACAAGCTGGGAGAGCCGCCAACGGGCAGGTTGAGTGCGCGGACAAAGGAGCCGTCCGGCGCGACCGGTCCCTGCCAAGTCCCTCCGGACGGCGGATACGAACGGCTGGAAAACCAGCTCTACCGCATCGAGATGCATCGAAGGGGCAATCTGGCCACGGCCCGATTCAAGTGGTCGCGCGACAACGGGTGTCTCGCCACCGGTATCGAGGACGTCGATGTCAACGAGAAGGAGATCACCGTCAAAGACACCGGCCGCGACGAGTTTCTGAGCTTCGCCAATGGTCAGTGGGTCGAGGTGGTGAACGACCACACGGAGCTGCAAGGTCGGTACCGGCAATTGCTGCAGATCGACAAACCCGTGGATCACGCGAGGCGCGTCATCACCGTAAGACAGACCCCGCCGGCCATCGATCCCGACCTGCACCCCAAGCTGCGACGCTGGGACCAGAACGGCGAGGCAAACGAGAACGGCCTAAAGCTCGAGAAGCAAGAGCTGGAGGATGGTATCGAGGTAGAGTTCGGGAGCGGCGAGTACCGGGCGGGCGACTACTGGCTCATCCCGGCGCGCACCGCAACCGGCGACATCGAGTGGCCGCGGGTGGACCCGGAGGACCCAGACTCGGACCCCGTCGCGCAGTCACCTCACGGCGTCCGGCACGGCTTCTGCGTCCTGGCGATAGTTGCGGCGGCTCCGCGGGATGAGTCGGAGGATCAGCTCTCCGTGCTCCACGACTGCCGCAACCTGTTCCCCCCGCTGACGAAGCTAACCAGCTTCTTCTACCTCGGTGGCGACGGCCAGGAGGCCATGCCGGGTAAGGAGTTGCTGGAGCCGCTCCGGGTTGGCGTGGCAAACGGGCAATGGCCGGTTCAGGGAGCGCGGGTCCGGTTCGAGATCCTCGACTCCAACGGCTCTCTCAGAAGCGAGGATGGCAGCATTAGCGGTGAGACCGTGACGGTCTTGACCGACGCCGACGGCGTCGCCGCCTGCAGGTGGACGCTGGACGAAGCCGCCAAGCAACAGAGTCAGCGGGTGCAGGCGACGCTGCTCGACATCGAGGACGGTACCCGGCACCTCCCGATCTACTTCAGCGCCAACCTGAGCGTGGCCTCTCAGGTTGCCTACGATCCCACAGACTGCGAATTTCTGGCTGAGACCAGCACGGTCCAGGAAGCCATAGATCAGCTATGCCAGAGAGGCGGCGATACTCCGGAGCCCGGCTTCCACGTCGAGGAGGTGCGCAGGATAAGCGACGACGCGCCGGTACGCAACGGCAGCGAGATGCGGGTCGAGGAGTGGATGAGCGGCCTGCGCATCGTTTGCGACCGCGAGGTGGAGCCGGAAACCATCGATCCGGCCACCTGCTTCGTTACGCTGGAGATGCCCTGGCCGCTGACCGAGGATGAGCAGGGGTTCTTTGGGGTAAAGGAAATAGTCGGGTTCCAGCCGCTTATCCTCCGGAGCACCCCAGCCCCCGAGGGAGCTATGATCTTTTGGCATCCAGACGTCGAGCAGAACTTTATCGATAGGTTGACGAGGCTGGGTGGCTTTACCGATCGGGTGCTCGCGCGCCTGACGCTGAAAGGCAACTTTATCCGGGCGAGGGAAGAGCCGGACGTGTACCTGGACGGGGATACGTTCGGGGATCCGCAAGACGAGTTCGGCATACGGCGGCCCACCGGCGACGGCAGGCGGGGAGGCGACTTCGAGATGTATGTGTGGCTGGTACCCGGAGGTTGAAGAAGTTGTAGACCGCCGCGATGAGCGCTTTGACGTTCGCGAAGAGCTTGCAATGGGTCACCTCGTGGCGGAAGTGGCGCCAGAGCATCTCGATCGGGTTCAATCAAGGGCTGTAGGTCGGTAAGTAGAGCAAAACCAACCGACCTGCCACCGCGCGAACGACCGCCTCGACCTCGTTGTCCTCGTGGGTGTTGGAGTTGTCCTTAAGGCCACGTAGACGGTACCCGTCGGGTGCTTCTTTAACAGGGCCTCAAGCAACTAGGCGATCTCCCGTCTACGCTTGCGCCGACGGATCAAGACGACCATGGCTCCGGTGTGGTAATCGACCGCGCCGATACCGTAGCGCTTGGCGGGTTGGGTGGACGTACCGATCATCACCTGCTGCCCCTTGGGGCTCCACATGACCTTCAAGGTCGGCATCCAGCTCAGGTTAAACTCGTTGGCGTAGTAGAACGCTTCTCCCGGCTTCAGTCCGTCTCGCGCTTCTTCGATCGCCTTTTTTGACAGCGTACTCCAGATCCGGGCTGCTCTCTAAATTTATCTGTTTGTATTTAGCACCGAGGCGGACTGCACTCTCGCCTGCTTTTGGACCAGGCGACCCGTGGTTTACGCTGTTTTCTACTGCTTGGCCGGCGCTCCAGGAACCACGCGGCGGCCGTCCGTATCGGCGGCCGACCTTCTTGCACGCTCCTCAGGGCTCTACCCCGTCGAGTGTCTGGTCGAGGATCGTCCGCGCGGGATGATGTATGCTCACGGTCGTGAGCAGAGACGCGTTCTTCGGAAGTATTCTTGGGTCCGCTTAGGGCGGGGTTCGTCTACGGTACGGTGGCGGTCGTTGTCGCGCTCGTCGCGGACCTTCGCTTCCTCCTTATAGATCCGGAGGGGATACCCGAGTGGATCCTCACCGTGATCGAGGACTATCGCACCCAACTTGCCCTCGCTGCGTACCTCTTCCTGGGCGTCCTCGCGGCCCTCAGGGTGCGACCGACCCGCTTCGAACCCGGTGTCCCGTACCGCTCGCTGCTGCTGCGCGACTGCGTGCTCGCATCGACCGTAGTTGCGGTTATGGTCGGCGTGACACTCTTCTTCGTCACCGCTCTCAACGCCACGCTCTTCGCCGACGAGGCGCGCGACTACGCTCGCGACGCCGCTCCGAGCATGGTGGCCTACTACGAGAAGGTGGCCGGTCGGCTCGAAGACCCCCCGCCGCTCCCGAGCGTAGAAGAGGTCGAGGAGCGCCTCCAGCCCCCGGCCCTCCGTGACCTGGGCCGCTCCATGGCTAACCTCGTTCTGCGGGCGATCCTCCTCGGCGCCGCGGGCGCCCTGGTCGGCGTTCTGCGTGGCTCCTTCGGCTCGGGCGATCCTGGGCAGCCCGACCCGTCGGCGGAGAAGGAAGGCACGTCGAACGATGGGAAGAGCCCGGAGGGGTGATCCGGGTTCGCGGGGCATCGGTCGCGACGGCGCTGCTCGCCGACGCCATCCTCGGCGAACCGCCGGGTGGCGCGCACCCCGTCGTCCTCATGGGCGGCGCCATCTCGGCCTTCGAGAAGCGGGCGCTCGCCCTCAAAGACGCCGGCCGGGCAAGGCTGGCGGGGGTGTTTCTGGCAGTGACGCTCCCCGCGCTCTCCTTTGTACTCGTCCGTATCGCCCTGCGCCTCGCGCCGCCGAAGCTCCGTTGGCCGTTCGAGGTCGGGCTACTCTCCACCACCCTCTCGATGCGCGGTCTCGCCCGGGCAGCCCTCACCGTCGAACGCGATCTCGAAAGAGGCGACCTGGAGGTAGCCCGCGCTCGCGTCGGGGAGGTAGTCGGGCGCGACACGGCGCACCTCCCCCCGAACGAGGTTGCCCGGGCGGCGATCGAGTCGGTCGCCGAGAACGCGAGCGACGGGGTCGTAGCCCCGATGCTCTACGGTTTGCTCCTGGGAGCGCCCGGCGCCCTGGCCTACAAGGCCGTAAACACGCTGGACTCGATGGTCGGCCACCCGCATCCTCCCTACGAGAACCTCGGATGGGCCTCCGCCCGCCTGGACGACCTTACAAACTTCGTCCCGGCCCGCCTTACGTTGCTCCTGGCGGCGGCCGTCTCCGGCTTCGTGGGCGGAACCGGCGTCGCCACGACCCTGGCCGTCGCTAGCCGGTACGGGCCGCTGACGAAGAGCCCGAACGCGGGCTGGGCCGAGGCCGCCTTTGCCGGAGCTCTGGACCTCAGGCTCGGCGGCGCGAACTCGTACGGAGGCGTCCTCCGAGAGGGACCCGTTCTAGGGATCGGACGCGCACCGGAGGCCGCCGATATCCGACGGGCGGTGCGCCTCATGCGCCTGGCCTGCCTCTCTCTCACCAGTCTGGCTCTGGTCGCGGCCTTGGCCGGGGAACGCGCCGATGGTTAGGGGCTGGGCAACCTCGCCGGACGGCCGTCACCACGGCGCCCACTACGCCGAAGCCGCTCAGGCTCTGGGTACCCGCCCGGATGGCTTCCTGGATTTCAGCGCGAACATCAACCCGCTGGGGGCGCCCGAGGCCGCGCTCGCCGCTGGAGTGGACGCCTTGTACGGGGAGGCCGGACGCTACCCGGACTTGCACTACACGGAGTTGCGCGCGGCCCTCGCCGGCTACCTCGGGGTGCCGCCCGACCGGGTGCTGCCCACGAACGGCGGGGCAGAGGCGTTGTTCCTGGCCGCCCGGACCGCGGCGGAGGAATCTGCCAGAAAGAAGGCCGTCGTCCTGGAGCCGACGTTCAGCGAGTACGCCGCGGCCGCCCGCGCCGCTGGTTTCGAGGTC
>Ga0136615_10000163_pt1 | contig 28267 bp, 28 predicted proteins | sample AntDrymUQ2882206_2_FD_106647 | JGI IMG/M metagenome (GOLD analysis project Ga0136615, IMG submission 106647) | Polar desert sand microbial communities from Dry Valleys, Antarctica - metaG UQ288 (22.06) | ecosystem: Environmental > Terrestrial > Soil > Desert | place: Antarctica: Dry Valley... | reverse complement strand
CCTCACGAACGCCGACGCATGACTCAGGGTCACCGTGGATCGCTACTCCTTCGATGTAGAGCTCTCTCATCTCCTTCTCCATGCCGGTTTACCCCGGCGCTCCCCAATGTTCCTCACGGGCCGGCTCTCGGGCAAGGTCGTGCGCGACACGGCCGCAGGCCGCATCCGCGCCCTCGGGCACGTCGACCGGCTGCGCATCGTCGAGGTCCTCTCGCGCGAGTCGGCGAACGTCGGCGAGATCGCCACCCGGCTCGGACTGTCGCCGACCGTCACCTCGCGGCACCTGCACCTCCCTCGCGGTCCGTCGGCGCTCGACGAGCTGCGCGGGGGTCCTGCGCTCCTACGTCGACTTCCTGACCGCCAGCACCGCGGACGTCACTAATGCAGCAGCACCGACGGCGCGACCCCGGTGAGCACGCGGCAGTCGTGGCCGAAGTGCGCCTGGTCGGCGTAGCCGGCGCCGGCGGCGGCCAGCGCGAGCTCTTCCCCTCCTCGTGCGGCGCCCAGCGCGCGCTCCAGGCGCAGCACGCGCGCCAGCCGTTTGGGCCCGTAGCCGACGCTGGCCTCGAAGCGCCGGCGCAGCTGGCGCGCGCTGACCGCCAGCTCGTCGGCGAGCGCCTCGACGCGCGCACGCGGGTCATGCAGGCGCGCGACGGCGGCGCGGACCAGCGGATCGGGCGGTGCGAGCCGCGGTGCGCGGGCGCCCAGCTCGGCCAGCAGCGCGACGACCGGGTCGGCCGCGGCCTGCATCCGCTCCTCCAGGACGCGCCCGTCGTCGGCCCAGAGGTCCGCCAGCGCGACGCGGGCGTCGCGCAGCGCCGCCGCGTCGATGCCAAGCAGCGCCCCTCCCGCGCCCGGCAGCATCCGCACGCCGGCGACCCGCGCGCCCACCGGGACGCTCACGAGAAACGCGCCCGTGGTCGTGCCCACGACCTGCGTGCCACTGCCCTCGGTCCAGACGATGTCGATGCAGCCGTCGGGCAGGACACGGACCGGCGCGCCGGCCTCGCCGCGGCGCTCCCACGCGCACGCCAGCCAGGGCGCCAGCGCGCCGGACGGTGCATGCTCGCGGTAGGCCATGACGTCGACTGTACCTGCGCTCAGCTGAGCGCGACGCGCTCCAGGGGCTCGTAGCGCGCGCCGCCGGGCGCGGTGTGCGAGCGGTAGAGCGTCAGCGCCGGCGGCGCGAAGGACAGCTGCGGCGGCGCGGCGAGCGCAGCGCGCGTGTCGACCCGCGTTCCGCGCGGCACGCGCCCGACGGTCACGTGCGGCCTGAACGGTCGCGCCTCGGGCTCGAAGCCGATCGCGCGCTCGAGCGCGCCGGCGAGATCGGCCTGTAGCGCCGAGAGACCGGCGTCCGCGCGCAGTGCGACGGTCAGGACGCTCGGGCGCCGCGGCGGCAGCCACAGCGCGCCCGCGGTGCGCAGCGCGGCGAGCGGTCGTGCGTGATCGGCGAGCAGGCGGCCGGCCGCCGCCGCCTGGTCGGGCTCGCGCGAGCCGAGGAAGGCGAGCGTCACGTGCAGGCTGTCCTGCGCCACGCGCCGCACGACGGGCGGCGCCGCCTCGTCGGCCCACGCGGCCAGCGCCGTGCCCACGGCGGGCGGCAGGTCGAGCGCGACGAAGAGGCGCACCCCGCCGTCAGCCCGCGTCGAGCAGCAGCCTGCGCACGAGGTGCAGCGCGACCGTCGTCGAGCGGTCGCGCACGTCGGCCCGGTTGCCGGGCAGCGTCACCGAGCGCGTCAGCCGCCGGCCGTCGCCGTGGCTGACCGACAGCCAGACGAGCCCGACCGGCTTGTCCTGCGTGCCGCCGCCGGGGCCGGCGATGCCGGTGATGCCGACGCCGACGTGCGCCTCGAGCGCCGCGCGCGCGCCGTCGGCGAGGGCGGCCGCGACCTCCTCGGAGACCGCGCCGACGCGCTCGATCAGCACCGGGTCGACGCCCGCCAGCCGCACCTTGGCCGCGTTGGAGTAGACGACGAGGCCGCCGCGCACGACCTCCGAGGAGCCCGCGCGCTCCGTCAACCGCGCGCACAGCAGGCCACCCGTGCACGACTCGGCGGCGGCGATCGTCTGCACCGGCCGCGACCCGTCGCCGCGCAGCAGCGCAAACACCTGCTCGTCGACGCTTGTGCCGTCGTCGGAGAACAGCGTGTCGGGATGGCGCGCGCGCACGAACCCGGCGAAGGCGTCGTAGACGGCCGCGTGCGCGGGCTCGTAGCGCGTGACGACCTCGACCTCGCCGCGTCGCAGGCACGTCGTGATCTCCAGGCGCTCGAGCTCGATCCCGGCATCCGGCGCGGCGCGCAGCGTCGCCGCGATCTCGGACTCGGGGATGCCGTACAGGCGCAGCATGTCGCGCCGGTACTGCACCGCGTCCGCCAGCGCCGTTCGCAGCTCGTCGCTCGTCGCCAGCGCCTCCTGCCACATCGGCTGCAGCTCGCGCGGCGGGCCGGGCAGCACGACGACGGTTGGCCCGTCGCCGCCGCGCGGAGTGACGACGAGCCCGGGCGCGGTTCCGACCGGCTGGAGGATGCCGGCGCCCGCTGGGATCACCGCCTGCTTACGGTTGGACACGAGGATCGCGGCGGGGTCGAGGTCTGGCCAGCGCGACATCAGCGGCCGCAGGATCACGGCAATGCGCTCCTCGAGCGCCTCGTCGAGGACCATCTCGCGGCCCTGGAACTGGCCGACGACCGCGGCCGTCAGATCGTCGGCGGTCGGCCCGAGCCCGCCGCTCGTGACGATCAGCGAGCAGCCCTCGGACGCCAGGAAGCGCAGCGCGCGCAGGATGTCCTCATGGCGGTCTCCGACCACGGCGATCGCGATCGGATCGGCGCCCAGCGCGAGCAGCTGCTCCGACAGCCACGGCCCGTTGCGATCCACGACGCGTCCCGTCAGCACCTCCGTGCCGGTGACGACGATCCCCGCCCGGACGCTCATCGCGTGGGCGTCACTCGCAGAGCGGGCGCCTGTCCGCAGACAGCGGCTGGCGCCCGCGCCGCGGCGTGATCGCCAGGCCGATCGGGTCCTGCGAGGCAGGGACCGACCGTACGCGCCCGTTGATCCGCAGGCGCACCGCGTTGTTGCCGAGCGTCAGCCGGAAGCGGCGCGACCTGAACACCGGCGTGCGGTCGCCCGCCTGCAGCGTCGCGCCGTCGACGAGCCTGCGGTTGCCAGAGGTCAGGCAGACGAAGACCGGGCCGGTCGCCTCGATCTGCAGCCTCGTCGCCGCCGGGCGGGCGGGCTTGCGCTGCGCCGGCGGCGGGGGCGGCGCCGGCGCGGCCGTCGTCGTGGTCGGCGCGATCGCCTCCTGCTGCGGATCGTCGCCCAGCGTGCCGAGCAGGAACAGGGCGAAGGCCAGGCCGACGAAGATCACGGCGATGAAGAACCAGGGCGGCAGCGACGGCGTCTGGCGGCGCCGTTCGCGCCCCGGAGCGGCGGCGCTGATCGGCTGCAGCTCGACCTCGCTGAGGTGCTCGTGGCGCAGCTTGTACTCGTCGACGAGCAGCTTCGCGTCGAGGTCGAGTGCCTCGGCGTAGGTGCGCAGGAAGCTCTTGACGTACGTCGGCCCAGGCAGGAGGTCCCACTCCTCGTTCTCCAGGGCGCGCAGGTACTTCGCACGGATCTTCGTCTGCACCTCGATCTCGGCGATGTCGATCTTCGCGCGCATCCGTGCCTCGCGCAGCGATTCCCCGATGTCCGGCATCACGTACTCACGGGGGCGACCACGCGCCAGAGGCTACTCGTGGACCGGTGCCGGTTCGGCGGGCTCAGGGTCGACCGCGACCACCGGCGCGTCATCGGGTCCCGCGCGACGCTCGCGCAGGTTGGCGATGAAGCGATCGACGTCACCGGCGCCCACGAGCACCTGGCGCGGCTTGGAGCCCTCGTAGCCGCTGATGACGTTGCGCCGCTCGAGCATGTCGATCAGCCGGCCCGCGCGGGTGTAGCCCAGCCGCAGGCGCCGCTGGAGCATCGAGGTCGACGCCGTGCCCATCTCGACGCACAGCCGGATCGCGTCCTCGAGCAGCGCGTCCTCGTCGGGGCTGAAGCCGTCGTCGGAGCCGGACCCGCCTGCCCCGGTCTCGTCTTCCTGCTCGACCTCGTCGAGCAGGTCCTCGCGCATCTCCGGCTCGCCCTGGCGGCGCCAGAACGTCGTGAGCGCCTCGATCTGCGCCTCGTCGATGTAGGCGCCCTGGATGCGCTGCAGCTTCGACGAGCCGACCGGGGAGAACAGCATGTCGCCCTGGCCGAGCAGCGACTCGGCGCCGTTGCAGTCGAGGATCACGCGCGAGTCGGTCTGCGAGGAGACCGAGAAGGCGATCCGTGACGGCACGTTGGCCTTGATCATGCCCGTGATGACGTCCACCCGCGGCGACTGCGTGGCGAGCACGAGGTGGATGCCGACCGCGCGTGCCTTCTGCGCCAGGCGGATGATCGAGTCCTCCACGTCGGCGGGCGCGACCATCATGAGGTCGGCGAGCTCGTCGATGACGCAGAGGATGTAGGGCAGCTCGGGGTCGCCGCGCTTGACCCTCGAGCGATTCAGCTCGACGAGCGAGCGGGTCTTGGCCAGCGACATGATCGAGTAGCGCTGCTCCATCTCGCGAACGAGGTTCTGCAGCGCGTTGGCGGCCATCCGCGGGCTCGTGATGACGGGCGTGAGCAGATGCGGGATCGACTCGTAGTGGTTGAGCTCGACCTGCTTGGGATCGATCAGCACGAGCCGCAGGTCGTGCGGCGTCGCGCGCAGGAGCACGCTGGAGAGCATCGCGTTGATGCACGCCGACTTGCCCGCGCCCGTCGTGCCGGCGACGAGCAGGTGCGGCATCTTCGCGAGGTCGGCGCCGATCGCCTTGCCGGCGACGTCCTTGCCCAGCCAGATCGTCAGCGGCGACCAGCCGGGCGGAGCGTCCTGGTTGACGTCGCCGAGCTGCACGATGCGCCGGCGCGCGTTGGGCACCTCGACGCCGACCGCCGTCTTGCCGGGAATCGGCGCCAGGATGCGGATGTCGGTCGCCGCCAGCGCGTAGGCGAGGTCGTCCTTGAGCTGGGCGACCTTGCTCATCTTGATGCCCGGCGCCAGGCGCAGCTCGAAGCGGGTGATGTGCGGTCCTGCGACCGTGCCGACGATCTTCGCCTCGACGCCGAAGTGGCCGAGGCCCTCGATCAGGCGCTTGGCGGTGCGCTCCTGGCCGGCCGTGTCCGGCCGCGACTGCTCGGCAGACGAGCGCCTGAGCAGGTCCGGGCTGGGCAGGCGCCACTGGAAGCTCGGATCGTCGGTCACCGAGCCGCGCAGGCGGCCCTGCGGCGTGAGGTCGGCGGCTGAGGGCGCGCGCCGCTCGGCCGGCAGCACGGCGGTGACGTCGGCGTGCTCGTCCCCGTCGCGGTCTCCGGCCGGCGGCTCGTCGGCGGCGAGCGGCTCGGGCGTTGGCTCGGGGTCGAAGCCGCCCTCGTCGACGGGCTCGTCGTCCGCGGGCAACGGCTCGCCGTAGATGTCGGGGAAGCGCGCCGCACCCGACCAGAAGCCGTCGCGCCCCGGCTTCGCAGGCGGCGCCGCGGGAGCGGGCGCCTCGACGTGCGTCGAGCGCACGATGACCTCGCTGTCGGCCGGCTCGGGCGGGCGGTAGGGCTCAGGTTCCTGGAGCGCGTCGGGCGCCGGCTCGGCGGCCGCCGCCGGCCGCCGTACCCGGACGGGCATCGTGCGGCTGATCGCGCGCGTCGTGTCCACCAGGCCCGAGCCCGTCGCCCGCAGCACGCTGGCGACCGAGGCGCCGGTCAGCAGCAGGACGCCCGCGACGAGCAGGAAGACCGCCAGGATGTGCGCGCCGATCGCCGAGAACGCCGTCGCGACGCAGTACAGCAGCGCGTCGCCGGCGATGCCGCCGCGCTGCTCGAAGAACGCCGTGTCCCAGTAGCCGTGGCGCACGCTGTCGGGCCCGAGTCCGAACGTGCCCGCGGCGAGCATCAGCGTGAGCGCCGCGAAGAGGCACAGCGCGCCCGAGCGAAACGGTCGCACCGCGGGCAGCACGGGGCGCAGGACGAGGATCGTGCCGGCGGCGGCGATCGCCACCGGCACCGCGTAGCAGACCTGGCCGACTGCGTAGGTGAGCCCGTCCTTGGCGGCATACCCGGCCGCGCCGCCGTCCCAGCCGAGGTACAGCGGGAAGGCGAGGAAGACGGCGAGCGCGACGAGCGCGAGGCCGATCAGGTCCATGTGGCGCTGCTCCAGCGCGGGCAGACCCAGCGCGCCCAGCGACGAGCGCCGCGCGCGAGCGCGCGGCTTGCTCTTGGCCGGCTGGCGGCGGGGTGCGGGCTTTCGGGCTGCGGCCATGGGTGCGCCGCCGTTGACTTCGACGGCGACCGCCTGCGCTCCTGCCGACTTCCGGCGTTGAGCCCGCCTTAACCGCAGGTTGAACCGCCGCCCTACCCTGATGAGGCCATGTCGGAGCGTCCCCCACGGGTCCTCGTCGTCGAGGATGACCAGGAAATCGCGCAGGTTCTGCTGCGCTCGCTGCGCATGGAGGGCTACGAGGCGCGCGCCAGCTACGACGGCGAGACGGCGCTCGCCGACGCCCGCGAGTTCAGCCCCGACCTCGTGATCCTCGACCTCGGGCTGCCCCGGCTCGACGGCATCGACGTCGCCCGCATGCTGCGCAAGGACGGCGGCGACGTCCCGATCCTCATGCTGACCGCACGCGACGCGGTCGAGGCCCGCGTGGAGGGCCTCGACGCCGGCGCCGACGACTACCTCGTCAAGCCCTTCGAGCGTCAGGAGCTGCTGGCCCGCCTGCGCGCGCTCCTGCGCCGCCGGCCGCCGCGCGGCAGCGCGTCGCTCGTCGTCGGCGACCTGCAGCTCAACCCCGACACGCACGAGGTGCGCCGCCTGGAGCGCGAGATCGAGCTGACCCAGCGCGAGTTCGAGTTGCTGGAGTACCTCATGCGCAACGAGCGGATCGTCGTACCTAGGCAGCGCCTCCTGGAGGAGGTCTGGGGCTACGATCCCTTTGCCACGACGAACACCATCGAGGTCTTCGTATCCAACCTCCGAAGGAAGCTGGAAGCCGGCGATGAGCCGCGTCTCCTCCATACGATCCGCGGCGCAGGCTACGTTCTCCGCGCCTAGGCAGGTGCCGATCCGCTGGCGGCTCGCCGGCGGCTCCGCACTGCTGACGCTCGTGATCCTGTGCGGCTTCGCGGGCGCCGTCGGCGGGCTGACGTCGCAGCGCCTGCACCAGGACTTCGACCGCGAGGTGACCGCCGCCGCCGACCTGCTGCGCGAGAAGATCTCCTACACCGCGCTGGTCCCGGCCGGGCCCGGCACCTACGACATCGACGGCCTCCAGCCCGACCTCGCGCTCTACGCCGACGCCTCGACGATCGTGCGCATCGTCAGCCGGGAGGGCCTGCTGCTCAAGAGCAACGAGCATACGAAGGACTTCGGCCCGCCGCGCAAGGCGAGCATCGAGGAGGACGGCTACCTCGTCGAGACGCGCGAGCTCAACCGCCCGCCGGAGGAGATCGTCTCCGTGCCGCTCTACCTCCAGTACGCGCGGCCGCTCGCCACCGTCGACGCCCAGGTCGCGCGCCTGCGCCTGTTTCTCACGATCGGCGTCCTCAGCGGCGCTGGCCTGGCGCTGCTGGCGGGGCTCATGGTGGCGCGCCGCGCGATGGCCCCGATCACCGAGCTGACCGCGACGGCGCGCAAGATCGAGCAGACGCGCGACCCGGCCGAGCGGATCCCCGCCGTCGAGGCCGACGACGAGGTCGCCGAGCTCGCGCGCACGCTCGACGGGATGCTCCACGCGTTGGACACCTCGCGCGCCGAGACCGAGGACACGCTGCGCCGCCAGCGCGAGTTCGTCGCCGATGCGTCGCACGAGCTGCGCACGCCGCTGACGAGCGTGCTCGCCAACCTCGAGCTGCTCGCCGAGAGCCTCCACGGCGAGCAGGAGGAGGCCGCCAACTCCGCACTGCGCTCCTCGCGCCGGATGCGCCGCCTCGTCGCCGACCTGCTGCTGCTGGCGCGCCACGACGCCGCGCGGCAGTCGCCGCACACGCCGACCGACCTCGGGCAGGTGCTCGTCGAGGCCGCCGCCGAGCTCGGCGTCATCTCCGACGGCCACGACGTGACGATCGACGCCGGCAGGGCGATCGTCGACGGCGCCCGCGACGAGCTGCACCGGCTCACGCTGAACCTCATGGAGAACGCGATCCGCCACACCCCGCCCGGCACACAGGTGCGCGCGATGGTCGAGTGCGTCGGCGAGGATGTCCGGCTCATCGTGGAGGACGACGGTCCCGGGATCCCGGCCGAGCTGAAGGAGCGCGTCTTCGAGCGCTTCGTGCGCGGCGTCGGCGATCGCGGCGGCTCGTCCGGGCTGGGTCTGTCGATCGTGCACGCGGTCGCCGAGTCGCACGGCGGCACGGTGACGATCGACTCGCCGACGATGAACGGCGCCGCCCGCGCCCGCGGCACCCGCTTCGTCGTGCTGCTACCGCTGTCGCGCAGCGCGCGCCAGCCGGTCGGCGCGGCCGCCGACTGACGTCGCCGTGGCGCGGCGGCTGCCGGTCCTCGTCGGCGTGTTCGTGGCGGCGGCCATGGTGCTCGTGGCCGGCCGCCCGGGCGCGAGCGAGGGCCAGGGTGAGGGGCCGCGCGCCGCGAACAACCCATTCAAGGCGTCGCTGATCAGCGCGTGCGTGCGGGCGAAGCGGCCCCGGCGCGTACGCGCGCTGGCGTTCGACGGCACACGGCTCGCGGCCAGCGTCGCGGCCGGTCACGAGCCGGGCTCGCGGCCGCGCTGCCGGCCCGACGAGCTGCGGCTGCTGCGCCTGCAGGCGCTGCGCATCGACGGCGAGCGCACGTACGTGCGCCGCGGCGGCTGCGCGCTGCCCTGCATCGTGCGCCAGGCGACCGTCCACGTCCCCGCGAGCGCCTTGACCCGCCCGGTCGGCCTGCTGGCGCGGTCGGCGCGCAACGGCAACGGCGAGCCGCTGGAGGACTGCACCGAGCCGGTCCGCAACGCACCGCGGCGCGCCGGGCGGGCGCTGCGACGGATGTACTACAAGACCCCGGCCGAGCTGCGCGAGCGGCGCAACGCCGGACGCTCGGGCGGGATCGGCGCGAGCTGGTCGAACTACGGCGACCCCGGCGCGACGTACCGCTCGCCGGCGGGCCGGCGGACGCACTACAACTACCTGCTCTGGAACCTGCCGCGGACCCCGAGCGGGCTGCTGCCGGGCGGCGGGATCGTCCGCGCGATCCTGCGCGCCGGACAGCCGCTCGCGCTCTGTTCAGGCGAGCGGCTGACGCTGCCCTCGTTCGACCGGCGGGGGGCGGCCAACGGCGCGGTCTCGTTCGGGTACGCGCGAGCTCAGAGCACCGCGGGCCGCGCCGGGCCGGGGTATGCGATCCACGGCTGGGTGCTGGTCGGGTACCGCTACATGGACCGGGCGTTCACCTCGACGCTCGCGGCGGCCGCTACACCTCGACGACGACCGGCAGCACCATCGGGCGGCGCTTGATGCGGTCGTAGACGAAGGTCGCGAGGTCGTCGTGCAGGATCTCCTGGAGCAGGTCGATCTCGCGGATCTCCTCCTTGGCGGCGCGGTCCAGCGAGTTCTCGACGCAGTCGCGCAACGAGTCGATGAGCTTGTCGGCCTCGCCGGCGTACGGCACGCCGCGGAAGATCACCTCGGGCTCGGCGACCGACGACCCGTCCTGCTCGGAGATCGTCGCCACGACGACGAAGATCCCGTCGGCCGACAGCATGCGGCGGTCGCGCAGCGCGACGTCGGTGACGTCGCCGATGTCGACGCCGTCGACGAAGATCATCCCCGACTGCACCTTGGAGCCCCAACGCGCGCCCTTGGCGTCCAGCTCGAGCGGCAGGCCGTTCTCGCCCTTGAAGATGTTCTCTGGCTTGACCCCGACGGCCTCGGCGAGCTGCGAGTGCAGGTAGATGCGCTTGTGGTCGCCGTGGAAGGGCATGACGTAGCGCGGCTTGGTGAGGTTGAGCATGAGCTTGATCTCCTCCGCGTAGCCGTGGCCGGAGGCATGGATCGGCGCGTCCTTCGTCGTGATCACGTCGCAGCCGATGTGGTAGAGGCGATCGATGGTCTCGTTGACCGCGCGCTCGTTGCCCGGGATCGGCGTGGCGCTGAACACGATCGTGTCGCCGGAGTGCAGCTCGACCTGCGGGTGGTCGCGGTGGGCCATCCGGCGCAGCGCGCTGAGCGGCTCGCCCTGCGACCCGGTCGAGATGATGACGATCTTGTGATCAGGGTAGTCGGACATCTCGCGCGGCCCGATGACGATGCCCTCGGGGATCTTGATGTGCCCCAGCGAGCGGCCGATGTTCGTGTTCTTGCGCATGGAGCGCCCGACGAGGACAACCTTGCGCCCGAGCGCCGCGGCGGCGTCGACGACCTGCTGGACGCGGTGGATGTTCGACGCGAACGACGTCACGACGATGCGCCCCTTGGCGCGGCTGAAGACATCGAGCAGGTTCGGGCCGGCGACCTTCTCGCTCGGCGCGAAGCCGGGCCGGTCGGCGTTCGTCGAGTCGCCGCACAGCAGCAGCAGCCCGTCGCGGCCCAGCTCGGCGAGGCGCGACACGTCGGCCGGCACCCCGTCAACCGGGGTCTGGTCGAACTTGTAGTCGCCGGTGATGAGCACCGTGCCGAGGTCGGTCTTGATCGCGACGGCGCTCGCGTCCGGGATCGAGTGCGTCATGTGGATCAGCTCGACGTCGAACGGGCCGGCCTCGATGATCTCACCGTCCTTGACGTCCTCGACGACGACCTCGCGGGCGAGCTTGTGCTCGTCGAGCTTGGAGCGCGCCATCGCCATCGTCAGCGGGCCGCCGTAGACCGGCGGCGCGTCGTGCACGCCCAGCTCGCGCAGCAGGAACGGCAGGCAGCCGAGATGGTCCTCGTGGCCGTGCGTGACGACGATCGCCTCGATGTCCGAGACGCGGCCGCGCAGGTAGGCGAAGTCGGGCAGGACGAGGTCGATGCCCATCATCTCGGCCGTCGGGAAGCGCAGCCCGACGTCGACGAGCACGATCCGGTCGTCGTATTCGACGACCGTCATGTTCTTGCCGATCTCGCCCAACCCGCCGAGCGGCAGGACCCGCAGCGGCCCGCTCACGCCGCGGCGCCGACGAGCAGGCCGCGGTCCTGCAGCATCGCGCGGATCGTCGCGGTCTCGCGCTCGTCGGCCTCGACGTACGGCAGGCGCGGCACGCCGGCGGCGTGGCCGAGCAGGTTCAGGGCGGCCTTGTTGCTGACGGCGGCGGGAGCGACGCTCATCGCCTCGAAGACGGGCAGCAGGCTCGCGTGAATGGTCGCGCGCTGGTCTGGTTCGTCGACCATGCGGCGCATCTGCGGGCCCACGATGTGGCTGGCGGTCAAGATGCCTCCAGGCTCACCCATATCGAGGACCGTGGCGAGGATCTCGTCGTTTCCGGCGTAGATGCACAGCCCGTCGATCGGGGCGAGGTTGTCGTTGTTTGCCTGCTTGACGCCCTCGATGTGCTCGAGCTGAGCGAGTTCGGCGAGCAGGTCGTTGGGAAGGTCGGAGCCCGTGCGCTGCGGGATGTTGTAGAGCAGGATCGGGCGATCGGCGACACGGCAGATCTCGCGGTAGTGGGCGATGATCCCGCGCCGGTTGGGGCGGTTGTAGTACGGATTGACCGACAGCAGCGCGTCGGCGCCGCGCTGGCACGCGCCGGTCGTGAGATGGATCGCGTGGCGCGTGTCGTTGGAGCCGACGCCGGCGACGATCGTCGTCCCGGCCGGCTTCTCGTCGACGGCGAGCTCGATGAGGCGCAGATGCTCCTCGTCGTCGAGCGTCGCGGCCTCGCCGGTCGTGCCGCACACGACGAAGCCGTCCGAGCCGTTGGCGGCGAGGTGGTGCATGAGCTCGACGAAGGCCGGCTCGTCGATCGCACCATCCTCCCCGAACGGGGTCACGATGGCGGTGAGGATGGCTCCCAGCCTGGGCACTGCGCCAGTATCGCAGCCGGACTGGCGGACCGGACACTCTAGGCGGCGACGGCGTCGCCGAGTGCCTCGAGCTCGCTGTAGAGCGCGGCCAGCCGCTCGCGGCCGAAGCGCTTCTCCACCACGCGCTGTATCTCCTCCCAGCGCCGCAGGGCGCTGGACAGCACGTCCGCCCCCTCGAGCGTCAGCGAGACCATCCGCACGCGCGCGTCGTCCTCGCTCTCGCTCGTGCGCACGAGGCCGCGCGCCTCGAGCACCTTGAGGTTGCGCGTCAGCGTCGTGCGGTCCAGCGCCAGCGTGTCGGCGAGCGTCGTCACCGAGAGGTCGCCGACGTGGCCGAGCCCGACGAGGATCGGCAGCTGTGTCACCTTGAGCCCGCTCGCCAGCAGCGCTGCCTCGTAGAGCTGCGTGACGCCCGGGTCGCGCGGCGCAGCTGGTTGCAGGCGCACATCGCGCGCACCTGCGCACAGAGGTCGAGCTCTTCGACGGTCAGGTATGTCACTCATGTGTACATACACGGATGCTGTGGAGCCGTCAAGCCGGCCTGCCACACTCGTCGTGATGACGGACCGCGCGCAGGACGCCTCGCCCCGCGACCCGGCGGCCAGCGAGCTGGTGGCGGAGGTCATGAACGTTCGCTGGACCGTGCCCGACGGCGACTTTGCCGTGCTCGACGCGATCTGCGAGGACGGTGAGCCGGCGGTGCTGGTCGGCGCGCTCGGGCACGTCCGGGAGGGCGAGTCGGTCGCGGCCGGCGGCGGCTGGCGCAGCCATCCGCGCCATGGCTGGCAGTTCGCCGTCGCGCGCGTGCGAATCCTCGAGCCGGTCAGCGACGCGGCCGTCAAGGCCTACCTGGAGTCCGTCAAGCACGTGGGGCCGCGCGGTGCCGCGCTGCTCGTCGAGACCTACGGCGCGGGCGAGGTGCTGACGGCGATCGACCGCGACCCCGAGCGGGTCCTGCGCGGCGTTCCCGGGATCGGCCCGCGGCGGCTCGGCAGCGCGGTGCAGTCGTGGCACGATCAGCGCGAGCTGCGCGACCTGCGGCTCTTTCTCGACACGCACGGCGTAGATGCCGCGTCGGCGGGCCGCATCGCGCGCCACTTCGGCGCCGGCTCGATCGCGCGGCTGCAGCGCGAGCCGTACGCGATCTGCGAGCTCGACGGGATCGGCTTCGCGACCGCCGACGCGCTCGCCCGGGCGCTCGACACGCCGCTCGACGCGCCCGACCGGCTCGCCGCCGGCGTGCTGCACGCACTCGACCTGGCGCAGAGCGACGGTCACTGCCACCTTCCCCGCGAGGAGCTCGTCCAGCGCGCGGCGCGGCTGCTCGGCGGCGGCGCCGACGCGTACGTGGACGACGCGATCGACGTGCTGGCAGCACGCGGCCGGATCGTCGTCGACGACGCCGGACGCGTCGCCGAGGCGCGGCTGCACGCCGTCGAGCAGCGTCTGGCCGCGCACGTGCGGCGGTTGCTGCAGGACGCGCCCGCGCTGGAGCTCGGCGACGCCGAGCGGTCGCTCGACGGCTCGTTCGTCCCGAGCGACGACCAGTGGCGCGGCGTGCAGCAGGCGCTCGAGCACCGCATCTCGATCCTGACCGGCGGCCCCGGCACCGGCAAGAGCGCGACGATGCGCGCGCTCGTCGACCTGCTGAAGGGGGCCAAGCACCGGGCGCGCCTTTGCGCGCCGACCGGCAAGGCCGCGCGGCGGCTGAGCGAGCTCACGGGCGCAGACGCGACGACGATCCACCGGCTGCTCGAGTGGGCGCCCGAGGCGGGCTTCACGCGCGACGCGTCGCATCCGATCGAGGGCTGCGACGTGCTGATCGTCGACGAGGCGTCGATGCTGTCGGTCCATCTCGCCGAGGCGCTGCTGGCGGCGGTCGGCCCGCGCACGCACGTGCTGCTCGTCGGCGACGTCGACCAGCTCGCGCCCGTCGGCCCGGGCCGGGTGCTCGAGGACCTGCTCGCGGCCGAGGTGCCCTCGACGCGGCTGACGGAGGTCTTCCGCCAGGCGGCCCGCTCGCTCATCGTCCGCGCCGCGCACGCGATCAACGCCGGCGAGCTGCCCGAGCTCGCCGTCGGCGAAGACGACGTGCGCGACTTCTTCCTGATCGTCCGCGACGGGCCGCAGGCGATCTTCGACGAGATCTGCGAGCTGGCCGCGGCCCGCCTGCCCGCGCACTACGGGCTCGATCCCGCGGCCGACGTCCAGGTGCTCGCGCCGATGCACAAGGGCCCGCTCGGCATCGACGCGCTCAACAGCGAGCTGCGCGCGCGCCTGAACCCCGACGGCCAGGCGATCGCCGGCAGCGGCCTACGCGTCGGCGACAAGGTCATGCAGACGCGCAACTCCTACGAGCACGACCTCTTCAACGGCGAGCGTGGCGTGCTGCTGCACCACGACGCCGACCGCGACCGCGTCCTGTTCGCCGGCGAGGACGGCCGCCGCGTGTCGCTGCCGACCGATGCGCTGGACACGCTCAGGCTCGCCTACGCCGCGACCGTGCACAAGGCGCAGGGCTCGCAGGCGCGGGCGATCGTCGTCCCCGTCTACCGCGGCCACCACATCATGCTCACGCGCAACCTCGTCTACACGGCCGTGACGCGCGCGCAGGACGTGTGCGTCGTCGTCGGCGAGCGCGCGGCGTTGCAGATCGCGGTGCGGCGCGCCGACGCGCGGCTGCGCTACACGCGGCTGCGGGAGCTGGTGGCGGGCTGATATTCGTCGCACCGGTTGCGGCGGGCGCGGCGGGGCGATCTGTTCACGCCGGCGATGAACGGATCGACCACCCGCGCAGCGGCGAGGTCGATGTGGCGGAGCGCGTCGGGACGAGGTCGCGACGGTGTTCGTCGTCACGCGGAGGTTCGCACGGCGCGCCGGCCCGCGGCAGGCGACGCGACGACGTGGCTCACGCGGGCGCCGGTGAAGCGCGCGATCCGGCGCGGCAGGTCGAGCGCCATCCAGCGAGACACGTCGGTCGGCAGCGTCGCGACGATCACCTCGTCGAAGCGGCGCGGGTCCCATGCCTCCTCGACGGCGACGAGCGGGTCGGGGTGCCCGACGATCCCCTCGACGGCGATCTCCTCCGTTCGCAGACGCTCGATCGCGCGCTCGAGCCGGCGTGCCGTCGGCGTCTGGCGGGCGTCGCCGGGGGCGACGAGCGTCACGCGGATCGGGCCCGCGAGCGCGCGGGCGCGCAGCGTCTGCAGCAGCTCCTCGGAATCGACGGTGCGGTTGGCGATGACGAGCAGGTTCGTGGTCCAGGGCATGAGATCACCGAGCGAGTGAGGACGAGGTTTGTGACGTTCGTCGCGACACTACGCCTTCTACCCCGCCCGCACAAGCTCAGAACAGCAGGTGCTCGAGGCCGATCACCGGCGACGTCTCCAGAGCGCTCACGCGCCGCACCGCCAGCAGCACACCCGGCATGAACGACTCGCGGGCGTAGGAGTCCTGACGGATCGTCAGCGACTGGCCGACGTCGCCGAGGATGACCTCCTGGTGGGCGACGAGACCGGGCAGGCGGACCGAGTGGATCGGCACGTCGCCCTGCATCAGCTCGGCGGTGTGGGCGGCCGTGCCGGACGGTGCGTCGAGCTTGCCGTCGTGGTGCAGCTCGACGATCTCGGCCTTCGCCATGTGCCTGGAGGCCTCGACCGCGAAGCGCATCATCAGCACCGCGCTGATCGCGAAGTTCGGGGCGACGAAGATGTTGGCGTCCGCCTGGTCGGCGGCCTCGCGCAGGGCGACGGCGTCGAAGCCGGACGTCCCGATCACCACGTGCACGCCGGCATCGAGGCACTCGCGCGCGTTGGCGAGCGCGGTGTCCGGACGGGTGAAGTCGACGACCACGTCGGCGTCGCCGAGCACATCGGCGAGCACGGTGCCGAGCGCCGGGTCGGCCTGGACGGTCAGCCGCATGTCGTCGGCGCCCTCGACGGCGGCGACGACGGCCTGCCCCATGCGTCCCGCGGCGCCCGCCACGGCGACGCGGATCGCCGTCACGCCAGCGCCTCGGCGAGCAGCCCGGGCGCGATCGGCTCGATCGCGGCGCGGAAGACATCCTCGTCGGCGCCGATCCCCGCGGCGCTGAGGCGCTCGGGCGCCAGCAGCTCGCGCACGAGCCCGTTGACGTCGTCCAGCGAGACGGACTCGATGCGCTCGACGACCTCGTCGATCGACATCAGCGGCAGGCTCGCGAGCACCGACGCGCCGAGCCGGTTCATGCGCGACGCCGTCGACTCGAGCGAGAGCACGAGGCGGCCCTTGACGTTCTCCTTGGAACGATCGAGCTCCTCGGCCGTCACGCCGTCCTCGCGCAGGCGCTGCAGCTCGTCGGCGACGACCTTCAGCGCCGGCCCGACGTTGTCGGGCCGCGTGCCGAGGTAGATCCCGATCTGCCCGCGCCCCTCGTACAGCGCCTGGAACGAGTAGACGCTGTAGGCCAGCCCGCGGTGCTCGCGGATCTCCTGAAACAGCCGCGACGACGACGTGCCGCCGAGGATGTTGTCGAGCACGCGCAGCGCGAAGCGCCGGTCGTCGTCGCGCGCCGGCGCGGGCGCGCCGAGCATCAGGTGGTACTGCTCGGTGTCCTTGCGCAGGAAGCGCAGGCGCGGGGGCAGCTGCTCTGGCACGGGTGGCACGCGCGGTGCCTGCGGGCGCCGTGGCACGTCGATCGCCCGCGCGAGCTGGACGACGGCGTCGTGCTCGAGCGAGCCCGCCGCCGCGATGACGACGTCGCCCGGCGCGTAGTGCATGTGATGGAAGCGCCCGAGACACTCCACAGTCGTCGCGCCGATCACGTCGGCGCGGCCGATGATGGCTCGGCCGAGCGGATGCTCGCCGAAGATCGCCTCGCCGAGCACGTCGAAGACGCGATCGTCGGGCGTGTCCTCGTACATCGCGATCTCCTCGAGCACGATCTGGCGCTCGTTGGCGAGATCCGCCGCGTCGAAGCGCGGGTGCCAGACCATGTCGGCGACGACCTCGAAGGCCTGCGGCAGGTGCTCGTCGATGACGCGCGCGTAGACCGTCGTGGTCTCCTTGCCGGTGCCGGCGTTCAGCTCGGCGCCCATGGCGTCGAAGATCTGGTCGATCTCCAGCGAGCCGAAGTGGTCGGTACCCCGGAAGAGCATGTGCTCGACCAGGTGCGACAGCCCCGCCTCGTCACGCGTCTCGGTGGCCGATCCCGTGGCGATCCAGAACCCGAGCGTCACGGATCGGACGGTGGGCATTGCCTCCGTCACGACCCGGACGCCGGAGTCCAGGACCGTCAGCTCACATTCGGCCACGACAGGGCGCCGTTGCTCGACGTGCTCGATCGGCAACGGCGCTCGCCGCCCCCCGCAACGGATCTACCCCCGCTCGGGATCGCGGTCTCCGTGGCGCGGGCGCCCGGAGCCGCGCCGTCCGCGGTCACCGCCGCGGTCGCCGCCACCGCCGCGCGGCGGCCGGTCACGGTCGCGCGGCGGGCGCGAGCCGCCCCCGCCCCCGTTGCCGACGGCGATGAGCTCCTCCTTGGTCTTGCCGGCGATGTCGGGGTCCTGCGCCAGGCGCAGCCCGATACGGCCGCGCTCGCGGTCGACCTCGACGACCTTCACGTGCACCTCGTCGCCCTTGTTGAGGACGTCCTCGACGGTGTCCACGCGCTGGCCGGGCGAGACGTTGGAGATGTGCAGCAGCCCGTCGGTGCCCTTGGAGAGCTCGATGAACGCCCCGAACGTCGTCGTCTTGACGACCTTCGCGCCGGGGTACTCGTCGCCGACCTCGACCTCCTTGGTCATCGACCGGATGCGGTCGGCGAGCGCCTCGCCGAGCGTGCCGTTGGCGGAGTAGACGAGCACCTGACCGTCGTCGTTGACGTCGATCTGCGACTCGAACTCCTCGGCCAGGCCGCGGATCGTCTCGCCGCCCTTGCCGATCAGCAGGCCGATCTTGTCGGTGTCGATCTGCACGGTCAGGATCCGCGGCGCGTGCTCGGAGAGCTCGGCGCGCGGCTCGGCGATGACCTTCGCCATCTCACCGAGGATGAACGTGCGAGCCTCGAGCGCCTGCGTCAGCGCATCGCGCAGGATGTCGAACGTCACGCCCGTGATCTTGATGTCCATCTGCAGGGCGGTGATGCCCTCGCTCGTGCCGGCGACCTTGAAGTCCATGTCGCCGAGGTGATCCTCGACGCCGGCGATGTCGGTCAGGACGATGTAGTCGTCGCCCTCCTTGATGAGCCCCATCGCGATGCCGGCGACGGGCCGCTTGAGCGGCACGCCGGCGTCCATCAGCGCCAGCGACGATCCGCAGACCGAGGCCATCGAGGATGAGCCGTTGGACTCGAGGATGTCCGACACGACACGAATCGTGTACGGGAAGTCCTCGATCGTCGGGACCATCGCCGTCAGCGCCCGCTCGGCGAGCGCGCCGTGGCCGATGTCACGGCGCTTGGGGCCGCGCATGAAGCCGGCCTCCCCGACCGAGAACGGCGGGAAGTTGTAGTGGTGGAAGTAGTACTTCTTCGTCTCGAGCCCGAGGGTGTCAAGACGCATCTCCTCCTTGAGCGTGCCGAGCGCGGCGACCGACAGCGCCTGCGTCTGGCCGCGCGTGAACAGCGCTGAGCCGTGGCCGCGCGGCAGCAGCCCGACCTCGATCGAGATCGGGCGGATCTCGTTCTCGGAGCGGCCGTCGGGACGCTTCTTGTGGACGGCGATGCGCTGGCGGATGATCGTCTTCTCGAGCTTGTCGACCGCCATCTGAGCGGCGGCGCGGCGCGTCTCGTAGTCGGCGTCCTCGGCATCGCCGGAATGGGCGGCGACCGCCTCCTCCATGACCCGCGTGGACTCGTTCTGGCGCTCGAGCTTGTCGAAGATCTGGGTCGCCTCGTCCAGCGCGGCGCCGTGCGACGCCTGTACCGCGGCGAACAGCCCATCGTCGACGCTCGGGACCTCGATCTGCATCTTCTCCTTGCCGGCCTTCTCGCGCAGCTCGTACTGCGCGGCGCAGAGCTTCTTGATCTCGCCGTGCGCGATGTCCAGCGCGTCGAGGATCTCCGCCTCTGGGATCTCGTTGGCGCCCGCCTCGACCATCAGGATGGCCTCGTCGGTTCCTGCGACGACGAGGTCCAGGTCGGAATTCTCGAGCAGGTCCTCCTCGTTGGGGTTGACGACGAAGTTGCCGTCGACCTTGCCGATCCGCACCGACGCGACTGGCGTCGGGTACGGGATGTCGGAGATCATCAACGCGGCCGATGCACCGTTCATCGCGAGGATGTCGTAGGGGTGGATGTGATCGACGCTGAGCGTGATCGAGACGAGCTGGGTCTCGCGACGCCAGCCCTTGGGGAACAGCGGGCGCAGGGGGCGGTCGATCATGCGGGCAACGAGCGTGCCCTTCTCACCGCTGCGGCCCTCGCGCTTGAAGAACGAGCCGGGGATCTTGCCCGCGGCGTACATGCGCTCCTCGACGTCCACCGTCAGCGGGAGGAAGTCGACGTCGCGGAGGTTGCCCGCGGTCGCTGTGCTCAGAACCATGGTGTCGCCCTGACGGACGACAACGGCGCCGGAGGCCTGTTTGGCCATCTTGCCGGTCTCGAAGGAGATCTCTGATCCTGCGATCTCGACGGAGACACGGGTCTCGGCAGTACTCATATGAAATTGTCCTTTTGTTCGGGTGCACCCGTCTGTTCGGTGCACCTGCGTCTTATCGTGGCTTCGGTATACGAACCCCGTCATCGTAGCCCAGTTGCGCCAGCCACTCGTGATCTGGGACTCCGTAGCGTGGGCCGTCGGTGGCGAACAGCGTCGGCGTGGTCGTGGCTCCGGCGGCCAGCGCGGCGCGCGTGTCGCGCTGCACCCGGGCGGCGATCTGGGGGTCGCGGCGATCCCGCTCCAAGCGCTCGACGTCGAGCCCGAGGTTGCGGGCGCGCTCCCACAGGTGCGGGTCGTCGAGCCGTCCCTGGTCGGCGTAGAGCGCGTCGGCGAACGCCCAGAAGGCGCCCTGTGCCGCGGCGGCCTCGGCCGCACAGGCGACCGGCACCGCGCGCTCGTGCTTGGCACGCAGGGCCATGTGGCGGAAGACGACGTGGACCCCGGCGCGCGTGAGCCGCTCGTGCGCCAGCGCGCAGCGCGGGCACGTGAAGTCGGCGTAGAAGAGGACCCGCGGCGCGGCGGTGTCGCCGCGCACGTGGTCGTCGTCGTGCAGCGGCGGCGGCGCGGCCGTTCGGAGATCCTCCATCGGTCTGTCAGCGTAGCCCGTGCATGGACATCCGAATCCTGCAACGCGAGCAGCGCCTGCCCGGTACCCCGGGCGAGGTGTTCGAGTTCTTCGCCGACGCGCGCAACCTCGAGGCGATCACCCCGCCCCTGCTGCGCTTTCGCGTCGTCACGCCCGCGCCGATCGTCATGCGCCGCGGGACGCTCATCCGCTATCGCCTGCGCGTGCGCGGCGTGCCCGTCCGCTGGCTGACGCGGATCGAGGAGTGGGATCCGCCGCATCGCTTCGTCGACCAGCAGCTCGAGGGCCCGTACGCGCTGTGGCAGCACACGCACACGTTCGAGGCCGACGGCGCCGAGACGATCATGCGCGACACCGTGCGCTACCGGGTCGGCCTCGGGCCACTGGGGGCGCTCGCCGACCGGCTGCTCGTGCGGCGCGACGTCGCGCGGATCTTCGACTTCCGCGCCCAGCGCGTGCGCGAGCTGCTGTCCTAGCTGTCGACGGCGAGGCCGTCGAAGATGAGGTTCGCCCCCGGCAGGACGCCGGGGTGCTCGCCGATCCAGGACCACTGCACCTTCTGGTCGGGCCCGACGATGACGAGCGCCCGCGTGGTCATGCCGCCGGGCTCGAAGTAGGCGCCGAACGCCTTGGCCGTCGCGCCTTTGGGCTCGAAGTCCGAGAGCATCGGGATCGTCACGCCGAGCGACTCGCGAAAGGCGCGCTGGCTGTCGCTCGCGTCGGTCGAGACGCCATACAGGGTCGCGTCCTGCGCCGCGAAGTCGCCGAGGACCTCCTCGTAGATCTGGAACTGATCGGTGCAGACCGAGCTGAAGGCGAAGGGGTAGAAGACCAGGACGGTCGTCTTGCCGGCGAGGTCGTCGCGCGTGAACGACTCCCCGTCCTCGGTTCGCAGGGTGAACTCCGGAACGTCGGAGCCCGGCGCGATGATGCTCACCGGCGCAGCCCGAGTTCCTTGATCAGCGCCCGGTAGCCGTCGAGGTCGTGCTTCTGGAAGTAGTTCAGCAGCCGGCGACGGCGGCCGACGAGCATGAGCAGCCCGCGGCGCGAGTGGTGGTCCTTCTGATTGGAGCGAAGATGCTCGGTGAGCTGGTTGATGCGCTCGGTGAGCAGCGCGACCTGCACGCGGGTGTTGCCCGTGTCCTGGTCGTTCTCACCGAACTGGCTGACGAGCTCTTGCTTGCGTTCTTGTGTCAGTGCCATGTGCGCGGGCAAAGGTAGCAACTCATGCGACAGCGCGGCCGTAGATCGCGCGCGCGGCGTCGACGTCGAGCACCATCTGGTCGATCAGCCCGTCAACCGAGTCAAAGCGCTTCTCGCCGCGCAGGCGCTTGAGGAAGGCGATCTCCAGGCGACTTCCGTACAGGTCGCCGGAGAAGTCCAGCAGGTAGGCCTCGATCAGCTCGCCGCGCCCGGTGACGAAGGTTGGCCGCACGCCGATGCTGACCGCTGCGGGCAGCGTCCCCCCCGCGCTCGTCGTCGCGCGCGCCGCGTAGACGCCGTGACCCGGGGTGACGAACGCGGCGTCGGGGACGAGGTTCGCGGTCGGATAGCCGAGCTCGCGGCCGCGCTCGTCGCCGTGGACGACCTCGCCCGCGAGCGTGAACGGGTCGCCCAGCAGACGCCCGGCGTACTCGACGGCGCCGCCGAGCACGAGACCGCGGATGTGGCTGGACGACACGACCTCGCCGTCGATCTCCACGAGCTCCGCGACGCGCGTCTGGAAGCGATCGTCGGCGCGCAGCAGCGCCGTGTCGCCCTGCGCCTTGCGACCGAAGCGGAAGTTCTCGCCGACGGCCACGTGCGTGGCCCCCAGCGCGCCGACGAGCACGTCGTCGAGGAAGTCCTGCGCCGAGCGCGCGGCGAACGCGGTGTCGAACGGGATCACGACGAGCTCCTGCACTCCGAGCGACGCGACGAGCTGCGCCTTGCGGGCAGGGTCGGTCAGCAGGCGCGGCGCCGCCTCGGGCTGGATGACGGCCGTCGGGTGCGGGTCAAACGTGAGGACCGTGTCGGCGCCGCCGATGACCTCGCGGTGGCCGAGGTGCACGCCGTCGAACGTCCCGACGGCGACCCGCCGCGGGCGCGGCTTGACGTCGGGCAGCCGTGTGACCTTCACGCGCGGAAGCCTACGACGGGCTTCAGGCCGCCGTCCCGGGGCTGCGCGATCGCGATCGGGCCGTCGTCGTCGAGCAGCAGGACGTCGGCGGCGCCCTGTGGCCCCTGCGCCGCGACCGCGCTGCCGTGTCCGGCGCGCCGCGCAGCGTCGGCGTCGAGGCGCACGGTCGGCAGGATGCGTGCCAGCACGTCGGCGAGCGGCACGAGCCGCGACGGGTCGGCGTCGGCAAGCTCGAACGGACCGATCGCGGTGCGCCGCAGCGCTTCGCAGTACGCGTCGCCGAGGTCGGCGACGAGCGTGCGCACGTACGTCCCCGCGGAGCACTCGATCGCGAACGCGGCGCGCTCGTCCTCGCGCCACAGCTGATCGAAGCGGTACACCGTGATCGGCCGAGCGTCGAGCTGCACCTCCTCACCGGCGCGCGCCAGCGCGTAGGCGCGCCGGCCGCCGACCTTCACCGCGCTGTAGGCGTGCGGGCGCTGCAGCAGCTCGCCGGTCGGCAGCGGCGGCGGGTCGGGCGGGATCCTGCCCGTAGGCGCGATCTCGCCCTCCGGGTCGCCGGTGCTCGACACGCTGCCCAGGCGCGCGATCGTCTCGTAGCGCTTGGGCAGCGCCATGAGGTAGCGCTGGATGCGGGTCGCGCGGCCGACGAGGACGAGCAGCAGGCCGGTCGCGAACGGGTCCAGCGTGCCGGCATGGCCGACGCGCCGCCCGCGATGCTCACGGCGCACCGCGGCGACGATGTCGTGCGAGGTCTTGCCGGCGGGCTTGTCGATGAGCAGGACGCCGTCGGACACGGGCCCCAGGCTAGTCGCCGCCCGCGCGGGCGGCGGAGGCCCACTAGGACTAGGTCCGGTCGGCGTTCAGCGGCGGCGCCTCGCGGCGGTCGACCACCTCGAGCGTCAGCTCGTCGGGAAGGATCCGCACGGACTTGTACTCGGCATCTGTCTGCTCTTCCCAGTGGACCTCCATGCCGCGGGTCACCGGCGGCTGGTAGCCCTCGTCGGGGAACGTCACGATGCGCTCGAGGAGCAGCTGCGCGGGATCGTCGCCCTGGTCCTCGGCCTTGCGCAGCTCCATCTTCCAGCCGGCCGACGGAAACGTGACCCACACGTCGACGACGACCACGCCCGGCCCCATGAGCGCTCTCCAGTCCCTGGTCTTGCCCGGCAGCGACTCCTGTCCTGATGCTTCCATCTGCGGCGTACCTCCTGATCGCGTGTCAGCGCATCCTGTCAGGACCGGTTACCCATCCAGCTGCGCGGCCACCTGTTGGCGCAGGAACGCGACGAGCTCGTCGGACGTCATCTGCGTCGCGAAGCCCGCCGCCTGGCGGTGCCCGCCGCCGCTCTGGGCGCGCGCGATCAGCGAGACGTCGACGGCGCCGTCGGTCGCGCGCAGCGATACCTTCGACGCGCCGTCGCGGTCGTCGCCGGACAGCTCGCGCGCGAGCGCGGCGACCTTCGTGCCCTGCACGGCGCGCAGGTGGTCGATGATCCCCTCGGTGTAGGAATCCTCGGCGCCGGTCTCGGCGAAGTCCTCGCGCGTGAGGCGCGCAAGCGTCAGGCGCCCGCCGTCGAAGCGCTGCACGCGGCTCAGCGCGCGCGTGAGCAGCGCGAGCTTGGGCTCGGGCACGCCCTCGTAGAGGCGCCGGTAGATCTCGTGCACGTCGACGCCCGCCTCGATCAGGTCGGCGGCCATGACGTGCGCGGCGGGCCCCGTGTTCTCGTACATGAAACGCCCCGTGTCGGTCACGAGGCCGACGTAGAGCGCCTCCGCGATCTGTTCGGTCAGCGGCACGTCGAGCGCGTGCATGAGGTCCCAGACGATCTCCGCGGTGCACGACGCCTCGGGCACGACGTGGTTGACCGTACCGAACAGCGTGTTGTCGTGGTGGTGGTCGAGGTTGAGGATCGTCGCGTCGCGCACCTCGACCGCGTTGCGGTCGAAGTTGCCGCAGTCCAGGAAGACGATCGTGCGCTGCGCGATGTCGTCGGGCACGTCGCTGACGAGGCCGTCGAACTGAAAGAACGCGTACTCGTAGGGCAGCGGGAACTCGTCACGGCCGATGAACATCACCGCGTCCTTGCCGAGCGCGCGCATCACGCCCTGCATCGCGACGAGCGAGCCGAGCGCGTCGCCGTCGGGGTTCTCGTGCGTCACGAGCACGAAGCGGTCGCCGTCGCGGATCGCCGCGGCCACCTCGGCGCGGGTGCCTGCCGTCGTGCCGGCGATGGTCATGTCTCCTGTGCCTCGCGGCGCAGGATCTCCTCGAGGTGCATCGCCCGGTCGGTCGTCTCGTCGTAGAGGAACTCCAGCGTCGGCGTGCGCTTCATGCGCAGCTCGCGCGCGAGGCGGCGCTGCAGCGCGCCGTGGGCGGACTGCAGGCCGGCCAGCGTGGCGGCGCGTTCGGCGTCGTCTCCGAGCACGCTGACGTAGACGCGTGCATGGCGAAGATCTGGGGAGGTCTTGACGCTCGTCATCGTGACGAAACCGATTCTCGGGTCCTGCAGATCCTGTGCGACGGCGTCGGACAACACCTGCCTGACGGCCTCGTCCACCCGCCTCATCCGATCCGAAGCCATATTAGTTCCAAACGTCGTCGAAGGACCTGACCGTGCGCTCGACGCGGCAGCTCTCCGGGAAGCGCTCGAGCAGAAAGCGCTCGACGCGATCGATCGCGCTCTCGACCGTGCCGATCGAGCCGCCGGTGAGGGCGGCCGCGAGCGTCGCGCGCTGCCACAGATCCTGGTGGCCGACCTCGGCCACGGTGACGCCCATACGGCCGTGCAGTTGCGCCTTCACCGACGCGAGATCCTTGCGCTTGGCCTTCAACGAACCGGCATCCGGAAAGTGCAGATGGACGAGCAGCAGCGCGACGTACGCGTCATCGGCCACTTGTCACGGATCAGGCCAGCGCGCGATCGACCTTGCGCGTCTCGTAGACCTCCAGGATGTCGCCTTCCTTGACGTCCTGGAAGTTGCGCAGCACGATGCCGCACTCGTAGCCCGCGGCAACCTCGCGCACGTCCTCGCTGATGCGCCGCAGCGACGCGATCTCGCCGTCGTAGACGATCGTGCCGTCGCGCACCAGGCGGGTCTTGGCGCCGCGCGTGATCTTGCCGTCGGTGACGTAGGAGCCCGCGATGACGCCGATCTTCGAGGCGCGGAAGATCTGGCGCACCTCGACGTGGCCGAGCGCGTCCTCGACCTCGTCGGGCTCGAGCATGCCCTCCATCGCCGCGCGCAGCTCGTCGAGCACCTTGTAGATCACCGAGTAGTTGCGGACCTCGACGCCCTCGCGTTCCGCGACGGCGCGGGCGTCGCCGACGGGACGTACGTTGAAGCCGATGATGATGGCGTCGGAGGCGGCGGCGAGCATGACGTCAGACTCGTTGATGCCACCGACACCGCTGCGGATGATGTTGACCGCGACCTCGTCCTGCGGCAGCTTGGCGATCTCGTCCTGCAGCGCCTCGGCGGAGCCGGCGACATCGGCCTTGACGAGCAGGTTGAGCTCCTTGAGCTCGCCCGCCTGGATCTCCCGGAAGACGTCCTCCAGCGAGCGCTTGCGGCCCGAGCGGCGAGCGTGCTGCTCCTGCTTGAGGCGCTGCTCGCGCTCGTGCGCGATCTGGCGCGCGCGGCGGTCGTTCTCGACGGCGCGGACGTACTCGCCGGCCTCCGGGACGCCGTCGAAGCCGAGCACCTCGACCGGGTCGCCGGGGACGGCCTCCTTGACGCGCTCGCCGGTGAAGTCGTTGAGCGCGCGCACACGACCCCAGTTGGCGCCCGCGACGAGCGCGTCGCCGACGTGCAGCGTGCCGCGCTGGATGAGCACCGTGACGACCGGCCCGCGACCGGGATCGAGCTTGGACTCCACGACGACGCCGGATGCCGGCGCGGTCGGGTTGGCCTTGAGCTCCTCGACCTCGGCGACGACCTGCAGCGTGTCGAGCAGGGTGTCGAGGCCGACCCGGGTCTTCGCGGAGACGTCGACGAACTCCGTCTCGCCGCCCCATTCGACGGGCTGCAGGCCACGGGTCGTCATCTCGGTGCGCACGCGGGTCGGGTCCGCGCCCTCCTTGTCGATCTTGTTGACGGCGACGACGATCGGCACCTCGGCCGCCTTGGCGTGGTCGATCGCCTCGTCGGTCTGCGGCTTCACGCCGTCGTCGGCGGCCACGACGATGACCGCGATGTCGGTCACGCGGGCGCCGCGAGCGCGCATGGCGGTGAACGCCTCGTGGCCCGGGGTGTCGAGGAAGGTGACGAGCTTGCCGTCGTGGTGGACCTGGTAGGCGCCGATGTGCTGGGTGATGCCGCCAGCCTCGCCGGCGACGACCTCGGTCATGCGGATCGCGTCCAGCAGCGACGTCTTGCCGTGGTCGACGTGGCCCATGATCGTGACGACCGGCGGGCGCTCGCTGAGGTCCTCGTCGGCGTCCTCGTAGACGGGCTCGGCCTCGACCTCGTCGGCCGCGTGGACGATCTCGACCTCCTTGCCGAACTCCTCGGCGAGGACCCCGACGGCGTCGTCGGACAGCGTCTGCGTGAGCGTCGCCATCTCGCCGAGCATCATGAGCTTCTTGATGATGTCCGGGACGGGCACGCCCATCGACTCGGCGATGTCCTTCACCGTCGAGCCGGAGTTGATCCGGACGAGGTCGGTGTGCGTCGCGGCGGCCTCGTTGAGCGGCGCGACGGTGTCGTCGTACGTGCCGCGGCGGCGCCGGCCACGGCGCTGGCGGCGCGGCGGCTGCTGCTGCTGGCCCGGGGTGCGGCGCGAGGCCTGCGAGTCGATGACGACGCGGCGCCGGCCACCGGGGCCGGCCGCGCCGGGCGCGCGCTCACCGGCGAGCGAGGAGCGCGTCGGACGGTGCTTGGCGGGCTCGCCCTCGGCCGCGGGCGTGCCGGGCGCGGCGCCGGCAGCGGGCTGAGCGGGTGCCGGATCGGCCGGCTTGGCGCCGGACTTGGGGCCGGCCGCGGGCTTCGGGGTCGCCGGCTTCGCGGCGGCCGTCTGGGACGCGCGCGGGCGCTGCGACGCGGCCGCGGCGGCGCGATCGGACGCGGCCGGCGGAGCGGGCGGTGCGCGGCGCACCGTCGGCGGTGCGGGCGGCGGATCGGCGGGCTTCTGGGCGGGCTTGGCAGCGGCGCCGTTGCTCGGCAGCGGCCGGCCTTCGATCGCGGCCTTCGCCTGATCCTCGTCGACCGCCGAGGCGGGAGCCTTGACCTTGATGCCGGCCTTGCGCAGCTTGTCGAGCACGTCCTGGGAGGACATGTCGTGGGTCTTGGCGAGCTCGTGAACGCGTACTTTTGCCATCTAGGACCAGTGTAGAAGGTCAGGATCAGTCAGGACGGGGCGCCGGAACGAGCGGCTGAAGCCGCCGCGGGCCAGCGCACGGCGCGCGCAGGCGTCGTCGCAGGCGTAGGCGCCGCGGCCGGGAAGGCGCTGCTGCGGATCGGCCTCCAAGCGCCCGTCAACGAGGACGTAGCGCTGCAGCCGGCGCTTGTCCGTGCTCGTCGCGCAGCCCACGCAGCGACGCTGCGGGGCGGCTACGACGTTTCCTCGACGACCCCGTCGAGCGCGTCCTCGACGGGCACCTCCACGGGGGCGGGATCGGCGTCGGGGACGTTCGCCGGCACCTCGTCGGTCGGCAGGTCGGCGAGCGCCTGGTGGGAGTCCAGGCCGCAGTAGCGCGAGCCCGGCAGCGCCGCGTTGGGACAGCGCCGGCCCGTCGACATGACGGCGGCGCAGCGGCCCTGCGTCTCCTCCTCCTCGTAGCCGGACTCCTGCTCCTCGGCGGCGAACTCGGTCTCTGACTTGATGTCGATGCGCCAGCCGGTCAGGCGCGCGGCGAGGCGCGCGTTCTGGCCCTCGCGGCCGATCGCCAGCGAGAGCTGGTCGTCGGGCACGAT
>Ga0136615_10000162_pt1 | contig 28319 bp, 31 predicted proteins | sample AntDrymUQ2882206_2_FD_106647 | JGI IMG/M metagenome (GOLD analysis project Ga0136615, IMG submission 106647) | Polar desert sand microbial communities from Dry Valleys, Antarctica - metaG UQ288 (22.06) | ecosystem: Environmental > Terrestrial > Soil > Desert | place: Antarctica: Dry Valley... | reverse complement strand
TCGAGGGCCTCAGCCCCGCGCACCTCGCCGACCACGATCCGGTCGGGGCGCATCCGGAGGGCGTTGCGCACCAGCTGCCGAATCGTGACCTCGCCACTGCCCTCGAGGTTGGGCGGTCGCGCCTCGAGTCGGATCACGTGGCGCTGGCGGAGCCGAAGCTCAGCGGCATCCTCGATGGTCACGATCCGCTCTCCATCGGGGATCGCGCCGGACAGCGCGTTGAGGGTCGTGGTCTTGCCGGAGCTGGTTCCGCCGGAGACGAGGATCGACGCCCTTCCCCTCACCGAGTCGGCGAGGAGCTCCGCGAGTGGTGCCGGGAGCGTGCCACCCGTCACGAGGTCGTCCAATGAGAAGCCCTGACGCCGGAAGCGTCTGATCGTCAGGCAGGGCCCGGTCAGCGCAAGCGGCGGAATAACGACGTTGACGCGCGAGCCGTCGGGTAGGCGAGCGTCGCACAGCGGAGCCGCCTCGTCCACGCGGCGACCGAGTGGCGCCAGGATGCGCTCGATCGCGTGCATGAGATCCGCTTCCGATGCGAATGAGGTGGCGGTCCGCTCGATCCGACCGCGTCGCTCGATCCAGACCGCGTCCGGCCCGTTCACCATCACCTCGTCGATCGTCGGATCACCGAGCAGCGCGTCGAGAGGGCCGAGCCCTGTGGCCAGACGGAGCACACGCTCGACCAACCGATCGCGCTCGCCCCCCGCCAGGGCGGGCGCTTCGCGCTCGACCAGCTCGCGGACGTCGGCCTCGAGGCTTCCGGACTCGCCGCCGCCCTCTCTCGCACGGCTGAGGAGGCGGTCGCGCAAAGCGCCCGCGAGCTCGTCGAAGGCGTCCTCGCTGCCGATCCGCTCGTCCACCACCGCACGACTCGGCGCCCTATCGCTCATGTCGCACGATCGCTCGGCCGCGGCGCGGTCACAGGTCCGCGGCCCTGATGCTCGTGGGCCCGATCCGCCGACGGTCAGCCGGCGAGCGCACGAGCAGACGGATCTCCTGGGCGAAGTTCTGCGCCGCGGTGAGCATCACGGCCTGCTCGAGTGTCACCCGCAGAGCGGCCGTGACCCCGGTGGCCGGCTCGGCGCCGGCGGCACCAACGTTCCCCGCCCCGGATCGGGCGTCCAAGAGCTCGACCTTCTGGAGGGCAACGTAGGTCCTCCCTCCGCCCGACTCCGGACTGGTCGTGACCAGCACGTCGACGCGGGTTCCGGGCGGCGCCGCACCGATTGCGCCGGCCGCCACTGGAACCTCGACCACTCGCTCGCCGGGAGCGAGCTCCGGACCGGCGGGCCCGCCGCGTGCGACGCCCGTCTCGAGATGTCCAACCGTTACGTAGCTTCCGGCGGCGAGCGGTACCGCGACCCGCAGGCCGGCAGCCTCCGCCGGCGCCCCCAGCGAGTCTGGCGGCACGAAGCGCTCCGGGATCTCCTGCACGCTGAGTACCCGCTCGAGCATCTGCGGCTCGAGCCGCGTCCCGCCGGGGATGTCCTGCCGCGCGACGACCACGGGGGTCGGCGCGCCGACCCGTGACTCGACCTCCTCGATACTGCTTCTCACCTGCGAGGCGGCAAGTCCGCCGGCGGCCAGCGCGAGCGCGAGGATCGTCACGGCGCGCCGTCGTCCGCCGCGCGGCTTCAACGTCCGTCGAGCGGGAGCTCGAGCGTCGCGACGACGCCGTTGTCTGCGCCGGACGAGAGCGAGAGTGTGCCGCCCGACTCCCGCGCCGCCCGTGCGGCGATGCCGAGGCCGCGACCCGGCGCGGCGCGGCCTTCCTGCTCACGACTGAAGCCCGCGGACCCGGGAACACCGAGCGCCCGAGCGTCTCGGGTCGGATTCGCCACCTCGATGCGGACGGCTCCGGAGATACGGCGACCTCGTACCTGCACCTCGCCACCGCCGTGCTCGATCGCGTTCGAGAGAAGGTTTCCCAGCGCCTGGGCGAGACGCCCCCGGTCCGAGGCAACCGTGACCGGTCCCGCCTGCCAATCCATCTGCAGCCGCCCGCCCGCCCGCTCGGCGACGGGGCGCCACCCCGATGCAATGGAGCGGGCGACCCGCTCGAGCGGCACCGGGCCGAGGGCGTCGGACCTCCGCCGGCCCGCGCGAGCGGCCGCCATGTCGGCAAGACCCGCGCGGGAGCGATCGAGCTGCGACTCCAACGCCGCGGCGAGCTCGGGTCCGGAACGACCCTGACGTACCTGCTCCACCGCCAGGTCGATGGCCGCGAGCGGTCCCCGAAGCTCGTGCTCGGCGCACGCGGCACGCTCGAGACGGCGGCGCAGGGACACGACGAGCGTCATGAGTGCGAGGAGTGCTGCTCCGAACGCAAGACCAGCCAGGACGATCCAGGTCACGGCCCCGGTCTCCCGCGGTCCGTCACAACCGCTCCGTGAGCCTGTAGCCCACACCGCGCACGTTGAGGATGAAGGGCCGGGTCGCCCCGCCCAGCTTCTTGCGCACGCGGCAGGCGTGCGCGTCGAGCGTCCGGGTATTGCCGGCCGCGAGGTATCCCCAGACGTCTCGGAGCAGCTCCGCCTTGCCGAAGACTCGGGTCGGGTCGGCCGCGAGAGCATGGAGCAGCGAGAACTCCTTCGCCGACAGGTGCACGGGCAGGCCGTCGAGGCGCACCGCGCGTGTCACGGGGTCGATCGTCAGATCGCCCACGCGAATGACCCCGCGCAGGGGGCGCCGATCGGTACGGCGAAGGAGCGCCCGCACGCGCCAGAGGAGCTCCGGATAGCTGAACGGCTTGACGAGATAGTCGTCCGCGCCACGGGTGAACCCGCGCACGCGGTCGGTGTCGCCTCCGCGGCCGGTGACGACGATGATCGGCAGCTCGGGGTCAATCCGCGACGCGAGCCCGTCGGCGGCGCGCACCCGGTCGAGGAGCGTGAGGCCGCTAGCGTCGCCGAGCATCAGGTCGAGAACGACGAGGTCCGGCCGGCGGACCTCGATCGCGCGCAACCCCTCCCCCGCCCCCGCGGCCGCGGCGACGCGGAAGCCGTCGGCGGTCAGGTTCTCGACGAGGAAGGAGCGCGTGGCGTCGTCGTCCTCGACCACGAGTAGCGATCGCTCGCGCTCGTCCGGTTCCATGCGCACCTAATGCGCGCACGGGACCGGTTTCGCCCCCTGCGGGCCGCCGGAGGGCTGGGAGTCGCCCTCCCCTCTACCGGCAGCTCGCCCCGGCGCAGGCTTTGAGCTGAGCCAGCCTCTGCCGCAGGCGCAGCTCCACGTCGCGGTAGCGCCGGTCGCCGTGCAGGCTGCGCAGCTCATGCGGATCGTTCGCGACGTTGAAGAGCTGCTCCTCGCCCGTGAACTGGTTGCGGGCGTACTTCCACTTGCCCGAGCGGACCGCGAAGAAGCGGTCGTTGAAGGTCTCGATCAGGAGCTCGCGTCCGGCCCCGGCGCCCGGGCGCCGCGCCGGCACGAGCAGCGACCTGCCGTCCACCACGCGCCCCGGCGTCGCCCCGGTGAGCTCCAGGATCGTCGGCGCGAGGTCCACGCTGCTCACGAGCTGGTTGCGCACGACGCCGCCGGGCATCCCCGGGCCGCGGACGAGCAGCGGCACGCGCGCCGCCTCCTCGTAGATCTCGTCCTTGCAGCAGAAGCTGCGGTGGTTGCCGAAGAAGTAGCCGTTGTCGGAGGTGAAGACGAACAGCGTGTCGGCCAGCTCGCCCCGGGCGTGCAGGCGGTTGCGCAGGCGCGCGACCATGTCGTCCACCGCGCCGAGCGACTCGAGCGTCGATCTGAAGTGCCTGTCGATCTTCGTCTTCTGCTGCCTTGACAGGCGCTTTTGCCGGCGGATGTAGCGCGGCTTGTCCGACACGTCCTTCTCGTCGTAGTTCGGCCCGCGCGGGGCGATGGCGCCCTTGAAGTCGCCCTGGTGGCGCGGCGCCCCCTGGGGGTTGTCGGGCTCGCCGATGTCGGAGCGCACGCCGGCGACGTGCGGCGCCTGCGGCGCCACCCACAAAAAGAACGGCTCCTCGGCCGGGGCGCTGCGGTCGATGAAGTCAGCGGCGCGGTCCGCCAGCACGTCGGTCTGGTAGTCGGAGGGGGCGGAGCCGTACTGCACGTTCTCGCCGTCGTCGTTGAGGGTGAAGTCGTAGTAGCCGAAGTTGATCAGGCCGGCCCACTCGTCCCAGCCCGGTGGGATGTCGCGCACGCGGTTGTAGCCGTTCATGTACTTGCCGATGAACGCCGTCCGGTAGCCCGCGCGGTCGAGCCACACCGGCAGCGTCTCCGAGTGGTCGAGCGCCTGGTAGCCGCCGTTCGGCGGCTCGTTGTCGCGCACGCCGTGGTTGTGTGGGTACTGGCCGGTGAGGAAGGTCGCGCGGTTGGGGCAGCACTTCGGCTGCGCGGCGTAGGAGCGCTCGAACTTCACGCCGGCGCCGCCGATCAGCGCCCTCGTCTTCGGCAGCGCGCGCATCTGTGAGAGCGCCTGGTCGTCGGTCATCACGACCACTACGTTCGGCTCGGCGCGTGCGGCCGGCGCGAGCAGGAGCAGCGCGAGCGCCGCGAGCGGCAGCAGCCGCGCGAGCCTTCGGGACATGGGCCAGACGGTGGCAGGCCCGCCCGACGGCGTCAACCGGGTACCGGCAAGGCAACCGCCTGCAAATGCCGTTGCACTCCTCGATTCTTGGAAGGACTCGCGCCTAGAATGCCGACGCCCGCGGTGCGGCCCAGCGCCTGCGACGGAGCCGGGCACCCCTGGAATGGACACCACGCGACGCGGCAACTACGAGTCCGGATCGGACTACGTGCTCGAGTACGGCGAGCTCCGGTTCACGTTCAACGAGCGCGACTTCTCAGAGCGCATCGAGCAGGCGGCGATCAAGCTCGACTTCGTCGGGCGGCGGCTCTCCGACGACGAGCGCGAGGACCTCGTGAACCTGGCGGTCAACGGCGAGGTGGCCGACCCGCACTCGGCGCTCGGCGAGCACGTCCGCGACTGCTGGTCCGAGCTCACGGGGCCCGCCGACCGCTCGCTCGTCCACTGGCTGCGGCGGCTCGTGTTTCGCGGCGCCTGGCTCGATCAGCGCGTCAAGGAGAACGAGCTCGCGATCGTCTTCGACGAGCAGACCCACACCTTCGGCTACGCCCAGCCGGATCGCGACTTCGAGCTGATCGAGCTCTCGCCTGAGCCGTCCTGGCGCCAGGTCGCCTACGAGCGCGGCTGAGCGCTAACCGCGCCGACCGACCATGCCGACCGCCCCACGCAGGCCGGTGCAGCCAACACACCCCACGCACGCGACGCAGTCGACGCATCCCACGCAGCCGACGCACGCCACGCAGCCCACGTTGCCGACTCCGGCCACGACGACGGCGCTCGCGAGCACGCCCGCGCTGAGCGCCACCGCCGCGCTGCCCACGACACAGGTGCTACCGACGACTCCCGCGCTCCCCACCACGCCGGAGCTGCCGACGACTCCCGCGCTGCCGACCACGCCGGCGGTGCCGACGGTTGCGGCGCTTCCCACCACGCCGGCGCTCGACACGGTGGCGGTGCTGCCCACAGCGCCCTCCGGCTCGGCGGGGCCGGCGCTCGGCGGTTGCTCGACCATCGCGGGCGGCGGGGCGCCCTAGGAGAGGAGCTCAGCGCGCAGAACGCCGGAGGTTCCGTCGTCCAGCTCGATGTCGCTCGCGACGCTGGGCCGGAGCACGATCCTCGTGGTCGCGTGGCGCGCCGGCTCCGGGCCGATGCCGGTGGCGGCCACGACGGTGATCGAACCGGCCTCCTCGGTGTTGCGCGCCGCGCCGAAGACGCGCCGCGCCGCCGCCGCGGGAAGCGCCTCGAGCGAGTCCACGACCACGACCGCGTCGCGTCCGGCCTCGGCCGCCCGCTTGGCGCGCTCGATCGCCATCGAGGCGACCTCCCCCTGACGGTCGGGCGACTGGTCGAAGCTGCCGCCCACGACGGGCGCGCTCACAGCCTGGCGCCACTCCCCGACCTCCTCGGGCCGCGCGCCGGCGAGCACCACGGTGAGCTGGAGCTCGGGCTGGCGCTCGGCGAGCGTGGCGACGATCCGCCTCAGCAGCGTCGTGGCGCCGGCGCCGGGCGGGCCCGCCACGGCCACGCGCGAGCCCTTGCCGTAGGGCGTGCCAGCCAGTTCCTCGGGCGCGGCCAGGCGCTCGCGGGCGAAGGCGGCGGTCAGCTCCTCGAACAGCGGCCGCTCGGGCGGCGGCTCGGCGGCGCCTCCGTTGACGGTCTCGACGCGCACGAGCGACGGGTAGCGCTCAGAGCGGCGCGGCGCGCGCACCGGTCCGGCTACCTCGTCGCCGCTGCGAAGCTCGCAGCGGCGGATCTGCGCCGGCGCGACGTAAACGTCGTCGCGTGAGTGGGCGAAGGCGTCGGCGCGCACGAAGCCGCTGCCGTTGGGGAGCACGTCGAGCGTGCCGGTGCGCGTCTCCTCGGGCGCCGCGTTCTCGACCGCGTCGGGCGCCTCCTCTTCCCGCTCGGCGGTGCGCCGGCGCCCGCGCCGGCGCGGGCGCTCGGGCGGCGGCTCGGAGTCCGTCTCCTCGATGGCGGTTGCGGGCTCGGGCGCGGCGGCGACCGTTGGGTCGGACGCGGGCTCGTCGGCGGACGTGTCGGTGGGCTCCCGGGCCGGCGCCTCGCCGCCCTGCGAGCGGACGATCGCCGCGACCAGCTCCTCGCGCCGCAGCCGGCGGTAGCCCTCGATGCCGAGCTCGGACGCGAGCGTGTGCAGATCGGCGAGCGGGCTCTCCTCAAGCTCGCTTGGTTCGAGCACTCCCATGGCTCAAGGACTATCAGGTCGGGCGGGCGGCCGCCGGCGCCGCCCCGCAGCGGCCCGTCCGGCGCCGGCACAACGGGGGGCCGCTAGGCCGCCCGGCCCTCGCGGCGCAGGTCCTCCGCGAGGCGCAGGCCGGGGTCCACGACCCGCTCGCCGCGCAGCGCAGCGCGCACCGCCATGAAATCGGCAACCGCCGCCACGTCGTGGGTACGGACCACGCTCGCCCCGGCGTCCACGCCCTCGCCGACCGCCGCCAGCGTGCCGCCCAGGCGCTCGCCGGGCGCCCGGGCGCAGATCGCCCCCACGAAGTCCTTGCGCGACACCGATAGCAGCAGCGGTTGCCCGAGCCGAGCGAGGGCGGGCAGGTCGCGCAGCACCGCGACGGTCTCGGCCGGAGTCTTTCCCAGGTCGGGCCCCGGGTCGAGCAAAATCTGGGCGCCCTCGACCCCGGCGGCGCGGGCACTCTCGAGGCGTTCGCCGAGGAAGTCGACGACGTCCGCGCGCACGTCCTCGTAGGCGGGGAACTGCTTGCGCTTGGGCGCCGCGCGCGTGTGCGTGACCACGAGCCCGGCGCCCGAGCGCGCGCACGCCTCCGCCACGCCGGAGTCGGTGAGGCCGCTCGGGTCGTTGATCAGCGCCGCGCCGGCGTCGATCGCCGCGGACGCGACCTCCGCGCTCCAGGTATCGACCGAGACGATCAGCCCGTCGCCCGCGAGCCGCTCCACCAGTGGAACGACACGGGTGACCTCCTCCTCGACCGGTACCGCGGGCAGGTGGGTGACGCCCGACTGGCCGCCGACGTCAACGATCGTCGCCCCCGCGGCCGCGAGCGCTCCCCCGTGCGCGGCGAGCTCGGTGAGCCCGCCGTGGCGGCCGCCGTCGAAGAATGACTCCGGCGACGCGTTCACCACCCCCATCAGCAGCGGGCGCCCTCGCTCGATCGACAGCTCGCGTCCGCGCAGACGCAGCGTGAGCGTGGTCGCGGCTACGGTCACCGCAGCGCGAGTCCCTCCTCCGCGGCCTCGCGCGCCCACGCGTCGAGCTCGGACTCCTCGCGCGCGGCATCCCAGCCGAGCTCGCCGGCCAGCGCTCCGGCCACCGCGCGCGCCCCATCGGAGTCGCGCTCGGCGAGGCGCCGCCCGTCGAGCAGCCCGAGCCGCGTCCGGCGCATGAGCACGTCGCCCACGCTCAGCGCCTGCTCGCGCCGCGCGGCGAAGGCGGCCTCGGCCAGCAGGTCGGGCAGGTCCGGGGAGATCCGCCGCGCGAGGCGCGGGTCGGCCTCGCACAGCGCGAGCACGTCGTGCGCCGCGTGCCCGTAGCGCCCGGCGAGCAGCGCACGGCTCTCGGCGTCCACGCCGTCGACCGAGTCGAGATCCTCCTCCGGCACCGGCTGGCCGAGCTGGATCACGTCCGTGCGGCAGGGAGCCTCGCGGCCCTCGCGCTCCACGATCCGGTCGACGGCCATCTTCGCCATTCGCCGCCAGGTCGTGAGCTTGCCGCCGGTGATCGTCACGAGGCCCGACCCCGTCTCGTACAGCTCGGCCTTGCGCGAGATGTCCACCGACTTCTTGGGGTCGCCGGTAGCGATCAGCGGCCGCACGCCGGCGTAGGCGCCGGTCACGTCGGACGCATCGAGCTCGCGCTTGAAGAAGCGGTTGGTGGCCTCGAGCAGGTACTCGACGTCGGCGCCGTCGGGGGCCACGTGCTCGAGACCGCCGTCGTAGTCGCGATCGGTCGTCCCGATCAGAGTCCGCCCGAGCCACGGCAGCACGAAGATCGTGCGACCGCTGCCGGCAGGGACGATCGCGGCGACGTCGACCGGCAGCGTCTCGCGCGCGAGCGTCACGTGGGTCCCGCGGCTCGGGCGGATGCGCGGGACCTCGGCGGCTTCGTACAGCTCCTCCGGCCGGATCTGATCCGCCCAGACGCCGGTTGCGCTCACGACGTTGTCGGCCCTGATCTCGAGCGCCTCCCCCCCGACACGGTCGGTGCACTTGAGCCCCGCGGCGCTTCCCGACTCCTCGAGCAGGCCGGTCACCTCGACGCGGTTCGCGATTACGGCGCCGAAGCGCTCCGCCTCGCCCAGCACGGTGAGCACGAGGCGCGCGTCGTCCGTCTGGCAGTCGTAGAAGAGGTACGCCTCGGTCGGCGTGCGCGTCGCGAGCGCCGGCAGCAGTCGAACGGCCTCTTCCGCATCCACGGTGCGGTGGCGGTCGGGGCTCCAGTAGTCCTCGGCGCGCGCGTCGCGCCCGCGGCGGGGACGGCGCAGGCGCTCGGAGGCCATCACATCGTAGAGGTTGAGGCCGATGCCGGTGGCGCGCGTCTGCCAGCCCTTGAAGAACGGGACCAGGAAGGGGAGCGGCTTCACGAGGTGCGGTGCCAGGTTGACCATCAGCGCGCGCTCGAGCAGCGCCTCGCGAACCAGCCCGAGGTCGAAGTTCTGGAGGTAGCGAAGGCCGCCGTGGATGAGCTTCGAGGACCGCCCCGAGGTGCCGGAGGCGAAGTCGGCGCGCTCGACGAGCGCCACGCTGTAGCCGCGCGAGGCGGCGTCGAGCGCAACGCCGGCGCCGGTGATGCCGCCGCCGACCACGGCCAGGTCGAAGCGCTCCTCGCCCAGCGCGCGCAGCGCGGCGTCGCGCGCGATCACTCGAGGTAGCTCACGTAGTCCCCCGTGGGAACCCGCTCGGGCGCCGCCTGCTCCTGGCGGAGCGGGCCGAGGTGGATCAGCGCGATGAAGCGCTCGCCGTGGGGGAGCCCGACCGCGGCGCGGCCAGCGTCGGTGCGCAGCACGTCCGGCGTGCGCCAGTAGCCCGCGAGGCCGCGGCCGTGGGCGGCGAGCAGCACGATGTACGCGGCGCAGGCGGCCGCGTGCAGGTCCTCCTCGTCCTGGACCGGTTCGCCGGACAGCGCCGCCGAGGCCACGACGAGCGTGGGCGCGCGGTCGAGCTTCGCGGCGGCGTCGGGGCCCGCCGCCTCCTTGAGCCTCCGCAGCGCCGCGGGACCGACGACGCGGAAGCGCCAGGGGTTCGTGAGGTGGTGGTTCGGCGCCCAGCGCGCGAGCTCCAGCAGCCCGTCGAGCGTGGCGCGGTCCACCGGTTCGGACCCGTAGGCCTTGTGCGTGCGCCGCCGGCGGATGGCCTCCTCGAGCTCCACCCGGCGGACGCTAGCGGAGCCTGGATCGCCGACCGAAGGAGTCCTTGCCGAAGCCGCGCCTTGCATGGGATCGTCACGCTGCCACTCCACCAGGCGTCGCCCCTGAGCTCAGCCTCGGTCTGCGAGCCACTCGCGCAGGTGCGCGGGCGCGGCGAGCGACGCGAAGCTACCCGTGTCGCGAAGCTCCGTTGCCGCGGCGACCAGGCCGTTGACGGCCGCCCACGCGAGCCCGCCGCCGAGGCTGATCCGCTGGGCGCCCGCCTCGACGATCTCGCTCAACGACAGCCCAGGACGGGCGAGCACGTTGACGGGCTTCGCGACGGCTCCGCACACCGCGGCGATCTCGTCGCCGCGAAGCCCGGGTGCGTAGAGCACGTCGGCGCCAGCGCGGGCGTACGCCTGCAGACGGCCGATCGTGTTCTCGAGGTCTGGGTTGCCACGGATGTGGTTCTCGGCGCGCGCCGTGAGCGTGAACGGAAAGCCCAGGCGCCCCGCCGCCTCGGCAGCCGCGATTACCCGCTCGACGGCGTGATCGCGGTCGTAAATCTGCCCGTTGGGATCGTAGTCCTCGATCGAGCCGCCGACCGCTCCGGCCGCGGCCGCCCGGGCGATGGCTAGCGCCGCGTCCTCGGGTTCGGGGCCGTAGCCGTTCTCCAGGTCGACCGAGACCGGGAGCACCGTGGCCGCGTCGAGGCCGCGGACGTGGCCCACTACGTCGTCGAGGCTGACGCTGCCGTCGGCGCGCCCGAGCGTGAACGCGAAACCGGAGCTCGTGCTCGCCAGCGCCTTGAACCCGAGCGCCGCCAGGATCTTGGCCGAACCGGCGTCCCACGGGTTGGGGATGACGAACGGCTCACCCTCGTGAAGCGCGCGGAAGCCCGCCGCTTTCTGCTCCTGTCCCGGTCGCATGAACATGAAACTTGTACGGTCGGCTCCCCGGCGAAGTCCCCGACCTCGAGGAGGGAGCTTCCACACCATGACGAAGCCGATCAGTCAGCGATCCACGAGGCGAGCGTCCCGTCCTTGTCCGCGGCCCTGAGCTCGTTCAGGCCGCCGAGTGGTTCGAGGTCGACGAGGATCTGCGGGAAGCTCGTCCGCCCGGTGACGCGAGCGAGCTCCTTCTGGAGCTGCGGATGCTCGCCGAGATTGACCTCCTCGAAGTGTACGCCGCGCTTGGTGAGCAGCGACTTCGCGTGGACGCAGAACGTGCACGAGTCCGTGGAGAAGAGGGTGACGCGGCGCGGCATCGGAGAAGTATGGACCCGATCGCCCGCGACGCGAGGCCCAGTACTCCACCGCCCGGCCACCGCCCGGCCACAGATTGCCCGCGACCTCGCTGTGTGCGTTCGCTGAGGGAGCGGGTCGGCTCTGCGGCTCGGCTCGGCATGGGCCGCTTGACTTCAACTGAGGTTGAACTTCTAGCCTCCGGATTCCGACGAAGTCAACAGGGTTCGGTCGAAGGAGGAACCATGAGCGATTCCCGGATGAGTGTCCGGAAACTGACGACCAGGGACGCGGAGAACTGGGCGAAGGTCGGCGACGGCGAAATCTTCGTGAGCGACATCGTCGACCAGGCCACTGCGCCCGACGCCAAGATGACCGTGGGGTTCGCGCGTGTCGGCAAAGGCGAAGCTCTGGACATCTCGTTCCCCTACGACGAAGTGCTCATCCTGACCAAGGGCTCCTACACCGTCCGCCCCGAACACGGCGAGGCGGTCACGGCACGGTCCGGCGAGGTCCTCTACCTGCCTGTCGGGTCATCGAGCTCCTCCCACGCCGAGGAGGAGACCGAAATGGTGTACGTGGCCAATCCGCCCTCGGTGTACGCCGACCACGTGGCAGCATCACACGGGAGTCCGGACGAAGCGCGAGGCGGTCGACCTCGCGCTGCGTGAGCTGGTAGCCCGCCACCGCCGGCTCGGAATCCTGGAGCTGCGGCGCCTGCTTCCGAGTCCCAAGGCGCCGCGCCGCCCGCTAGCGTGAGCGGGCTCATACTCGCCACGCCGACACTCGCTCAGCCGGGCATCGGAGCTACGGCGGCGATGAGTTTCGCGGCTAGCTCCGGTCTAGAGACAGCAACCGGAAAGATCCCTTCGATGACGCTGCAATCAGCACACGAGTCCGCACCGCCGGCGCACGAGGCCGGGGCCGTCGCCATCGAGGCGCAGGACCTGCGCCGGACGTTCAAGGGCGGAATCGAAGCCGTGCGCGACATCGACCTGAGCGTCGCCACCGGCGAGGTCTTCGGGTTCCTCGGCCCCAACGGGGCCGGCAAGACCACGACGGTGCGGATGCTCTGCACGCTCCTGCCGCCCACCGCCGGAAGCGCGCGCGTGGCGGGGGTTGACGTGGTGAGCGATTCCGCCGGCGTCAGGCGGCGCATCGGGGTCGCGCTACAGGAGATCGGGCTCGACCCGGTCCAGACCGGTCGTGAGCTGCTCGAGCTCCAATGCGGCCTCTACGGGATCACCGGCGGCCGAGGTCGTTCGCGGACTCAGGAGCTGCTCGAGCTCGTCGACCTCGTCGAGGCGGCGGATCGCCGCATCTAGACCTACTCGGGCGGCATGAAGCGCCGGCTCGACCTCGCCAGCGCGCTGGTCCACTCCCCCGAGGTGCTCTTCCTGGACGAGCCGACGACCGGCCTCGACCCGGCCTCGCGCCTCACGATCTGGGAGGAGGTCCGCCGAATCAGCGCCACCGGGGCGACGGTGTTCCTGACCACGCAGTACCTCGAGGAGGCGGACAGGCTCTGCGACCGCGTGGCGATCATCGACGCCGGGCGGATCGTCGCCGACGGCACCCCGCAACGGCTGAAGGCGGAGATGGGCCACGACGTCGTCTCGGTGTCCCTGGACGGCGCGGACGCCGCGCCCACCGAGGCCGCGCTGGGTGACCTGCCGGGGCTGGAGCGCGTACAGCCGGCGCCGGACGGGCTGGCGCTCTACGTGCAGGACGGCGCGAGCTCGATCGCGGAGATCGTGCGCCGCCTCGAGCGCGAGCAGATCCGCGCCGGCGCGATCTCGGTCGCTCGCCCCTCGCTCGACGACGTCTTCTTGCAGGCGACCGGGCGCCGCCTCGAGGAGGGCGAGGAACGGCGAGAGCAAGAGGCCTCGCCGGAGGAGGTGGGCGCGCGATGACCGAGGTTCTGCTGCTGGGGCGCCGCGCCGTGCGCGAGACCCTCCGCTACCCCGAGGCGACCATCCCCACGCTGTTCATCCCTCTTTTCTTCCTCGCCGTCAACATCGGCCAGGTCTCGGAGACCTTCCCGAGCACCACGCCGTTCCTGCAGGGCCAGGGCTACGTGGCCTTCCAGCTCCCGGTTTCGCTGATGTTCGCGGTCGCCACCGCAACCTCGGGCCTCGTGCTCGTGACCGAGATCGACAACGGCTACTTCGACAAGCTCCTGGCGGCGCCGATCCGACGGTCCTCGATCATCTTCGGTCGCCTCGCCTCCGACCTCGTCCGCGGCATCGCCGCCTCGGCGTTCGTGCTGCTGGCCGGGATCGCCTTCGGCGCCCATGTCGAGAGCGGGCCGCTGGGCGCGCTCGTGATCGTCTTACTGGCGGCGCTCTTCGGCGTCGCCTACGCCGGCTTCGCGATCGTCGTGGCCCTTCGCACTCGCAACGTGCAGGCGACGAACACCAGCTTCCTCCTTTTCTTCCCGCTGCTCTTTCTGACGCCGAACTTCGTCCCGTTCGAGCTGCTCACCCCGCTAATGGAGACCCTGGCGCGGCTGAACCCGGTGAGCTACGTCATCGAGGGACTTCGCTCGCTGGTGATCGAGGGATGGGACCTGGACAAGATCGCCGCCTGCCTGGGCGTGATCATCGCGATGGGGATCATCCTGACCGCGCTCTCGCTGCGCACCATCGCGACCTACGATCGCTAGTCATCTAGGCGCCGCGCGCCCTCACCCCGACGGCGGGTCGCCGACCCAGTAGCGCGGGCCCGGGCCGCGGCGCCCCGCGCGGTCGTCCGGGTTGGCCAGCTTGCAGCGGTCGAGCGAGAGGCAGCCGCAGCCGATGCACTCGGTGAGCCCCGCCTTGAGGCGCTCGAGCTCGGCCATGCGCTCGTCGATGCGCGCCGTCCAGCAGCGCGACAGACGCGACCAGTCGCGGCGGTTGGGCACGCGCTGAGGCGGCAGCTTGGACAGCTCGACCCCGATCTCCTCGAGCGACAGCCCGACCCGCTGGGCGAACACGATGAAGGCGATCCGCCGCAGCACCGGCCGCGGGTAGCGGCGGTGACCGGAGCCGGCGCGCTCGGACTCGATCAGCCCGCGCTCCTCGTAGAAGCGAAGCGCCGACGAGGCGACGCCGCTGCGCCGCGAGGCCTCCCCGATCGTGAGCAGCTCGGCGATGCGAGGAGGTAACCACACCTCGGCCTTGACTTCAAGCACGGTTTAACTTGTACCGTCGGGCGCGGCGATTCGCCCCCGACACGAGGAGCCACGATGGCAGCGACTCAGAAGGCCAGCGAGCGGATAACCGAGGAGGTCACGTCCTGGCCGGGAGTGGCGGCGGGCCCCGGCTCCCGCGGCGAGTTCGGGTTCAGCGTCGACGGGCACCAGATCGGCCACCTGCACGGCGACCACGCGGCTCATTTCGGCTTCCCGAGGGACGTCGGCGCGGAGCTGCGCGAGCAGGGACGGGTCGGCCCCCACCCCGTGAACCCGCACTCGCCGAAGATGGCCGCGCGCCGGATCGAGAACGACGACGACGTCCGCGAGGTGATCCAGCTGATACGGCTCAACTACGACCGCGTCGCCGAAGGCGGCTCCGGATGAGCCCGTTCACCGAGGACGAGCTGGCCTACCTGCGCGGGGAGCGACGCCTCGCCCGCGTGGCGACCGTGGGCGCGTCCGGCACGCCCCATGTGGTTCCGGTCGGCTGGTCGCTGAACGCCGATCTCGACGCGATCGAGATCGGCGGGCACGACTTCGCCCAGACGAAGAAGTTCCGCGACGTCCAGAGTCACGGCAGAGCGGCGGTCGTGATCGACGACCTGGCGAGCACCGACCCGTGGCGTCCGCGCGGGATCGAGGTCCGCGGCCGCGCCGAGGCGGTCGAGTCGCCCCGGCAGCTGATCCGCATCCACCCCGAGCGAATCGTGTCCTGGGGCATCGACCCCCGCGGCCGCTTCTCGCGCGCGGTCGACCGGCGCCTTCCGGCACCGGCGGGGGGGTAAGCCGATGGAGACCGCGTTCGCGGGCCTTCACGCGTCGGCGCCACAGGCGCTGCCGTTCGCGCCGGCGCTGGACGCCCGAGCCTTCCTCCTCCAGGGCGAGCAGGGGAACCTGCTGGTCTACAGCACCACGACGGTCGACGTCGACGCTTCGCGGATCGAGGATCTCGGCGGAGTCTTCCGCCGGTACCTGAACCACTGGCACGAAGCCGGCTTCGGGTGCGACGCGATCAGGAAGGCGTTCCCCGCGCCGCTCGTCTGCCACGAGCGAGACCGTGACTCGGCCGCCGCGAGGTGCTCGATCGACGAGACCTTCGCGCAGCGCGGGCGGCTGGACGACGACTTCGAGGTGATCCCCACCCCGGGGCACACGTCCGGGGCGACGGCGTTCCTCTGGGACAGCGGCGAACACCGCTTCTTGTTCACCGGCGACACGCTCTACCTCGACCACGGCGAGTGGGTTGCCGCGGTGCTCGACTCGAGCGACCGCGACGCCTACATCGAGAGCCTCGAGCTGATCCGGACGCTCGACTTCGACGTGCTCGTGCCCTGGATCGCGACCGGAGGGCAGCCCTTCCACGCGGTCACCGACGAGACGGATGCCAAGGCTCGCATCGACGCGATCCTCGAACGGCTGCGTCGCGGCGAGACTCGGTGACGCAGTCCCGGCTGCGAGCATGCGCGCATGAGACAGCGCGTCAGCGTGATCACCCTCGGCGTGCGCGATCTCGCCCGCGCGCGCCGCTTCTACGAGGCGCTCGGGTGGGAGACCGGCGCAGAGCCCGAGGACGACGTCGTGTTCTTCCAGGCCGGCGACATGGTGCTGGCGCTCTGGGACCGCGCCAGGCTCGCCGCGGACAGCGGCGTCGAGGACGCGCCCGGGTGGGGCGGCGTGACGCTCGCACTCAACCTCGGCTCGCCCGCCGAGGTCGACGCCGCCACCGATCAGGCCCGCGCCGCCGGTGCCACGATCGCCCGCGAGCCGGGCGACACGTTCTGGGGCGGCTACAGCTCGGCGTTCGTCGACCCGGAGGGCCACCCGTGGGAGATCGCGCACAACCCTCACTGGGCGCTCACGACGGACGGCGGGGTCAGGCTCGGATCCTGACTGGCGTAACCAAAGGTTGGCCACGATGTCGTGTCCCGACGATCCGTGCGGATAACCGCATCGTGAGACGCGGGCTAGCCGCCCCGGGCGCAATGGTGGCGTCTGACACCCTTGGATCCAGCGTGTACCGATGAGTTTCCCGCCGAGCCGCGGTCTTACCGGCGACCACCCGGCGGTCCCGGGTACGGAGGACCGAGCACCCGACCGACGCCAACACCCGCGTCCGAGGAGCCAGATGACAACGCATTCCAATCTCGCGGTCGAAGCCGAGGGTCTGGTCAAGGCCTTCGGCGAGATCAAGGCGGTCGACGGCGTGGACCTGGCCGTGCGCGGCGGCTCCGTGTACGGCGTGCTCGGCCCCAACGGCGCCGGCAAGACGACGACGATCCGGATGCTGGCCACGCTGCTGCACCCCGACGCGGGCTCCGCGCGGGTGCTCGGGCACGACATCGTCGAGGAGGCGGACGCGGTGCGCGCGGCGGTCAGCCTGACCGGCCAGCTCGCCTCGGTCGACGAGGACCTCACCGGGCAGGAGAACCTGGTCCTGATCGCCAGGCTGCTGGGGCTCAAGCGGGCCGAGGCCAAGGCCCGGGCGACCGAGCTGCTCGAGGCGTTCGGCCTCGCCGACGCCGCCGGCCGGCTGGTCAAGAACTTCTCCGGCGGCATGCGCCGCCGGCTCGACATCGCCGCGAGCATCGTCGTCACGCCAAAGCTGATGTTCCTCGACGAGCCCACGACCGGCCTCGACCCGCGCTCTCGCAACCAGGTCTGGGACATCATCCGCGCGCTCGTCGACGGCGGCACCACGATCCTTCTCTGCACCCAGTACCTCGACGAGGCCGACCGGCTCGCCGACGGGATCGCGGTGATCGACCGCGGCAAGGTGATCGCCGAGGGCACGCCGGCGCAGCTCAAGGCGTCGGTCGGGCGGGGCGCCCTGCACGTGCGGCTGCTCGATCCCGACCAGCGGCCCGAGGCCGAGCGCGTGCTCGCCCACGAGCTCGGCTCGGTGCACCTGGAGCCCGACCCGGCGTCGCTGTCGGCCTCGTGCGCGGACGCCGACCGGGCGGCCGAGGCAATGGCCGAGCTGTCCCGGTCGAGCGTCAGGGTCGCCGGCTTCTCGCTGGGCCAGCCGAGCCTCGACGAGGTGTTTCTGGCGCTGACGGGCCATCCGGCCGAGGAGGAGCCCGCCCAGGAAGCCACCGCCACCAAGGAGGAGCAGCCGGCATGAGCGCCACCCCGACGACCCAGACCCGCTTCGAGCCCGCCGCCGACGAGGCGGCGGTCCGCAGCGCGCTGTCCTCGAGCTCCCGCCCGCCGCTCCCGAGCGCCCTGTCGGCGACCCTGACCTTCGGCTGGCGCGGGATGCTCAAGGTCAAGCACGTCCCCGAGCAGCTCCTCGACGTGACGATCACGCCGGTGATGTTCGTGCTGATGTTCACCTATCTGTTCGGCGGCGCGATCGCCGGCTCCACCGGGGAGTACCTCGACTACATCCTCCCGGGAATCCTGGTGATGTCGGTGCTCTTCACCACCGTCTACTCCGGGGTCGCGCTCAACACCGACCTGACGAAGGGCGTCGTCGATCGCTTCCGCTCGCTGCCGATCTGGCGGCCGGCGCCGCTCGTCGGCTCGGTGGTCGGAGACAGCGTCCGCTACCTCGTCGCCGGGACCGTGATCGTCGTGCTCGGCGTGATCCTCGGCTACCGGCCCGGCGCCGGCGTCCTGGGAGTGGTCGCGGCGCTGGCGCTCGTGATCGTGTTCGCCTTCGGGCTCTCGTGGGTGTTCACGACCATCGGCCTGCTGCTGCGCTCGCCCAACGCCGTCATGAACGCGGGCTTCATGGGGATCTTCCCGCTGACCTTCCTGAGCAACGTCTTCGTCGACCCTGAGACGCTGCCGAGCGGGCTCGAGGCGTTCGTGGACGTCAACCCGATCTCCATCCTGGCGACCGCGTCGCGCGGGCTGATGGAGGGGAACGTGGATGCCGGAGACATCGCCATCGTCCTCGGAACGGCCGCGGTGCTGACCGCGATCTTCGCGCCGCTGACCACGCGCCTGTACCGCAGCAGGGCCTGAACGGCCCGCGGGCCTGACGATCACCCGCCCAGGCGCCGACAGAACGGCGCGAGCCCAGCGAACCGCCTCACTGCGCGCAGGGGTGCGTGCCGGTCTGCCCTACGCGGTGGCGGCCGGGCTGGTGGCCATCTCGTTCGGGGTGGTCGCCGAGCCGGTGATGGGCACGGTCGCCCCGATCGTCATGTCCGCCACCGTCTTCGCGGGCTCGGCTCAGTTTGCGGCGCTCGCAGTCCTCGCCGGCGGCGGCGGGGTGGCCGCCGCGCTGGTGGCCGGGATTCTCCTCAATGCGCGCTACGGCCCGATGGGCATCGCGCTCGCGCCGTCGCTCAGCGGCGGGCGCGCACGGCGCGCCACGACCGGCCAGGCGATGGTCGACCAGTCGTGGGCGATGGCCAGCCGTGGCAGCGGGCGCTTTGACCCCGCGTTCATGGTCGGCGCCACCCTGCCCGCCTATCCGATGTGGGTTGCGGGAACCGTCACCGGGGTCCTGGCCGGCGACCTCATCGGCGACCCCGGGCGCTACGGCCTGGATGCGGTCTTCCCCGCCTTCTTCCTGGCGCTGCTCGTCGCCGAGCTGCGCAACAGGAGGGCGCGGCCGTCCGCCGCGGCCGGCGCCGCGGTGGCGCTTGTTCTCCTGCCGGTCGCGCCGGTCGGCGTGGCCATCATCGCCGCCAGCGCTGGCGCCCTGCTCGGCCTGCGCCGGAAGACGGCGTGACCGCCGTCTGGCTCACCATCGCGGCGCTCGCGCTGGCCACGGCGGCGATCCGCGCCGCAGGCCCGGTGCTGCTGGGCGGCCGGGAGCTGCACCCGCGGCTGATGGCGGTTGTGGCCCTGCTGGCGCCGACGCTGCTGGCGGCGCTGGTGGTCACCCAGACGCTGGGCACCGAGGACGGCCTGGACGTGGACGCGCGACTAGCCGGCGTTGGGGCGGCCGGCGTCACGATCGCCGCCCGGGGCTCGGCGCTGCTCGCGGTGCTCGCCGCCGCGGCCGTGACCGCGCTCGTTCGGGCGTTGAGCTGACCCGGTCCCTACGCGCAGGGTCTCGGTCGCTTCTCTACGCTCAGGGAGGCGCGGACACTTTGCGAAAGCCGCTGGCGATCGTCAGTCTCCAGGAACGCCCAGTCCAATGAGCCTCCTTCCCCGACGCCTGAGCCTAGGCGATCGTGACATAGCGATCGACCTCGGCACCGCCAACACACTCGTCTACGAGCGTGGCCGGGGCGTGGTGCTGTCCGAGCCCTCGGTGGTCGCGATGAACGAGCAGACGGGTGCCGTTCACGCGGTCGGGTTCGAGGCGAAGCGCATGATCGGCCGCACTCCCGCCACGATCTCCGCGATCCGCCCTCTTCGCCACGGGGTGATCGCGGACTTCGAGGTCACCGAGCGAATGCTTCGCCACTTCATCCGCAAGGTGGTGCCGAGCCGTATGGCGCGACCTCGGGTGGTGATGTGCGCGCCGTCGGGCATAACGGAGGTCGAGAAGCGGGCGGTGCAGGAAGCGTGTATCGCGGCTGGAGCGCGGAAGGTCCAGCTGATAGAGGAGCCGCTCGCCGGCGCGATCGGGGCGGGGCTTGCGATCGAGGAGCCGACGGGGCGAATGGTCGTCGACGTGGGCGGCGGGACCAGCGAGGTGGCGGTGCTGACGCTCGGGGCGATGGCGGTGTCGGAGTCGGTCAGGGTTGGTGGCTACGACCTCGACGAGGCAATCCTCAGCCACCTGAAGAGCCGGCACCGCCTTGCTGTCGGAACCGAGCGCGGCGAGGCCCTCAAGCTCGAGATCGGCTCGGCAAGGGTGCTTGGCGAGGAGCTTCGCGCCGACGTTCGGGGACGGGATCTCGTAGCTGGGCTTCCGAAGACGGTCACCCTCGGAAGCGAGGAGATCCGTTCTGCGCTCGAGGAGCCCCTGCAGGCGATCATCGCCGCGGTTCGAGAGACGCTCGAGCGGACCCCGCCTGAGCTCGCGGGTGACATCATGGGAGACGGCATGGTCCTGGTCGGCGGAGGATCGCTGCTGCGGGGCTTCGCGGAGCGCCTCAGCGAGGAGACCGGGATGGAGACTCGCGTCTCGGAGTCCCCACTCACGTGCGTGGCGGAGGGAGCGGGTCTCTCGCTCGAGGAGTTCGACACCCTCGACCGCTCGAACAGGATCGCCGGCGCAACCACCTGATCTGTCCCAGTCGGAACCAGCCGGCTGGGCGCGGCGCCTGATCCGGGACCGGACTAGCCGGCCGGCTCGGCTGACGGCTCGGAGCCGGCGGTCAGGCGCTTCCGCAGCCGCCGCCGGAAGCCGAAGACGAAGGCGGCGCTCGAGGCGGCGGCGATGACGCCGCTGACGGCCGAGCCGTCGCCGCCGGGGCTGCCGTCGGCCGCGTCCTGCTCGCCGTCCGCGATCGTCCTTCCGGGCACCTGACGGAGCAGCGACTGCCCGCCGCCGGGGGCGCCGGCCTCGCGCCGGTCGCGCCCGCGGCGATTGCTCTTGCCGTCGCGGTCGCCGTGCCCAGAGGCCCCGCCGGCGTCGCTTGCCGCCGATCCGGGATCGCCGGAGGCGGATCCGGCGGTCGGCCCGGCGCCACCTCCCGCGCCCGGTGCATCTGAGCCGTCGCCCCCGTCCGCCCCGCCCGGCGCCCGCGGCACGGCCCCGATCGGGAACGGCTCGCGCTCGAGCGCCAGCAGCGCCTGACTCGTGACCCACACCGGCGTCTGGCCGTTGCCGCTCGCGTACTGGATGCTGCCGTCGGCGGCCTGGAGCGAGCGGATGTAGCCGATCGCGCCGGACACGGCGCCGCCGCCGCCGCCGACCGCCAGCAGCCCCTGCACGGCGAACGCGGTGGCCTGCGCGTTGACCGGGGTGCCGACGCCGCTGAAGCCGCCGCTTCCGTCCTGCGCCCGCCTCATGTAGCGGACGGCCGTGCGGGCGGCGTCGCCGCCGTCGCGGCCGCTCACCGCCAGCGCTTGCAGCACGTAGCCCGTGTCCTCGCCGCTGCTCTCGCCGCCCGAGAAGCCGAAGCCGCCATCCTTGTTCTGCTGGTCCTCGAGCCAGCGCGCGGAGCGCGGGCTGCCCGCCCCGGCGGCGCGCAGCGCGAGGACCGCGAACGCCGTCTGGTTGACCAGGCCGTCGTAGGAACCGTCGCGCGCGCGGCGCGCCTGGAGCTCGCCGACGAGGTCACGCCCGCCGAACGAGCGCGGCGAGACGCCGGACGCCTCGAGCGCGAGGATCGTCCGCGACAGGTCGCCGGTGCGGTTGAGGGAGTCGGCGTTGCGCTTCGTGTAGTCGATCGCCGAGCGCCCGCCGCGCGCGACGTCGCGCGGGTTGACGTCGGCGGCCGCGAGCCCGAGCGCCGCCCAGCCGGTGTAGAGCTGGCTCGAGGACGAGCCCGCCTCGGTGCCGAAGCCGCCGTCGCCGTTCTGCGCGCGCTCGAGGTAGCGCACCGCCTGGGCGCTGCCGGCGGCGCTCGCGGGCGGGGCGGCTGCGAGCGCGAGGACGCCGATCGCGGCGAGGGCGGCAAGGGCGGCGCCCACGGGCGCGCGGGCCGCGGCGGCCGGGGCCGGCCAGCGCACCTCGACCCGGCGCCGGTAGCGCCGCAGCGCGCGCACCAGCGGCAGGCCGATCAGCAGGCAGAAGACGACGTTGCCCGCCATGTGGGCGAGATTGAACGGAAGCGACGAGGCCGACACCGTCAGGTACGCGGCCGGCGTCTGCTCGGCGCCGAGCGTCCAGATGTAGAGGTCCATGAACGCCCCGAACGCGAGCCCGGCGGCGCCGCAGGCGAGCGCGAGCGGCACGCGCCCGAGCTCCCGCCCGCGGGTGAGGCGGGCGAGGCCGGCACCGGCGATCCCGACGCCTCCCCACGCGACCATCTGCCACGGCGTCCACGGCCCCTGGAGGAAGAAGAAGTTCGAGACGAGCGCGGTGACGGCGCCCACGCAGAAGCCCGGCGCCCCGCCGAGCGCGTAGCCGGTGAGCAGCACGATGTCCGTGGTCGGCTTGACGTTCGGGATCGGCGCGAACGCGATCCGCCCGACGATCGCCAGCGCCGCCAGCGCCGCGACGAGCGTCACCACCTTGGCCGGCGGGCGCGAGCGCTCGTACCACCCGAAGCCCGCGACGAGCGCGAGGCCGAGCACCGCGAACGCCGCCGTCTGCCAGCTCACGCCACCAGCTCCCGCTCGAGCAGGCGGGCGCCGTGCTCGGGCGTCAGCGCTCCGCCGGCGCCGCCGAGCACGCGCGCCACGTCGGTGGCGAAGTGCCAGCCGCCGCCGAGAACCTCGGCCGCGGGGCCGTCGGCGATCACGACGCCCTGCCCCATCAGTACGACCCGGTCGGCCAGCTCGGCGGCGAAGCCGGTGTCGTGCGTGGCCACCACCACCGCGGCGCCCTCGGCGGCGAGGCGGTCGAGCCGGCACGCCAGCGCGCGCTTGCGCGCCGGGTCCATGCCGCGCGTGGGCTCGTCGAGGCAGACGGCCGCGGGGGCGAGGCGGCCGGCCGCGGCGTGATTCTCGCCACCTCCGAGCACGACCTCGAGCGCCAGACGCTGGCGCTCGCCGCCTGAGAGGTCGCGCGGGTCGGTCGTCTCGCGACCGTCCAGCCCGGCGGAGGCGAGCCCGCGGGCCCCGGCCTCCTCGAGGCAGTCGTCGTGGATCAGGTAGTCGCCGGGGCTCTGGAGCAGCAGCGCCACCTCGCCCGCCCGCTCGACCTCACCGCGCGTGGGCGCGAGCAGCCCGCGGGCGTGGCGAAGCAGCGTGCTCTTGCCGGCGCCGTTTCGCCCCATCAGCGCCACGCGCTCGCCGGGCGCGACGGCGAGATCCACGCCGCGGAGGATCGCCGGCCCGTCGCGCAGCTCGTGCCAGACGCCGTGGAACGCGAGCGCCGCGGGTGGGCGCCGCGGTCGGTGGCGGGCCAGCGGGAATCGGCGGGCGGGCGGGCGATCGGGAGGCGGGGCGGCCTCCGGCGGCGGCTCGATCCGAGCGCTCGCCAGCGCCGAGCGCGCGCCCTTCACGGACGACGGGAGCGGCGTCAGGCCCGCCAGCGAGAACAGCCGCGCGACCGGTGGAAGCAGCGCCTCGCCCGTCCCGCCTTCGCGCGACGCCCACGCGAGGAACTCGTCCGGCGTCCCGTCGCAGGCCACCCGACCGTCCGCGAGCGCGATCACCCGGTCGACCGCCGGCAGGCAGCGCTCGAGTCGATGCTCTGCGATCAGAACCGCGGTGCCCCAGTCCTCGTTGAGGCGCCGCAACAGCGACACGAGCTCGTCGGCCGCGACCGGGTCGAGCTGCGAGGTCGGCTCGTCGAGCAGCAGCAGCCGCGGCCGGGTCACGAGCGCGGCCGCGAGCGCCACGCGCTGGAGCTCACCGCCCGAGAGCGTCTCGGCGCGGCGGTCGAGCAGGTCGCCGACGCCCAAGGCAAGCGCGACCTCCTCGACCCCGCGCGCTACCGCGGCCGCCGGCTCGCCGCGATGCTCGAGCGGCAGCGCGATCTCGGCGCGTACGCCGCTCATCACGACCTGGGCCTCGGGGTCCTGGAGCAGCGTGCCGCAAACCGCGGCCAGGTCGCTCGGGCCGTGGTCGCGCACGTCCAGGCCGCCGACGGTGAGCTCACCCGACGCCTCGCCGCCGTGGAAGTGCGGCACGAGGCCGCAGGCGGCGCGGACGAGCGTGGACTTCCCCGATCCCGAGGCGCCGCAGACCACGCACAGCTCGCCGGACGCGATCGACAACGACACGTCGGCGAGCGCCGGCGGCGCGGCGCCGGGGTACGAGTAGCTGAAGCGCTCGGCGCGCAGGACCGCGTCAGAGCCTGTCTCAATGTGCACGCGCCACCCCCAGCCTCGCCGAGGCGCCCGTGAACGGGACGAGCGGCAGCGCGACCAGCGCCGCCGCCAGCGCGATCTCGCCCGCGCCGACCGAGAGCGCGAGCTCCGGGTAGGCGTCGAACTCGCTCACGCCCGCCGCGGCCGCGAGCACCGCCGCCAGCGCGAGCACGCCCGCCGCGAGCGCCACCCGCACGTCGTGGCGCGACCACGGCCGGCGATCGACCGCCGGTCTGCGGGCCCCGGCGTAGCCGCGCAGCTCGAGCGCAGCGGCCACGTCCACCGAGCGGTCGAGCGCCGAGCGCAGGGCGGCGCGCGCGGCGCCGGCGCGTGCCGGCGGAACCGGGCGGCAGCGGGCCGCCTCGCCCATGCGCGCGGCGTCGCGCGCGAGCACCGGCACGAGACGGGTGGCGAGCGCCGCCGTCAGCGCGGAGCGGTAGGAGACGCGCCGAAAGAGTCGCAGCGTGTCGTCGGGGTCGACGACGGCCGTGAACAGCGCGAGCGCCATCATCAGCACGGTCACCCGCAGAGCGGCCACCGCGCCGTAGGCCACCGCCTCGAGCGTGACGTCGAGCCGCCACCCGAGCAGCTCGCCGCCGCGGATCAGCAGCGTCTCGCCCTCGCGCGAGGTCAGCGCGTTGACCGCCACGAGCAGCAGCGCGAGCGGCACCACCAGTCGCGCCGCCCGGCCGAGCTCCGAGGCCACGCCGGCCGCCGCCGCGGCGGCCACCGTCCCGCCGAGCGCGGCGCCGAGCACGAGCGGGCTGTCGTGGACGACCGCCACCAGGCACAGTGCCGCGCAAAAGGCGGTGGCGACTCCAGCACGCGCTGCGTGCAGCGGGCTCGGCCGGCGGCGGTAGGTGGGTACGAAGCCGCTCACGGCGTCTCCTTCGCCACCGGGAGCGACACCGGCCCCTCGGGGCCGACCGCGACCGCGAAGGCGTCGCGCAGGACCTCCTCGTCCAGCGCCTCCGCCGCCCGCTCGACGCCCTCCTCGTCGACCCCGGTCACCAGCCAGACCGGCTTCTGGGTGGAGAGCTCGGTGGCGGCCACGAGCCCGGCGCCCGGCCCGAGGACCGACGCCTCCTCTCCGTCGGCGTCCAGCAATGCCAGCTCCGAGCCGTTGGGGTCAAAGCGCGCGAACACGCCGCTCGCCGCCGGGCCCTGCTCGATCGGCCGGGCGGCCTGCACGTCGCGCGCGACGTCCCAGGTGGCGACAACGACCCGCAGGATGTCGTCGCCCGCGGCGGCGCCGAGCGGCGCGCCGGTCGCCGTCACTCCAACCTCCCCGAGGCTGTCCTTGACCTCCCCGCACGCGACCGACTCGTCGTCCTCGCACTCGACGCGTGTGGGGATCCGCTCGCCCTCCACCCCGTGCAGGAACGGCTCCGGGTAGGCGCCGACGATCGCCGGCACGCGCATCGCCGCGTCCCAGTTGCGGTAGTCCCACTGGACCACGTCGCCGGGCGAGAGCGGATGGTCGGCTGCTCCCACGTCCGCCTCGAGCCCGTTGACGAAGTAGAACCAGTCGCTGCCGCCCGCGGGGCCCTCGCCCCCGAGGCCGTCGATCGACTGCACGAACCCACCGCCGTAGGCCGTGTCCACCTCGCGCTCGGACTGGAGGAAGCGCATCACGGTGTCGCCCTCGCGCACGTCCTCGCGCTCGGCCACGGCAAGCTGCTCGCTGCCGAAGTCGCGCGTCACGCGCAGCTCCGCGGCGCCGCCGAGCTCATCGCCCGCGCCGACGCCGCACCCGCCGAGGGCGAGCGCGCAGGCGGCGAGCACGACGGCACGGCGGGCGACCTCTCTCACGGGCGCGCGCGAGGCGGCGCGTCAGCGCCGGCGCTTCACCACCTCGCAGCTGTCCCCGACTCGGTCCTCGCGATCCGCCCTGACCCGGTCGCGGCCCGGACCGCAGTTGACCCGGTCGCGGCCGCCGCCTCGGACGGCCACGCTGTCCGCGCCGCCGCGTGCGCCGACCGCGTCGCGACCGCCGCGCGGCCGGATCGAGTCCGGCCCGCCGGTGGCGCGGATGGCATCGGCGTCGCCGGTGCCGATGAAGGTCTCCCCGCGCGCGTCCGGGCAGCGAGACAGGTCGTTCGCCACGCAGACCTCGACCGGCGCGCTCGCGATGTCGTCGCCGCGGACCGCGCGCAGCCGCATTGTCCCGGGGGTCGCCCGTGCCACGACCGTGGTCCTGCCGGCGGCATCCGTGAGCGACGACGCGCCGCCGCGCACCCGGGCGCCGGCCGCGGGACTCGGGTCCCCGCTCCCGTCGTAGCCGACGACCCTGACCTGGAAGGGCTGCCCGGGCCGCACCGAAACGGGCACGTTGCGCAGGTCGAGCTCGTCCCCGGTGTTCTGGCCGGTGGAGAAGTTCGCGAAGTACCAGAGCACCTCGTCGCCGCGGCCGACTCTGAGCTGGTCGCCGCCGACGGAAGCGAACTCGTGGTTCACCTTGTAGAGCCAGGAGCGGTTGTCGTCGAAACCCTTGAAGTCGCCGATCTGGCAGACGATCGGGCCGAAGTCGAAGGTGTCGCTGGTGCGAAACGGCGTCAGGCGGCGGTTGACGCGGGCGGCGTGGCCCACGAGCCCCATCGCGTTGGCGCCGCGCAGGCGCTCGCGCCTGGAGTCGGTCGGGCCGCAGGCCTTGCTGTTGCGGGTGCCGATCGACGCGTTCGAGTAGTTCGTCCCCGGCTCGAGCGTCTTGCCGATCCCCTCGACCCTGAGCTCGGAGTGGGTGTTCTTCTCGGCGGCGCTCGCCGAGGCGGTCATCGCGACGGCGCACGCGGCCGCGAGCGTTGGGACCAGGACGGTCCGTAGACGGTCATTCACCTGGGAGCCTCCCCTTCCGCGAGGGAATCGGGCTGTCGGCCGGAGGCGGGTCTCCTGGCTCCCGGTTTCGCCTCCGCCGCGCCTTCCCGGAGAGCGGCGCTCTCCAGTGGCCTCCTGCGACGGGGCCTAGCCGGTCACAGTGGCGGGACCGCGCCGGCCTTGCACCGGACTTCCCCTTACCACCGACCGCTGACGGCGCCAGCATACATCCGCCGCCAGCGTCGCGAGAGCATGGCGCTGAACCGAACGCCGCGAGCCTGCGTAAAGAACGCCTCAGGAGGCGGCACGGGGGCGGGACGGGACCAGCGATGAGCCAGCACAAGACGGCGATCGACTTCGACATCGACCGCTACATGCGTGCCTCGAAGCGCCTCGACCTGAGCGAGGTGGACTGGGACGAGATCCCCAACCACGAGCTCTCGGGCGGGGACATCATGTGCATGCACTACATGATGGACATCGAGACGCACACGGTGATCTACCTGCGCGATCTCCTGGCCACCCGCGCCGCCAACGACCCGCACATCACCGCGTTCCTCGCGTGCTGGGTGTACGAGGAGCTCTGGCACGGCGAGGCGTTCTCGGACTTCCTGCGCCGCTACGGGCTCGAGGTGCCGGCGGAGCCGAAGCTCCCGGACGGCTCGACGCCGATGCCCACGCGGCCGCACCGCGTGCAGGAGCTGCGCGAGAAGCTCGGCGTCGGCCACCAACTCCACCTGCTGCCGACGATGATCGGCTCGATGGCCACGCGCCACTTCATCGGCCTGCACATGACGTGGGGCGCGATCAACGAGCTGACAACCCTTACCGGCTACTACCAGCTGATCCGCCGCTCATCGCACCCGGTGCTGCATCAGATGCTGCGACGGGTGATCCAGGACGAGCGCCGCCACTTCGCCTTCTACCGCGCGCAGGCCAGGGCGCGGCTCGAGGTCGCGCCGGAGCGGGCGCGCAAGCTGGTGCGCTGGGTGTTCGAGAACTTCTGGACACCGGTCGGCGCGGGCGTCAAGTCGCAGGAAGAGGTGGACGCGCTCGGCCTCTACCTGTTCGCCGACTCCGACGAGGGCCGCGAGGCGGTGCGAGGCATCGACCAGGTGGTGTCGGAGATGCCCGGCCTCGAGGGCCTCACGCTGGCGGTCGGGCGCGCGCGCAAGCAGCCGGGCTGGGGCGGCGTCCGGTTCTGCCCAGTGCGAACGGCGGCTCGGCGAGAGCCGCCGCGACGGTCTCGGCGGCGGGCTGAGCGGCGCCCTGCGCTCGCCTTGGGGCGGCGCGACTACCCCCCGGCGTAGGGGTCCCTGACGATCAGCTCCACGTTGCGGTCCTCGCGCCCCCCGCGCGCGTCGCTACGGCCGTCCTCGCCGTTGCTCGCGTCCGGATCGTTGAAGCTCAGCTCTCGTGAGATGG
>Ga0136615_10000161_pt1 | contig 28319 bp, 27 predicted proteins | sample AntDrymUQ2882206_2_FD_106647 | JGI IMG/M metagenome (GOLD analysis project Ga0136615, IMG submission 106647) | Polar desert sand microbial communities from Dry Valleys, Antarctica - metaG UQ288 (22.06) | ecosystem: Environmental > Terrestrial > Soil > Desert | place: Antarctica: Dry Valley... | reverse complement strand
TTCGTCAGCGACGCGGTACCGAAGACCGCCCAGGACATCGAGGACGCCCTGGCCCGCGCCCGGGAGATCGACGCCGAAGTCGCGGCCAAACGGCACGGCGCTGCCTACGCAGGAGAGGCCGACCCTTACAAGCAGCCGCGCGCCGACGAGGACGACGCCTCCGACGAGGACGACGCCGACGTAGACGACCCCGATGCGGGCGATCGAGTCACTGAGCGTTCCAAGTGAAGGGCCCCTGGTATCGAACCTATTGGCTCAGGGTGCCCTTCACTCGATCCGACGTCGGTCGCTGACACCTCGATGAGCGCCCAGCGGGGAGTGCTCGCGCTGGCGGCCCCAGCTCTGGTCGTGCTTGCTGCAGAGCCGCTGTACCTGCTCGTGGACACTGCCGTCGTCGGCCATCTGGGATCGATTCCGCTGGCCGCACTGGCCCTGGGCGGCGGTGCGTTCGCCTTCACGGCGTTCCAGTTCAACTTCCTTGCCTATGGCACAACAAGCGTGGCTGCCCGGAGATTTGGGGCCGGTGACGTCGAGGGCGCCCGTGGACAAGGAGTCCAGGCCTCCTACCTGGCCGTGGGCATCGGGCTAGCAATGATCGCGTTCTTCCAACTGTTGGCCGACCCGATCACTCGGGCGCTGGCGGGTGGGACAGGTCCAGTGCAGGCCGAGGCCGAGCTCTGGTTGCGGATCGCCAGTCTCGGCGCGCCAATGGTCTTGTTGACCCTGGCCGGGAACGGCTGGATGCGCGGCGTGCAGGACACCAGACGCCCGCTGCGATTCGCCTTGGTCGCGAACGTCGTCAGCGCGGCGCTGTGCCCGCTGCTGGTCTATCCAGCTGGGATGGGTCTGGCCGGGTCCGCGGTGGCCAATGTCGTCGGCCAGTCGGTCGGTGCCGCGCTGTTCGTCACCGCTCTGCTGCATGACACCGACCGGCGGCGACCCGACCGCGCCGTACTGCGATCCCAGATCCTGATGGGCAGAGATCTCGCGATTCGGACATTCGTCCTACAGGGGTCCTTCCTGGTGGCCGCCGGAGTCGCCGCTCGGATCGGCACCGCACAGGTTGGCGCTCACCAGATCGCCTTGCAACTGTGGCTCTTTCTCACCCTGGCACTGGACAGCTTCGCCATCGCCGCCCAGTCTCTGGTCGGGGAAAGCCTTGGCGCGAACCGGTTGGAAGAGGCCCGCGCCACCGCGTGGCGGGTCGCGCGGTACGGCACGGTAGCCGGGGTGGTGCTGGCCGTGCTGCTGCTGCTCGGCCGCGACGCCATCCCGCAGCTGTTCTCCTCCGACCCCGACGTGCTCGCGGGCGCGGCAACGATCTGGTGGTGGTTCGCGCTGATGCAGCCATTGGGCGGCTTGGTCTTCGCGCTGGACGGCGTGCTGATGGGATCCGGCGACGTGGCATTCCTGCGGACGCTCACCATTGCCGCCGGCCTGCTCGGCTTCCTGCCGTTGACCCTGCTCTCCATCCCGCTTGGCCTGGGGCTGACCGGGATCTGGGCCGGACTCACCGCGTTGATCGTCATCCGGCTGGTCGGGGGCTGTCTGCGGATCCGCGGCGGTCGCTGGGCGGTCGGCGGGGTCGAAGCGCGCTGAGGGGCTGTGCCACAGTGGCCGGCATGTCAGCTCCGCAGGACATCAGCACGGGCAAAGTCGAGCACCTGCTCGAGCTCGTGCAGCGTTCCGGTGGGGTCATGGTCGCGTTCTCGGGTGGAGTGGACAGCGGTGTCGTCCTAGCCGCCGCGGTCAGGGCCCTGGGCGCGAGCCGGGTCATCGCGGCCACCGCCGTCTCGGGCAGCCTGCCCGGTGAAGAGCTCGACGCGGCCGTCCTGTTCGCAGCGGAGCTGGGCGTCCGGCACCTGACCCCGTCCACCGCCGAGCTGGACAGACCTGGTTACCGGGTCAACGACGGGGATCGTTGCTACTTCTGCAAGGCCGAACTGCTCGACGTACTCCTACCGCTGGCTGCTGACCACCACCTGCCGAATGTGGCGACCGGGACGAACGCCGACGATCTGCGGGCAGGCTTCCGTCCCGGCATCAGAGCGGCCCAGGAGCGCGGAGCGCTTCGCCCGCTGGCCGACGCCGGCCTGACGAAGAGTGACGTCCGTGAGATCGCCCGCAGCTGGTCGCTGCCTCTGTGGGACAAGCCGGCTGCCGCCTGCCTGTCATCCCGGATCGCCTTCGGGATCGAGATCACACCTGATCGGTTGGCCCGGGTCGAGCGGGCCGAGGCCGGTCTCCGGACCGCCCTGCGCACGGCAGGTCTGCACAGCCGAAACCTTCGGGTACGCGATCTCGGAGACACCGCGCGGGTCGAGGTCGATGCCACCCTCAGCCGGACCCTGGCAAAGCGACCCGAGCTACTCGCGGCCGTGGCCGGTTTCGATCGGGTGGAGGTGGATCCGACCGGATTCCGCTCCGGTTCGATGAACGAACTCCTGCCTGATCAGGCCCGCTTCCGCTGACCGTTTCCTGTCACAGCGCTCAGTCCCGTGGGCTGAGCACGCAGAACTCGTTGCCCTCTGGATCGGCCATGACGATGAAGCGCGCATCCGCGGGCTGCCCCACATCGATGCGGGTGGCTCCGAGACCCTCCAACCGAGCAACTTCGGTGGCTTGGTCGTCGGACTCGCGAGGGGCCACGTCGATATGCAACCTGTTCTTGACCTGCTTTCCCTCCGGTACCCGCACGAATACCAGGCCCGGCCCGCGTTCCTCCACCGGAATGCTGTCGGCCTTCTCCAACGCGTGAGCCGGCACGATGACAACTTCGTCCGCAGCCTCGTAGACCGTCTGCCAGCCAAGGACATCGGCCCACCAGCGTGCCTGCGCCGAGACATCAATGCAGTCGATGACCACCGAATACCACCGCACACTCACCGGATTACCTCCTCCCGCCCCGGACGATCCAGAGCCCGGTGATCCTCCCTCAGACCACTGACATGGACCGGTCGCAGCTGGCTCCGGTCGTCGACCGGAGCCGGTGCCTGAGATAGCGTCGCGACACACGTTGGAAGCGAGGCAACCATGACCGGGACGGCCACCCGACTCGTGATCCCAATGACTGTGCTGGCGCTGTGCAGTGCCTGCTCGGCAGCACCGGACCCAAGCGAAACAGCATCGGTGCCGGCTGCCTCGGGAACGGTCACGAGTTGCGCAGCCCCGAAAATCCTCCCCCGCCCAGCCCACCAGCTTGGCGGGCGTCGAAAAGATCACCCTCGGGAGTGAGACGTACAGCGTTGAGCTCGGATTCGGGGCGGCGTGGGTCCAGATCAGGTCCCCTGCCCAGCTCGTGAAGGTCGAGCAAGCCACGGGCGAGGTCACGCTCTCGGTCACCGGTGGCGTCGGCTCGGAAGTCGGCCCCGACGCGATGTGGGTGTCGGTGGCCGGCCTGGAGCTGGTCAAGATCGACCCGGTCAGCTGCGAAACGCTGCTCACCGTCCCTGCGGTCGGTGCTACTTATTTCGCACTGGGACTGGACTCGGTGTGGGTGCCCACCGAGAACGGAGACCTGCTGCGCCTCGACGAGGCCACCGGGGACCTGTTGGCGACCATCGAGACCAACACTGTTCTCAAGAACGTGGCCGTCGGCGACGACGCAGTCTGGGCCACCGCCAAGGACAACGACAGGGTGCTGCGCATCGACCCCGCAACCAACGCCGTGGTCGCCGAAATCCCTACCTTCGACAAGCCGCAGGATCTGGTCATCGATGAGCACGGCGTCTGGGTCACCCATGACGCCGGGGCTGGCACCGTCACCCTCATTGACCCCGGCTCCAACACCGTCCTGACCACAGTCGACGGTGTCGGCACCGGCACCGGCATCGCCGCAGGTGGTGGATATATCTGGGTCAGCACCACCAATATCGGGATCACGCGAATCGATCCCCAGACCTACCAGACGACCCCGGTCATCGAGTTGCCGGGCGAAGCGAACTACGGCATCGCATACGGCGGCGACGAGCTGTGGGTGACCAGCAGGAGCGGCTGGATCTACCGCGTTCCCGTGCCCCCGTCCTGAGGCAGACGACGAGGCAGCACGCGGTCGCGCGACATAGGACCGTTCTTCAGACGTTCCACGCCAGCCACTGTCGTCTCAGCGCCCTTCGCGGCGCCCAATCCGTTTGTCGATGTTCGTCAGGACGATGTCTGGAGAGCATGAGGCGAGCGTGGTGAACAGCACCGCCAAGCCCTCGAAGGCCGCGCGCCGTAACCGACACTCGTCGGCAACGCCACGACCAGGTCGAGACAACGCGAGGACGGATACGGGGCAGCGATTGTCCCGCTCCGGCCGATCCGGAGCTCGACGCTCTTCCCTCAGGCTCCTGACAACCGCGTGCCAGGCATCAGACCCATGCATCAGATTCCCGATGACACCCGTTGAAATGTCGGGAGCGGGACGATGTCGGCTGGTCGATTTACATTGGCGCGATGGCCTCGCTCGGGTTGCGCCGTCAGGCCGTCGGGTGGGCACTGCCCCGAACCGCCGGGACCCTGGCTTCGACGCTGTCGGACATGGAGTTCGTGCAGGCCGACCCGATCCGGGCGCCAGCCCGGGCGCAGGACCTGATCCTGCGACAACGAGTGCGTGGGTATCGGGTTGGTGATCTCGAACGTCAGTACGCCGCGCTGGACGTCGACGAGGATCGGCTCTACGCCTACGGGTTTCTCGCCCGCCGGCTGCGCCCATATCTGTATCCGCGCCGGGACCGCCGCGCCCCGGACGACAGGTTCGTGCTCACCGAGCGAGCCGCCAACGTGTTGGAGTTCGTTCCCGACCGCGGCGTGACGCATCCGCGCGATGTCCAAGCACACTTCGGGCACGAGCGGGCCACCAACGACTGGGGCGGCACGTCCTCGGCGACCACGCTCGAACTGGTACGCCTGCGGCACTACGGCTTTCTGCGGATCGCCGACCGGGTCGCCGGGGTGCGCCGCTACGAGGTGACACCGCCCTTGGGCGAACCGCTCGATCACCTGGCACCGGTGGAGGTTGACCCGCCCGCGCGGGTCAGGTTCCTGGCCCCCTTCGACCCGGTGGTCTGGGACCGCCGACGCTTCGCGCAGCTGTGGAGCTGGGAGTACCGGTTCGAGGCGTACACGCCGGCGCGCAAGCGGGTGCTGGGCTATTACGCGATGCCGTTGCTGTGGCGCGATCGGGTGATCGGGTGGGCCAACTGCGCCGGCGCCGACAGCGACGTCGGGGTGGGGTACGTCGACCGTGCGCCTACCGGGGGCACGTATGCGAAGGCGTTGGACGCGGAGATCGAACGGCTCCAATCGTTCCTCACACCGGCATAATCAGTGCATCTGCAACACCGAACGAGGAGAGATCGTGACAGTTCGCACGGAACCGGGTGACAGGTGGGTACGGGCGTTCGTCGGCGACACGGCCGTGGTCGACAGCCGAGAGCCGGTGCTCTTCTACGAGCAGAGCTTCCCGCTTCCGGTATACGCATTCAGGAAGCAGGACGTACGGACAGATCTTCTCCACGAGTCCTCCGACGAACCTGTCCGCGAGACGTTTTCCATTTTCCTGCCCAAGGGTCCGGTGGCGCAGTGGTACGACCTCGAGGTCGACGGGCGCACCATCCGCCATGCCGTCTGGGCTCGGGACACCCCGGAGTTGGCCGATCTCCTGATCTTCAGCTGGGAGCCCGGCGTGCTCGACCGCTGGCTGGAGGAGGAAGAGGAGGTGGCCAGTCATCCACGCGATCCACACAAGCGGGTTGACGCGCTGCCCAGCAGTCGGCACGTCGTCGTCTCCCTGAATGGCGTGACGCTGGCCGACACCACCGATCCGGTGCTGCTCTTCGAAACTGGCCTGCCCACGCGCTATTACCTGCCCCGCGAATCGGTGAACTTCGACGCGCTGACGCCCAGCGAAAACTCGAGTCATTGTCCTTACAAGGGTGTGGCAGACCAGTACTGGGACATCGCCGGCGCGCCGGACGGACACAACGCCGTCTGGTCGTACTCCGATCCGACTCCCGCGGTCGGGCGGATCAAGGACCGGATCGCCTTCTACAACGAGATCGTGGATATCCGCGTCGACGACGTCGACCAGCAACGACCTGAATCGGTCTTCAGCGCCAGGAAGCACCGCCCCGGTTCCTGATCGAGCGCGGATCCGGCCAAGCTTGGTTCAGCCATCAGCCCCGCTGTTGCGGCGCGCGAGCACTTTCACCGCGAAGGCCGCAGCGCCGAAGCCGTTGTCGATGTTGACGACGACCACGCCCGGAGCGCAGGAGGTGAGCATGGTCAGCAGGGCGGCCAGACCTTCAAAGGCTGCGCCATAACCCACACTTGTCGGGACGGCGACGACCGGGGTCGAGACCAGACCGCCGACCGCGCTGGCCAGCGCGCCGTCCATGCCGGCGACCACGATCACGACATCGGCCGCCTCGAGGTCGGCGCGTACGGCCTGCAGGCGGTGCAACCCGGCGACTCCCACGTCCTCGATCAGCGTCACGGCGGCGCCCAGGGAGTCGGCGACGAAGCAGGCCTCCGCTGCTACTGCCCCGTCTGATGTCCCCGCGGAGACGACGGCGATCCGACCGACCCCGACCGGCGCAGGACCGATCCGCGCACATCGCCCCAGCGGATCAAGCTCAGCTTGCGGCCAGCGCTGCCGGATCGCTTCGGCGGTTTCGGTAGGAACCCTGGTAGCCAGCGCCATCGGGGCGCTCCGCAGGAGCCCGGCCAGACAGCCGACGACCTGCTCTGCGGTCTTCCCCTCGGCGTAGACGACCTCGGGCAGCCCGGTCCGCTCCGCGCGGCTGACGTCGAGTCTGGCGAAGCCGAGGTCCAACACCGCATCCGGTGGCTGGGCTCCTGGGGGCGGGCTCCGGTGTCGCAGATCGGCGGTCGCTTCCTCATTCACGGCTGCCATGGTGCCCGCTCGGAAAGCAGCGGTGCCCTCCGCCCCGCGCGAGTTAGGGATGATCAGGCCGTGACTGCCGCCGGCTTAGATGGGCTCACCGTCGTCGACAAGCCCACCGGCATGACCTCGCATGACGTGGTGGCGCGGATGCGACGGCTGGCGGGCACACGCAAGGTCGGCCACGCAGGGACGTTGGACCCGATGGCCACCGGCGTTCTGGTCCTCGGCCTCGGGCGGGCGACGCGGCTGCTCGGGTATGTGTCCGGCCAGGACAAGGCTTACGCGGCCACGATCCGGCTGGGCGCCAGCACGGTCACCGACGATGCCGAGGGTGACGTGATCGCCACGGCCAGCACCTACGGTATCGGCGAGGACGCGATCCGAGCCGGACTGACGATCCTGACCGGAGACATCGAACAAGTGCCCTCTTCGGTGAGCGCGATCAAGGTGGCCGGTCGCCGTGCCTATTCCCGAGTACGGGCCGGAGAGGACGTCATCCTTGCGGCCCGGCCGGTCCGGGTCTCGGCGCTGGACCTGCTCGCCGTGCGACACCCGACTCCGGACCTGATGGATCTCGACGTCACAGTGGAGTGCTCCACCGGCACCTACATCCGCGCCCTGGCTCGGGACCTCGGCGACGGACTCGGGGTCGGTGGCCACCTCACCGCACTACGGCGCACCCGCGTCGGCGGATTCTCGATCGAGGAGGCCCGCAGATTGGCGGACCTGGCACAGGCGCCGATTACCCACGACCTCGGTGGCGCGGTGAGCCGAAGCTTCACCCGCGTCACGGTGGACAGCGAGACAGCCCGAGCACTGAGTTACGGCCAACGGGTCCGGGCCCTGGGCCTGCCCGGGGTCTACGGTGTATTCGATCCCGAAGGTGCCGTGGTCGCCCTGGTCGAAGACCTCGACGGGCAGGCCCGGCCGGTCGTCGGCTTTACCTGAGATGCCGGCTCCGGGGTCATCAGTCACAATCAGCAGGATGGACCGCTCAGGGAACCATCGTTAACTCTGTCCATCGACCCAGCCCGCACCAGCCCCACCACCGAGAAGGCACCCGTGACCGACATCCTGGCCCGCCCGACTCAGCTCACCGCCGACCTGCCGTTGCAGGTCTCGCCTTCGGCAAGTCCGGTCGACGCGGTACGGCGTGCGGAGATCCTGGCTGATCCCGGCTTTGGTCAGCACTTCACCGATCACATGCTGTCGGTGACCTGGACACGTGGTGTGGGCTGGCACAACGCCCTGCTCGGCCCCTTCACGCCGCTGCAACTGCATCCGAGCACCGCCGTACTGCACTATTCGCAGACCATCTTCGAGGGGCTCAAGGCGTTCAACCTCGACGACGGCGGGCTCGCGGTGTTCCGGCCCGATGCCAACGCGGCGCGCTTCCAGCGCTCGGCGGCCCGGCTGGCGATGCCTGGATTGCCCGAGGATGCTTTCGTTGCAGCGGTCGAGGCGCTGGTCAGCATCGACCGGGCATGGGTGCCATCCGGGGGGGACCGAAGTCTGTACCTGCGCCCGTTCATGTTCGCCACCGAGGCCTACTTGGGCGTGCGACCGGCCCACGAGTACCTCTGTCTGTTCATCGCCTCACCGTCCGGCGCGTATTTCCCGCGGGGCGTCAAACCCGTGACCGTGTGGCTTTCCGAGGACTTCGTCCGGGCGACACCAGGCGGTACCGGCGCGGCGAAGACCGGCGGCAACTACGCCGCCAGCCTGCTCGCCCAGGAACAAGCGGCAGCGCAGGGGTGCGATCAGGTCGTCTGGCTCGACGCGGTCGAGCGCAGTGCAGTGGAGGAGATGGGGGGGATGAACCTCTTCTTCGTCATCAACCACCGGCGGACGCACGGGAGGCGTGGAGGCGACCCATCAGACATCGAGTTGGTCACCCCGGAACTGACGGGCACCCTGTTGGCCGGAATCACCCGAGACGCGCTGATCACGCTGGCCAGGGAGCATGAGTACGCCGTGTCGGAGCGCCGAATCACCGTCACGGAGTGGCGCGATCGGGCCGCCGATGGGTCGCTGACCGAAGTCTTCGCCTGTGGAACCGCTGCGGTCATCACCCCGATCGGGAAGGCACGCAGCAACGGTGGCGAGATCACCATCGCCGACGGCGAACCGGGTCCGATCACGACGGCGTTACGCGAGGAACTGCTCGCCATCCAGCACGGAACCGTCGCCGACCGGCACGGCTGGATCCACCGAATCGGTTAGGCGGGCGACATGCACCAGAAACCCGGTACGGCTGAGACTGCACGCCCACTGCGGACGCAGTCCTGATGAAGAGGTGGCGCGGCGATGAGCGGACCCCTAGCGGTTGGGGCCGCTCGGTGGTCACGATCGGGATGTACGACGGTGTGCACCGCGGCCACCAGTACCTGCTCCAGGCCGCTGTCCGGCGGGCTCATGCGGCCGGACTGTCCTCGGTGGCAGTCACCTTTGACCCGCATCCCAGCGAGGTCGTCCGGCCGGGTTCGCATCCGCCGATCCTGACCTCGGTGAACCGCAAGGCTGAGTTGCTCGCCGGACTGGGCCTGGACGCGCTGTGCGTGATCCCGTTCACCGCGGAGCTCAGCCGGCTGCAGCCCGATGAGTTCGTGCATTCAGCTCTCGTGGCGAATCTGCACGCCGCAGCGGTCGTTGTCGGAGAGAACTTCCGGTTCGGGCACAAGGCGCAAGGCACGGTCGACGTCCTGCGCGAATTGGGTGAGCGCTTCGGTTTTCAGACCGAGACCGTCAGGATTCAGCGCGCCGACGACGTACCGCTGTCCTCGACCTACGTTCGCGCATGTGTGGCCGCGGGAGACATGTCGGCTGCGGCGGCCGCCCTGGGACGCGAGCACCGGGTCGAGGGAATCGTCGTTCGCGGCGACCGGCGAGGACGTGAGTTGGGCTATCCGACGGCCAACGTCGAAGCCCCGCTGCACACCGCAATTCCGGCTGACGGGGTCTATGCGGGCCGGCTGATCCGCGACGGGAAGCCGCTGCTCGCGGCGATCTCGGTAGGCACCAATCCGACCTTCTCCGGCGAGCAACGCCGGGTGGAGGCCTTCGTCCTCGACTTCTCCGACGACATCTACGGCGAACATGTCGCTGTCGAGTTCCTACTCCGGCTGCGTGGGATGGAACGATTCGACAGGGTGCAGGACCTGATCACGGCCATGGAAGGTGACGTAGCCCGCACACGCGCGGTGCTCACCGAGCCCCCCGAAGCCGACAGCGAGTGAGCATCGCAGCGAGGAACGAGCGAGGAACGAGCGAGGAGCGGAGCGAGCGCGGAGGCGAGCAATGTCGCAGCCTGATATCCTTGCTGCGTCACGCCGATCTTGGGCGTGCGCCAGCGTGTTCACTTCAGCCTCTCGTGAATCAGACCGAGGGCGACGCGCGACCTGTGAAGGAGAACAAGAGATGGGTCTGTCCACAACAGTAAAGAAAGACATCAGCACCGAGTACGGGACTGTCGAGAACGACACCGGCTCACCCGAGGTGCAGGTCGCGATGCTCACCCAGCGCATACGGGACCTGACCGAACACCTCAAGCTGCACAAGCACGATCACCACAGCCGCCGCGGCCTGCTCCTGCTCGTCGGGCGCCGGCGCCGGCTGCTCAACTACTTGGCGAAGATCGACATCGACCGCTATCGGTCGCTCATCGAGCGACTCGGCCTACGTCGTTAAGAGCATTAGCCGCTAGGTACCACCCCCGTACGGCACCCGCCGTACGGTCTTCCATGCCGGGAACGGCGTGGCGGACGAGGGGACCGGATCGGACCGGTCCTCGGTAGTGGCTCCCGGGAAGAGTGAATTCCTCCCCCGAGGGCTTCGATCGAAGACCGGATCGCGTGTCCAGTGTCCCGAACTCGTACTCCGCCGCCCTCGGTGTGACGTACGAGAGGACCACATGTCCGCACTTTCGCAAGATGCGCCTGAAGATGGCGTTTTCACCGCAACAGCCACGATCGACAACGGGCGCTTGGGCACCCGTGAGGTCAGCTTCGAGACCGGACGCCTGGCCCGTCAGGCCGCCGGCTCCGCAGTCGCCACTCTCGGCGACACACTGCTCCTGTCGGCCACCACGGCCAGCAAGTCGCCCAAGGAGCACCTCGACTTCTTCCCGCTCACCGTCGACGTCGAGGAGCGGATGTACGCCGCCGGCCGGATTCCCGGTTCCTTCTTCCGTCGTGAGGGCCGCCCCAGCGAGGACGCGATCCTCACCTGCCGGCTGATCGACCGGCCGCTGCGCCCGACCTTTGCCAAGGGCCTGCGCAACGAGGTCCAGGTCGTCATCACGGTGATGTCCTTGGACCCCGACCACCTCTACGACGTCCTGGCCATCAACGCGGCCTCAATGTCCACGCAGCTGTCCGGCCTGCCCTTCTCCGGTCCGGTCGGTGCCACCCGCGTCGCCCTCATCGAGGGTCAGTGGGTCGCCTTCCCGACGCACACCGAGTTGGAGACCGCGGTCTTCGACATGGTCGTGGCCGGCAGGGTCCGCGAGGACGGTGACGTCGCGATCATGATGGTCGAGGCCGAAGCCACCACCAGGACGATCGAACTCGTGGCCGGCGGAGCAACCGCGCCGACCGAGGACGTCGTCTCCCAGGGTCTGGAGGCGGCCAAGCCGTTCATCAAGTCCTTATGCGAGGCGCAGTCAGCGCTGGCCGCGAAGGCCGCGAAGCCGACCGCCGACTTCCCACGCTTCCTGGACTACACCGACGACGTCTACGCCGCGGTCGAGGCCCACGCCGGACAGGCACTGGCAGCCGCCCAGACCATCGCCGACAAGGGTGACCGCGAGGCGGAGGGCGACCGGATCAAGGATGAGACCAAGGCTGCGCTCGCCGATCAGTTCGACGGACGCGAGAAGGAGATCTCGGCCGCGGTCCGCGCCTGCACCAAGAAGGTTGTCCGCCAACGGATCCTGCGTGACAAGATCCGGATCGATGGCCGTGGGCTGTCCGACATCCGTCCGCTGACCGCCGAGGTCGAGGTCATCCCCAGGGTGCACGGCTCGGCGCTGTTCGAGCGAGGTGAGACCCAGATCCTGGGTGTCACGACGCTGAACATGCTGCGCATGGAGCAGATGGTCGACACGCTCAACCCGGAGAACCGCAAGCGGTACATGCACAACTACAACTTCCCGCCGTACTCCACCGGGGAGACCGGCCGCGTGGGCTCGCCCAAGCGGCGCGAGATCGGACACGGCGCGCTGGCCGAGCGGGCACTGCTGCCCGTGCTGCCCACCCGCGAGGAGTTCCCGTACGCGATCCGTCAGGTCTCGGAAGCGTTGGGCTCCAACGGTTCGACCTCGATGGGTTCGGTGTGCGCCTCGACGATGGCGCTGCTCAACGCCGGTGTGCCGCTGCGCGCTGCGGTCGCCGGGATCGCGATGGGCTTGGTTTCCGACGTAATAAGCAATGCCGACGGCACAGAAGGCAGACAGTACGTCGCGTTGACCGACATCCTCGGTGCCGAGGACGCCTTCGGTGACATGGACTTCAAGGTCGCCGGCACCAAGGAGTTCGTGACCGCGCTGCAGTTGGACACCAAGCTGGACGGGATTCCGTCCGACGTGCTCGCCGCCGCTCTGACTCAGGCGAAGGCAGCCCGGCTGCACATTCTCGACGTGATGCTCGAGGCGATCGACGGCCCGGATGAGATGAGCCCGTACGCCCCGCGCGTGACGAGCGTCAAGATCCCGGTCGACAAGATCGGCGCGGTGATCGGGCCCAAGGGTCAGATGATCAACGCGATCCAGGACGAGACCGGCGCGGACATCACCATCGAGGACGACGGCACGATCTACGTCGGCGCCACCGATGGCCCGTCTGCGCAGGCGGCGGTGGACCGGATCAACGCCATCGCCAACCCGCAGATGCCCAAGGTCGGGGAGCGATTCCTCGGCACGGTCGTCAAGACCACCACCTTCGGCGCGTTCGTCTCGCTGCTGCCCGGCCGGGACGGTCTGGTGCACATCAGCAAGCTCGGTGGCGGCAAGCGGATCGGCAAGGTCGAGGACGTGGTCGGGGTCGGTGACAAGCTGCAGGTCGAGATCCTCGAGATCGACGCCCGCGGAAAGATCAGCCTCGGGCCGGTCGCGGACAACGCCGGCAGCGACAACGGCGCAACCAGCAACGGCGCGCCGGAGTCAGTGCCTGCCGACGCCGCGTCAGCCAGCGTCTGATCCCGCGGACCAGTCGCGTGCCTGTGGGGACCGGAGCTCCTAGGAGCCGCAAGCGCGCCAGTACTCGCACGCTCGACCAGGACTCGTCCGGCGGCATCGTCCGCCGGACGGTCCTGCCGGGCGGCCTGCGAGTGATCACCGAGTCGATGCCCTCGATGCTGTCCGCGTCGCTGGGTATCTGGGTCGGTGTCGGATCCAGTGACGAGACGCCGCCGTTGGCCGGTGCCTCGCACTACCTGGAGCACTTGCTCTTCAAGGGAACTCGTCGTCGCAGCGCGCTGCAGATCGCCTCGGAACTGGATGCCGTGGGTGGTGAGTTGAACGCCTTCACCGCCAAGGAGCACACCTGCTACTACGCGACCGTCCTGGCCAGCGATCTACCGCTGGCTGTGGATGTCGTCGGTGACCTGGTCACCAGTGCCATCATTCGCGGTGCGGATGTGGACAACGAGCGTGGCGTCATCCACGAAGAGATCGCCATGCGCGACGACGAGCCCGGCGATGCGGTCTATGACCTGTTCAGCCAGGCGCTCTTCGGGGAAACCCCGCTGGGTCGCCCGGTGCTTGGCACCGCGAAATCGATCACGGAGATGAGCCGGACACAGATCGCTGGCTATTACCGGCGTCGCTACCGGCCACAGTCCATGGTGGTCGCCGCCGCGGGTGCCGTTGACCACGCGGACGTCCTGCACCTGGTGCGTAAGGCCTTCGCCGATCAGCTCGACGGTGACGTCGAGCCTGCTCCGATCCGTGCTGCCGACCTCGGCCAGCTGGCCCCGGCGCGAGACATCGCACTGATCGAGCGACCTACCGAGCAGGCGCACATCTTGCTCGGTGGGTTCACGCCCGGAAGGCACGACGAGCGCCGGTACGCATTGAGCGTGCTGAACGCGGCACTGGGCGGTGGCATGAGCTCGCGGCTGTTCCAGGAGATCCGGGAGAAGCGGGGACTTGCCTATAGTGTCGGGTCGTCGGTCTCGCACTACGCCGGTATCGGCTCCTACAACGTCTATGCCGGATGTGCCCCGAGGAACGTCGACGAGGTGCTGGGTCTGATCCGCGTGGAGCTGGATCGCGTTGCTGTCAAGGGCTTGACGAGTGACGAGGTGGCCCGGGCGAAAGGGCAGATCCGCGGTGGCATGGTGCTCGGCATGGAGGACACCGGATCGCGGATGAGCCGGATCGCCAAGGCCGAGTTGAGTTTCGGGGAGTACCGCAGCGTGCTCCAAGTCCTCGACGATGTCGCCGCTGTCACTGTGCAGGAGGTTGCCGAGATAGCCGCGGAGGTCCTGGCCGGTCCGTTGTGTCTGTCGGTCGTCGGGCCCTTCGCCGATCACGACTTCTCCTCCTTCGTCGCCGCCTAGAGCTGACCCGGGCCATTCGCCCTTGTCGCGATAAGGGCGCGAATCAGCCGGTGTATCCGACAGTTATCGCGAGAACGGCGGGAACAGGTCAGCTCAGTTGCCTGACGATCTGCGTGCCGATCTCGCGTAGCAGTGTTCGTGCATTGCGAATTGGGTCGCGCCCGGGTCCGGCTACGTCGGTGAGCGAATATCGCGTCAAGACTCCGGTGAGGTCTGCGTCGGCGGTGAAGCGACCGGCGATCGCGATGACGGGCTTCCCCCGGCCTCGGGCAGCTTCCAGGACAGCTTGAGGGACCTTTCCCGCCGCTGTCTGAGCGTCCCAGCTGCCCTCCCCGGTGATGACGACATCGGCCGCCGTGATGGCCGGTCGGACTCCTGTGAGGTCCATGATCAATTGGGCACCGGAGGCGATCCGCGCTGAGCCGATGGCCAGAAACGGCGCGGCGAAGCCTCCCGCGGCACCAACTCCGGAAAGTGCGGATACAGCCAGGCCGGTCTCGTCCTGCAACCTTCTCGCCCAATTGCGCAGTCCTGTCTCCAGTTCGCGGGTCTGCTCCGCGGTCGCGCCCTTCTGCGCCGCGAATACATGCGCAGCGCCGAACTCGCCGGTCAGCGGCGAACTGACGTCCGTGGCCACCGTGAGGCTTATCCCGTCCAGTACAGCCGACATCGGATCCAGGTCCACCGCGGCGACATCGTTGAGCTCATCGCCGCACGGCCGTACGGCCTGCCCTTCGTGATCGAGAATCCGGGCGCCGAGCGCGATCGCCGCGCCCATTCCACCGTCGGTGGAAGCGCTGCCACCGACGCCGACGACCAGGTCACGGAAACCGCGGTCGATTGCCGCCCGAATCGCCAAGCCGACGCCGTACGTCGTGGCTTCCATCGGCCGCAGGCCCCGGTCCGGCAGCTGAGTCAGACCACAGATCTCGGCCAGTTCGATAAGTGCCGTTGAACCTCGGATGCCGATCCGGGCTGACCGCGGTTGCCCCAGTGGGCCGGCAGCCGCGACCGTGACGGTTTCGAAGCCGGCCGCCAGCGCTGCATCCAGAGTGCCCTCGCCGCCGTCGCCCATCGGTCGAAGCACGACATCCACGCATGATGAGCCCTGCAGCAGGCCGATACGCAGCTCGGTGCACACCTCGATCGCAGACAGGCAACCCTTGAACTTGTCCGGCGCGAGCAGCACGGTTGGCGGGAAGGGCACCCGACTATGGTGGCGCCCTATGAGCGAGACCGGGGCGCAATCAGATGGCGAGCCGCTGGGCGAACTGATCAGGGTCGGAGTCCTCGGAGGTCGCGGACGCATGGGTGCGCAGGTGTGCCAAGCAGTCAACGATGCCCCTGATCTGGAACTGGTCGCAAATGTGGATGCGGGAGACTGGTTGTTCAACGTCTCCGATGCGGCTGCCGATGTGGTGGTGGACTTCACCGGGCCAGACGTGGTGATGGACAATATTCGGTTCTGCATCGACCAGAACATCCACTGCGTCGTGGGCACCTCCGGGTTCGACGCCGAGAAGATCGGGACCGTTCGCCAGTGGTTGGAGCCCAAGCCCGAACTCGCCGTGCTGATCGCTCCTAACTTCGCGGTCGGGGCGGTGTTGTCCATGCGCTTCGCCGCTCTGGCAGCGCGATATTTCGATTCCGCCGAGGTCATCGAGATGCACCACCCCCAGAAGATCGATGCTCCGAGTGGCACGGCATTCCGGACCGCGCAACTCATTGCCGGGACCCGTCGCACCGCTGGGCTGCCTGACATGCCAGATGCCACCCGCCAGGAGGACATCGGTGGCCGCGGTGTGGACGTCGACGGAGTGCGGATTCATTCGGTGCGGATGTCAGGACTCCTGGCGCACCAGGAGGTCCTGTTCGGCACCGAGGGAGAGACACTCAGCATCCGGCACGACACCCTCAACCGGAACTCGTTCATGCCCGGCGTCCTGTTAGCCGTCCGCAATGTCGCCGCGCATCCAGGCCTGACCGTGGGTCTCGACCCGCTGCTTGACGACTGAGCGCTTCAGGAGAGGTTCAGCCCGCAAACCGCATGGTTCCTGCACCGCGCCGGATCTGGCCGGCGCCGCAGAAGGGACCAGACCGTGCACCGCAACCTCAGGTCACTATCATTGGGCAGCTCCACATTTCGCCGCGACACCTCGCCACCGCTGGTAGGGATGGCGCTGGTCACCGTCTGCCTGGTGGCCGGTTGCGCGAGCGGTAGGACTCCCGTTGACAGTCCGTCCGCCGAGTCGAGTCCGGCCCTGCAGACCGCCCCGGACAGCGCGCGGATCGACCTGGAGATGCCGACCTTCTCCGATCCGACGACCATCACCAATCCGCTGTTCCCGATCAGCGACCTCACCCAGGTCGTGCAGGTCGGGACCGAAGGGGATGTGGCGCTGCGGCATGAGATCACCCTGCTGCCCGAGATCAAGACGATCGAGTGGGAGAGCCAGCAGACCGACACGTTGGTGTCTCAGTTCGTGGCGTACGGCGACGGCCGAGTGCTGGAGGTCGCGCGGGACTTCTTCGCCCAGGCCGACGACGGGTCGGTGTGGTACTTCGGGGAGGACGTGGAGAACTACGTCGACGGAGTGCTGGACAACACCGACGGAACCTGGCTGGCCGGCAAGGACGGGCCGCCCGGAATGATCGTGCCGGCGGACCCGAAGGTCGGTGATGTGTACCGGCCGGAGAACATCCCGGGCTTGGTTTTCGAGGAAGTGACAGTCACATCCGTCACCGAGGCAGTCGACGGCCCGCAGGGTCCCATCTCCGAGGCGATGCTGGTCGAGGAGCTGCTGGCGGACGGGGTGCTCGAGGACAAGATCTTCGCCCCGGGCTACGGGGAGTTCATGGCTCAGGTGCTGTCCGAGGACGAATCGGTCAACGTCTCCATCGGGGTTCCGATCGATGCTGTCAGCGGCCCTGTGCCGGCAGAGGTCTACCAGTTGACCACCGCCAGAACGGATGCCTACATCGCGGCCGGTGCAGCTGATTGGGCTGCCGTCACGGCACTGGTGGACTCGCTGAGCACCGCCTGGACCAGCTACCGGGAAACCGGGGTGCCGCCCTTGACTGCCGACGGGATGGACGTCGCTCTGGAAGCGTTGACGGCCGCCGCGGGTACCCAGGATGCCGTCGCCACCCAGCAAGCAACCAACGACCTCGCCTACGTTGTCACCGACCTGCGGCTGCGCCACGAGTCGCCGGCTGCCGTTGACATGGAGCGGATGGAAATCCTGGCCCGCCAGATCATGGTCGACGCAGCTGCCGAGGAAAAGGGGTTCCTCACCGGCGATGCGATCCATCTCGAGGCGCTGTGGGCAAGGACCTCGCACACTGTTGACGGCTCCACGGCCTCCCGTATCGAAGGTCAGCTGGCTGACCTGCGAGGGGCCGCGGAATCGGGCGACTTTCCGACCACCGCTGACATTGCCCAAGCCCTGCGTCAGTCCTTGACCGGGCTCTGACCCCAGCGGCTAGCGAGCCCGGTCCGCGGTCGAACCCAGATGCGTGGCGATCCAGTCGTTGAGCGGTGCCAGGCGGCGCCACCCGCGACGTACCCGGGACAGGGCGTCGCGGGAGGTCAACCACGGCTGGTCCCCATAGTCCCGCGCAGCACTCAGGGTGCGGAATCGCAATAGCTCCAGCCGCGGATGTTCGCTGTCGTAGCCGTGCGGGCGCGTCTTCACCGGATTGCCGCCGATCTCCCAGCTTGCCTTGCGCAGTCCAGCGAGCTCATCCTCCAGCGCAGGTCCGAGATGATCGTCGGCGATGGCCCGCCGCATCTGCTGCACCTGATCGGTCTCCAGGCGCCAGGCGCCACCACCGAGCAACAGCCCGGCTGCCGAGATCTGCACGTAGAGGCCGCCGCCGCCGGCCCCGTGGACGACAGCCCCGGCATGGGTCTTGTACGGCGTCTTGTCCTTGGCGAAGCGCACGTCACGGTACGGGCGAAAGAACTTGGCCTCTCCGAACTCCGGCGCGAGTTCGGCAAGCAGTGCCTCCATCGGCGCTTTGATGCACTCGTCGTACATCGCGCGGTGATCGGTCCAGTAGGTCTTGGAGTTGTCCGCCTCCAGGCCCTCGTAGAAGACCAGGGCGCGTTCCGGGAAGCCGGCGAAGGTCATTTCGACTCCTGGGACGAGATGGCCTCCATGGTGGCCGGGTCCTCTTCCACGATCGAGGTATGCAGGCAGATCTCCCGCAGCGGGGTCCCGTCGGCATCCAGGGTCCGGACCCAACCCGCCTCCCGCCAGCCGGCAGAGTCGAAGAAGGTATGCGCGCTGACGTCGTTCTCCGGTATCCAGGTGATCAGTTGAGCCACCCCGTCGGCTCGGGCCATGTCGACGGTGGCTGCCAGCAGCCGGCTCCCATGGCCGCGCCGGCCCCAGCGGGGTTCGACCAGCAGGGTCGCGATCTCACCGGTCGGCCGGATGTCGGACTGCCCGGCCGCCATTGCGTCCGAACCGTTCTCGCGGCTCGGGTCACTGTTCTCGGCGGGGCCGAAAGCGACCATCCCGACGATGGTCTCCTGCTCGCGCGCAACCAACACATGATGTCCGGGGGTCGGTGGTGCCTCGATGGTGGCCGCCCATCGGGAGACCACCTCGTCGGAGACCAGGCGATCCAGGACCGATGAGGGGATCACCGAGGTTCCGGCTCGAGCCCAACTCGTCCGCTGGATGCGGGCGACCTCACCGGCCTCGTGTCGGCGCGCCGGGCGGACGTTCACATCGGCCATCCGTTCAGCCTAAGCGGAGCGGCCCACGTCCTGCGGAGCGGTCAGACCGTCGTCGTAGGCTGCGGCGGCCATGGAACGGGTCACCGCTGGGGGAGCACGCCGGATCGCACTGGCCGCGCAGGGTTTCGCCGACCGCCGGCCCACGGGCCGGGTCGACATCCGATCGGTCCGTCGGGTCATGGACCGTGTCTCGGTCCTGCAGATCGACTCTGTCAACGTGCTTTCCCGCTCGCACTACCTGCCCGTGTTCAGCCGAATCGGACCCTACGACCGGCACGTCCTCGACACCATGTTCGCCGAACGCCGAGAACTGTTCGAGTTCTGGGCCCACGAGGCGTCCTATGTGGACACTCGGCTGTTTCCGGCGATGCGCTGGCGGATGCAAGATGCCCACAATCAGGCATGGGGCAGCATGGTTGCGCTGCAGAAGGAACGTCCGGGCTTCATTGACGCAGTCCTGCAGCAAGTCCGAGACCAGGGTCCACTAACGGCAGCCGTGCTCCGCCCGGATGGCCCCAGGCAGCCAGGCACGATGTGGAACTGGCACGAGGGGAAGGTCGCACTCGAGTGGCTCTTCTTCACCGGGGCCATCAGCGCGGTGCGCAGAACGCAGGCATTCGAACGGGTCTACGACCTCACCGAGCGGGTGATCCCGCCGACGATCCGTGGCGCTGCGGCGATGACCAAGAACGAGGCCATCCGGCTACTGATCCGAACCGCTGCCCGCGCGCACGGAATCGCCACCGAACGCGACCTGCGCGACTACTTCCGGCTACACCCGCTGCCCAGCAAGCTGGCCGTCAGCGAACTCGTCGAGGCCGCAGAGTTGATCGAGGTGGCCGTGGATGGATGGACCGAGCCGGCCTATCTCGATCCCGGTACCGCGACACCTCGGCGAATGTCGGCCCGGGCGCTGCTCTCGCCGTTCGACTCGCTGATCTGGACCCGCCCACGGACCGAACGGATCTTCGGTTTCAACTATCGGCTCGAGATCTACACACCGGCGGCGGCGCGCCGGTACGGCTACTACGTGCTGCCATTCCTGCTCGGCGACCGGTTGGTGGCAAGGGTGGATCTCAAGGCCGACCGTAAGGCCGGTGTGCTGCGTGTCCTGTCCGCTCATGGCGAGCCGCGGATCGAGGTCGGGCTGGTCAGCCAACAACTCGTGGCCGAGTTGCTCACCATGGCCGGGTGGATGGGCTTGGCGGGACTGGAGATAGCGGAGCGCGGCGATCTGGCCGCAGAGCTGCGGCGCGCGCTCTAGCGGCCGCGGCGGAGCAGGATGTCACCGCTCATCGTGGAAGCGGAGATCCGCAGGTCCGGACCGCTGTCGGAGGCATCCTCTGAACCGTCGTCAGCCACGGAGTCGTCGGGTCCCAGGTCGGAAGCGACGTCCCCGGAAAGGGTGTGCACGTCCAGCCACAGCAGCAGCCCTGCGGCCACGCCGATGATCACGTCGCCGGACATCGTCTTGGCCTGTATCGATCCGGCCGAGGCGGTACCCACGATGACGTCACCGGAGGCCGATCGCGCGGCCAAGTCGCCGGCGATCCGGCCGATGATGAGGTCCCCCGAGGCGGTCTGCACAGAGGCTTCGGTGTCGCTTACGTCCATCCGCACGTCGCCTGAGGCGGTACGAACCTGCACCGGTCCCTCACCTCGGCCGACGTGTATGTCGCCACTGGCCGTCGTGACCTCCAGGCGACCCCGCACGTGCGAGAGGGAGACATCGGCACTGGCCGTGGCAACCGTCGCGCTGTCCAACCCGCCACGGATCTGCACATCCGCGGTCGCGGATTCGACGTCGACGCTCGATCCGGTGGGCACCGTCACAATGATTTCCAGCGCAGGCTGACGGAGCATCTTGCGGTCCGGAACATGAATCCGCAGCCGACCGGCGTCCTCGCTGAGCTGCACGTGGGTGCGCTCGGCGAGTTCGGCTCCCTTGGCGTCGTTGGGAACGATCTCGACGGTCGTTTCACTGACGTCGGCAGCGGTGATCTCGATGGTGCCGGCCTGGTTGCGGACCGACAGGTCGAGCGGGTGGGGGGTGGGAAAGCGGCAGACCCTCGCGTTGACGGGGTCGGCAGATCCGGGCATTGCGGTCATCGGGAACTCCAGGGATGTCGGCACAAGGGAAATGGGCTAGGAGCGGTGGTACCCGGAGAGCCGGCGTCCCGGTGGTGGCGGTGGCCCGGGAGGCCCGTGGGGTGGGGGCACCCGGGACAGGGCGCCGGCGATGGTCCGAGTGAGCCACGCGTTGAGGGACAGGGCCGACTCGGTGGCCCGGCTCTCGGCGGCTGACTTGACTGCCTCCGGCATCCGCAGACTGACCCGTGCAGCGCCGGCGTCGCCATCGGCCTCGATGTTCACGAAGGTCTCGTCGGCGGAAGCAGCCGTAGCCGTTTCAGCGGTCACGACAACTTCGGGTTCTCCACCGCGCATCCGGATCTCCACGCTGCCTGCTCCCCAGGCGGCAGTCACTTCGGCGGCAAAGGCGCTCAGCGCGTTGGTCAGTGCCAGCCGGGCACCGGGTTCCAGTGCGTCGGCGAGCAGTCGGGCTGTCTCGCGGGCTTGTTCGTCGCCCATGGCGGCGGCGGTGAGCAGGTGCGAGCGCATTGTCTCGACGTACGGCGTGAGATCCATGCTGGTCACTATGACGTCACACGTGATGTCAGCGCGAACGTGGGTCACTCGGAGTCGGGTTGTAGAGGCGGTGTCGGCGCCATGGAGCGAGTAGCCGGTCGGTCTGCCGGTGCCCAGTGCGGCTCCGCGCGGGCCCGGCCTCGAAGTGGTGGCGCAGGTACTCGGTGTACGGTGATGTCGTCATGACATCACTATGACGTCATTTGTGGCGGCTTGTCAAGTGCCAATCTGGCGCCGAGCACGGGCTTGGGATGGCTGGCCGCTGCCCAGCGCCTCGCTCGGATACCCTCGGCGGGTGCCGAACCTCGCCCCGTTGCGCGTCCAGGTCATCGCTCAAACCCAGTTCACGGCTCCGGCAGATGTCCCGTGGGACACCGACGCCGATGGGGGACAGGCCTTGGACGAATTCGCCGGCCGGGCTTGCTATCAGTCCTGGACCAAGCCGAATCCGGGCACGGCGACCAACGCCGGTTATCTCACCCACATCCTCGAGGTCGGCCATCTGTCGGTCCTCGAACACGGGTCGGTCACCGTCTATCTCACCGGGATATCGCGTTCGCTGACCCACGAACTGATCCGGCACCGGCACTTCTCCTACAGCCAGCTCTCGCAGCGCTACGTGCCCGAGCGTGACGCAGCGTTTGTGGAGCCGGAGGTGATCGGGTCCGATCCTGAGCTGCACGAGAAGTTCATGGCCGCCAGTGACGCCGCGCTGGTCGCCTACACCGAACTTCTCGAGGGCTTGGAGAAGAAGTTCGCCGACGTCCAGAACGCCACGTTACGGCGCAAGCAGTCTCGACAGGCCGCCCGAGCCGTACTGCCGAACGCCACCGAAACTCGGATCGTGGTAACCGGCAATTACCGGGCCTGGCGGCATTTCATCGCCATGCGGGCCAGCGAGCACGCCGATGTGGAGATCCGGGAACTCGCCATCGCCTGCCTGCGTGAACTGCTGGCTGTGGCCGGCAACGTGTTCGCTGATTTCCGGATCAGCGAGTTGCCCGATGGCACCGAGGTCGCGGCCAGCCCGTACGTGAGCGAGGGATAACTCGCGACGCGACGGGGTAATCTGAGCCGCATGACCGCTGAACCGGATCGGCCCTTCGGGCGAGTCCTCACCGCAATGGTCACGCCCTTCGCCGAGGACGCGAGCCTCGATCTCGACGGCGCCGTCCGGCTGGCCACCCATCTCGTCGACCACGACCGGCACGACGGCTTGGTCCTCAGTGGCACAACTGGGGAGTCGCCGACGACCTCCGATGCGGAAAAGGAAGCGCTGCTTCGGGCCGTCATCGATGCGGTCGGCGATCGGGCGATCATCGTCGCCGGCGTGGGAACAAACGACACCTCGCACACGATCCACTTGGCCGAACAGGCCGCCAAGGCCGGCGCACATGGCCTGCTCGTCGTCACGCCGTACTACAACAAGCCGCCGCAGCCTGCCCTGCTAGCGCACTTCATCGCTGTGGCCGACTCGACAGACCTTCCGGTGATGCTGTACGACATTCCAGGCCGCACCGGCACCGCGATCGACACCGAAACTTTGATCCGCGCAGGCGACCATGACCGGATCGTGGCCGTCAAAGATGCCAAGGGTGACCTCTTCGGCGGGTCGGAGGTCATGGCGCGCGGTGGGCTTGCCTACTACTCCGGGGACGATCCACTCAACCTAGCCTGGCTGGCGCACGGAGCCAGCGGGGTGATCAGCGTGGTCGGGCACGGGTTCGGTACCTCCTACGCTCAGATGATCGACGCTGTCGAGGCTGGGAACATGATGCGCGCCAGGGAGATTCACTCCCAACTCATTCCCGCTGTCAAGACGATCATGTCTCGCGAGAGCCAAGGTGCGATCCGGGCCAAGGCAGTCGCGCAACTACTCGGCCTGATCGACTCCCGCCGGGTTCGCGGGCCGTTGCTCGACGCGACCGATGACGACGTCGCCCTTGTCCGCGACGTTCTGGTCACCGCCGGCGCCCTGCACTGACCGACCACCGCGGGGCGCACCTCCGGCGCGCAGCGCCCAGATCCCGAGAACCAGCAGGCACGCCAGCACAGCGACGTAGCCGATCGCGGGCAGCGAGGACCAGTCGAGTTCGCCGCCGTACCGGATCAGCGCCACGCCCTCCAGCACACTGAAAACCGCGGCCGTCGCCCCCAGCGGACGGATTCGAGCAACGTCGTTCTCGATCAGGCTGTGGCCCGCAGCGACAGCGAGGCTGATCAGCCACGCGCCCACTGCACGAGAGGTCAATGGAGTGAGTTGCCACGGCCACCAGGTCGCCGTCGCCTCCGGGGCGAGAAACAGCCCGAGCCCGACGATGCCGAAGATCAGCACCAGCGCGAGCAGCGCCAGTCTGACCCAACTCGGCAGCCGCTGGGTGCGCGGTGGATCCTTGCCGGGCCCGCGACGTTGACGCACCGTGATGACGACCATGAGGACCGGCACGGCGAGATAGATCGCCATCCAAGCCCAGGTCACCGCCTGGGTGGCGACCGAATGTTGCGCACCGAAGTGGAAGAGGTCGAGGTGCAGCAGGGTCGCGAACAGGGTCAGCGTGGTGAAGACGAATACCGTGGGGACCGCGATCCGGCCGTTCACCCACGTGCGGGCCTGCGCGCCAGCCACTTCCAGGGCTACTGCAGACCAGTACGCGGCCCCCAGAAAGACCGCGGTCATCGGTGAAGCGATGGTCCAGGAGAAGTACTCCTCGGTACGGGTCGGGAACACGAATAGCTGAACGCCGGCGAGGAACACCAGCACGGCGGCGACCGCGAGCAGCCGCCGCATCGAGGGCAGCAGGGTCTGAGTGTGGGCTGGTGAGGTCATCGCGGTCAGGTCGGGGCCGGTGCAGTCTGAAGGGCGAGGTAGCGGTGCAGGAGCTGTACGGCAATGGCCCCGTCCCCGACGGCTGTGGCGACCCGCTTCACCGAGCCGCTGCGCACATCGCCGACAGCGAAGACTCCTGGCATCGATGTCTCGACGAGATAGGGGGCACGTCCGTGGCCGGGCTTGGCTATGTCGGGTCCGCAGACTATGAAACCGCCCTTGTCACGCTGCAGGACGCCGTCCACCCAGTCGGTGTGCGGCACGGATCCGATCAGGACGAACAGACCCGATGCCGGCTCGGGGGTTTCGCTTCCGTCGTCGAGATCCTGGATGACGATTCCACTCAGGCAGCCGTCGACGTCCTGACCGCCGGTCACCTGCGAGCGGTAGCGGATCGCGATGTTGGCGGTGCTCTCGAGTTGCTCGATGAGGTACTCGGACATGCTCGCCGCGAGGCTCGCCGACCGCACGAGAATTGTGACCTGAGCGGCGTATCGGGCCAGATAGATCGCGGCCTGACCGGCGGAGTTGCCACCACCGATGACGAAGACGTTGCGGCCGGTCATGGCGGTGGCCTCCGAGACAGCCGCGCCGTAGAAGACGCCGCTCCCGACCAACTCGTCCAGGACCGGGACGCCGAGCAGTCGGTAGTCGACCCCGGTGGCGATGATGACGGCGCGCCCGACCGCTGACCCGCCGTCGGAGAGCGCTACGACACGTAGGTCGTCCTCGGCCCGCAAGCCGACGGCGCTGCGCATGAACAGGAAGTCCGACCCGAACGCCCAGGCCTGCTGAAAGGAACGAAAGGCCAGTTGCGCGCCGCTGATTCCGCGGGAGAAACCGGGGTAGTTCCGGATCAGGGAACTGGTCCCGGCCTGACCACCCACCGCCTCCTGTTCCACGATCAGGGTGTTGAGCCCCTCGGAAGCGGCATAGACAGCAGCGGCCAGGCCCGAGGGGCCGGCGCCGATGATCACTACGTCAAACGTCGTGTCCGTACTCAGCGTGCGGGTCAGCCCGAACGCATCGGCGATCTCGATGTCGGTCGGCCCGGCCAGGACGGTCGGGGGCGAGGTGAACCGCAGGACGAGTACGGGTAGCTCGGGATCGGTCAATCCGAGGTCGGCCAGAGCGCTTTGCCCAGCCTCGGTCTCAGCCGCGTAGAAGCCGACCGGAATGTGGTTGCGGTTGAACAGGTCTCGCAGCAGGTGACTTCGTGCATCCCGCTCGGCGGCGATCAGGCGGACCGCCTCGAACCCGACTCCCTGAGCCATGTTCCAGTCGACGAGGGCGTCGGTGATGGTGGCGTGGAACTCCTCGTCCCGTGGGTGTTCGGGGCGGACCAGGGTCAGCTCGGCCTTGCCCTCCGCGATGGCCCGGAACACCGCGGCCGAACTGGCGAAGTCACCCCAGGTGACGGCTATCCCACGTTTGGCCGCCGGCACGATGGCCCGTGCTCGGCCAGGAAGTCGATGCCGTCACGATCGACGGGGTTGTAGCAACCGATGATGAAAGCGATCGGTTGCTCCTGTCGCGCCAGGTCGACCAGCAGTCGTTCGGCAGCCTCGTAGTTCCCGCGTACGACGACGGTGTACTCCGAGCCGTACCGCACCCGTAGTTCACGCTCGAGGATGCCGCGGGACTCAGGGTCGGTTGTCGCGATGACCAGCACGGGACTCTGTGGTTCGGTCACAGCGGGCCTTTCTTCTCCGGACCCCGCTTCTTACGTACTGAGAAGGCTACGGCCGGGCGATGCCCGACGAAAGCCGTTTTAGCGCCCCCGCCGGGCGCCGTTTTTCCCGCGGACCCGGTGGCCGGAAGCGCCGAGTAACCTCATCAACCGATGAGCACACTTGCCGAACCACCGCGCCGCGACCTGGCCGCCCCTCCGCCGCTTCCCGCCGGTGGACTCAGGGTCTTCCCGCTGGGAGGCCTCGGCGCCATCGGGCGCAATATGACCGTCCTCGAGTTCGACGGGAAGCTGCTCGTCATCGATTGCGGCGTGCTGTTCCCGGAAAGCGATCAGCCGGGGATCGACCTGATCCTGCCCGACTTCGCCAGCATCGAGCACCGTCTCGACGACATCGCCGCCGTCGTACTGACGCATGGGCACGAGGACCACATCGGGGCGATCCCGTATCTGCTCCGACTCCGCGAGGACGTTCCGCTGGTCGGATCGCGGCTGACCCTCGCGCTGATCGAGGCGAAGCTGCGTGAGCACCGGATCAAACCGGTTACCGAGTTGGTCGCCGAGGAGGAGATCCGCAGTTACGGGCCCTTCGAGTGCGAGTTCATCGCGGTCAACCACTCGATCCCGGATGCCTTGGCGGTGGCGATCCGGACGCCGGCCGGGCTGGTCGTGCACACCGGTGACTTCAAGATGGACCAGCTGCCCCTGGACGGGAGGCTGACCGATCTCGGCACCTTCGCCCGCCTCGCCGAGCAGGGCATCGATTTGCTGCTCTCAGACTCGACGAACGCCGAGATCCCCGGCTTCGTCACCTCTGAGCGCGACATCGGCCCGGTCCTCGAGGACGTGATCGGCAGGGCGGGTCAACGGGTCATCGTCGCCTGCTTCGCCTCACACGTGCATCGGGTCCAGCAGGTTCTCGATGCCGCGGCCAAGCACGGTCGCAAGGTCACCTTCGTCGGCCGCTCGATGGTCCGCAACATGGGTGTGGCCCGTGACCTTGGGTTGCTGCACATCCCGCGCGACCTCATGGTGGACATGGAACAGGCCGCAGCCTTGGCCCCCGAGCGGGTCGTCTTCGTCAGCACCGGGTCACAGGGCGAACCGATGTCTGCACTGTCGCGGATGGCCGGGGGCAGCCATCACCAGGTGAACGTGGTCGCCGGCGACACCGTGATCCTGGCCTCCAGCATGATCCCGGGGAACGAGACCGGGATCTTCAAGATCATCAATGCTCTTTCCCGGGTCGGCGTGGTCGTGGTCTACAAGGACGTGGCCAAGGTGCATGTCTCCGGCCACGCCCCGGCCGGGGAGCTCACCCTGCTGCTCAACATTGCCCGTCCGCGACACCTCATGCCGGTGCACGGTGAGTGGCGACACCTGCGCGCGCACGGCAAGATCGCCGAGAACACCGGTATCCCGGCGGAACGGATCCTGCTCATCGAGGACGGCGTGGTGGTGGACCTGGTCAACGGGTTGGCCACAGTCGTGGGCCGGGTGCCCTGCGGCCATGTGTACGTCGATGGCAACGCCGTGGGCGACGTCGGCGACGAGTCGCTGCAGCATCGCCGGATCCTTGGGGAGGAGGGGTTCGTCGCGGTCACCATCGTCGTGGAGTTCTCCACCGGCACCATCGTGCGCCCGATCCACATCTCAGCCCGTGGCTTCTCCGACGCCGAGGCGCCCTTCGCGGCGGTCGTGCCGCTGCTCGAGACCGACCTGAAGTCGGCCCTGGCGACGGGGGACAGCGACAGCCACCGGCTCTCCCAGGTGATCCGACGTACGGTCGGCAAGTGGGTGTCCGACACCTACCGGCGCCGACCGATGATCATCCCGACGGTACTCGAGGTCTGAGCGTGCAGATCGACGTCACCGACAACACCGAGGCGCATCGATTCGAGGCATCCGCGAACGGGAGACCCGCCGGCTTCATCGTGTACTCGATCAGGAACGGCCAGATCTC
>Ga0136615_10000160_pt1 | contig 28322 bp, 29 predicted proteins | sample AntDrymUQ2882206_2_FD_106647 | JGI IMG/M metagenome (GOLD analysis project Ga0136615, IMG submission 106647) | Polar desert sand microbial communities from Dry Valleys, Antarctica - metaG UQ288 (22.06) | ecosystem: Environmental > Terrestrial > Soil > Desert | place: Antarctica: Dry Valley... | reverse complement strand
CCGATCGTCATGGTCGCGCGCTCCAGCGCGACGCCCATGCCCACCGCCGCCGCCTCGGCGAAGCGGCGCTGCGGCTCGGCGCCGTCGTCGAAGCGGGTGAGCAGCTCATAGCCCACCGCCGCCCCGGAGCCGAGGTCCACGATCGGCTGGAACGTGGGCGAGAACGTGCGCGTCGCCAGCGCGACCAGCAGCTCGGAGCGCTGGAACGCCAGCTCCTCCCAGCCGGCCAGCGTCGGGCCGAGCAGGGCGTCGCAGACCGCGGCGATGTCGTCGGTGACCGCGCGCAGCCGCGCGAGGGCGGGCTCTGTGTCGCCGTCGACGATCACCCCGCTGGCGAGCAGCAACGCCTCCACGCCGCCCCCCCGGATCGGCGCGCAGGCCAGCAGCGCGCCCCGCGCGATCGCGACCGCCGGGTGGGATTCCGGCGCGCCCACGGCCAGGGCGTGCAGCCGGCGCGACGTGGCCACCGACGCGTGCACCCCCGGGCACAGGCCGCCGACGGGGTCGCCGGCCGCGGCCAGCGTGATCGCCTGGTGCGGGCTGCGGAAGGCCACGATCGCGGCGCCGGCCACGCCGGGCAACGCCGCGAGCTCCTCGCAGACCACCTCGGCCGTCGCCTCCGGCGTACGGCCGCCTGGCGCTCGGCGCAGGATCGCGGTCATCGCGTCGCGCCGCCGGCGTTCCTCCTCCAGCGCCCGCCCCCACGCCTCCGCCGCCCGCAGCCGCGACCGCACGCGGTCCGCGAGCTCGTCAGGGTCGACCGGCCGGTGCAGCAGGTCGTCGGCGCCAGCGGGGCCGTCCGCGCCGACGAGGATCACCGGGAGGGTGGCGCTGGTGGGGTTGGCACGGACGCGCCCGAGGAGGGCCAGGGCTGGCGCGGGGTCGTCGGCCGGGGTGCACAGGACGAGGGCGCAGGGGGCAAGGGCGGAGGGGACGCGGGGGGCGATGCCGGGGGTTAGCCAGGCGTCGGCGTCGGCGAGGAGGGCGCCGGTGGCGGGCATACCGGCGCGGCGCAGGGCGACCACGAACTCGGCGCGCTCCGCCGCCGCATCGGCCAGGACGACGACCGTGGCGGTCGCTCGGGCGGCAGGCGCTCCCGTCGCGTCGCCGTCCAATCGATCTCCACTCCGTGTGTTCGTCTACTGCGCAGCGTAACCCGAGCCGGCACGCCCTTGGCGCAGCACCTCGGCCAGCCTCGTCACCTGCGGCGATACGAGGATCTCGTCGAGCAATCGCGGGTGGGACGGGGGTAGGAGCGGCTGGGGGCCGCTCGGCGGGGGTCCGCTGGGGGCGGCGACGGGCAGGCGCCAGTTCGGGTACTCATCGACCGTGCCGGGCAGGTTCGGCTGGCGCAGGTCGCCGATGGCGTCGCCGAGGCTAGCCGTGACCATCAGCGACGGCGTCCGCGCCACGAACGCATACATGGCGAGCACGACGTCGGCGTCGCTCGCGCCGGGCGCGACCAGCCCCTCGTCCACCAGCAGCGTGACCAGTTCCCGGCGCTCCGCCGCCGTCCGCGCCCGTTCCACCTCCAGCGGGTGGCCGAGCTGGCCCAGGGCCGCGCGGACGCGGGCGGGCTCGTCGGCCAGGAAGCCCGCCGCCGTCGGCAGGTCGTGGGTGGTCACCGAGGTCAGCGCCAGCACCGGGTACTCGGCGCTGGGCAGTCTCGCTGACGCCTCGGGCGACCGGTGCGGCTCCGGCTCACGGCGCTCGAACCAGAAGACCCGCGAGCCGAGCACCCCGTGTGCGCGCAGGGTCTCGGGGACACCACGCTCGACGGTGCCCAGGTCCTCCCCCACCACCAGCGCGCCCGCCGCCTCCGCCTCCAGCGCCAGCACGCCGAGCAGCGCGTCGGCCGGGTAGCGCACGTAGGTGCCGTCCGCGGCATCCGCGCCTGCGGGAATCCAGAACAGCCGGGACAGGCCCATGGCGTGGTCGATGCGGATCCCGCCCGCGTGGCGCAGTTGGGAGCGCACGAGGTCGCGGAACGGTTCGTAGCCGGTCAGCGGGAGCCGGTCCGGGCGCAGCGGCGGCAACTGCCAGTCCTGGCCCTGCTGGTTGAACGAGTCCGGCGGTGCGCCCACCGTCACCCGCGCAGCGAGGTCGGCCTGCAGGGCCCACGCGTCCGCGCCGCCCGGATCGACCCCCACGGCCAGGTCGACGAGCAGGCCGACCGGCATGCCGGCGTCGCGTGCGGCGGCCGCCGCAGCGGCGAGCTGGGTGTCGCACTGGAACTGCAGCCACGTGTGCAGGGCGATGCGGTCCGCGAGCTCCGCGCGCGCGGCCGCCACCGCGGGCGAGTGGGGGTCCCGCAGCGCGACCGGCCAGGCCGCCCATGAGCGCCCGTGGCATTCGGCCAGCGCGGCGGCGGCGGCGAAGTCGATCAGGCCCTGGCCTTCCTCAGCCCGGTAGGCCGCCAGGGCAGCGGCGCGCTGGGCGTTCAGCGGCTGTGCGGCCAGCAGCGCAAAGGCCTCGGACTTGCGCCGGAAGACTGCGTCGCGGTCGATCGTGTCGCGGCGGTTGCCGGCCCGGGCCTCGGCCGCGAGTGCGTCCACCCGCGCACGGTCGGCCGGACCGAGCTGGCCGTAGCCGTCGCACTCCTCGACCCGCAGGTACAGCGGGTTGGTGAAGCGCCGGCTGGCCGGGGAGTAGGGCGATGGCTCCTGGGGCAGCACCGGCAGCGCGGCGTGCAGCGGGTTGGCGAGGACTAGCCCAGCGCCGTGCTCGCGCCCGGCGGTCGCCAGCAGCGTGCGTAGGTCGGCGAACTCACCGATCCCCCAGCTGCGCGCCGAGCGCAGCGCGTACAGCTGCACCTGCCAGCCCCAGGCCCGCAGGTCGGCGGGCACCGGGCAGCGCGGCGGGACGACGAGCAGGTGGGCGTGCTCCTCGCGCCCCCCCGCGCGCACCGTCAGCCGGTGCGCGCCGATGGGCAGCGTGGACGGCAGCACGGCCGTCCGCCGCTCGAGTCGCTCCCTGCCCACCTCGCGCCAGTCCCTGCCTGGCCCTGGCGCGATCGCCACCACCCCGCCCTCGGCGGTCAAGATGGTCACCTCGGCGGTTCCCTGACCCGCGCCGGCCGGCGCCGTCACCGCGACCTCGGTCGCCGAGCCCACTCGCACGAGCACCGTCGGCGCCACAAGGCGTCGCCAGCCCATCTCCGCGGCGGCGACCAGCGCGGCGCGGACCTCCTCGGCGCTGCCGGCGGGCACGTCCATCGCCGCGAGCACCGCGCGGACGGTCTCGATCGACACGTCGACTCGCCGCCCGTCATGGTCCTCGTAGTGCGTGGCGACGCCATGGGCTGCGGCGAGCCGGGCTAGATCCTCCGGGACTAGATCCTCGTCTCTCATCTCGTCCAGGTTTCCGTCGAACTTTCTGCGGACACGTCTGAGGGCAACCCATCCAATACTTGAGGAGTGGCAGTGAGCGACGTCTACACCCTGCCGGATCTGCCCTACGACTACAGTGCGCTGGAGCCGCACATCTCGGCCGAGATCATGCAGCTCCACCACGACAAGCACCACGCGACCTACGTGAAGGGTGCGAACACCGCGCTGGACCAGATGGCGTCGATGCGCGAGTCGGGCGACCTGGCCAACATCAACAAGGTCCAGCAGGACCTGGCCTTCCACTACTCAGGGCACGTGAACCACAGCGTGTTCTGGCCGAACATGTCGCCGGACGGTGACGACAAGCCGGACGGCGAGCTGTCCTCCGCGATCGACCGCGACTTCGGCTCCTTCGAGGGCTTCCGCGCGCACTTCTCCGCGGTGGCCAACGGCATCCAGGGCTCGGGCTGGGCGGCGCTCTCTTACGACGAGGCCGGAAGCCGGCTGCTCATCGGGCAGTTCAACGACCACCAGGTCCGCCAGCTCACCGGTACGGTGCCGCTGCTCCTGCTCGATATGTGGGAGCACGCCTACTACCTGCAGTACCGCAATGTGAAGGGCGACTACGTCACGTCGTTCTGGAACGTCGTGAACTGGGCGAATGTCGCCGAGCGTTACGCCGCGGCCGCTCAGGCCCCTGTCGTCTAGCCGCGGCACGCAGACGACGGCCGCGCGGAAGCCACCGCGCGGCCGTCGTGTCTGTGCGGCGCCCGTCAGTCCTCCTCCTCCTCCTCCTCCTCCTCGCCGTCGCCGTCGCCGTCGCCGTAGTAGCCCTCGCGGGTCCAGCGCGTGCGCTCGATCCACTCCTCCGTGAGCGGCGACGGCGGGTCGCCCAGCCGGCGGGCCACCTCGCCGCGCAGGTCGAGCTGGGGGTCATCGGCGTCTGCGCGCACCGTCTCGCGCAGCAGCTCACCGAGCAGCTGGGGGGCCGCCCAGGTAGCAGCCTCGACGACCTCGACACCCAGCCGCAGCGCGGAGCCCGGGCCGGTCGCGAGGACCACGAAGCGCACCGTGATGGTGCCCTTGCCGAGTTCCACGTCGGGCAGCCGCGCGCGCTTCTCGACGCCGATCGCGGCCGCCAGCGCTGCCGCCTGCCGCTGCCGCACCCCCGGCTCCCAGGCGACGCCCTCGGCGAAGACCGCCGTCACGTGCCAGTTCGATCGTTCCATGATCGGATCACCCCATCCTGCCCAAACCCCGCCAACCGCTGACGACCGGCAGCCTAGATGCACCAAGTGTGGACGGAGTGCGAAGAGTGGGAACAGATGAGAGATTGCAGCGCAGGAGTCACGGCGACGTGAGACGACCACGGAGGGAGGTGGCACAGGTGGTGGACTACTCGACCGGCCGACCCGCCTACCAGCAGGTCGCGGACGCGCTGCGCGGGCGGATCCTCGACGGGACGCTGCGTCCCGGGGACATGCTGCCTTCGGAGCGGGCGATCATGAACGAGTTCGACGTCTCCCGCACCGTGCCCCGGATGGCGATCAAGGTGCTGTCCACCGAGGGGCTGATCGACACCCACCAGGGCAAGGGCGCCTTCGTGCGCCGCCCGGTGCAACTGCGGCGGCTGAACTCGGATCGCTACCGCCGCGGGCACCCGGGCGACAGCCCCTTCTCTCGCGACGTCCCCGTCCCCGCCGAGGGGCGGCGGCCGACCTGGGACTACCGGGTGGGCCGCTCACGGGCCTCCGCGCGCGTGGCGGGCCGGCTGGGCATCGCAGAGGGCGACGGGGTGGTGGTCGCGCGCTACAGCTTTACCGACGGCACCCAGCCGCTGCAGCGCAGCACGTCCTACGAGCCCGCCGCGATCGTGGCGGGCACCCCTATCGAGGACCCCGAGTCCGGGCCGATCACCGGCGACGTGATCGCCCGCATGGACAGCATCGGGCGAAGGGTGACCAGCGTGGTCGAAGACGTCTCCGCCCGCGCTCCCTCACCCGGCGAGGTCACCGACCTGCGCATCAAGCCCGGCATTCCCGTGCTGGTGGTCGCCCGCACGATGTACGCCGACGAGACCCCGGTCGAGTACTGCGACATCCTCATCCCCGCCGACCGTTCCCTGCTCTCCTACCGCCTGCCCGTCGGGTGAGCCGGACACCGCTACCCGGCGATGACCGCCTCCGCGTCGAGCGGGTCGATCCGGCGCAGCCCCGGCACCGCGTCGAAAGCGCGATCGGCGGAGACGATCGCGGCGCCGCCATGGCGCAGAGCGGTGACCGCGTGCACGGCATCGATCGACCCGAGGCCGGGCGGGCCGTCCTGCGCGGCGGGGTCAGGCGGGGTCAGGCGGCGGGCTGAGCCTGGGGCATCCGGGCCTCCGCGACCGTGGTCTCGGGGATGGCGACCTCGGCAGGCAGCGCGGGGGTGTCGACGGCCTCGTCAGCGCCGGCGATGAAGTCCTCGACCATGCGGTGGCACACGTCGTCGGCGAACTGGGCCGGCGGGGACTTCATGAAGTAGCTGGAGGGGCCGAGCAGCGGGCCGCCGATGCCGCGGTCGAGGGCGACCTTGGCGCAGCGGACGGCGTCGATCACCACGCCGGCGGAGTTCGGCGAGTCCCAGACCTCCAGCTTCAGCTCGAGGTTCAGCGGGACGTCACCGAAGTTGCGGCCCTCCATGCGGATGTAGGCCCACTTGCGGTCGTCGAGCCACGGCACGTAGTCGCTGGGCCCGATGTGGATGTTCTCGCGGGCCATCGGCGTGCCCATCTGGGACGTCACCGACTGGGTCTTGGAGACCTTCTTGGACGTCAGCCTGCTGCGCTCCAGCATGTTCATGAAGTCCATGTTGCCGCCGAAGTTCAGCTGGTAGGTGCGGTCGATCGTCACCCCGCGGTCCTCGAACAGACGGGTGAGGATGCGGTGGGTGATGGTCGCGCCGACCTGGGACTTGATGTCGTCGCCCACGATCGGGAGGCCGGCCTCGCTGAAGCGGCGGGCCCAGGCCGGATCGCTGGCGATGAAAACCGGCAGGCAGTTGACGAACGCCACGCCGGCGTCGAGGGCGGCCTGCGCGTAGTGGCGCGCCGCCTGCTCGCTGCCCACGGGCAGGTAGCACACGAGGACGTCGGCCCGCGCGCGGCGCAGCTCCTCCGCCACGTCGACCGGAACGGCGTCGGATTCCTCGGAGACCTCCGAGTAGAACTCGCCGAACCCGTCCAGGGTGTGACCGCGAAGCACCTCGATCCCGACGGGCGGGACCTCGGCGAACTGGATGGTGTTGTTCGGCGGCGCGACGATGGCCTCGGCCAGGTCACGGCCCACCTTCTTCGCGTCGACGTCGAACGCCGCCACGAACACCAGGTCGCGCACGTGGTAGCCCGCGAGCTCCACGTGCATGAGACCGGGAACCCGCGTGCCGGGCTCGGCGTCGCGGTAGTAGTGGACGCCCTGGACAAGCGCGCTCGCGCAGTTGCCGACCCCGACGATGGCGACGCGCACGGTTGCACCGTGGCCGTCGCGGACCGTCGAATCGACAGGGGCGGGGTGGGAAGAGACCTCTCCGCGCGTGGTGGTCACTGAGACTGCAGCTCCTCGGATGGCGTGGGGGTGTCGTCGGGGGTATCGGGGAGTGCCGGGCCGCCGCCGCCAGTCGCGTCGGCCGAGGGTGCTGGCTGTTCGTCTGCGGAGGCGAGGAGGCGCCGCTCCGTGGCGATCAGCTCGTCGAGCCAGGCGATGTCCCGCTCGGTCGTGTCCAGACCGTGGCGCATGAGCGAGACGGTGTAGCTGTCCGCCCGGTTCGTGCGATCCAGGGTCCGCCGCAGCGAGGCCCTGCCGAAGTCGAGCTTGTCCTCGAGGTAGACCTTGCGCCGTTCGAGGAGGCGGATGCGCATCTCCGGCTTGAGGTAGCGGAAGAATGCCAGGCGCAGGGGGAACTTGTCCTCCTCCCAGCGCGTGACGGCGCTCTCCGCCAGCAGCTCCAGGAACTCGTGCTCCCCGCGTTCGGTGATCGCATACACCTGGCGCTTGCGGGATGGCTTGTCCCCGTAGGCGTGCATCTTCACGACCCCGCGCTGCTCGAGCCGCTTCAGCGTGGGGTAGAGCGACCCGAACGAGACCGTCCAGAAGAAGCCGAGCTTCTGCGACAGCTGCTTGCGCAGCTCGTAGCCATGCATGGGCTGCTCCTTGAGCAGTCCGAGGATGGCGAGCTCGAGCACGGCGGCGGACCTTCGGGTAGCGGACTGGTGTATCGCCGCGATGTAGCACCGCGACATATCGCAATGCTACAGCTCGGCATGCGTCGCGCAACTCGCGGCTACGCTCCGTTGACTTTCGGCCCTGGAACCCGTCACCTCGCCCTCGCACGGTCGCCCCGCCCTAGACTCCTGCGGCAGTGAGAGGCTTCATCGACTACCGAATGGCGAAGCGAGCGCTGGTCCGACAGGTCACGCGCGGCGCCGTCCCGATCGCCGATGTGTGCGACGCCCACCCCGATCTCATGCGTGCCGCGCGCAGTGTGGGCGCGCCCACGTCACGGACCTGTCCCATCTGCCGCCTGGCCGACGATCGCGCCGACGTCCCCCTCGACGAGGCCGAGACCCTGCGCCTGGTCACCTACGTCTTCGGCGACGACCTCCAGCGCCTGTCCGGCCACGTGGTCTGGACCCGCGACGAGCTCGACGACCTTGCCCGCGATCACCGCTCCTTCACCGCCTATGTGGTGGAGTGCTGCCTGGTGTGCGGCTGGAACCACCTCGTCGAGAGCTCCCTGCAGGGCCGCGCCTACGCCGACGCCGAGGCCGGTGGCTAGCAGCCGGTTGCGACGGCGAGCGCGGTGCAGACCTGCTGCATCCGCTCCTCGGACAGCAGGGTGATCCGGTAAGTCAAGAAGGCCTTGGGCAGCGTGCTCAGGTTGTCGAGGGCGACGCGGGGGGCGTCGAGGTCGTGCAGCTTCCAGGCGAGGACCTCGACGCCGACCAGCGCGTGCAGCGTGAGGCCGGCGCCGCCCGTCGCCCAGTTCCACGCCGGCCAGCGGCGCGCCAGCAGCTCACGGGTGCGCACGAACTCCAACCGACCCGGTCCGGAGGTCAGGCGCTCCCGCTCGACCCGGGCGCCGTAGTGCTCGGCGACGTCGCGATCCAGCCGCGGATGGTCCGCCGTCACGCGGGGGTGCTTCTCACGCGCTGAGGGCTGGCCATCGCGGCCACTGGCTGCGGAGACGTGGGCGGACGGGCGGTGAGCGAGGCGTCGTGGCCGAGGGTGGAGGCGACCAGCAGCCACACGAGCACGGCCGCGCGCACCAGCAGGGCCGCGGCGAGCAGGTCGTAGCCGGGGGCGGGGCTGCCGCCGGTCAGGCCCCCCAGGAAGGGGAACTCGATGAGGAACAGCAGCAGGTCGCTGACCAGGAAGGCCGCGTAGGGCGCGAGGTTGCGCAGCGACAGCACCGCCAGTGGCAGCAGCCACAGGCTGTACTGCGGCGAGTAGACCTTGTTGGTGAGCACAAAGGCCACGAGGATCGGCAGCGCCAGCGACCACCACTGCGACGGGTCGCGCCGCCGCGCACCCACCACCACGATCACCGCCGTGAGCCCGAGCAGCAGGGCGGCGGACCCCAGGTTCAGCCGCGAGACGCTGAACGCGGCGCCGCGCACCCGCTCGGCCAAGTACCACAGGCTGTCGAAGTTCGCCCCGCGCTCGCGATTCAGCGTGAAGAAGCGCAGCCACCCGTCCGGCGCGACCAGGATCACCGGCAGGTTCACCGCCAGCCAGGCCAGGGTGGCGCCCGCGCCGTGCAGCAGCGCGTCGCGCCGCCGGCCCTGGGCGAGCCGGGCCGCGATGATCACCGGGATGACCACGCCGGGGATGAGCTTGGCCGCCACGCCGAGCCCCGCGGCCACGCCCGCGGCGAGGTCACGGTCGCGCAGGTGGGCCACGACCGCGGCGGTGAGCAGCAGCACCGCCAGCGGGTCCCAGTTCAGGAACGCATAGACGGCGAGCGCGGGCGCAAGCGGCCACCACAGCAACCGTCGCGCGGGCACGCCCGCGACCGCGAGCAGACCGAGCACCCCCAGCGACAGCAGTGCGTTGCTCACCGCGGTCGCGTGAAAGAAGGCGCGTGAGCGCAGCTCGGGGTCGAACGCCTCGGCCACCTGCTGGCCCACCCACATCTGCGCGCCCGTGAGCACGGGGTACTCCACCGGGTGGTCGAGGTAGGGCACGGCCCCGACGTCGAGCCGCTCGGCCGTCCACAGCGGGAAGATGTCGGTGTAGCACCAGGCGAAGTACTCCTCGCCGGCCTCCCACCCGCCGTCGTTCAAGCACCGCGCCTTCGACCACCAGCCCGCCAGCAGGGTGAGGATGCACAGCAGCACCGCGAGGGTCGAGTACCAGCTCCCGCGCCGCATGCCGCGGACCCTAACCCAGCGGGCCAAGGGCCGACCGCGAACCATCTGCCGGTCTACGAGATGAGGATTGACCGCTCCTTCGTGGTCGCCATGCCGACCGACCCCGATGCCCTGGCGAGCGCCGGACCTGCGGCCCCTGCAGGACGCGCCCGTCGTCGCGAGCACCCGCGAGCCGCGCTGGCCACTCCTCGTACCACTTCTCGAGCGCTCCACCGGGGGCGCCCCGATTTGTTCGGCTGGTGCGCTGGATGACCTCTGCGGTCAGGAATCGCCCAACCGGCCCCGGCTGGGCGGCTGCGCTGCTAGCGTCCTTGAGCGTGGCGCTGCGCACCGAGGTCGAGCGGGACCGGGCTCCCGCGCCCGAGTCAGTGGTCTCGCTGCGCGACACCGTGCGCCACTGCGTGCTGGTCTTCACGGGGGTCCGTGTGGGACTGGGCCTGCTCGCCCTGCTGGCCACCGCCCTGCTGCCCGCAAACACCAGCGTCGACGTACCGGGCTGGCCGGCGCCGGCGCCGTCGTCCTGGTCCGCGGCGATCACCGCCTGGGAGCGCTGGGACGCGCTGTGGTACCTGCGCATCGCGGACTCCGGGTACGAGGCCGGCGACGGCAGCGCCGCCTTCTTCCCGCTCTACCCGCTGCTGGTCCGCGGCCTGTCGTTCCTCCTGGGCGGGCACCCGCTGGCCGCGGCCCTGCTGGTCACCAACGCTTGCGCGCTGGCGGCGATGGTGGTCCTCGCCCGGCTGACCCTCGACGAGTGGGGCCCGGCCGCAGCCCGGCGCACCGTGACCTACCTGGCGCTGTTCCCCACGGCGTTCTTCCTCGTGGCGCCGTACGCCGAGGCGCTGTTCGGCCTGCTCGCGGTCAGCGCGCTGTGGGCCGCCCGCCGTGGCGCCTGGGGGGTCGCCGCCTGCGCCGGCGCGCTCGCCGCCGCCACCCGTCCCGCTGGTGTCCTGCTGGCACTGCCGTTCGCCGTCGAGGCGGTGACCCGCCTGCGCAGGGAGCAGGCGGACCCGGCCGCCATCCGGCAGGGCGTGCGCGGGCTGGCCGCGGCGGGCGCGGTCCCCGCGGGCCTGCTGGTCTACCTCGGCGGCTGGTACGTGTTCACCGGCGACGCCCTCGTGCCGTTCGGCTCCCAGAGCGGCTGGCAGCGCACCCTGACCTGGCCCTGGGCGGCGCTCGCCGCCGGGGTGCGCGAGGGCCTGCGCTTCCCGGGCGCCTACAGCGGCGGCTACGCGAGCCTCGACCTCGTCGTCGTGGCCGCCGTGCTGGTCGCCGCCGTCTGGGTGGTGCGCCGGACGGCGGCGACCTACGCGGTGTACGTGGTCTCCGCGCTCGTGTTACCGCTGCTGCTCACCTTCGACGGCCGCCCGTTCATGTCCGTCCCGCGCTTCGTGCTCCCGCTGTTCCCCCTGTGGTGGGGGCTGGCGCGAGCTGCGGAGCGCTACGGCGTCCACGACGCGGTGGTCGCCGTCTTCGCGGCCGGCCTCGGCGCACTGACCGTGCTGTATGTGAACTGGTACTACGTCTTCTGAGGACGCCGTGCCCCTGACCGGCGGCGTTTCCGCCATACTGCCGCTGACCAGGGGAACGCCTCGCAGCGTTCTCCAGCAGTTGACAGCGATGCGCATGCTCTCACGGCCCAGCCACGGCCCCAGGCCTGACCCGAGGCGGGCCGCCAGCGAGGTGCCCTGGCAGAGAGGGTGCGGGCCGAGGACGGTGGGGTAGGGGCCCCGCCGCCCGCAGGGCCCGCTGTCCCCCCTCTGAAGCGGACTCCTCTCTAGGAGGTCCGCCTTCCTGCTGTTCGCGGCCGGAGGCCGCGCATGAACCTGTAGAGAAACTGCTCACGGGTGGATCACTGCTACTCACAACCGTCACGGCTCGGACGCACCTGGCACTGCGAAGTACAAGTGGAGCATCTCAGTGGGCCATGGTGGCTGCCGAAGTGGCCCACGTGGTCCCATCTCGGCGAACCAGGGTTTGATGTCTAGCACCGGCGTGCCGTGGACGGCGTCAAGCTCCTCGACGTGTAGGTCAAGTCCGTCGACTCGCGTCAGGCGGCATCGGGACACGCCTAGCCAATTGAGCCGGCGCATGTTGCGGTGACCAAATACCCCGACCTCCGGCCAGTCGGGATTGTCGCGGGGACGACGGGCACCGGTATTTAGGTCGTTCTGGTCCATGAGGTGGAAGCGAAAGACAATCTCAAGGTGCGAGAACCCGTCCAAGCCTCTTACGGCATCCGGTCCAAACCTGTCATTGTCGATGCGGATGATGGCCTTGGCCCCACCCCAGTAGTCGTCTGTCGGTTCACGGCGTCCTCCGATCACGTGTGCAACGGGCTCTAGCGTGAACGGCTCGCCAGTATCCGGCTCAGCTCCATCGTCCGGCTCTTTCATAGCGTTCCTTTGGTCTACAGCTGCCACCAACTCAGGTGCGCTCACGGCGTGGCGGCAAGGTAGGCGGCTGCGCGGCGTCGATCTCGGTAATGTCCAGAGTTCCGGGTTTGCGGTGAACGGAGAGTGCAGCACGAATGTTGCTGGCGACCTGGCGGACGCGGCCAGAACGGATGCCGTCCATAACATCAAGTGCTTGCGCCCAAGAGCTGCACGCCTCGTCAATCTGTCAATCTTTCCTTCGCGCGCCTGGAGAGCGCCTAGGTATCCGAGGGTCACAGCGTGGGTGCGTGTGAACTTTTCCGCCTGCCTGGTGCGGATGCTGCGTCGGAACTGCGTCGTAGCTGCGGTCAGGTCGTTTAGGTCGCGTAAGGTGCAAGCGGCTTCGTGGGCCATGCTGGCTTCTGTGAAGAAGAACACGCGGCCTGGCTCGTTATCACCGGGCTGTACGGCGGACAGATCATCTTCTGCGCGGTTGAGAGTGCTGAGGGCCTCTCTCTTCTGACCGGTTGCGGCCAAGGTGCGGGCGTGCACAACGCTGAGCAGGGCACGTTCGCGTGAGCTGGCCAATTTGTAGCGAGAGCCATCGATTGAAGCGGTCGCTAGGGCGAGGGCTTGGTGTCGGTGGCCGAGGTCTAGAGCTTGATGTGCGAGCGCGCGTAGGACATGGCCGGTCATAGGCGGGTCGTCAGCCTGAGTAGCGAGTTGGACTGCGATGTCGAAGTATTGCTGAGCGGTGATGTGCTGCGAGTCGTCGAATGCCATCCAGCCGCACAAGTAGGCCAGCTCACTGGCAGCGCAGAACATGTCGCGGCGCACTTGGTCATTTACAAAGTTGCCCTGCAGGTCTCGGGCAACGTCAGAGGTCAGGTATTGCACGACGGCGTTCCGCGCGTGCCCACCGCCGCGGCGTTGGTCCATCAGGGAGAAGAGAGCCACCATGTCTCGGACGCCCTCGACGTCTCTGCTTCCCAAGGTATGAGCAACGTGGGCTCGGGTGCGCTCTCGCCCCTCTATCTGGTCCGAATAGGGAGCTGGAGGAAGGGTGAGCGCGACGGCGGAGTAGGCGGCGGCTTCTAGCAGGCGCCGACGGCTGAGGTCCAGGTGATCCCCCACTCCCAGTTCGTTGCTACCCGCCCGTGCGATGTATTCCTGCGTCGATTCTGCCGAGTCGAGTTCACGTGTTGTCGGCAACGAGGTGTCTTCGATTGGGGCGCGAGCTGGCCCTGCTCCTCTGCTTCCGTGGATCTGGACCATGCTGGCGTGCAGCGACTTCAGTTCGCCGTCATCGCCTAAAGCGTCTGCGATACGCTCGACGGCCTCGGCGCTCGGCTTCTCTCGTCCTGTTTCGATGAGGGCGATGTAGGAGCGGCTGTAGTGGACGCGGTCGGCGAGGTCGCGCTGTCTGAGCCCGGCGGCCTTTCGTAGCCGTCTGACTTCGTCTCCGAGCCACGTGTTGACTGGCTGAAGGTTGAAGTCACTCTGCGGCGTCCCCACCGAACTCCCCCACCTCGGAGTGTTAGGAGGATGTTAGAAGACCTCGTCCAACATCGCCAACATCGCACTCGCCGAGTTTTATTGGCCCGGTGAACAAGCTCCTTCTCCAAACCTGCCCCTCTGCTGTGGGGGTTGTCCGGTCGAGCGTAGGCGGGTGGTGTCGAGGTGGGTCTGGGGTGGACGGCGGACCAACGGCCGGTGTGGCTGGTGGTCGGGGTCCACGCGCGGGGACGAGGGTCGGGCGGCGGGGAGCACGTCTGTCGGGAGTCCTTGCTGCGGGCGGCGTTGGAGGCGGCGTTGCAGGCGACGGGCAGGACGCAGGTGGCGCGGGTCGCGGCGACGGATCGGGGGGGTGACGGTACTGATGCGGGTCAAGGCCGACGACGAGCCGACCGCGATCACCGAGGCCGCCACTGTCATCGAGGGAGCCGCGACGCGCTGCGCTGCGGGTCTGCTGGGCGAGGTCGCGGCCATCCGGGTGTACGGCCCCGGCCTCGTGGCGGTCGGTTGAGCGGTGCCGGTTTGGCGGTCGGAGTGCGGCTGGAGCCCTGCGCGGTTGTCCCCGCCCCCGACCGTCTCCAACTGTGCCAGATCCGCCCGCCTCGTGGGAGGGTGGACTGCCGCCCGGGCGGGAGCTGACGGCATGTAGGGGGATGGGGAGGTGGTGGGTGTGGCGCTGAGGTCGCGGGCTGGGGAGGTCGCGCGGTTGCGGGTGGAGCTGGCGGCGCTGGTGGCTGAGCTGGAGCTGCTGCGGGTGTGGGCAGCCGGGCAGGAGGCGCGTCAGGCCCGGTTGGAGGCGCTGGCGGTGGTGGTGGTGGATGGCTAGGTGTGGGTGCCGGCAGCCCGCGCTCCTCGCCAGCGGCATCGAGCCGGGCCCGACCAACGGCATGCACGCCCTTCGCCACTGGTACGCATCGGTCCTGCTCGACTCCGGGGAGAGCATCAAGGCGGTCAGCGAGTACCTGGGACACGCGGACCCGGCTTCACCCTCCGGACCTACACACATCTCATGCCGAGCAGCGAGCGCCGCACCCGCCTCGCCATGAATCGCGCTCTCGGCTATGACGGCCCGGAGACGGGCCCCGGACGCCGCACAAGCGCGTTGACCCTGGTCAACGGCTCGCGCGACTGGTACTACGTCTTCTAACGACCTTGGTCGCTGCCCTCGCGGTCGCGGTGGAAGATGTCGCCGATGCCCGAGGGCGTTGTCTCGCCCTCCTTGGGTGGGCCCGCGCGCAGGCTGAGCACGATCGTCACGGCGAGGATGCCCATCACGATCCCGAGACTCAGCAGCGGCGTGGGGTGCGGCAGGCCCTCGAACTGCTCGGCGATGATCTTGACGCCCACGTAGCCCAGGATCAGCGCCAGCCCGGCCTTGAGGTAGCGCAGGCGGTCCGCCACGCCGGCCAGCAGGAAGTACAGCGAGCGTAGGCCGAGGATGGCGAGGATGTTCGAGGTCAAGACGATGAACGGGTCCTGGGTGACCGCGAAGATCGCGGGGATCGAGTCCATGGCGAAGACCAGGTCGGTGAACTCCACCAGCACCAGCACGATGAGCAGCGGGGTCGCGAGGCGCTTGCCGTCCTGGCGCACGAAGAACTTCTCGCCGTGGTACTCGGTGGTCGCGGGGATGAACCGCCGGACACGCTTCAGCAGTGTTGAGTCGGCGACATCGGGGTGGTCGTCGCGCTGGGTCCAGGTTTTGTAAGCGGTGTAGAGCAGGAACACGCCGAAGATCACCAGCAGCCAGTCGAAGCGCTCGATCAGCGCCGCGCCGGCGAAGATCAGGAGCGCGCGCATGACGATCGCGCCCAGCACCCCATAGAACAGCACCCGGTGCTGGAACTCCTTCGGCACGTTCAGGGCGCCGAAGATCACCACGAACAGGAAGACGTTGTCGACCGACAGCGACTTCTCGATCACGTAGCCCGTGAAGAAGTCGACGGTGACGTTGGAGCCTGGGTCACCCTCGTGCAGGCGGGCGATGAACAGCCCGAACAGGACCGACACGCCGATCCAGATGGCCGACCAGATGCCGGCTTCCTTGATCGACACCTCGTGGGTGTTGCGCTGCACCACGAACAGGTCGATGGCCAGCAGGACGGCGACGGCGACGGCGAAACTGCCGTAGAGAATCGGGTCGGGCACGGACATGCAGGGACTCCACTCGGGTCAGGCGCGCCGCCACGGCAACCGCCGGCGCGGGTGGGGTCCGAAGGTCTCGCGTCCGGCCGCGACGCGGCGGCCGGTGACGACCCGGGTGGCGGCGCCACCGTGCTGTCGGATCGCCGGAAGGGCTGCCTCACGGCAGGCCTGTCGCTACTCCCCAACGGGATCAGGCAACGATGCCCACACAGGGCATCCACAACCCAGTATCACGCGCCGGCGCCCTCGGGGCCGAGCTGCCTGGTCTGCGCCAGCCGCGCCGGACAGCCCGTCGCCACCACTGTCCAGGCGACCTGGCCGCCCTCGACCCCCGTGCTTCGACTCGTCGTCTAGACGACTCCGGCCTGGTCACGCGTCACTTCTCCATGTCGGGTATCCCGCTCGCGCACGGTCTTGCTGCGCGATCCGCACACTGCGCCCGATGACGCGCTAAGCGCGCGGTGTGTCATCCGCGCAGCGGACGAGTGCGCAATGCGGGATGAGCTGGTCAGTCGCGGGCGGCGGTGGCGCCGGCCAGGATCTGGGACTCGCCGGACTCCTGGGCGGCGACCCCCAGGTCGCGGCGGGCGAGGCGGCGCTGGGAGTAGCGGGTGACGACGAGGGCGAGCACGATCGGCGCCACCACGGTGGTCACGCGGAAGAACCACAGCACGCCCTCGATGGGGAAGCCGGTGATCCGCGACAGCTGATCGCTGGTGGCCGCGGCGCTCATGAACAGGATCGCGCTGAAGGTTCCCAGGCCGAAGCCTGCCCGCAGCGGGATGTCCAGCGGATTCTGCAGGACGTGCCAGTCACCCCTGAGCCGGTAGACGCGCTGCTCCAGGAACGGGTAGACGATCAGGGCGCCGAAGACCAGACCCGGCAGCACCAGGCCGGCGATGAACAGGGCGTTGATGGTCACGCCGAGGACGGTGAACTCGATCGCCGGGACCATCCTCAGCATCCCATCCAGCCAGAACATGAACCAGTCCGGCTGGGCGTTGTTGCCCACCTCGCCCGGGACGTAGGGGCCGGACAGCGCGACATCGGACCACGGGATGAGAACCGCCGCCGCAGTGAGCAGGCCGCCCATCCATAGCACCAGCGTCGCGGACTCCGCGAACTGCGAGGGCCACAGCGGCTTGCCCAGGATGTACGCGTGGCCGTCCACGCCGCGCTTGGGGAACTGGGTGTGGCGCTGGCGCACGATGAAGGCCAGGTGCAGCCCGGTCAGGCCGATCAGGACGGCTGGGATGACCATCACGTGCAGGACGAAGAAGCGCGGAATGACCTCGCCGGTGGGGAACTGGCCGCCGAACACCCAGAACGCCACCTGCTGGCCCACGATCGGCAGCGCGAGCGCGGTGGAGTAGGCGATGCGGATGCCGGTGCCGGCCAGCGAGTCGTAGATCAGCGAGTAGCCGACGAAGCCCTCGCCCAGGATCAGCGTGAACATCACGATCCCGAGCAGGTAGTTCAGCTCGCGCGGGCGCCGGAACGCACCGGTCAGCAGGATGCGCAGCATGTGCAGCACGGTGGTGGCGATGAACAAGTGCGACGCGCCCCGGTGCAGGCGACGGAACAGCAGGCCGCCGGGGACGTCGTTGGACAGGCGCAGGATCGACTCGTACGCCGCCGGCACCGAACGTCCCGCGTACAGCTCCAGCGCACCGGTGTAGGTGACGGGCTCCGTGGACGCCCGGTAGAAGAACGTCAGGTAGGTCCCGGTCAGCACGAGGATGACGAGGCTGACCACCGCGGTCTCGCCCAGCAGGAACGACCAGTGGTGCGGGAAGACCTTGTTCAGGCTCTTCTTCGTGCCGGGGCGAAGGCCCAGGCGCGAGTCGACCGTGTCGAACAGCAGCGCGAACAGCGGCGTCATGAGGTCATCCTCGGGCGGGACCGACCTGGTCGGCGAAGTCGTCGGTGGCTACGAGGTAGCCCTCGTCGTCGGTGTCGAGGGGGAGCTGGGGCAGAGCGCGCGCGGCGGGACCGAAGGTGGGGATACAGCCACGAACGACATCAAAGGTGGACTGGTGGCACGGGCAGAACAGCGCCTCGTCCTGCTCGCGGTACAGGTTCACCGGGCAGCCCGCGTGGGTGCAGACGCGGGAGTATGCGGCGACGCGGTCGTCGACCACCCAGTCGAAATTCGTGGGCTCCTCGGGCGCGGTGGCTAGGCGCACCAGGATGGTGGAGGAGAACTCGTTGTTCACCGCGCCCTCGGGCCACACGTACAGCACGCCGCCCGGGGCGATGTCCTCTGGGCGGATCGGCTCGCCGTCGGTGCTCACCACGCGGGTGCCGCGCCGCCAGGCGGTGGACCCCAGCTGGTTGCCCGCCCGCGGGCCCAGCGTGGAGATGGGGGCGAGCAGGCCCACGCCCAAGGTGGTCGCCGAGCCGATCAGCGCCCAGCGCAGTACCGGCCTGCGCCCGACCGCGCGGACCTCGGCGACCGTCTCCGGCTCCGGCAGCTCGGGGTCGGTGAACTGCAACCGCGCCTCGATCGCCTCGACCTCGGGGAAGCGGTCGGTGAAGTAGCGCCGCACCGCGTAGGCCAGGCTGAGCAGGCCGAGGGCGAGGGCGCCGCCGTAGAGCGGCAGCGGCCCGCCGAGGGTGAGAACCACCCCGAAGGCCAGGCCGCAGATCCCCGCCGCGATCGACAACCCGATCACGATCGCGTCGTTGATCTGGCTGGGGGGCGGGATCTCCTCGGTGAGGATCTCGATCTCCCCCGCGGGACCCTGGGCCCGCGCGGGCGTGCCCACCCGGACGTTGGGGGCGTCACCGCGGGTCGTGCTCATGAGCTGAGGTCCTCGCTCGGGGCGTCACGCGGATTGCTGCGGGCGGTCGAGGCGGACGGCGTCTTGCGGGCCGCGCCGGCCGGGATGTCGGGCCGTTGCTCCGCGGCGTCAGGGTCCGGGAACCAGCGGGGACGGCCGCCGATCCACACCAGCGACAGCAGCATGAGCACCGCGAGCACGCCCACAAAGGCCGAGGCGTACACCGGGTTGAGCTCGGTGAGTCCCAGCGGGGTGCCCTCCTCGCTGGCGGCCTCCGCCATGAACGCCGCCACCGACGCGGCCTCGGCGTCGGAAATCTGGTCCTCGCCGAACGCCGGCATCTGGAAGGGACCCACCCGGATCGCCTCCACGATCTCCTGCGCACTCCTGTCATTGACCTGCGGGGTCCACGCACCGCCGCCGGCCACGCCGCCGGCGCCGATCGCGCCGTGGCAGTGCGCGCAGTTCGTGTTCCACACGGTCTGGCCCTGCGACGTCTCGCCCTCGCCGACCCGCGGCACCTCGCCGGGCACGTCGAAGGTGTCCCCCATGTAGGCGATGATGTCCGCACGCTCCTCGGCGGCGAACACCACCTCGCGCTTGCGGTTGTCGTACGGCGACTCCGCCGGGGGCATGCGTCCGGTGGACATCACCAGGTCGAGGTACGCGGCGCTCATATTGGGGTTCTCGTCGGGCCACATCGACGGTGCCTGCCCGCCGTACCGAGGCACCCGACCGCCGCGACCATCCGCGCCGTGACAGGTGGCGCACTGCTGGGCGTACAGCAGGCCGCCGCGCTCGGCGCCCTCGACCCCCGCGGCCGCCGCCTCGTCATTCTGGGCCACGGCCTCCCGTGTCAGAGCCAGCAGGGTGAGCACCGAGACGGCGAGCACAGCCCAGCCGAGCAGCGCGCGACGGGTCGGGGAAGCGGGCGCGGACATCTCGCGGGAAACCCTCTCTGACCCTGCACGCAGCGGATCTGGCGCAGTGCCTGTCTACCATCGTGCCAACCCCGCCACACCCGCACCCAGCGGCACGGCAAGGCCGGCTGGTAGTGGATGATGCTCACATGACCGTCGAAGAGTGGATCGCCGCGTACGGCGACGCCTGGCGGGGCGCCGACGATGCGGCTGCGGTTGCCCTGTTCACGCCCGATGCCATCTACCTGTCCTCACCCACCGAGCCTGCGCACATCGGCCGTGACGCCATCGCGGCATACTGGCGACGCGCGACCGCATCCCAACAGGACCTGAAGCTGTGCTTCGGCATGGCCGTCTGCGACGGTGATCGGGTCGCCGTCGAGTGGTGGGCGGTGATGCGTGATCCCGACTGGCAGCCCGCTGCGCCCTCCGACATCGTCACGCTGCCCGGCTGCCTGCTGCTGCGCTTCACCACCGCCGGGCTCTGTGCCGAGTTGCGCGAGTACTACAACCCGGTGTTCGGTTCCGCGGTCGTCCCTCCGTCGGGCTGGGGCCAGTAGCCCTTGGACCCGTGCCGCCACGACGGGGCGTGGAGGTGCTGGTGGTCGACGATGCCATCAGCGGAGGGCCGTTGGAGCGCGCGGAGCAGCTCGGGGACGCGCCGGCGGGGGTGCAGGCGGTGGGCTGGACCGCCGCGGAGTGGTGCGCGGAACGGGCTCGCGGCAACCCGATCGCCATCGAGGCTCAGGAGCGCGGGATCTGGCTGAAAGGGTCGGCCGCGTCGCTGGGCTGCTGACCTAGCGCCGTTTCGTTCGGCGGCCGATGGGTTATGACTGGCGGACCAGCTCGACGACGCGTCGGGCCCATCGTATGCGAGGTATCCGTGAGCAATGCCGACGATCTTCGAGGCCGCGCCAAGGAAGCCGCAGGCGACCTGACCGACGACGACGACCTGAAGCGCGAGGGCAAGCTCGACCAGGCGGAGGGCAAGGCGAAGGACGCGATCGACTCCGTCCGCGACAAGCTCAGCGGCAACGACAAGCGCTGATCCGCTAGCACCACCAGTTGTCGCATCACCTGCGAGGCCCGGCCATCTGGTCCGGGCCTCGCGGGCGGGCGGTGCCGCGTGCGATCATTGGCCCAATCGTCCGACGACGTGGAGGGGCGGCGCTGGCATGACCGAGAACCTGGTGATCCGGCCCGCCCGAGACGATGAGCTGGACATCGTCGCGTCCCTGACCGTCGATGCGTACGGCGAGTACGCCGTCGCCATGTCCCCGGACGCCTGGTCGATGTTCGCCCAGGACATCGCGAACGTACGCGCGCGGCTGGGCGACGGCCTGCTGCTGGTGGCCGAGTCGGACGGCCGCCTCGTCGGCGCCATCACGCTGTTCCGCGACTGGCGCGGCGCGCAGGAGGGGGCGGCCCATGTGCGCCTGCTCGCGGTCCCGCCACAGCAGCGCGGCGCGGGCGTCGGCCGCGCGCTCATGGAGCACTCCATCGGCATCGCGCGCTCGGATCGCAAGCACCGGATCGTGCTGACCGTCACCCAGGAGATGGAGCACGCCCGCGACCTCACCGAGCGCATGGGCTTCATCCGCGCGCCCGAGCTGGACCACGAGCCCGCGCCGGGGGTCCGCCTCGAGGGCTGGCAGCTCAAGCTGGAGCACGACTAAGGCGTTACACCTTTGCGTCGCCAACCTCGAGGCGGATGCGCTTGTTCGCCTTGCCCTTCGACTCGGTCTTGGTGACCACGACTCGTCCCACCTCGGCGGTGGACGCCACGTGCGTGCCACCGTCGGCCTGCCGGTCCAGGCCCACGATGTCGATGACCCGCAGCGGATCGACCGCGGCGGGGATGAGGTTGGCCTTGGTGCGCACCAGGGCGGGGTCGGCGTCGGCCTCCCGCCGCGGCAGGAAGTCGACGAGGATCTCCCGCGCGCGGGAGATCTCGGCGTTCATGCGCTGCTCGACCCGGGCGCCCAGCTCCGCGGACATGGCGTCCAGCTCGAAGTCGAGCCGGCCCCTGCCCGGCTCCATGTTCCCGCCGGTCACCGCCACGGCGAAGTCCGCCCAGATGACGCCGCAGAGGATGTGCAGCGCAGTGTGCGTGCGCATCAGCAGGTGGCGCCGCGCCCAGTCGATGTCGCCGGAGACCTCCGCGCGCTCGCCAGGCAGCTCGCCGGCGTCGGCCAGCGCGTGCCATACCAGCGGGCCCTCGCGGGTGACGCGCACCACCGGCGCGCGCCCGCGGTCCCAGGCCAGCTCGCCGAGGTCGTACGGCTGGCCTCCCCCGCCCGGGTAGAAGGCGGTGCGGTCCAGCGCCACCCGCTGCCCCTCGCGGTCCACGGCGACGATGCGGGCCTCGAAGCGATGGCGGTAGGCGTCGGTGCTGTACAGCAGCTCGGTCTCCATGCCCGGGAGTGTGGCACCCGGCGCAGAGTTCATTCGCAGGTCGCGTTGCAATGACGGAAGGGGCGGGTACCCCGTCGGTACACACCATCTCCTCCGGTAGGCAGTCCCGACGCAGCGAAAGGCACGGCTCACATGGCCCTAGACACCGACACGATCGCTCAGTATCGCGGCGCGACGCTCGTCGACAGCAGCGGCGGCAAGATCGGCAAGATCGAGGAGATCTACCTCGACGACCGGACGGGGCAGCCCGAGTGGGTCCTCGTGAACACCGGTCTGTTCGGCACCAAGTCGCAGTTCGTCCCACTCACCAACGCCTCGGTCAGCGGCGACAATCTCCAGGTGCCGTACACCAAGGACATGATCAAGGACGCCCCGGGCATCGACGCTGACGGTCACCTCTCCGAGGACGAGGAGCGCCAGCTCTGGGCGTACTACTCGCGCGACGACTACGACACCGGCTACGACACGACGACCACCCCCGGCACGACGGGCGGCGCGGTCACGGGCATGGCCGACGACGTGGATACCACCAGGACCACGACGATCGACGACGCGACCACCACGGGTGACCGCGATGTCGCCCGGGACGTCAGCGGGCCGCAGACCGACGACGCGATGACCCTGTCCGAGGAGCGGATCAAAGTCGGCACCGAGCAGCGCGAGGCCGGCCGCGCCCGCCTGCGCAAGTACATCACCACCGAGAACGTGACCCAGACGGTCCCGGTGTCGCGCGAGGAGGTCCGCCTGGAGCGCGAGCCGATCACGGACGCGAACCGCGACGGGGCCTACTCCGGGCCGGACCTGTCCGAGGAGGAGGTCGAGGTGACCCTCACCGAGGAGGTCCCGGTGGTGGACAAGGACGTCGTGGCCAGGGAGCGGGTGCGCATGGGCGCCGAGACCGTGGCCGACGAGACCACGGTGTCGGACTCCGTCCGCCGCGAGGAGGCCGAGATGGAGGGCGACACCACCCCCGGCACCCGGCGCGACGCGGACGGCAACCCGCTGACCTGATCTGTCGCACTGCCCGCACCACGAGCGAACCAGCGGCCCGGCGAGTCTCTCGCCGGGTCGCTGCATGTCGTCCCGCCCTCGGGCGCCACACGCGATCCCAGGACGTCCTGCATCGCGTAGGCTGCCCCCAGAATGGATCAAAAGCCTCAAAGCCGCCTGTGGGGTGCAGTCACCCTCCGCTTCGCCGGCCGCGCTCTCGGCCTGCCCACGGCCTGGCGCTGCCTGCCCCCGCTGGTCTACGGCGCCGTGGTCCTCGGGCTGCGGGTCACCGGCAGCGGACTGGACTCCGGCTCCGCCGGGCTGATTCTGCTCGGCGTCCTGTGGCTCGCGCTGCAGGGCACCCGGACGCGGCTGCTGGTCACCCTCGTGATCTCGGCGGGGGTGTTCCTCGGGCCGGTCGTGACCCTGCCGAGCCGGCTCGGCGCGGGCGAGCTGCCCCTCGCCTTGATCTGGACGATCGTCACGGGGCTGGTCGGGCTCACCGTCTCCCACCTCGTGCACCAGACGCGCCGGGCCTCCGTGGACGCGATGCGCAAGGCCGCGGTCTTGCTGGAGCGCGAGACCGCCCTGCGTTCGGTCAGCGAGCTGGCCCGGCGCATGTTCGCCGAGCCCGACGCGCGTGGCGCCGTCTGCCGGGCCGCGGCTCAGATCGCGACCGCCGATCGGGTCTCCCTGCTGGAGCCCGACGACCACCGCCGTCTCACCGTGAGCGCCACCTGCGGCGCCGGAGTGGATGCGGCCGGGTCTGGGGCCCGGATCGCCTTCACCTCCGGGCAGACCTTCGTGGTGCCCGACACCGGCGCCGCCGAGGGCGTCGGGGCCGACCGCTCGATCGTGTTCCAGCCGGTGCTGCGCGATGCGGCGCCCACCGCGCTGCTGGTGGTGGCCTGGCGGTCAGCTCGCGATGTCGTCTCCGACCACGTCCTCGCCGCTTTGGAGTTGCTGGCCGCCGAGGCCGCCGTGGCGATCGAGCGGGCGGACCTCATGACCGAGCTCGCCATCCAAGCGCGCTCCGACGCCCTCACCGGGCTGGGCAATCGGCGCCGCTGGGACGAGCGGCTCGAGCACGACCTCGCCCACGCCCGGCGCAGCCGCGAGCCCCTGTCCGTCGCGCTGCTCGACCTCGACCGTTTCAAGCGCTTCAACGACCGCTACGGCCACCAGGCCGGCGACCGCCTGCTGAAGGAGGCCGCCGCGGGCTGGCGCCACACCCTGCGCGACTCCGACACCCTGGTGCGCTGGGGTGGCGAGGAGTTCGCCGTGCTCCTGCCGCGCTGCTCGGCGGCGGAGGCGCACGCGCTGCTGGAGCGTCTGCGCGCGCGGACACCCGGCGGCCAGACCTGCTCGGCCGGAGTGGCCGAGTGGGACCGGGAGGAGGGCCCGGAGGCGCTGGTGGACCGCGCGGACCGCGCGCTGTACGCGGCGAAGCGTCGAGGTCGCGATCAGGTGGTCGTGGCGTCGCGGACGTTCAGCTGGGAGGGTGGCGCGGGCATGTCCACGCTCGACGTCGACCTCGGCGAGCACCCGCTGCCCGCGTGACCGTTTCCCGCACCGCGCCTGGCCGCCCCGGCCGCTCAGCCCGACAACGGCCGGCCGAGTTCCGCGCCCTCCAGATCCATGATCCGGTCCCACGCCGCGGACACGTCCTCGACCTCGGGCACGGCAGCGAAGTGCGCGCCCTTGGCCTGCACGTAGTGCACGCGGGCGTACTGTCCGCCGCCCGCGAGGACCACCTCGCCGGTGTCCATGCACTCCTCGGAGGCCAGGTGCACCACCAGCGGCGACACATAGGCGGGATCGAGGGCTTGCAGCGCCTCCGGCGGCATGATGTCGGAGGTCATGCGGGTCGCTGCGATCGGGGCCACGGCATTCGCGGTGATGTTGTACTTGCGTCCCTCGATCGCCAGGGTGTTGACCAGGCCGACCATCCCGAGCTTGGCCGCGCCGTAGTTGGCCTGGCCAAAGTTGCCGTACAGGCCGGACGTCGACGTGGTCATGATCACCCGCCCGTAGGACTGCGCGCGGAAGTGCGGCCAGGCCGCGTGCGTCACGTGGAAGCTGCCGTACAGGTGAACCTTCAACACCGCGTCGAACTGCTCGGCGGTCATCTTCGCGAAGCTCACGTCGCGCAGGATGCCGGCGTTGTTCACCACCGCGTCCACCCGGCCGAACCTGTCGAGCGCTGTGGCCACCACGGCCTCACCGCCCTCGGCGGTGCTCACGCTGGCATGGTTGGCGACCGCCTGCCCGCAGGCAGCCTCGATCTCGGACACCACGGCGTCGGCCATCTCGCTGCCGGCCCCGGTGCCGTCGCGAGCGCCGCCGAGGTCGTTCACCACGACCTTCGCGCCGCGCGCGGCGAACAGCAGCGCGTGCTGGCGACCCAGGCCACCGCCCGCGCCGGTGACCACCACGACCCGATCCTTGACTCCGGCCACTGTCCCTCCGCTCTCGTCCCGCCCCCGCCATGTTCCGCGGGCGCGGTGGCGGGCGGGCGGCAGCCTAACCCTGGCGGCTCCACCTGCCCATCAGTCCCCGTGCCGTTCGCTAAGGTCACGTCAACCTACGTCTGAAAGGTCCGCAACGTGGACATCCAGGTCCGCGCCGCCGAAGGCAGCGAAGCGCCGGTGCTCGACACCGCCGAGGTCGCCCGCCTGCTCCGGCTGAACGTCGACTACGTCCGCAAGCTGTCGCGGGAGGGGGTCCTGCCGGCCCACAAGCTCCCCGGTGGTCGCACCTTCCGCTACCTGCGCTCCGAGGTCCTCGACTGGCTCGGTCGCCAGCCCGGCGTCGCCGACGTCGGTGAACCCGTCCCGCGCGCTTGACGCGCGCCAAGCGGCATGCTGGGGCAGGTGACGGTCACCGCTCCCCCATCGTCCGCAGTCCCGCCGGCGCCGCCGCCCGCGGACCCCGGCCTGTTCGGGCCGGACAGTATGACCTGGCGCATCCACCACGACCCGTCGATGGCGCTTGGCGGGCTGCGCGCCCTGCTCCTGCAGGCGCTACACCCGCTCGCCATGGCGGGTGTCGCGCAGTTCTCGGGCTACCGCGACGATCCCTGGGGCCGGTTCCTGCGCACCGCCGAGTACCTCGCGACCATCACCTACGGGACCACCGCGGACGCGCGGCTCGCCGGTGCACGGGTCCGGGCGGTGCACGACCGGCTGTCCGGCGTCGAGCCCGAGTCCGGCACGCCGTTCGAGGTGGGGGACCCGCACCTCGTGCGCTGGGTCCACTGCGCTGAGGTTGACAGCTTCCTCGCCGCCTACCGGCGGTGCGGCGGCCGGCTGCGCCGGGGGGAGGCCGATGCCTATCTCGCCGAGCAGGTCGTCGCGGCGAGCCTCGTCGGCGTGGCGCCCGCGACGGTGCCTTCATCTGAAGCAGACCTGCTGGACTATTTTCGCGAGCTGCAGCCCGAACTGCGGGCGACCGCCGAGGCGCGGGCCGCGCTGTGGTTCATCCTGTCGCCGCCGATGCCCCTGCCAGCGCGGCCGGCCTGGGCCTGGCTGGCGTCCGTCGCGTTCGGTCTGCTGCCGCGCTGGGCCCGCGCCCGCTACGGCCTGCCGTTCGTCCTCACCGCCCATCCCGGCGCGGATCTCGCTGCGGGCCTGGCCGGACGCTCGCTGCGCACGACCCTCACGCTGGTGCCCACCTCCCTGCGGGAGTCGCCCGTACGCAAGCAGGCACTGGCGCGTCTGCGGCCCGTCTAGGGTGGAGCGGGCATGTCACCGCCAACCCTGCGCGTCTGCGTCTTCTGCTCCTCCAGCGAAGAGGTGGACCTGCGGTACCGGCAGGTGGCGGCGCAGCTCGGCACGGCGCTGGCCGGGGCCGGGTGGGAGCTGGTCTACGGCGGCGGCAATCTCGGGCTCATGGGTGAGGTGGCGCGCGCCGCGCTGGCCGGCGGCGCCAGGGTCACGGGGGTCATCCCGGAGCGCCTGGCTACCCGCGAGATCGCGCTGCACGACGTGACCGAGCTCATCCGCACCGACACGATGCGCGAGCGCAAGGCGCTCATGGACGACCGCAGCGACGCCTTCGTGGTGCTGCCGGGCGGGATCGGGACCCTCGAGGAGCTCGTCGAGATCCTCACGTTGAAGCAGCTTGGCTACCACCATCGCGCGATCGTAGTTCTCGACGCGGACGGCTACTGGGATCCGCTGCTCACGCAGGTGGACCGAATGGTCGATGAGCGCCTGGCCGCGTCCTCGCTGCGGGAGTTGTGGGAAGTCGTGCCGGACGTCGCGGGGGCGATGGCCGCCCTCGCCAGGTACCGCCCGCCACCCCCCGCGCCCCCCTCGGCCGAGCTGGAGCTGGAGACCCTTCCCGCGCCACAGAAGACGCCGACCGGGGGATGATCGTTACGGCCTGACCGCTGTACGGACGGCAGGTTTCTCCCCGATCTTCTTGGACCTTCTCTGACTACGCTACTCCTTGCCCGGCGGGGCGGGAGCGGGCTCGCCGGGGAGAGGGTCGGCATCCGATGGTCGCCGACGGGTCGTGCCGCCCCCAGTCTCGGGGCGGACGAGCCGGCGGGCGGAGAGCCGGGCGGCTTACCAGGCCGACCTTCACCCCGGCGGGTCCGTGCCCACCCCGGCGCCTGCGAGATGGTCGCGCTCGTATCAAGGAGTCGGTAGAGATGTTGCAGTCCCGTTCCCCTGGCCGCCGTGCGGCCCGCCTGTCCGCGGTGCTCGTCGCCGCCCTGTTCGCGTTACCGCTGACCGCCACCGGCGCCCTGGCGACAGATCCCGAGCCCTGCGAGGTCGAGGACCTCCGCCTGACCTACACAGTGGACGGCGAAGTGGTCGACGGGCTGGAGGACAAGGTGGAGCCCGGCGACGAGGTCGTCGTCCACGTGGCTCCCGACGACGACTGCAGGGACGTCGAGCTGACCCTCGCCTCGTACCAGGCGACGGCCGCTACCTTCAACGAGGACCAGGTGCGGTACCAGTACCAGACTGACGACTTCGACTCGGGCAGACGCGGGTACCTCAAGGTGCACGTGCCTGACTGCTACTTCCAGGTGGACCTCGCCTTCGGCGAGGTGATCACGAGCTTCAAGGGCGGCGTGCGCTACGACCAACGCCTGATCTCAGCGGACCTCGGTGGGACCACCGCCTGCGGGCCGCACGCGCCGCCGCCGCCCGAGACGGTCACGCCGCCCAGCGCGCCGCCGCCGCCGCCCGAGACGGTCACGCCGCCCAGCGCGCCACAGCCGCCGCCCGAGACGGTCACGCCCCTCCCGCCGTCCTCGCCCGAGGCTCCCATCGTCGTGCCTGCGCTGCAGCCGCCCCCCGCACCACCAGCGGCGTCCCCGCCCGCTGCCAACAGCGGCGGCACGAAGGTGGAGACCACCACTCCCACCGCACGCGCCAACCTCGCGTCGACCGGTTTTGCGACGCCGGTGCTCGCGCTGCTCGCGATGG
>Ga0136615_10000158_pt1 | contig 28451 bp, 23 predicted proteins | sample AntDrymUQ2882206_2_FD_106647 | JGI IMG/M metagenome (GOLD analysis project Ga0136615, IMG submission 106647) | Polar desert sand microbial communities from Dry Valleys, Antarctica - metaG UQ288 (22.06) | ecosystem: Environmental > Terrestrial > Soil > Desert | place: Antarctica: Dry Valley... | reverse complement strand
GGAAGGTTCACCCACGGTGATATCCAGCGAAAAGCAAAAAACTCACTAAACCCTATGTCCGACGCCATTTCCCGCCGCTTACCCCCAGAATTTATGCAACTGGAAGGTGAACTACCGTCAAATGACAATTGATTCACAGCCTCTCAGTTCTCCGCCGATCTCGCCCATGAGCTTCGCACGCCTATCAACAATCTGCGAGGCGAAGCAGGTGTGGCACTCTCGCAAGCCCGCACACCCGAAGAATACCGCCGGACGCTGGAATCGAGTCTTGAGGAATATGCGCGCTTGTCCCGGCTCATCGACAATCTGCTGTTTCTCTCACGAGCCGAGGGCCCGATGACCAGCATTAACCACACAGCATGCGATGCACGGAAGGCCATCGAAGTCGTGCGCGAATTTTACGAGGCTCTGGTAGCAGACCGGGGCATTGAGGTTGTCTGCCGCGGTGAGGCCACACTGGAGGCCGACCCGGTGTTGTTTCGGCAGGCCATCAGCAACCTCCTGTCAAACGCACTCAACTACACCGCACGCGGCGGCAAGGTGAGCATCAGCGTCCAGCGGCAAGACGATCGCACCGTTGAAATAAGCGTCAGCGACACCGGCTGCGGCATCCCGGCCGACCATCTTCCGAAAATCTTCGACCGCTTCTATCGCGTTAACCCGGCGCGTTCGCATCAGTTGAACGCTTCCGGTCTGGGACTGGCCATCGTGAAATCCATCACGAGCCTGCACCGTGGCACGGTCAGCGTGCAAAGCGAAGTCGGAAAGGGCAGCACCTTCACCCTTACGTTCCCGCCAGCGGGCGGGCCCACTGGCGCCTGCGGATAACGAAATTGTTATCTGCGCGTCAGCTTGGCGTAAGCAGGCGTACGCTAGTCTAGGTTCATGAGCGATGTCAAAACTAAGCTCACCAAACCGAGGAAGCCAAAGGACCAGGTGTTCCGTGATCCGCAGTCCGTAACCGATTTCGAGTTCGGAGAGCAGGTCGCTTCTGTGTTTGATGACATGCTGGACCGCTCCGTCCCCTTCTATCAGGAAATCCAACGGATGATCGCCGAGATGGCAACAGACTTCGCCACCGCAGGCAGCAACGTTTACGACCTGGGCTGTTCGACGGGCAATACGCTAGTGAACCTCGACGCTGCCGCGGGTGAGAGCGTCAAGTTGATCGGGGTCGATTACTCGGAGGACATGCTGAAGCGCTGCCGCCAAAAGCTGGCTGACAGCGGCTTCAAGCACAAGCACGAGTTGATTTGCGCAGACCTGAATCGAGGCGTTCACATCGAAAACGCTTCCATGGCTGTCATGGTGCTCACGTTGCAGTTCGTACGGCCGTTGTATCGGGACACACTCACCAAATCCATCCTCCAAGGGCTGAACGAAAACGGCTGCCTGATACTCGTCGAAAAGGTGCTGGGCGAAGACTCGGTCTTCAACCGGCTGTTCATCAAGTACTACTACGACCTGAAGAAACGCCACGGCTACAACGAGTTGGAAATCGCACAAAAGCGCGAGGCCCTCGAAAACGTGCTGGTGCCCTACAAGCTGCCGGAGAACCGGGAAATGCTGTTGAGGGCCGGCTTCCGCTACTGCGAGGTGTTTTTCAAATGGTATAACTTCTGTGGAATCGTGGCGCTCAAATGATGGTCAGGATCGGCAACTTCCTCTTTCATTATCGGAATGCGCTCTTTCCGGTGGTTTACGCGCTGCTGATTTTTAAGAGTCAGCCGTTGCTGGCAAGCTACCGGCTTGCGGCGATCCCCGGCTTCCTGGTGGCGCTCACCGGCCAGCTTTTGCGCGCCGTCACCATCGGCCTGGAATACATCATTCGCGGCGGAAGCAACCGCCAGGTCTATGCCGAGAAGCTGGTGCAAGGAGGCCTGTTCGCTCATTGCCGGAATCCGCTCTACGTGGGAAATTTATTGCTTCTCCTCGGCGTGGGCATCGCCTCGAACTCGGTGGTGTTTCTCTCTGTGGCCGTGCCGTTCTTCCTTTTCGCCTATTGGACGATCATCGCCGCGGAGGAGACCTATCTTCGGAACAAGTTCGGCCAAGAGTTTGATGACTATTGTGCCCGCGTGAACCGGCTCCTCCCCAACTTGTCCGGCCTTGCGCAGACCCTTAGCGGGATGAGATTCAACTGGCGTCGCCTCATCACGAAAGAATACGGGTCCACGTATTACTGGCTGGCGGGCATCATCCTCGTGACGCTCAAAAACATCTGGCTGAACGGTGACTATCGGCACGGCGGCTCGGTCGAGGCGGCACTTTGGCTTTCCTTGGCGCTGGTGACGGTCGGCTACGCCGTGGCGCGATTCATGAAAAAGAGAGGGCTTCTAAAAGAGGTCCCGAAACTTGTATCGTGAGTTGCCATTTCTAACCCATGAGCCGATTGCTGTTGCTTCCATGTGTGGTTCTTCTCGCGGGTTGTGCCGGCTTCGAGCCCAAACCGCTCGCGCTGGCGCAGACCGCGAGCAAGCTCGAATCGCGCACGCTGGCCGACGCCGGCTTGCGATCGTTCGTTGCGACGAACGCGCCGGAGTTGGCGAAGGAGTGGCCGCGCCGATCTTGGGATTTGGCGGGGCTGACACTCGTCGCCTTCTTCTACCATCCGAGTCTGGAGGTGGCGCGGGCGCAGTGGGGCGTAGCCACGGCGGGCATCAAGACGGCGGCTGGCCGCCCGAATCCGACGGTCAGCGTCACACCGGGCTACAACTTCAACGCCGCGAGCGGCATCTCGTCGTGGTTTCCTGGCTTTACGTTCGATGTGCCGATTGAAACCGCAGGTAAGCGCGGAAAGCGCATCAGGCACGCCGAACACCTCGCCGAGTCAGTCCGGCAGACCCTGACCACCGTTGCCTGGCAGGTGCGCGGCAACTTGCGGACGGCGTTGATTGACCTCACGACGTCCGAACGGCGTCGTGACCTTTTGCGGCAGCAGTTGGAAGTCCAACAGCGGCTTGCTGAACTTCTGGATCAGCGGCGCCGTGCCGGCGGCGCTTCCGCGGTAGGGGTTTCGGCGGCTCGCGTCGCATTGACGAAGCTGCAAGCGGACGAGGCGGACGCTGACAGCCAGGTGGCGGAAGCGCGCAATCGGCTCGCCGAGGCCCTCGGCTTACCGGTCGTGGCTCTGGATGGCGTTCAGTTTAGATTTCCCTTGGAATCTGTTTCGAACCTTGCCGCGCTGCCGAATAGGGCCGAAGCCAGGCGCCTGGCGTTGCAACAGCGTTCCGATATCCGTGCGGCCCTGGCGAACTATGAGGCGAGCCAGTCGGCGCTTACTGCAGCCTATGCCTGTCCAACACCACACCAGAGACGTCCTTGGCAACGGCAGGCGTCCATATAAAGAACCATGGCTGAATTATGGCCAATTGTCATTCTGGGCTTTGTCGCGTTCGTAACCTCGTTTGGCGCACATGTCGTGGCCGTGAATCTGCCAGTGTATGCAGCACAAGTTGGCGTCGGTGTGGCCATGATCGGTCTCCTGATCGCCGCCTACGACGCTGCTGAGGTGGTCGCGAAGCCAGTTTTCGGAGCGATTGCTGATCGCCGGGGTATGAAGCAGACCATGCTCGCCGGAATTGCGGTCTTTGTCATCGCCTCCCTTGCCTACTTGTGGGTGGACCCTCGGCTGTTGCTCCTCATTCGTTTCCTACAAGGGGTTGGCGCCGCGGCACTATCCGCGGTATCGCTTGCCCTGGTCGCGGCATACGCGGTTGAGCGGCGGGGCCGAGCCTATGGAATCTACAACGCCCTCAAAGGCGCGGGATATGTGGTCAGCCCGATCGTGGGTGGCGCCATTGTCCTGAATAGCGATTTCTCTATGATCTTCGTGGCGGCGGCGGCCATCGGTGTCGTGGCCTTTGTACTATCCCTGCTCCTTCCCAAGCCGAAGGCGGAGATCAAAAAGGGTCTCGACGATGATGACGACGGCATTGGTCTGTTGGGATTAGTGGCAGCCTTTCGCCAATCGTCGTTGTGGCCGTGGTACGTTGTGACTGTGATCAACATGTTCTTTGTCGGCATCCTGTTTGGATTCCTGCCGGTGCGAGTGTATGCCTTGGGGTACGGCCCGCTGATAAATGGCGTTCTTCTCACCGCAGTCAGCGCCAGCTACTTGTTGGTCCAACCGTTTGCCGGGGCGCTGGCAGATCGTATCAGTTCGGCACTGACCATCCGCGTGGGCCTGTTCCTTGCGGGCGCATCTATCATCCTGATCCCCTTCGTGACAGGCTGGGTGCTGTTTGCCGTCTCCATCCTGGCAGGCCTTGGGGTAGGCACCGTCTGGACTAACACCGATGCCCTCGTCAGTCAGCAGGCGCAAGCGGGCAGGCTCGGCGCTACGATGGGAGTCGCTGGTACCTTCAAGGAGATCGGCGATATGCTTGGGCCGCTGCTTATCGGTGTCGTGTCTCAGGCGTTCGGGCTCACAGTCGGCTTCGTTGCATGTGGCGTGCTCGGCCTGCTTGCGTTGGGGCTGATAGCGAACAAGAAAGTCGCTAGTCGCGAAAGCGGGGCCTAACCCATCACCGCGCCCACAAAACCAAGTTGCCGCCCGCGGGAGTGTCCGCCGGGGACCGCAGATAACAGGGATGTTATCTGCACGTCAGCTTGGCGAAAGCAGGCGCCTGCTATTCTGAACCATAGGTGCCGGTTCGGGACGTGAATCGGCCCTCAGACTATGCACCGCGGGCTGCCATTCATTTTGTTTGGGCTTGTTGTTGGCTGCGCCCATTACCAGCCAAAGCCGCTCGTGCCGGCGGAGATTGCGAGCAACCTGGAATCGCGCACGCTGGCCGACCCCGGCTTGCGAACGTTCGTTACGACGAACGCGCCAAAATTGGCCAAGGAGTGGCCGCGCCGATCTTGGGATTTGGCGGGGTTGACACTCGTCGGACTCTTTTACCATCCCACTCTCGACGTGGCGCGGGCGCAGTGGGGCGTAGCCACGGCGGGCGTCGAGACGGCGGCTGGCCGCCCGAATCCGACGGTCAGCGTCACACCGGGCTACAACTTCAATGCCGCGAGCGACCTCTCGCCCTGGATTCCCGGGTTCGCGTTCGATGTGCCGATTGAAACAGCAGGTAAGCGCGGAAAGCGCATCAACCATGCCGAACACCTCGCCGAGTCAGCCCGGCAGAACGTCACCACCGTTGCTTGGCAGGTGCGAGGCAACTTGCGTACGGCGTTGATCGACCTCACGACGTCCGAACGTCGTCGTGACCTCTTGCGACAGCAGTTGGAAGTCCAACAACGGCTTGCTGAACTTCTTGATCAGCGCCGCCGTGCCGGTGGAGCCTCGGCGGTGGAGGTTTCGGCGGCTCACGTCGCACTGACGAAGTTGCAAGCGGATGAGGCGGACGCCCAGCGTCAGATGGCGGATGCGCGCAATCGGCTCGCCGAGGCCCTCGGCTTACCGGTCGCGGCCCTGGATGGCGTTCAGTTCAGATTTCCCCTGGGGTCTGCCTCGAACCTCGCCGCGCTGCCGGATGAGGCCAAGGCTCGACGCTTGGCGCTGCAAACACGTTCGGATATCCGCGCGGCCCTGGCGAACTACGAGGCGAGCCAGTCGGCGCTTCAGATCGAAGTTGCCAAACAGTATCCGGACCTCCATCTCGGCAGCGGCTACCAGTGGGACCAGGGCGACAACAAATGGGACCTCGCCCTCACTCTGGAGCTACCGATTCTGAACCACAACCAAGGCCCTATTGCCGAAGCGGAGGCGAGGCGGGAGGAGGCCGCGGCACAACTGCTCGCGCTCCAGGCTAAAGTCATCGCCGAGATCGACCGTGCGGCGGCCGCTAAATCCACCACTGCCGAGCAACTCAAGAGGCTGCGCCAGGTTCATCGGGCGTCGAGCGACCAACTGAGGCTCGTGCAAGCAAGACTCGCCGCGGGCGCCGTGGACCAGCTCGAGCTCCAAAACGCCAAACTGGAAGTGGGCGTTAGCGCGCTGGTGGTACTGGATGTCGAGGCCAAGTCCAGTCTGGCGGCGGGCCAATTGGAGGATGCGTTGCAAATACCGTTGAGGGGACTGTCGGTGGCCCAGCAGCGCGGCACGCAAGGCAACTGATGGTGAAGACGACGATTGTTGCAATGATGGCCGGATTGGCGCTCGGCGCCAGCGTGACGTGGTGGTTTTCCAGGCACGGAGCGGAGGAAGCCCCGCCAGCCGACAAGTCCGAGGCGCAGGTCGAGCAGGGCACCAACGGCGAGCGCCCCGTGAAGCTGGACCACGCCAGGCAGGTCAGCGCGGGCATCGTGACCGCGAACCCGCGGATCATGGAAGTCCCATCGGAGGTCCAGGGATACGGTCGCGTGCTGGACCCGACGCCGCTGGCGACTTTGCTGCTCGAGATCGAATCGGCCGAAGCCGTGCTCGACGCTTCCGCCAAGGAATATGAGCGCGCCAAGGCCCTGTTCGCGGATAACCAAAACGCCTCCGCGCGCGATCTGGAATCCGCCAAGGCCGCGATGAAGCGCGACCGGGCGCTCCGCGAGGTCGCACGAGCGCGGTTGCTCACGGGCTGGGGGAAGGCGCTGGCTGAACGAGACGACTTACCGGCATTGGTCAAGGCGCTGACCGCGCTCGAGTCCGCGCTGGTCCGCCTGAACCTGCCACCGGACGAACCGCTTTCCTCGCCGCCCACCGGCGCACGCCTCGTGTTCTTGAGCGACGAGAACCGCTCGGCGGAAGCGGACTTCGTAAGTCCTGCGCCGAGGGCCGATGCTCAAATGCAAGGACAAGGCTTTCTCTTTCTGCTCGGAAAAAACTCGCTGGAGCTCAGACCCGAGATGGCCGTAACCGGCTTTCTGAAGGTTCGTGGCGAAATGCTCCAAGGCGTGGTGGTACCGCGCTCGGCCGTGGTGCGGCATGAACAACGGGCGTGGGTGTATGTTCAAACCGACGACGCCGGCTTCGCGAGAAAACCGATTGTGTTGAAACACGCGTCCGACGACGGCTGGTCCATCGCTGAAGGCTTGAGCCCCAGCGACAGAATCGTGGTCAGCGGTGCGCAGGTCCTCCTTTCGGAAGAGATCAAAGCGCACGTTCGCTTCGCGGAATAGGATCTTGCACGGACTTATGATTCGGTCGTAAGGCGTACCGCGCCTATGCTGAAATGGGTCGTTGAAAGTTCGCTGCGCTTTGGCGGCGTAGTCATAGTCGTGGCCTCTCTAGTGGCCGTTTACGGCATCTACGTTGCCGGGCGCGTCAAGCTGGACGTCTTCCCCGAATTCGCGCCGCCTCAAATTGTGATTCAAACGGAAGCCCCTGGCCTGTCGGCAGAGGAAGTCGAAGCGCTGGTCACGCGCCCCGTCGAGTACGCTCTGAATGGAACTCCAGAATTGGAGGTCATTTATTCCCAATCGATTCAGGGCTTGTCGGTGGTCACCACTATTTTTCGCGAAGACGCGGACATTTACCGAGTGCGCCAACTGACCGGCGAACGCTTAGCGGAGCTCACCGGCCAACTGCCCGAAGGCGTCGAGGCACCCCGACTGGGTCCACTAAGCTCTTCGACCAGTTTGACGCTCGCGTTGGGGTTGGTCTCGGACGAACGGACGCCTATGGAGTTGCGGACATTCGCCGACTGGACAGTTCGGCTGCGGCTACTGGGTGTGCCCGGGGTGGCGCGGGTCGAGGTCTTCGGTGGCGAGGTCCGGCAAATTCAAATCCAGGTCAAGCCGGAGCGGCTGATCGCGTACAGGCTGTCGATTGATGACGTGCTAGCGGCGGCCCGCAAGTCCACTGGCGTGCGGGGCGCCGGGTTCATCCAAAATGAAAATCAGCGCATCGTCCTCCGCACGAAAGGCCAGGCTCTCTCGCCCGAAGCTTTGGGCGAGGTCGTGCTGGCCCATCACGCCGGATTCAGCGTCCGATTGAAGGACGTGGCCAGCGTCGTGGAAGGACCTGAGCCAACGCTGGGCGGCGGCCAAGTCATGGGCCGACCGGCCATCGTGATGCTGGTCCACAGCCAGTATGGCGCCAATACGCTGGAGGTCACGCGCGCGGTCGAGGCGACCTTGGACGAACTAAAACCGCTTTTCGCCGCAGAGCAAGTCACTCTCCATCCGGCGTTGTTTCGCCCGGCCAACTTCATCGAGGCCTCGATTCGGAACATCAATCAATCGCTGCTGATCGGTGGCGTGCTGGTCATCGCGGTCTTGTTTTTCTTTTTGGCCAACCTGCGCAGCGCCTTTATCGCGATCACCACCATCCCGCTTTCGCTACTCGCGGCAGTGATCGTGCTGGAATGGTTCGGCGCATCACTGAACACCATCACGCTGGGTGGCTTTGCCATTTCCATCGGCGTCGTCGTGGATGCTGCCATCGTGGGCCTGGAGAATGTCTGGCGGCGCCTGCGCGAGAACCGCACGCGCGAGCACCCAAAATCGTTCTTCTCCGTGGTGCTGGATGCGAGCCTGGAAGTGTGCAGCCCGAGCGTCTATGCCACATTCATCATCGCCGCCGTGTTTTGGCCGGTGCTGACGATGTCCGGCGTCAACGGCCGGCTGTTTGCGCCGCTGGGCGTCGCGTTTATTCTGGCGACGCTGGCTTCACTGGTGGTGGCGATCACGCTGACGCCGGCGCTCTGTTACCTGCTGTTGGCGCGGGCCAGGGCGACTGAGCCGGCTTATATCGTTTGGTTGAAACGCCGGCACCGCCGCTGCTTGGAAGCCGTTTCTCGGCGTCCCACGACCGTCATCGGCGCGACGCTGGCGATTTGCGTCGCGGCGGCAGCGGCCGTGCCCTTTTTTGGCGGGGAATTTCTGCCCGAGTTCAAGGAAGGCCACTACATCATCCGGCTGCTGATGGCACCGGGCACTTCAACCCAGGCTTCGCTGAAAATCGGCACCGCCATCACGGAGGAGCTGCTCAAGAATCCGCGCATCCGTTCGGTATCGCAACAGGTCGGACGGGCCGAGCAAGGGGAAGATACCGCGGGGCCGGAATTCAGCGAGTTCCATGTCGAATTGCCGCCTTTGGCCGGCGAGGAAGAAGAGAGAGTCAAGGACGAGATCCGCGCGGCGCTGGAGAACTTCCCCGGCGTCACCTTCGCCATCACCCCATTCTTGGAGGAGCGCATCGAGGAGATCCTTTCCGGCGGGCGCGGCGAAGTCGTGATTAACCTCTTTGGGGACGACCTGCGGGTGCTCGACCGAAAGGCCGAAGAAGTGCGCCAACTCATGGCCACGATTTCCGGCGCCAGGGACCTGTTGTTGCAGGCCCAATCCGGCTCTCCGGAGGTCACGGTCAGCCTGCGCCACGACCGGCTCAAGCAATTCGGATTTCAGCCCGTGGACGTGCTCGAAGCCATCCAGACCGCTTACCAGGGGACCGTGGTCGCCCAAGCGTATGACAATAATCGTGTCTTTGACGTGACGGTGATTCTGGACCCCGCCAGCCGAAGGGATCCGGAGGCCATTGGCACCCTGTTCGTCCGCAACGCCGCCAAAACCCGGCTGCCACTGCGTGAATTAGCCGAAGTGGGCTACACCGCCGGGCGCGACGTGATCGTTCACGAAGCCACGCTCCGGCGGCAACAAGTCACCTGCGACGTTGAGGGCCGCGACGTGGCTTCGTTCGCGGCGGAGGTCAAACGGAAGATTCAATCGCAAATCGCTTTTCCACCAGGCGTCTTTGTGGCTTATGGCGGAGTGGCGGAAGCCCAGACCAAAGCCCGCCGGGAGTTGCTGTTTCACTCCACGGGGGCTGCCGTGGGGATTGTCCTGCTGCTGTCGATGGTGTTTGCCAATTCGCGCAACATGCTGCTGGTGCTGGTCAACCTGCCCTTTGCGCTGGCGGGTGGAGTGTTGGCCGCGTTCCTGAGCGGCGGGTCGCTCTCGATCGGTTCCTTGGTTGGGTTTGTTTCGCTGTTCGGCATCAGCATGCGCAATTCGATCCTCATGATCTCGCACTACGAGGATCTGGTCGCCCAAGAGGGAATGGAATGGGGGCTCGACGCGGCCGTTCGTGGCGCCACCGAGCGGTTGCTGCCGATTTTGATGACCGCGCTGTTGGTGGCGCTGGCGCTTTTGCCGATTGCCATTGGCAGCGCGGAGGCCGGACACGAAATCGAAGGACCGATGGCCATCGTCATTCTGGGTGGCCTGCTGACTTCGACTGTCCTGAACCTGCTGGTGCTGCCGACGCTGGCGTTGCGCTACGGACGATTCGAGCGGCGAGAATCGCCGGCGTGACTACCCGAATCACATAGGCTTGGCGGGAGATGCGGCGCCCGGGCTCAATGCGCTTCGTCCCAGTTAGCGCCCACGCCAATATCCACCACCAAGGGCGCCGCGAGCTCCGCGGCCCCTTCCATGATGCTCGCGAGCCTCGCACGCACCTGCTCGACCGCATCCTCCTCGACCTCGAGCACCAGCTCGTCATGGACCTGCATAATCAGCTTAGCGTTGATTTTCTCCTCATGGAGCCAGCGATCGACTTCGATCATCGCCCGCTTGATGATGTCGGCGGCGGTCCCTTGCATCGGGGCGTTGATGGCCGTGCGTTCCGCGTACTGGCGGCGCTGGGTATTTCTGGAATTGATCTCCGGTAGATGCAGGCGGCGGTGATAGACCGTCTCGACGTAGCCTTGCCGTCGGGCGCGTACACGGATCTCTTCCATGAAAGCTTTTACCCCCGGATAGCGGGAAAAATAGCGATCGATATAGTCCTGGGCCGCGCCGCGATCGATCCCGAGCTGGCGGGCCAGCCCGAACGCGGACATGCCATAGATGAGGCCGAAATTGATGGCCTTGGCCGCGCGCCGTTGGTCGGCGCCGACCGTTTCGGGCGTGAGCCCGAAGATCTCCGCCGCGGTGGCGCGATGAACATCCTGTCCGGTCGCAAAGGCTTGCCGCAGCAACGGATCACCCGAAAGATGAGCCATGATCCGGAGCTCGATTTGTGAGTAGTCGGCCGCCACCAAGCGCTGGCCGGGCGGCGCCACGAATGCCCGCCGGATGCGTCGCCCCTCCTCGGTGCGCACCGGTATGTTTTGGAGATTCGGATCCGAGGATGACAGGCGTCCGGTCGCGGCCACGGCCTGATGGTAGCTCGTATGCACCCGTCCGGTGCGCGCATTGATCTGCTGGGGAAGCTTGTCCGTGTAAGTTGATTTCAGTTTCGCGAGGCCACGATATTCGAGTATCAATCGCGGTAAGGGATACTCGGCCGCGAGGTCCTGGAGCACCAGCTCGGCGGTGGAGGGCTGCCCCGTGGGAGTCTTGGCCCTAACAGGTAAACCGAGCTTGTGGTACAAAATTTCCTGGATCTGCTTGGGCGAATCGAGATTGAAGCGCTCACCCGCGAGCGCATGCGCCTCGGCTTCGACTTCCAACAACCGCCCGCCCAAGGCCCGGCTTTGCTCGTCCAACATTTCCGCATCGATTTGAACACCGTTGCGTTCCATGCGCGACAAGACCGGGACCAGCGGCACTTCCATCTCTTCGTAGAGCCGTCGCAACCCGGACTCTTCGGCGAGGCGCGGCCAGAACGCTTGGTGCAACCGCAAACACACCTCCGCATCTTCCGCGGAATAGGTCGCGGCTCGATCGACGGGCACCTGGTTGAAGCTGAGCTGGTGAGATCCCTTACCCGCCACGTCCTCAAACAGAATCGTGCGCACCCCCAGGTACTTGAGTGCCAGGGAATCCAGATCGTGGCGGGTGGCGGTACTATCGAGAACATAGGACTCCAGCATCGAGTCACAGCGGATCCCACGCAACTCCACGCCGTGGTTCGCCAATACGCTCATATCGTACTTAAGATTGTGGCCGAGCTTTGGCCGTAGCGGGTCCTCGAGGATCGGCCGGAGCGCCTCGAGTACCTCCTCACGGGATAATTGCTCAGGCGCGCCCGGATAATCATGAGCGACCGGTACATACGCCGCTTCCCCGGCTTTTAGGGAAAACGAGACGCCCACGAGCCCCGCCTGCATGTAGTCCAAACTAGTCGTCTCGGTATCAAAGGCGATAAGCTCGGCATGCCTCAGCCGCTCTATCCATCGATCGAGCTGTCCACGATCCAGGATCGTTTCATAGCCGGCGGCTTCGACCGGCGGGTCGGGCCGAGGCGCCTCTTCCAGAAGATCGTTCAACCAGGTCTTGAACTCAAGCTGGGTGAAAAGCGCTTTCAGCGTCTCATTGTCTTGGGGCCCCGGCTTAAGGTCTCTCGGTGTGGCATCAAGGGGGACCGCGCAGGCGATCGTGACCAGCTTTTTGGAAAGGGCAAGCTGCTGCATGCTCGCGCGCAGGTTATCCCCCAATGTCCCTTTGATGTCGCCGGCATGGGCGAGCAGATTATCGAGACCCCGGTACTGCTTAAGCCATGCCACGGCGGTTTTGGGTCCGACCTTCGGCACCCCGGGGACATTGTCGACCTTATCCCCGATCAAGCTTAAATAATCCACGATGAGCGCGGGCGGGACCCCGAATTTGCGCTCGACGCCTTGCGCATCCATGACACTATTGTCCATCGTGTTCACCAGGGTCACCGCCCCGCTGACGACTTGCGCGAAGTCCTTATCACCGGTTGCGATGAGCGTGCGAAGACCGGCCTCAGCTGCTTGGATCGCCAGCGTTCCGATGACATCGTCGGCCTCGACGCCCTCGATCACCAGCATCGGGACACCCATGGCGCGGACGACCGCGCGCAGGGGCTCGAGCTGAACCCGCAACTCCTCCGGCATAGGGGGCCGGTGCGCCTTGTAAGCGGGATACATTTCATCGCGAAAGGTCTTGCCCTTGGCATCGAATACCACCGCCAGGTAGTTCGGTGTATAGTCTTTCAGCAACCGGCGCAGCATGGCGATAAACCCGTGAATGGCTCCCGTGGGTTCTCCGCGCGAGGTGCTCAATGGAGGCAGGGCGTGAAACGCGCGATAAAAGTAAGAGGAACCGTCGACCAGAACCAGGAGATCTTCCGCCATGGTGTCGTTGCTCGCAATGTGTGCTGATGTTCCATTATGAATAAGAACACTAAAGCCAGCCACCCGGCGCTCGCGCCCGTCAATGATTCGGCGCTCGTGCGGGAATCATGGAAGGTGTTCCAAATCATGGCGGAGTTCGTCGAGGGATTTGAGCGCCTGGCCGCCATCCGGCCCGCGGTCAGCATCTTTGGGTCCGCCCGTTTCGGCGCCGAGCATCCCTATTACAAGCTGGCCGAAGAGATCGGGTATAGCGTATCGGACGCGGGTTTCTCGGTAGTCACCGGAGGGGGACCGGGGATCATGGAGGCCGCGAACAAGGGCGCCTATTCGGGTCGCTCACCGAGCATCGGGCTCAACATGCAACTACGGGAAGAGCGCGGTAACGCCTTCCAAAATATCAGGCTGAATTTTCGTCATTTCTTTCCCCGCAAGGTGATGTTCGTCAAATACGCTTCAGCCTATGTCGTGCTGCCGGGCGGGTTCGGCACCCTGGATGAGCTGGCCGAGATCTTGACACTGGTCCAAACCGGCAAGACGCGGAAGATCCCGATCATCCTGGTCGGAAGCGACTTTTGGCGTGGTTTGATCGAGTGGTTCAAGAATACCTTGGTCGGCGAAGCCACTATTGACGCTACGGATATTGACCTATTTGAGGTAGTAGACCATCCGCGGGAGGTGGTCGATGCGATCTTCCGGCATTATGAACATCGCGAGTTTGCGCTCTCGGCGGAAGAGCAAGAAATGCACATGCACTTATAAGGCGCACGCAAAAATTTTACGCCGGCTACAGGCACCCTTATCGCTTAAGCAAGCCCACGCTCGGCATGTGCTACAATCGAATACACCCGGCATGAACACGAAAAGTCGGTAAAGCAATGAGCTCTAGAACGCTAAGTATATGCAGGCAATGAAGCTATTGGCCTTGGGGATTTTTTGCGCGGCGCAGGTCAGCGCCACGGAACCCGGTGTGCCCGCGAATTTGGAACCGCTGCCGGAAGCCGCCCCGGCCCCTCCCGAGCCGGTTCAAAGCGGCGAATCCCTCGAGCCGGACATTCGAATCATCCAAAAGAAAGACGCGATCATCGAGGAATATCGCCTGAACGGAAATCTTTACATGGTCAAGGTTATCCCCGCCGTGGGTAGACCCTATTACTTGCTCGACCAAGACGGGGACGGGCGCATGGAAACGAATATGAGCGAGATCTACTCGGATTTCGTGGTGCCTCAATGGGTGCTCTTCAGTTGGTAAGGATAGACTGCCCCGAGTCTAGAGATCGGGCCGGCCTGGTGTCTTTAGGCTAGCTCAGCAAGCGCATGGCCGTTCCTCAGCCCCTAAACATTCACGCCTACATGCAGGACGTCGGGCGCCGCGCGCGCGCTGCGTCCTGGACGATGGCCCGTGCCGCGACCGCGCTTAAGAACGCGGCCCTGACCGGCATCGCCGAAACCATTGAACGCAACCAGCAAGCGCTGCTCGAGGCCAATGAGCGGGATCTGGCGGCCGGCGCCGGGTTGGACGCCGCACTGCTCGATCGATTGGGGCTCAACCCGGCGCGAGTGCGGGCGATGGCGGACGGGTTGCGCGAAATCGCCGCGCTGCCCGATCCCGCGGGCGAGATCACCGGCTTGCACTACCGCCCCTCGGGGATTCAGGTCGGGCGCATGCGGGTGCCGCTGGGGGTCATCGGCATCATCTATGAGTCGCGTCCGAACGTGACCGCCGACGTCGCGGGCCTGACCCTGAAATCTGGGAACGCCGTAATCCTGCGCGGCGGCTCCGAAGCCTTGCACTCAAACCAGGCCATTGCATCCTGCGTCCACGAGGGATTGGCCGTCACCGGGCTGCCGCGCGATGCGGTGCAGCTCGTCGAGACCACAGATCGCGCCGCGGTCGGCGAGCTCCTGCGCATGCAGGACTTCGTCGATATGATCGTGCCGCGCGGGGGCAAGGGTCTCGTCGCGCGCATCAGCGAAGAGGCGCGCGTTCCGGTCATTAAACACTTGGACGGGGTGTGCCACGTCTACATCGACGATCGCGCCGATCTCGACAAGGCGGTCGCCGTGGCCTTCAACGCCAAGACGCAGCGCTACGGCACCTGCAACACCATGGAGACCTTGCTGGTGGCCGAAGCGGTGGCGCCGGCCGCCCTCGGGCGTTTGGGCCCGATGTACCGGGAGAAAGGCGTGGAGCTTCGGGGTTGCCGAATCACCTGTCGCCTGTTGCCCTATGCGGTCCCGGCCGCCGAGGATGATTGGTATGCGGAGTACCTGGCCCCGATACTCGCCGTGCGCGTGGTGCGCGATCTCGACCAGGCGATCGACCACATTCGCTGCTACGGCTCCCAGCATACCGACGCCATCGTGACCGAAGATCTCACCCGCGCCCGCCGGTTTCTTACCGAGGTCGATTCCAGCTCCGTGATGGTAAACACCTCGACCCGTTTCGCCGATGGCTGCGAATACGGGCTCGGGGCAGAAGTCGGGATCAGCACCGATAAACTCCACGCCCGCGGGCCGGTGGGCCTCGAAGGACTCACGTCGCAGAAGTTTGTCGTGATCGGAGACGGCCACGTTCGCAAATAACCGCGGATGACGGCCGTAGGCATCCTCGGAGGCACCTTCGATCCCATCCATCATGGCCATCTGCGCTTGGCGCTGGAGATGGCGGCCGCGCTCGAGCTCGCGGCCGTGCGCTTGCTCCCCTTGCATGCCCCGCCGCACAGAGAGCCGCCGATCGCTCCTCCCGAGCTGCGCCTGCGGATGATCCTGGCCGCGATCGAGGGTCAAGAAACCCTGCTCGCCGATGACCGGGAGATCAAGCGGCAGGGGATCTCCTATACCGTGGACACGCTCGCGGAGCTCCGCCGCGAGCACGCCGAAGTTCCGCTATGCCTGATCCTTGGCATGGACGCGTTCCTGAGTCTCCCCACCTGGCGCCACTGGGAACGGATCATCGGGCTTGCCCACATCGCGGTCGCGCATCGCCTCAACACCGCGCCCTTGCCCTCGGCCGCTTTGCATGCGTTCCTGCATCGACATCGAACCGGCGATCCCAAAGACCTGCATCGGACTCGCGCCGGGCGAGTCTACTTCGCCGTGATCCCGGTGCTCGAGATTTCCGCCTCCGGCATTCGTAAGCGCATCGCCGCCGGAGGTAACGTGCATTTTTTACTACCGGAACCGGTGCTGCAATTGATCCACCGCTACGGCCTTTACAGAACCGCTAGTTCTCTATGAATCCCCAACAAATTACCGATCTCGTAACCACGGCGTTAGCAGACATCAAAGCCTTTGATATCGAGGTGCTCGACGTACACGAGATGACCAGCATCACCGATTTCATGGTGATCGCCAGCGGCCGCTCGAACCGCCAGGTCAAAGCCATGGCAGGCAAGGTCGTGGAGGCGGCGCGCGCCGCGGGAATCAAACCCCTCGGAATCGAGGGCGAGGGCCAAGCTGAATGGGTCTTGGTCGATCTCGGCGATGTGCTCGTACACGCGATGCAACCCGCGACCCGGGACTTCTATCAGTTGGAAAAACTCTGGAGTCCGGTCGAAGAGAGCCGCAAGCACCTCCCGGACACTCACCCCGCGGTTCCCTGATCGTCTACGCCGTGGGCCGCTGCGGCTTCTCCATGCGCATCCACCTCCTCTGCGTCACGCATCGCGTACCGGCATGGGTGAAAGCCGCGTTCGAGGAGTATGCGATGCGACTCCCGCCGAGTTGCCGGCTCGGGTTGGTCGAGATACGAGCGGCGCGCCGCCACACTAGCGCCGATCCGGATCGCGCGCGCACGGAGGAGGCGTCGCGCTTGCTGAAGGCAGTCCCGGGTGGCGCCGGAATCGTTGCTCTCGACGAACACGGCGAGGCCTGGACCACGGCCGCGCTCGCGCGGCACCTCGGTTCCTGGACCCAAGCCTCGAACGACATCGCCCTCTTGATCGGCGGTGCGGACGGCTTGGCGCAACGTTGCTTGCAACAGGCCAACCATGTGTGGTCGCTGTCGGCGTTAACCTTGCCGCACGCCTTGGTGCGTGTCATCGTCGCCGAGCAAATCTACCGGGCGTGGAGCCTATTGCAACATCATCCCTACCATCGGACAGCGTGCGCGCCGCGCTCTATCTGAACTCCGAATCGTCCCGCCGCCAGGCGCTCCTCGGGCAGCTTGGCGTTGCATTCGTCCCGATTTCCGCGGCCATCGACGAGACTTGGAATGGCTTCGAGACACCCGCATACTACGTCGAGCGCCTGGCGCTCGAAAAAGCCCAGGCCGGCTGGCGATCCATAGCCCAACGTGATCCGCTCCCCGTGCTTGGCGCCGATACGGCGGTGGTCCTCGAAGGCACGATCCTCGGTAAACCCAGCGGCCCAAGCGACGCGGTGAACATGCTGGCCGCGCTATCGGGCCGTCACCACGATGTCTATACCGCGGTAGCGCTCGTGGAACCGTCCAGCGCGAGCCACCGCTCCCGTGTCAACGTGACCCGTGTGACCCTGCGCGCGATTGCAGCGTGGGAGCGCCAGGCCTATGTCGCCACCGGCGAGCCCTTCGGCAAGGCCGGAGCCTATGCGATTCAGGGACTGGCGGCGGCCTTCATCGAAGGTATCGAAGGCAGCTATTCCGGGGTGATGGGCCTGCCCCTTTATGAAACCGCGGAGCTTCTGCGCGCAGCGGGCATCGAGATCTTGGCTGCTGCGCCACATGCTTTCGCAACGAAGTTTTAGGCGGTTTGTGCGCGCTGCAGATCAATGGCTTTCCGCCATTGTTCGACGCGTGCTCGTATAGCTCCTGATCTAGGCGTTATATAGCCGAGTCGTAATAACTCACGTAGGTCCGCGCGCGTCGGCTTGGCCCTGGTGCGAAATAGAAAATCAGCAAAGGGAAAAACGACATTGTGGTTTCGACGGGTATCTTGATGATGCAGGAAATGATTTATCGCCAAGAATCTAAAAAACGCCCAGTCCTGGTAAAACACGTTCCGCGGAATGTGCATCTGGCGATGAAACATGCTCCACAAACGATTGTGTGCCAGTGCCGTGGCTAGAAAAATGCCGCCGCCGTAAATCGATACCCAGAATATCGGGGCCCAGAGAGGAAACGCCGCGACGAGCATCAACACCGTTTCCTTGAGGGGTATAGGCAGATTTTCCTCGCGTCCGATCTCGTCGGGCTCGTAGTCGAACTCCTTGTACCATCTTGCATGATGCCGTATCGCATGGGCTTCGAACGCATCGAGAACATAGGGGAAGGCTCGATAGACTCGCGCGGGCAACGGTCTGCTGTGCATGAGGCGCTTGTGAATTTGATGCTCTCCGATGGAAATGTACATATAGCTGAAAGCGATCCACCCCAGGCCGGCCAACATGTCGGGCATCATGATTTCTTGGTGTGAAACACGTTGTAAGAATTTATCCGCAGCGTTCATGATAGGAAACGCAATTGATTTCCGCAACGAGTAGTGCTTCCCAGGAACGCATTACGGCGTTGAGCCGAAGTATCTCCAGAGCTATTTGGTATGGGTCGTAGAAATGAAGATACCGCTCGATTTCCAACACCGCTTGCGGGAGCGAGTCATACGCTTTGAGACACACCTCGAAACGTGTCATAAAGCAGGCGATGCGTTATCGCTTCCCAAGAATAATTGCTTGATTGATCCTTGGCGCTTAGTCCTATTTTGGCTCGTGTCCTGTCGTTATTTACGAGATTTTTCACCTGGGAAACAAATTCTTCCATGCCGTCGGCCAACAACAGAAAATCCAGCTTACGTCTCGTTAATTCGGCCGTTCGAGTTGCAACCACTGGCAATCCGCTGGCACCATACTCAAATAGCTTCATCGGACTCCTTCCATCATTCGCCGGATGATCGCTTAACGGAAGTAATCCTATGTCAGCGTGCTGAAAGTAGGCCGGCAGCTGATCGTATTTCCGCGGTCCTAATAAATGGATGTTGTTACCGGCACCTAACTGCTTGACAACATCGTTTCCGTACGGACCGATTAGAATGACGTTGGCGTGCGGAAGACACTTTGCTGTCGCGCTTACGGCCTTGTATCCGAACCGTCCATCCAGCGCACCGGCATAAACGAGTCTGGGAGAGGGTATCTCGGCATATTCAGGAGGCGCCATAGCAGGCTTTGAAAAAAACAGGTAGTCCACGCCGTTTTCCAACATTGTAGCAGGTTTGTCCGGCGCCAAACTTCGTAATCTGTTGAAAACCGGCTGCGACGTTCCAATAAGAAAGTCCGCTCGATTTGCCATCTCTTTCTCGGTCGTTTCATTACGTAGATCACCAAGCATTTCACTGTATAGGTCAGTCGCTCTATAGACCGTTATCTTGGGGTTAACGATCTTTTCTAAACCAACGAAAATGGGCTGATCAACTAGAAGGAGATCGACAGCAGTAAATTTATATCGCCGAAGAATTTGCCGGATAGGTGGAAGCGTGAGGAGACACGGACCGCACTGCGTGGAAAGTCGATAGGCAATCCTCTTGGGAATTAAGCCCAGTGGTACATAATCGATCACCCCATCGTGATACGCTCTCCCACCATGCCACCAAGTCTCAAAGCGACCTTTGGTTTCGGCATTAGACCAACCGACTAGATGAAATGGCGTCACGGGAGTACTTAGGTGCAACACGCGGTGACCTTGGTTCGCTAAGCATCGTGCGAGATGATGGGAACCCACCACAAATGTCCCGCCCATGAAGGTATGGCTAGCGAAAACAATCGTTAGCTTTTTGAAACCGATTGTCATCGATAACTCAATCGCTAATTGCTGTTATCAGTTACTCCTCTTTGAATGCGTGGCGAACGGGTTTGGTGTGATGAAAATTGTCACGATAGTTGGGTATGCTTAGGGAGCTTCATATAGTATTTATTTAGGCTCGTATTATAGGCAGCTGCGTCCGGGAACCTTGAAGCCGCGTGGATTTTTGAATCGACCATCGACAACACAACTCCATTAACGCGGCCTCCGGCGCTGGCGATCATCTTTATTCCATACTTAACGATTTCTCGGCGTGTCGAGGCCCATTTCGCGATGTACACGGTGGTATCAACTTTTGTTGCAAGAACGCGTGAATCCGTGACGGCCATCACCGGCGGCGAATCTAGGATTACTAAATCGAATCTGTTTGCCAACTGGTCGAGTAGCACGTCCAACCGCTCGGAATTGATATAGTAATTCGGGTTCGTGACAGGGCGTCCGGCGCATATCACACGCGCGCCAGATGCTTCGTCTGTTCGGATTGCGTCGTCAAGAGATACCTCGTCGTCCAAGATCTCGATAAGGCCCGGTTCGCGTTTGATGCCTAAGGTGCTGTGAATTCTCGGAGTTCTAAGATCGGCGTCGACAATAAGTACCTGTTGCCCAGTGAGGGCCCAAAGTCTCGCTAAGCACAAAGCTATCGTTGTCTTACCTTCCAGTGGCAACGACGAAGCGATAAGAACGGTTCTTGGCGGCGCGCCCACCGTACTGAAACGAATACTCGTGTAAAGCGCGTGGAACGACTCGGTGATTGCCGATCGGGGCTGATTGAGAATATATGATTCTAGTTTTTTTCCAATACTGCCAAGTCCACCGAACTTGGGGATCGAACCAAGACCTGGAAATCCGGTGGCACGTTCAATCTGTTCGCTACTCCGAAAGCCTGGGTCCAACTCCTCGATGACGTATATAACAGTGAACGCGATAAACAGCGAAACGACGAAGGCCAGAGCAAGGATTATTTTTTTTCTCGGATAAGTCGGTTTGTTGGGCACATCTGCATAAGAGATGACATGCGCATCAGCCTGCCGTGCCCCAAGATATTCTTGCGAATTCGATTCCTTTGTGCGCGTCAAAAAGGTCGCTAAGAGCACCTTATTCGCATCGGCTTCCCCTTGCAATGCTCGTAATTGAACATCGCTTTCGTTGGACTTACCCACCTGCTTCTCAAGCTCTCTTAGTCGTGACTGAAACGCATATTCGCGCGCGCTGGCAATATCAGCCTCGTGCTGCAACCCTCTAGAAATCTTACCGATTTCCGCGTTTATCTTGGTTTGTAAATCGCGCTTTTCAGCTTGTAGCTGCAGCATGGTGGGATGTTTTTCCCCGAGATCCTCGGAAAGCTCGGCAGACTTGCGCACTAGCTCTGCTTCTTGTCCTCTGAGCCCCTGGATCAAACCAGATCCGAGTACTTCTGAAATAGAATCGGCGCTACCGTCCGCTGCAGTTGACCCTCGTCTTTGGTCTCTGAGGCGGGCCTGCGCCGCCGCTCTCTCCGCTCGTGCCTGGACTAACTGTGTGTTTAATTCAGAGATCTCCTGCGCCACCAAGGTCCCGTCCCGGCCTTGGATTAAACCGGACTCCCGGCGGTACTTTTCGACTGCCTTCTCGGAGTCCTCAACTTGCTTACGTACTGCGGCGATGCGCTCGTCCAGCCATTCGGTCGTTTGTCGGGCCGCCCCGAGCTTGTTTTCGATCCGCGCCCCAATATAAAGGTCGGCAACAACGTTGGCTATATTGGAAGCCTTTTCGGCGCCCTCTGACGCAAATGCCACCGTGATTACCCGCGATCGCCCCTTCGGAGCGACGCTAAGTTGTCCTAGAAAGGTATCCACGACCGCTGCTCGCTCACGCGCTTGACGCTGCGCATCGGACTCCGCCTCTTCTTCCGTAGAGCCAAACATTTCTGTTACCGTTTGCTTCAGTTGCTCGATAACGGCGGCGAACTCTGTTTTCGGTTGCAATTCGGCGTTAAATTCTGGATCTTGCTCTAGTTTCAGCCGATCCACCACTTTGCCTACCATGCTACGTCCGAGAAGGACTTCAATTTCGCTGGCAATAGTCTCGGAATCCATAGGCAGATTCGGCATCACTTCCGGTAGCCCGATGTTCACGCGTTCCTGGCCGTCAACCATGATCGATGCTTCAGCCTCGTATCGTGGAGTCAACATGAATAAAACCACGGTCGTTAAGGCCAATAATGTACCTACGACACCCATCAGTATCCATTTTCGCTGCAATAGCGTGGAGAAAAAGTCTGCTAACGGCATTGACGAGCCTGCGCTAACTAGTGGCTCACCAGATATCGCTTCATGGGGCATCATCAAGGGCCGCCCGGTGTTTTTCACTAATGATGATCCGGGATCGTTTACGGTAGTGATACTGCTCATGTCTTTAGCTTCGCGCCGGCGCTTCACGTGTAGCTCGCCGCTCTTGACCCGCTGGCGGCGCCAGCCCGAAATTTTTGCAGTGGAAATGCCTTCCCGATCGAAGATCTCCAAGATTTTAGTAACGTTATTGCAACGCCCTACCTGCTTAAGAATCCGGCGTTCACGATCGGCGTCGAAATAGCGTAGCTCGTGTTCCCCCTCCGGCGCGCTATCGTCTTTCGGGAAATCTTCTATTGAGTCTCCAATGGCTTGGAGCAGGGAATGCAGTTCGTTAGCCTCTGGTCTTACAGCTTGGCCCCGGATACGCTCTATTGTTTCGCCAAGAGAGCGGAGTAGGGAACGAGATGCCATAGCCACGGGCGCATTGTCCGGTTGCGGCGTATGCTCTATTGATTCGGTCACGAAGGCATCCGTGATCTCATGCATAAACGCATCTATGATCGAACTCTTTGAACCAAGCTCTTTAGCTCTGCCATGCCGGCGCCGCCAGCGCCCGACTTGTACAGGTAAAACACCTTCTTTATCCAGTATTTCCACGATCTGGCCCGCATTCGTGCAGCCCTCAATCTCCACCAGGACACGGTGTTCGTTATTCAGGTTGGAAGAGGGCAGTTCGTGTTCGTCGGGGTCTTTATTCTCTGGAGTGCCATCCTCTTGCGGAAAATCTTCGATTGATTCTGTAAGAGATCGGCACAGGGAACGAAGCTCCTCAGCCTCACGTGTGTTATCGCCCTGCGGGATCCGTGCTATTGATTTGATAACGGCTCGGAGTAGGGAACGGTGTTCCTTTGCCTTTGGCATGTCATCTTCCTGCAAACTCTGTCCTGTTGATTTCGTCATAACTGCCTCTATTCTCAAACTTTAGTGATAGCTTTTTCGAGTGTCGCTAAATTGACAAAGACCAAGAATGACCTACTCCAATGCTATCCGGCTGCTACTATAACCAATTCAATCTGAGGGCCTTGCTTCTTTGGCCATCATCAATTACCTCTAGCGCGTACCCGGATTGAACGCCATCGTAATACCCTAAGTCTACGATTCATATGATTCGATCCGTTTGGGGACGCCACAACGAATGGCAAGGGAAAAGACTGCAGACTGCTGTGCGGGTGCGTTTGTACCTTCCATGTTCTTACCATGTCCATGCGCGGCGCTGACGGCCGTTTCTCAATAATGCGGAGCGAAATAATAAACCCTCTTGCCCGCGTTCCAAGGACAGCAGATGCACTATCCCAGGCACTAACCATACTAGAGCCTGATCGGGTTCAAATGTCAATAGTGGACTACAAATACCTCACGCAATAAGTTATAGTCGTTAGCACTTACGGCGCTTACGGCGTGCCCGAACGGAGCGAGCTTGATGCGGGCCGATCTATTCGGCGCCAAGACAGCAACTCCACTCCATTAGCGACGATAGTAACCGAATAGAGTAGTATAGGGACGAGACAGTGTGAGGCTACGGTTCGAAAGTCCTAGTTGGGAATGTATTAGACACAAGAGAACGGGAGTTAGAATAAGAAAATAACTAGATCCCTGAAAGACTTGTACGGTAAACTTGCCACGTCACAGGATGCTGGCCGAGCATATGGCAAGTTTAGGATAATCAAAGGAGAGATGCGCAATGAATAGCGTTCAGTACATGGATAACACAAGGGGTTTTTCTCGTGGATTGATTCGCCCCTATCAATCCACGTTGACAGCGATGCTCCGCGTAATAGATGCAGCTATTATCGCCGGGAGCTTATGGGCTTCCTGTTCGATTTATGGGATGCGGTGGCTAGTCCAATATAATTGGGTGGCCATTTGCGCCGTAGCCTTGTTTCTATGGTTCTCAGAAAATAACGGCCTCTATAGCTCTCGGCGTGGCATTCTATTACGCGACGAGACGATCCAGGTTATAAAGGCATGGCTGTATTCCGTTGTGGGCCTGTTGCTCCTAGCCTATCTCACGCATAAATCAACTGCGTACTCCCGGCGAATAATATTAACCTGGGTTGCCCTCGCGCCTGTATGCCTAGTCGGTATACGTTGTGGTTTGCGTATTCTCCTACGCTACGTTCGCGCACTAGGATACAACTCGCGCAAGGTAGCGATCGTAGGATTATGTGAATTAGCGGGTCGGTTGGCCCAGGTAATTCATGGTAGGCCAGATCTCGGTATGGACTTGTCCGGGTTTTACGACGATAGGCAGCCGAATAATGGTAGAAAGCCCGTTATTAACCCAAACCTTGCTCCTATTCGGGGTGGTTTCGATACCTTACTGCAGGATGCACGTACAGGGCTAGTAGACGTAATCTACGTTGTTTCGCCGTTACGTGCCGAACAGCGGGTAAAAGATCTGATTTATAAGCTCGCAGACACTACAGCGTCGGTTTACGTAGTGCCAGACTTTTTTACGTTCGATCTGTTGCGTGCTCGTTGGATGAGCCTTGATGGGATCCCGGCGGTGAGCATTCATGATACGCCGTTCGATGGCGTAGACGGCGCATTTAAGCGCATGGAAGATATTGTCGTTGCTAGCATTTGTTTAGTCGTTGTTGCAATTCCAATGGTGTTTATTGCTATAGGCATAAGGCTTTCCTCTCCGGGCCCGATCCTTTTTAAGCAACTCCGTTATGGCATCAACGGGGAAACGATAGACGTTTTGAAGTTTCGAACAATGACCGTCTGCGAGAACGGAGCGAGCGTAAATCAGGCAATAGAAAATGATCCGCGCGTCACCAAGTTGGGTCGCTTCTTGCGCAGAACATCGATGGATGAGTTACCGCAATTCATTAACGTATTACAAGGTCAAATGTCCATCGTCGGCCCACGTCCACATGCTGTAGCCCACAATGAAGAATACCGTTCATTGCTCCAGGGTTACATGTTACGGCATAAAGTAAAACCTGGTATCACCGGTTGGGCTCAGATTAACGGCCTGCGTGGTGAGACAGATACCATCGATAAAATGCAAATGCGACTAGAGTACGATCTCGACTACATTAGGTCGTGGTCGCCGTATTTCGATCTGATAATTTTGCTTAAGACAATATCTATAGTCGTTCTCGGAAAGAACGCCTATTAATACTCTCTGTAGTGACTGGAGATTGCAGGAGATCCGTGTTGGAACCGTATATCGGAAACATTAACGCCGGGCTTTGAAATCGTCCTTCGAGGGGTGTATCGATTGGGACTGGTAGTTTTTTAGGGACCGCGCCCCAAGGGATGCGGATTCATATTACTCAGGCGGCATCCACGGCCATAGCTGTTGAATACTTAGCTAAAGTAACTCAGGGAGTTGAAATATGCGTGTTTTAGTGACTGGACATTGTGGCTACATTGGAAGCGTGCTCGTACCGATTCTTCTCTGTGAAGGGCATGAGATTGTCGGACTAGACAGCGACTTATTCGAACGCTGCACCTTTACGGGAACGCTAGCCGATGTACCGCATGTAAAAAAAGACATCCGCGATGTCAATAAAACCGATCTCGTCGGGTTTGATGCGATTATTCACCTGGCCGGATTGTCAAATGATCCCCTGGGAGATTACAAACCAAGCTTAACCGAGGAAATCAATGAGAAGGCATCCATACGCCTCGCCACACTCGCGAAAGAAGTCGGCGTTCATAGATTCCTGTTTGCTTCGTCTTGCAGTAACTACGGTGCCGCCGGCAGCGATTTTCTAACAGAAACAGCTTCGTTTAACCCTGTAACACCTTATGGCTTATCCAAAGTGAACGTGGAAAAAGCCGTCTCTAAGCTTGCGGATAACACCTTTAGTCCGACCTTTTTGCGTGCCTCTACCGCCTATGGTCTCTCGCCGCGCTTACGCTTTGACCTAGTCTTAAATAATCTAATCGCCTGGGCGTTTACTTCAGGTCGCGTATATATGAAAAGCGATGGAACACCTTGGCGACCTATCGTGCACGTGGAGGACATAGGGCGGGCATATGTGAGTATTTTAAATGCGCCGCGCGAGCTGATACACAATGAGGCATTCAATATAGGCGCGACGTCGGAGAATTACCAAATTCGCGACCTTGCAGAAATCGTAAAGGATATTGTGCCGAATTGCCGTATCGAATATGCGCCCGATGCGAGTCCCGATTTGCGCTGCTACCGAGTCGATTGCACCAAGATGGCAAAAACTATACACGATTTTAAGCCTCAATGGACGGCACGTAGAGGGGCCGAGCAATTGTATATGGCATATAACAAAGTGGGCTTGACTATCGAAGATTTTGAAGGGGAGAAATTCAAGCGCATTTCCCACATAACAAAATTAATCGCGGACGGTTTGCTGGATGACTCGTTACGTCCGCGGTCCGCCCAAAAACTCGCTGCTATGGCGTAAACGGCTCGCTAGGAGAAAAAGACCAATAGATAGCCCGCCACCTATCGTTGTCACGGCCGGTGCAGCGAGAGGGCATCGTACTAAGGTGACTGAGGAGAGACGTTAAATGAAAGCGGTGATACTCGCAGGTGGATTTGGCACCAGGATCAGCGAGGAAAGCAGCGTAAGGCCTAAGCCGATGGTGGAAATTGGAAGCCGACCCATACTATGGCACGTAATGAAGATCTATTCCGCCCACGGTATCAACGAATTTATCATCTGCTGCGGCTACAAAGGGCACGTGATCAAGGAGTTTTTCACAAACTATTACCTGCATTACTCCGATGTAACCTTCGATATACGAAATAATTCAATGAAGGTTCGTCAATCCAGTGCGGAACCTTGGATAGTCACGCTAGTCGATACCGGCATTGACGTTATGACTGGAGGCCGAATTAAGCGGGTACGCGATTATATCGAGAACGAAACGTTCTGCCTTACCTACGGAGATGGTGTTAGCAACGTGAACATTCGTGAGCTTGTAGCCTTTCATCGCGGGCAGGCGACCTTAGCTACCCTCACCGCTGTACAGATGGAAGGACGGTTTGGTGCGTTTAAGCTTGACGAATGCGATACAAAGATTGCGAGCTTCCGGGAAAAGCCGAGAGGTGATGGAGCGTGGATCAACGGCGGTTTCTTTGTACTGGAACCGCAAGTCATCGATTTAATCGCCGGAGATTCGACCGTGTGGGAACAAGAACCGCTTACCAGATTAGCGCATGAAGGACAATTGTCGGCGTACCGTCACCCGGGCTTTTGGCACTGTTTGGATACTTTGAGGGATAAACACGTGCTAGAGCAGGCTTGGCAAAGCGGGAATCCCCCTTGGAAAGTTTGGTAAAAGCATGTAGCCTTTTTGATGCGCTGCCTAGAACGTATTTCCATCATTCCTCCGGACGAGTTTGCCCGAACCCAGTTATCCCGCTAGCCGCGACGGCTCGAGATCGCGGCTACTGAAACCAAACCTTTTCTGGCTACTTCAAGTAGGCAAAGCCGGATAACAAAAAGCAACGGACCATGGCTAGCGCCCACGACTTGTCGGTGAGACGTGCGGGGCTGGAACGGTTCTACACTGCGGGAATTAGAATAAGACGGTTACCAGGATGCTATTTTTGGAAACGGCATTGAAAGGGGCATACCTGATCGATCCGGAACCGAGAGTCGATCCGCGGGGCCTTTTCGCGAGAACCTTTTGCGTCGAAGAATTTAAAGCCCATGGTCTAAACGTTTTCGTTGCTCAATGCAATCTATCGTTGAACTTTAAACGAGGGACCTTACGTGGGTTACACTATCAGGTCTCTCCCGCGAGCGAGACCAAGCTAGTCCGCTGCACTGCGGGTGCGATCTTTGATGTCATCGTCGACCTGCGTCCCGACTCTTCCACCTATCTGGGCCACTGCCGCATAGAATTAACCTCGGAAAATCGGCGCATGTTATACATCCCCGGGATGTTCGCACATGGATTTCAGACTTTGGTTAACGACACTGAGGTCTTTTATCAGATGGGTAGCTCTTATATCCCTGCTTGTCAGCATGGTTTGCGTTACGATGACCCTACGCTCGATATTAAATGGCCAATTCCGGTAACCGAAATCGCTGACAGGGATCTTGCCTGGCCACTGCTGGAGACAAGTCAGCATGCTCGGTGATCGCTCTAACAATAGGCAGCCAGAAACTAAAGGTTTCGCAGTAATTGGATTGATTCCATCCGCTCCGGTCGGCGTTCGGACTTCAAGTTCGACCCCGCCGTCACAGCACGGCTACGACTGAGTGTATAGCACTTCTGACGGTTAAGCCGTGCCGCTCACGCCTCGTCGGTCTGAGGCAAAGCCTCGCTAAGCAGTGGCTTAGCGGTGTGAGTTAAATCACCCCCGGCAAAGCCGGGGGCTTATTGGGTGAGCGCCTCAAAGGCGCCATAACGGCATGAGCCGCCCAAGGCGGCGGGTCTACATTCCAAGCTTCATCTGCTCGTACCGCTCGT
>Ga0136615_10000157_pt1 | contig 28454 bp, 25 predicted proteins | sample AntDrymUQ2882206_2_FD_106647 | JGI IMG/M metagenome (GOLD analysis project Ga0136615, IMG submission 106647) | Polar desert sand microbial communities from Dry Valleys, Antarctica - metaG UQ288 (22.06) | ecosystem: Environmental > Terrestrial > Soil > Desert | place: Antarctica: Dry Valley... | reverse complement strand
GCGACCTCCGTGCGCGTCTGGACGCGTAGCTTGGCGTCGAGGTTCGACAGCGGCTCGTCCATGAGAAACGCCTGCGGGTCGCGGACGATCGCGCGGCCCATCGCGACGCGCTGACGCTGGCCACCCGACAGGTTGGCGGGCTTGCGGTCCAGGTGCTCGGTGAGGTCGAGGATCCGCGCGGCGTCCTGCACCTTCTGGTCGATCTGCGCCTTGTCGACCTTGGCGAGCTTCAGCGCGAAGCCCATGTTCTCGCGCACGGTCATATGCGGATACAGCGCGTAGTTCTGAAAGACCATCGCGATGTCGCGGTCGCGCGGCGCGAGGTTGTTGACGACCTTGTCGCCGATCAGCAGCTCGCCCTCGGAGATGTCCTCGAGGCCGGCGATCATCCGCAGCGCCGTCGACTTCCCGCAGCCCGACGGGCCGACGAGGATCATGAACTCGCCGTCCTGGATCTCGAGGTTCATGTGCTTGACGGCCTCCGTGCCGTCGGCGTAGCGCTTGGTGATGTCGTGCAGCTTGATGTCGGCCATTGGGAGGTCCTCCTATCCCTTGACGGCGCCCGCCGTGAGGCCCGCGACGATACGGCGCTGGAAGATGAGCACGAAGATGATGATCGGGATCGTCACGAGCACGGCGGCCGCGGCGATGTTGCCCGTCGGTGCCGTGAACTGCGATTCACCTGTGAAGAACGCGAGCGCCGCCGGCACGGTCCGCGCCGAGTCCGAGGACGTGAGCGTGATCGCGAAGAGAAAGTCGTTCCAGGCGAAGATGAAGACGAGGATCGCGGCGGTGAAGACGCCGGGCGTGGCGAGCGGCAGGATGACCTTGCGAAATGCCTGCCACGGTGTCGCACCGTCGACCTGGGCCGCCTGCTCGAGCTCCCAGGGGATCTCTCTGAAGAACGCGACGAGCGTGTAGATCGCCAGCGGCAGCGCGAAGGTCAGGTACGGGATGATCAGGCCCAGCCACGTGTCGTACAGGCCCAGCGCCCGCCACATGTCAAACAGCGGCCCGACGACCGAGATCGGCGGGAACATCGCGATCGCCAGGGCGCCGGCCAGGATGAGCGTCTTGCCCGGGAAGTCCAGCCGCGCGATCGCGTAGGCGGTGAACGACGCGAGGGTCACCGCGATCACGGTCGCGATCAGCGCGATCGACAGCGAGTTGATCAGCGGGCGCAGCAGCGGCGAGTCCAGCCCGCCCTCGAACAGCGTGGTGTAGTTGTCAAACGTCGTGTCCGACGGGATGAACTTCTTGTCGGTCACTGTCGCCGGCGACTTGAACGACAGCGAGACCAGCCACAGCACCGGGATCAGCGCGTAGAACAGCACGGCGCCGAGGGCCAGCGTCCAACCGAGGTATGCGACGGGGCGGCGGTTCTGCACGGCTACTTCTTGTCTCCCTGCGACGGGACCGCCGTGCCGAGGAAGCGCACGAAGACGAACGCGATCAGCAGCACCAGGATGAAGATCAGCACCGACACCGCCGAGCCGAGGCCCAGGTTCAGGCGCGAGATGAGCTGGTTGTAGCCGAGGATCGAGACGGACTCGGTGTCCTGCGAGCCGCGCGTCATGATGAAGATCGAGTCGAACACGCGGAAGGCGTCCAGCGTGCGAAACAGCAGCGCGACGAGCAGCGCCGGCTTGAGCAGCGGCACCGTGATGCGCCAGAAGCGCTGCCACGCGCTGGCGCCGTCTACTCGGGCCGCCTCGTAGAGACCCTCGTCGATCGTCGCCAGGCCGGCGAGCAGCAGCAGCGCCATGAAGGGCGTCGTCTTCCAGACCTCCGTCAGGATGATCACGGTGAAGGCGTCCTGCCGGTTGCCAAACCAGGCCTTCTCGTCGGGGATCAACGGCAGGTTGTTGACGAAGCCGCTGCTGGGGTCGAAGGCGAAGAACCACGCGAAGGCCGCGACGACGGTGACGATCCCGTACGGGATCAGGACCGCGGTGCGGATCGTGCCGCGGGCGAACAGCGCGCGGTGCATGACGAGCGCGAGCGCCATGCCGAGCACGAGCTCGATCGCGACGGAGGTCACGGTCACCAGGCTGGTGTTGAAGAGGTCCTGCCACCACAGCGGCGAGCTCAGCACCGCGCCGTAGTTGCTCAGGCCGACGAAGCCGCTCTCCTCCGGAAAGCGCAGGTCGACCTTCTGCATCGACAGGACGATCGCGTAGAGGATCGGATAGACCGTCACCAGCAGCATCGCGATGACCGCCGGGGCGCAGAGCATGAGCGCGAGCTTGCGCTCCGCCTTCGTGCGGTCGGTCGTCTGCGTCGGCCCGCCGCGCTTGCGCTGCGCCCTGCGACCGGCCGGCTCCCCCACCTGCGTGGGGACGGCGGTGCTCACAGCAGGCCCTCGCGCTTGACGGCCTTCTCGACGTTGTCGCGCAGCGTGTCGTAGGTCGGCTCGGGGTTCTTCGGGTCGATCTTCGTCGTCGGGTGCACGGCCCGCTGGATCGCCAGCGAGAGGTCCTGGTAGGCGGGCGACTCCGAGGGCCGCGGCGCGGCGTTCTTGATCGCCCGGCGGATCTCGTCGGCGAACCCGGGATAGACCTTGTCGATCTCCGGCTGGTCGTAGAGATCCTCACGGACCGGCGGCAGGCCGCCGGCCGTCGCGATCTCGAGCTGGTTGTCGGGCTTGACGAGGCACTCGGTGGCCGCGAACGCCTCCGCCTTGTGCTTGGAGTACGACGAGACGCCGATGTTGATGCCGCCGATCGGCGGCTTGCTCGGCTTGCCCGCCTCGACCGCCGGGAACTGCGCGGCACCCATGTTCGGGAAGACCGTCTTGGGCCGGTTGGTCTTCGCCGACGGATAGACGAAGGGGTAGTTGATCATGAAGCTCGAATCGCTTGGCCCGTTGGCAGGACCCTCGAAACCGAGGCGCGCGGTGTCCTCCGTCGACGTCGTGATGTTCGAGGCCGCGGCAGTGGAGTTCGACAGGCGGCCGATGATCGCCAGCGCCTTCTCGGTCGGCGCCTTGTCGAGCTTGACCGTCTTCGGACCGGCGAGGATCGACGTGCCGGCCGACTCGATGAGCTGGTTGACGAGGACGACGACGCCTTCGTAGCGGTTGGCCTGGACCTGGATGCGCCCTCTGGTGGGTCCGAGCTTCTCGCCGATGTCGATCATCTCGTCCCACGTCTTGGGCGGCGTACGCACGCGATCCTTGCGGTACCACAACAGCTGCGTGTTGGACCAGATCGGGATCGTGTAGAGCCGGTCCTCGAAGCGCGCGGTCTGCAGAACGGAGTCGAACACGTTCGCCGTGACAGCCCGCTCGGTGCTCGCTGGCACCGGCGCCAGCCAGCCCGCGTTGGCGAACTCGCCGGTCCAGACGACATCGAGGCCGAGCAGGTCCAGCGACGCGTCCTTGGCCCCGAGGCGACGCACGAGCTGCTCGCGCTGCTGGTCGGCCTGCGCGGGCAGGAACTCGAAGTTGATCTCGTACTTGCCGCCGGACTGCTTGGAGCACCGGTCGGCGATCTTCTGCGGGCCGCCGCTGGGCTCGTTGAAGATGAACCAGTTCAGCGTGACGGGACCGCTCGTCGACGTGTCCTCCCCGCCGCAGGCCGAGACCCCAACGGCAAGCGCGATCGTCGCGATGGTGATGAGGATCCGTCCTGACACGGACCGATCAGTACCCCTGCGCGCTCGTCACGAATCTCACGAGCTACAACTCGGCGAGCAAGCCCTCCCCCGGCCGCAGCTCGGCGGGCGCCGGCGCCCCCGCGGGGTGTCGGTGGGCGTGGGTCGCCCGCACGATCGCGCCGGCGGGCGGGGACGCGCGCGGCTCGTCGCTCATGTTGATCGCGACGACATGGCGGTCGCCGCGGCGGTAGGCGAGCACGCCGTCGTCGGTGCCGTCGACGAAGCTCAGGCCGGCGCCGAGCGAGCGCCGCGCGGCGATCAGATCGCGATAGAGGGCGAGCGTCGAGTCGGCGGCGCGGGCCTGCTGCGCGACGCCGCCGCCGTCGACCGCGATCACCGGCAGCCAGGGCGTCGCGGCGGCGTCGGTGAAGCCGCCGTGCGGCGCGTCGTCGTCCCAGCGCATCGGGTGGCGGTAGCGATCGCGGCCGGCGCGGTCGTGCGGCGGGTCGGCGCCCGGCCCGTCGGCCATCCCGATCTCGTCGCCCTGGTAGACGAAGACGGCGCCCGGCAAGGTCAGCGCGAGCAGCGCCGCGGCGCGCGCGTTGCGCGCGCCGACGCGGTCGGGCAGGCGCGGGAAGTCGTGGTTGGAGAGCACCCAGGCGACGCGGCCCGCCGCGCCGCTGGGATCCAGCCCCGCCTCGATCGCGGACCGGTACGCGGCCGCGTCCCACGGCGCGTGCAGCAGCTCGAAGGCAAAGGCGCAGTCGACGTGCTCGAGGTAGGGCGCCAGCCGCACGGCCGGCAGGTAGACCTCGCCGACAAGCAGCGTCTCGTCGCCGGCGGCGTCGCGCAGCGCCGCCAGCGCGATCCCGATGTCGGGCGCGTTGCGGCTGTGGACGTGGCGCAGCGTGCCGGCCTCGTCGAGCTCGGGCAGGGCGGGGGGCGTGGTTGCCGGGGGGTCGTCGCGCAGCTCGGGGTCCTTCAGCAGCCGGTCGATCGCATCGAGCCGAAAGCCGTCGACGCCGCGACGCAGCCAGAAGCGCAGGCTGGCGCCCACCGCCGCGCGGACGTCGCCGCGGCGCCAGTCGAGGTCGGGCTGCTCCGGATAGAACGAGTGCAGGTACCAGCGGCCGGTCGGCGGATCGCGCGACCAGGCGCGGCCGCCGAAGGACGCCACCCAGTTGTTCGGCGGCGCCTGCCCGTCGGCCCAGACGTAGCGCTCGGGATGGGCGCGAAACCACGGATGCTCGATCGACGTGTGGCACGGCACGACGTCCATCAGCAGCTTCAGCCCGAGCTCGTGGGCATCGGCGATCAGCGCGTCGGCGTCGGCGAGCGTGCCGAAGCGCGGGTCGATGTCCTCGTAGTCGGCGACGTCGTAGCCGCCGTCGGCCATCGGCGACGGGTAGACCGGCGACAGCCAGAGGGCGTCGGCGCCGAGCTCGCGGACGTGGTCCAGGCGCGCGGCGATCCCGCGCAGGTCGCCCTCGCCGTCGCCGTCGGAGTCCTGGAAGGAGCGCGGGTAGACCTGGTAGACGACGGCGTCGCGCCACCAGGGAGGCTCGCGTGGCTCGCTCATGCGCCGCATGCTCGCGCATGCGTTGGTTCCGGTGCGGCCGGCCGGTACGTTCAGCGCGAACTCCCGGCGCTGGGCACCCTGATGCTCTGGCTCAGGGATCCTTGACGGAGCAATGCGCGACCTCTCAACGCCAACCACGCCAGCCCTGCCGCCGCCGCGGCGATGAGCGACATCTGGCTGAAGGTGCTCGCCGGCGCGGGCTTCGCCGCGATCGCCGTCGTCTTGTCGCTGCACTACCGGCTCGGCCACGCGCGCGAGATCGCGCTCGCCGCCGTTCGCGCGCTCGTGCAGCTCGCCGCGGTCGGCGCGGCGATCGCGCTGGTGTTCGAGTTTCCCGGTCTGGCGCTGGCGTTCGTCGCCGTGATGGTCACGACCGCGGGCCTGACGGCGGGCGGGCGGCTGCGCGGGTTGCCGGCGGCGCGGCGGCGGGCGCTCGTCGCGATCGCGGTTCCCGCGCTTGTCGCGACGGCGATCCTGCTCGCGGTCGGCTCGTTCGCGTTCACGCCGCGCTCGACGGTGCCGATCGCCGGGATCCTGATCGGCGGCGCGATGGCGGCGACGACGCTGACCGGACGCCGGCTGCTCGAGTCGCTGCGCGACGAGGCGCCGGCGATCGAGGCGCGCCTTGCGCTCGGGCACGCCGCGCGGACCGCGCTCGCGCCGGCGGTGCGGGGCGCGATCCACACCGGGCTGATCCCGGTCGTCGACCAGACGCGCAGCGTCGGCCTGGTCACCCTGCCGGGAACGTTCGTCGGGCTGATCCTCGGCGGCGCCTCGCCGGAGCAGGCGGCGGCGACCCAGCTCGTCGTCCTGCTCGCGCTGCTGGCGGTCGAACTCGCCGCCGGCCTGTTGCTCGCCGAGCTCATGCAGCGCGCGCTGATCCTGCCCGGGGAGCGCGTGCGCCGGGTGCTCGCGGCGTGACCGAGCTGAGCCGGGCCGCGACCACGGAGCTGGCGCAGGCGCCACCGTCCAGTACAACTCGTGCGTGTCGTCAGCGACAAGCGCCATGCTGACAGCAGGACGCGATGACCGCCGGACGAGCCCGCGCGTGCCGCCCGACCCATGATCTGCGCGCCGCCCGACACGCGCTGGCTCGTGCCCGAGGCCCGACGAGGTCCGCTCTATGCCGCGATCGCCGACGCGATCGCCCTGCGCCTCGTCGATGGCAGGCAACCGGTCTGGGCCGCCGAGGACGACAACGCCGCGTCGCTGGCGTTGGCGGTCGCAGCTGGAGTTCGAGCCCGTCGCCCGGATCGGGATCCTGAAGGCCACAAGCGCCGGCTCGTGAGAGTCCTCTGAGGATCGGGGATTGCACGCGGGGGCAGCGGGCACAACTGGTGTACGTCGTTCAACGCAAGGAGGCTGTTCATGGCCGCTGATGCCGGACCCCCATTCGTCCTCATGGCCCTCGGGCTCGTTCTCTGGCTCGCCGTCACCGCGACAATCGCCGGCATCTCGATCCAGACCATCGGGATGATCCTCTTCGTCGTCGGCGCCGTCTGGCTCGTCGTCGAGCTGATCCAGGCCCGCACGCTCGCGCGTCGCGGCGTCGTCGAGGAGCCGGTCCTCGACCGCGATCGCGTGCGCTGAGACGACCTCAGCGCGCCGGACGTGGACGTCGGAATCGTCGCGGCGGCACACCCCGCGTAGAACTCGAACATCCCCACACACGTCGGCCCGCGATGAACTCAAGAGGGGTGCCGGGCCGGCGCGTCCGACCGAGCCCTCAGCCGAGCGCCACGGTCCTGCCGTCGACGAACTCCTCCGACGAGGCGATGATCTCGTCGACGAGCTCCTGCGGGACCTGGGCGTCGGTGGTGAGGATCATCACCGCGTGCTGCTGCTGGTCGCCGTTACCGGGCGAGTGGCCGACGGCCGCCGAGCCGATGTTCACCCCGCGCTCGCCGAAGAGCGTGCCGACCCGGCCGATCACGCCCGGCACGTCGACGTAGCGAAACAGCGTCAGGTGCGGCTCGAGCTGGAGGTTGAAGCGCTGCCCCCACGCCTGCAGCAGATGCGGCCGGTTGCGGTTGCCGATCGTCGTGCCGGCGACGGTCGTCGTGCCACCGCCGCAGACGAGCTTCACCCGGACGAGGTCGGTGAAGTCGCGCGCGACCGTGCTCTTGGATTCGACGACCTCGATGCCGCGCTCCTCGGCGATCGCCGGTGCGTTGACCTCGTTGATCGGCTCCTCCGTGTGGCCCTGCAGCGCGCCCAGCAGCACCGCGGTGCCGAGCGGTCGGGTGTCGCGCTCGGCGATGCGGCCGTTGCACTCGATCTCGATGCGGTCGATCGAGCCGCACAGCGCGAGCTCCGTGCCGAGCTTGCCGAGCTGGTGGCAGAGCGGCAGGAACGGCCCGAGCATCTCCATGTCCTCGGGCTTGATCGTCGGCGCGTTGATCGCCGTCGTGACGCTGCCGCCCTGCAGCGCGGCGACGATCTGCTCGGCCGCCTGGTAGCCGGCGCGGTCGTTGGCCTCGGTCGTGGAGGCGCCGAGGTGCGGCGTGACGATGACGTTGGGGTAGCCGAACAGCGGGTGGTCGGTGATCGGCTCGGTCCGGAAGACGTCGAGCGCCGCGCCCGCGACCTTGCCGCTGTCGAGCGCGTCCTTGAGGTCCTCGTCGACGATCAGCGAGCCGCGCGCGACGTTGAGGATCCGCACCCCGTCGCGCATCTTCGCGAACGCCTCGCCGTTCAGCCAGCCGTTCGTCTCGGGCGTGTTGGGCAGGTGGACGGTGATGAAGTCGGCCTGTGCGTAGAGCTCGTCGGAGCTGTCGCACTTCTCGACGCCGAGGTTCGAGTAGCGCTCCGCCGCCACGTAGGGGTCGTAGGCGATGACGCGCATCCCGAAGCCCTTCGCGCGCGCCGCGACGAGCTGTCCGATGCGCCCGAACCCGAGCACGCCGAACGTCTTGTCCATCAGCTCGGTGCCGTTGAAGAGCTTGCGATCCCAGCGGCCCGCCGTCAGCGAACCGTGCGCCTGCGGGATGTTGCGCGCGAGCGCGAGCAGCAGCGCCATCGTGTGCTCGGCGGCGGTGACGATGTTCGAGCGCGGCGCGTTGGCGACGATGATGCCGCGCTTCGTGGCCGCCGTGACATCGATGTTGTCGATGCCCACGCCCGCGCGGGCGATCACGCGCAGCCGCGACGCGTGCCCGATGAGCTCGGCGTCGACCTTCGTCGCCGAGCGGACCAGGATGCCGTCGTAGTCGCCGATCCGCGCGGTCAGCTGCTCGCGCGGCCAGCCGATCCCCAGATCGACGTCGAAACCGGCCACCTGCAGCAGGTCCACGCCGGAGTCGCCGACCGCTTCGGCGACCAGCACGCGCTCGGCCATCACTCTCCCTCGATCCGCTCGACGACCCAGTCGATGCAGGCCGTCAGCGCCTGCACGTCGGCCGGCTCGATCGCCGGGAACATCGCCACGCGCAGCTGGTTGCGGCCGAGCTTGCGGTAGGGCTCGACGTCGACGATCCCGTTGGCGCGCAGCGTGGCCGCGACGCGCGCCGCGTCGACAGCGGCGGAGAAGTCGATCGTGCCGACCACGAGCGAGCGCTTGGCGGGATCGGCCACGAACGGTGTCGCGTGCGGCGTGGCGTCGGCCCAGCCGTACAGCGTGTTCGAGGACTCGGTCGTGCGCCGCACGCACCACTGCAGCCCGCCGTTGCCGAGCATCCAGTCAAGCTGCTCGGCGAGCAGCACGAGCGTCGCGAGCGCGGGCGTGTTGAGCGTCTGGTCCTGGCGCGAGTTGGCCAGCGCGGTGCTCAGGCTGAGGAACTCGGGGATCCAGCGATCGGTCGCCGCGACCCGCTCGATGCGCTCGATCGCGGCCGGGCTGAGCAGCGCCAGCCACAGGCCACCGTCCGACGCGAAGTTCTTCTGCGGCGCGAAGTAGTAGGCGTCGGCCTGCGCGGCGTCGAGCGGCAGCCCGCCCGCGCCGGAGGTCGCGTCGATCAGGACGAGCGCGTCACCCGCGTCGGCGGGGCGCGCGACGGGGACCATGACGCCGGTCGAGGTCTCGTTGTGCGCCCAGGCGAGCGCGTCGACGCGCGGGTCGCCGGCCGGTCGGGGCGCGTCGCCAGGGTCGGCCTCGATCACGATCGGCTCGCCGAGGAAGGGCGCGTCGGTGGTGACCTGCGCGAACTTGCGGCTGAACTCGCCGAAGCTCAGGTGCAGCGAGCGCTCGCGGACGAGCGACAGCGCGGCCGCGTCCCAGAACGCGGTCGTGCCGCCGTTGCCGAGCGCGACCTCGTAGCCGTCGGGCGCTCCCAACAGCTCGCCAAGCCCGCTGCGCACGCGCCCGACGAGGGCCCGCACCGGCGGCTGGCGATGCGAGGTGCCCAGCAGCGCGGCGGCGTCCTCCCCGGCGAGGGCCGCGAGCTGCTCGGGGCGGATCTTCGACGGTCCGCAGCCGAACCGGCCGTCGGACGGCTTCAGCGCTTCAGGGATGTGCAACTGCATGCTCGTCGTCATGGGCAGACGTCCTGCTGTCGCGGGTGAATGTCTGTGCCCAGGCGTGCGGCGTACGGTCCGGCTCCGCCGCTCCCCGGTGGTGACCTCCACCCGAACGCCAGTTGCGACGGCCCGGCAGAGTCTAGTAGTACACCCATCCGAAGGTTCCGGCCGGATGTACTAGCGAGGCGCCTCGCCGGGACTAGTCATTCCACTCCGTGTCGATCCAGTCCATCATCGAGCGCAGCTCCTTGCCGGTCGTCTCGACCTGGCCGGCCGCCTGCTCGGACCGCATGCGCAGGAAGTTCTCCTGGCCGGCGCGGTTCTCGGCAATCCATTCGCGCGCAAAGTCGCCGGACTGGATCTCGGCGAGGATCTGCTTCATGTTGGCCCGCGTGTCGTCGGTGATGACGCGCTTGCCGCGCGTGTAGTCGCCGTACTCGGCCGTGTTGGAGATCGAATAGCGCATCCCCGCCAGACCCTTCTCGTACATGAGGTCGACGATGAGCTTGAGCTCGTGCAGGCACTCGAAGTAGGCCATCTGCGGGTCATAGCCCGCCTCGACGAGCGTGTCGAAGCCGGCTTGGACGAGTTCTGACGCGCCGCCGCACAGCACGGCCTGCTCGCCGAAGAGGTCGGTCTCGGTCTCGTCCTTGAAGGACGTCTCGATGACCCCGCCGCGCGTGCAGCCGATCCCCTTGGCGTAGGCGAGCGCAAGCGCCTGCGCGTTGCCGGAGGCGTCCTGCTCGACGGCGATCAGGCCCGGGACGCCCGAGCCCTCGAGGTACTGGCGGCGCACGAGGTGACCGGGGCCCTTCGGCGCGATCAGCGCCACGTCGACGCCGGGCGGCGGCTGGACCTCGTCGTAGTGGATCGAGAAGCCGTGGCCGAAGAGCAGCATGTTGCCCTCGGCGATCCCGTCCTTGACCTCCCCCTCGTAGACGGTGCGGTGCAGCTCGTCGGGCACGAGCATCATCACGAGGTCGCCGCGGCTGGCGGCGTCGGCGACCGGCAGCACCTCGAGGCCGTGCTCCCTGGCCTTCGCCGCCGAGCTCGAGCCCTCGCGCAGGCCTACGACCACGGTGACGCCCGAGTCCTTGAGGTTCAGCGAATGGGCGTGGCCCTGGGAGCCATAGCCGATGATGGCGACGGTCTTGCCGTCGAGCAGGCTGAGGTCAGCGTCGTCGTCGTAGTACATGGCGCGGGATCCTAGGCGCTCGCCGCCGCGACGTGCGTGAGCCCGGGCAGCGCGACGCCGTCGTCGCCGACGTACTGCTGCAGGCGGGCGTCGATCGCGTCGCGCAGGTCGTCGCGCTGCGCCGGGCTGAGCGCGCCAACGGCGCCTGCCAGGCGCGTCGAGATGTCCAGCTGGGTGTCCCACCAGTCGTCGAGGCTGGGGTGGCGATAGACGATCGGGATCTGCTCGATCGTGATGTCGGTGAAGCCGGCCTCCTCCAGCAGCGTCTGGATGCGCCGCGGATCGCGGAAGGCGAACATGTCCGGCTCGCCGGGCCCGGGCCGCTCGATCGCGCCGAGCGCGACCAGCTCCTCGGCCGCCAACCCCGCCCACGGGTTGTCCTGTGGGTCAGCCCAGGCGGCGAGCGCGACGCGTCCACCGGGACGCAGCACACGGCGCGTCTCACCGAGCGCTGTCGCCGGGTCGGCCAGCAGCATGTACCCCCAGCGGGCGATGACGCCGTCGACGGAGGCGGTCGGCAGGTCGATCCACTCGGCGTCGATCGTGCGGAACTCGACGTTGGAGATGCCGAGCTCCGCTGCGCGGGCGCGCGCCTGCTCGACCATCGGCTCGACGACGTCTGAGCTGATCAGCGTGCCGCCGGGGGCAATCAGCTCGGCGGCGAGCAAGCCCGTGTCGCCCGGGCCCGCGGCGAGCTCGAGCACGCGATGCCCCGGCTGCGGCTCGATCGCGTCCACGAGCCAGTGCGATACGGGCAGGCCCGCGGACTGGATGACGTCGCGATGCGCTCCCCACGCGCCCGCCGCGCGAGCCCAGCGTTCCAGGCTCGCGCGGCGATATTCGGAAGGATCGGCGGCCACTACGTCAGAGTGAAGCGCACGACGCCGAGCTTGGAGCCGCCCGCGTTGCCGGCGGCGCCGGTCTTGTCGACGCCGACCGCGCGGAGGCGATAGGCGCCCTTGGTGAGCTTGCGCTTGATCGTGTAGGTCCACTGGCCGGTCGTGCTGTCCTTCAGGAGCCTGGCGGAGAACAGCACGGGCTTCCTGCAGCTGCGGTTCACGAAGCCCCGCTTGGGGTCATACCAGTTGCACCTGGCGCTCGTGCTCGCGCCCGTCCTGAGCTTCTCGAGCGTCAGGACGATCTGCGCGACCCCGTTGGCGTCCCGCGACAGACCGCCGAAGACGATGTTCGTACGCGTTGTGGTCCTGCGCTGCTTGCCGTTGACGGTCTTCGTCTTGGTGGTGAGCTGCTTGATCTTCTGCTCGTTCTTCGGCTTGACGATGCCGACCGTCGGCGCTGTGCCGTCGATGAGCTTCAGCGACACGGGGGCGGGTGAGCTGGGCGCGCCCTGACGGTCGACGACGACGAGCGTCGCGGACGCGTCGCCCTCCGTGGTGAACTCGTGGCTGACGGTCGGGCCTGCGGTGGTCTGCGCCTTGCCGTCGCTGAAGGTCCAGCGGTACTCGACGATCCCGCCGCCGTAGCTCGCCTCGCGATCGGTCGAGCCGGCGCCGTCGAACGTCACGGCCTGCGTCGCGCGCGGCGTCGCCGTCTTGACGACAATCTTCGCGACCGGCGCGGCGTTGTTGTATTCGTCGCCGCCGAGATCGGTCGGGCCGGTCGAGCGATCCTCGCCGTCGATGTCGGTCGGCGACTCGCCGGCCTCGACGCCGCCCTGCCCGATCGCCGCCGAGCTGGGCCGCAGGCGGAAGTTGCCGGCGGCGGCGTCGGCGAAGAGCAGGTTCCGCTCGCTGGTCAGCAGGGTCCGGCTGGCGTTGATCGTGGCGGTGTTCGCGCCGATCCCGGTGCCGAGCGCGCCGTTGTAGGGGATCTCCGCGTTGGCCAGCGTGATCGAGTCCGTCACCGTCGCCGTGATGCTGCCGACGCTGCTCAGCAGACCCTGCGCCTGCGCCGAGTCGAGCCTGACGCCGCTCGCCGACCCGGCGGCCGTGACGTGGCGCAGGTTGAGCGTGATGTCGCCGGCGCCCGTCTCGAGCAGCGTGCTGCGCGTCTTGGCGCCGAAGCCCGCCAGGCCGCCGGTCGTCAGCGTCGAATCGACCGTCAGGCTCTTGTCCGGGGTTCCCGCGTCTGACTCGACGTAGATCGCGCTCTCCTGCGTGCCGCCGGTGGCGGCGATCGTACGCGCGATCCGGTTCTCGGCACCCGTCGAGATGAAGATGCCGTCGTCGTGCTTGCTGAGGACGGCGGCGTCGCTGAACCGCAGGCCGTCGTGCCCGCCTGTGACGAGCACGGCGGGGCCGGTCGCGGCCGTCTGGACGACTGAGACGCCCGAGACGTTCGAGACCCCGCCGCTCGCGGCGGAGAACTGCAGGGTGCCGTTGACGAGCACGCCGGGCGCGCCGTTGATCGTGATGTCGGAGGCGGTGAAGTTCGCGCCGGGATACACGCCGGGCCTCGCGTTGAAGACGTCGCCCGACCCGGCGGCCGCAGCCGCCTCGGCGAAGCCGCCACAGGCGAGGTCGCCGCCGCCGCAGGCGCCGTCGCCGGCATTGATGGTGTAGGTCGCCGCGCTCGCGGCGGCCGGGGTGACGAGCACCGCCACCACGGCAGCGGCGACGGTGAACGAGCGACGACGGCCCGGGCGTGACATTCAATCCTCCAACGATCGACGCAGAAGCTTCCCGGAGGCCGTCCTCGGCAACTCGGGGGAGAACCTGTAGACCCTGGGCACCTTGTACCCGGCGAGCCGGCCACGACAATACCCTCGCAGCTCGTCATCCGTGGCATGCTCGCCGGCCCGCAGGACGATCGTCGCGACGACGCGCTCCCCCCACCCCGGGTCGGGTGCGCCGTGCACCGCCGCCTCGGCGACAGCCGGATGGCTCTCGAGCACGGCTTCGACCTCGGCCGGTGCGACGTTCTCGCCGCCGGTGATGATCGTGTCGCCGGCACGGCCGGTGACGATCAGCGCGCCGTCCTCGAGCGCGCCCTCGTCACCGGTGTGCAGCCAGCCGTCGGCCGCGAGCGCGCCTGGCGCGACGGTCGGGCCGGCGACGAGGATCTCGCGCGCGTGACCGATCCGCACGCGCGTGCAGAACAGCGGCGGGCCGCCGGTCGTGACCTGCGAGCAGGCTTCCGTCAGGCCGTACGTGCTGACCGTCGGCACGCCGGCGGCGGCCGCGCGCTGCAGCAGCGCGTCCGGGATCGGCGCGCCGCCGACGAGCGCCGCGCGCAGCCGCGGCGGATGGCGCAGGCCGGCGTCGAGCAGGCGCCCGAGCGTCGTCGGCACGACCGAGACGAGCGTCGCGCGCGTGGCGATCTCGTCGGCCGCGGCCTCGGCGTCGAAGCGCTCGTGCAGCACCACGCCGGTGGCGTAGATCGCGCTGCGCACGAGGATCGACAGGCCGCCGACGTGCGACAGCGGCAGCGTGCACAGCCAGGCGTCATCGCGATCGACGCCCAGCGCGGCGGCCGACCCGAGCGCGCTCCACAGCCAGTTGCCGTAGGTCAGCTCGACGGGCCGCGGCCCGCGCGTCGTGCCCGACGTGTGGACGACGATCGCGGTCGCGTCGAGGTCATGCGTGGCGCTGGCCGGCGCGGCCGCGTCGACCAGCCCGTCCAGCGACTCGCTGACCACGGCGGCGCAACCGGCGGTGTGTGCGCGCCGCTCGGCGGGCGTCAGGCGCAGGTCGACGGGCACCGCCGCCGCCCCGAGCAGCAGGCAGCCGTGCAGTGTCTCGGCGAACGCGCGGCGCGCCGGCAGCGCGATCCCGACGCGGTCGCCCGGCACGACGCCGAGCGCGCTGAGCCGCTGTGCCACGAGCGTTGCGGCCTCGAGCAGCTCCGCGTAGCGCAGCACGCCGTCCTCGGCGCGCAGGGCGATCGCATTCGGACGCGTGCGAGCAGCGCGGTGCAGCCAGGACTCCACGAGCATCCACGGAAAGTAGCCTGCACGCATGGCAATCGCGTGGACGCCGGGCGGCGCCGACTACTCCGACATCCGCTATGAGCTCAGCGGCGACGGGATCGCCAAGATCACGATCGACCGGCCCGAGGTCCGCAACGCCTTTCGTCCGCAGACGATCGTCGAGATCTCCGACGCGCTCACGCGCGCCCGCGAGGACACGTCGGTCGGCGTGATCATCCTGACCGGCGAGGGCGAGCTCGCGTTCTGCTCGGGCGGCGACCAGAACGTGCGTGGCGACACCGGCTACATGACCGAGCCCGGTCAGGCGGGCGCCGTCGGGCGCTTCCACGTCACCGACCTGCACGTGCAGATCCGCCGGCTGCCCAAGCCCGTCGTCGCGATGATCGCCGGCTACGCGATCGGCGGCGGCCACGTGCTGCACCTCGTCTGTGACCTGTCGATCGCCGCCGACAACGCGCGCTTCGGTCAGGTCGGTCCGCGCGTCGGGTCGTTCGACGGCGGCTTCGGCGCGGGGCTGCTGGCGTCGCTCGTCGGACCCAAGCGGGCCAAGGAGATGTGGTTTCTCTGTCGCCAGTACGACGCCGCGCAGGCGCTCGAGATGGGGCTCGTCAACACGGTCGTGCCGCTGCACGCGCTCGAGGACGAGACCGTGGCGTGGTGTCGCGAGATGCTCGCGATGTCGCCGTTCGCGCTGCGGCTGGTCAAGGCGAGCTTCAACGCGACCGAGGACGGCTTCAGCGGCATCCAGCAGCTCGCCCACGACGCCAACCTCCTGTTCTACGAGAACCAGGAGGCACAGGAGGGCCGCGACGCCTACCGCGAGAAGCGCCGTCCGGACTTCTCGCGCTTTCCCAAGCGGCCCTAGCACTAGACACGACATGGCGACCGCCGTCTCTCCACCCAGCGGGCTGCGCATCTGGCTCATGGCAGCGCGCATCCGCACGCTGCCGGCCGCCGTCGCACCGGTGCTCGTCGGCACCGCGCTCGCGATCGAGCGCGGCATCTTCCGCGTCGGCCCGTTCGTCGCCGCGCTGCTGGGCTCGATCCTCATCCAGATCGGGACGAACCTCGCCAACGACTACTCCGACGCCCGCCGCGGCGCCGACACGGAGGACCGCGTCGGACCCGTGCGGGTGACGGCGGGCGGGCTCGTCCCGCCGCGCCAGGTGTTGGTCGCGACGTACGTCACGTTCGGGCTGGCGGTGGCATGCGGCCTGTACCTCGTGTTCGCGTCGGGGATCGAGCTGCTGATCGTCGGCATCGCGTCGATCGCGGCGGGCGTGCTCTACACCGGCGGGCCCAAGCCCTACGGCTACGAGGGCCTCGGCGAGGTCTTCGTCTTCGTCTTCTTCGGCCTCGTCGCGGTCACGGGCTCGACGTTCGCGCAGCTCGAGGCCTGGCCCTGGGAGGCGTTCGTGCTCGCGGTGCCGGTCGGGCTGCTCGCGGCCGCGATCCTCGTCGTCAACAACGTGCGCGACATGGACTCCGACAGGCGAGCGGGCAAGCGCACGCTGGCGGTCCGGCTCGGGCGCGAGCGCGGGCGCACGGTCTACGCGCTCATGGTCTACGGCGCGTACCTCGTGGCGCCGCTGCCGTGGCTGCTCGGCGCGCTCTCGCCGTGGCTGGCGCTGCCGTGGCTGACGCTGCCGCTCGCGGTGAAGCTCGTGCGCACCGTGCGCGAGCACGCCGACGGGCCGACCCTGAACGAGATGCTCGCGCAGACGGGAATGCTGCAGCTCGCGTTCTGCCTGCTGCTGAGCGCGGGCGTGCTGGCGAGCTAGATGGTTGATTCCGCGGCCGGCGCGGCACCGTGCGGCTGACGATCGAGCGCAGGACGCTGCGCTTCCGCCAGCCGCTGCAGACGTCCTACGGCGACCTCGCCGAGCGCGAGATCTTCGAGGTTGCGATCGAGGGCGCCGACGGCGTCGTCGGGCGCGGCGAGGCGGCGCCGCTGGCGCCCTACGACGGCGTCTCGTCCGAGCGCGCGCGCGCTGCGCTGGACGCCTACCGCCCGGTGCTGGCCACCGGCGACGCGCTGCAGGGCGGCGAGCTGCTGGACGCCTGCCGCGACGCCGACGACCTCCCCCAGGCGCTGGCCGCCGTCGACATGGCGCTGTGGGACCGCGCCGGCCGCCGCGCCGGGCGGCCGGTCGCCGAGCTGCTGACCGAGCCCGTGCTGGACGAGGTGCTCGTCAACGCGACGATCGGCGCCGCGGATCGCGCCGGCGCCGCGGCCGCCGCCGGCGCCGCCCGCGAAGGCGGGTTTCGCTGCGTGAAGCTCAAGGTCGGCATCGGCGACGACGCCGGCCGGGTGGCGGCGGTGCGCGCGGCGCTCGGGCCCGACGCCGAGCTGCGGCTGGACGCCAACGGCGCCTGGAGCGTGGACGAGGCGGTGGCGACGATCGGCGCCCTGTCGTCGGCTGGCCTCGAGCTCGTCGAGGAGCCGGTCCACGGGCTCGGCGCGCTGCGCGCGGTACGCGAGCGCGTCGCCGTGCGGATCGCGATGGACGAGAGCGCCGCCGAGCCCGGCGCGCTGGCGTCGGGCGCCGCCGACGCCGTGTGCCTGAAGCTCGCGCGCTGCGGCGGCATCTCCGGCCTGCTGGCGAGCGCGTCGCTCGTGCGGGCGTCCGGCGCCGAGCCGTACGTCGCCTCGACGTTCGACGGCCCGCTCGGGATCGCCGCCGCGCTGCACGCCGCCGCCGCGCTGCGCCTCCAGCCCGCCTGCGGCCTGGCGACGCTCGACCTCTTCGCGGACGTCGATACGTGCGGGCTCGCCGTCCGCGACGGCGCGATCGCCGTGCCACGCGGGCCGGGGCTGCTGTGACCTGGCTGGCGCTGCGGATCGCGCGCACCGCGCTGCGCAACCCGGCGACGCGCCACCGCTACGGCGAGCACCCGCGCCAGGTCGCCGACCTGCACCGTCCGGTCGGCCGGGGCCCGTTCCCCGTCGTCGTCGTGCTGCACGGCGGCTACTGGCAGCCGCCCTACACGAAGCTCATCATGCGGCCGCTGTGCGTCGACCTCGCACGGCGCGGCTACGCCGCGTTCAACGTCGAGTACCGGCGGCTGGGGCGCGAGGGCGGCGGCTGGCCGCAGACGTTCGACGACGTCGCCGCGGCGATCGACCATCTCGCCGACGGCGGCCTGCGCGACGCCGGCCTCGACGTCGGGCGCGTCACGCTGCTGGGCCACTCGGCCGGCGGTCAGCTCGCGCTGTGGGCCGCCGGGCGGCCCGAGCTGCCCGCGGACGCGCCCGGGGCGGCGCCGCGCGTCAGCGCGACGCGCGTGCTCGCGCTGGCGCCCGTCTGCGACCTCGAGGGGGCGGGGCGGCCGGCGCGCGCGCTGCTTGGCGGCGCGCCGTTGGAGGTTCCCGAGCGCTGGCAGCAGGCCGACCCGATGCGCCGGATCCCGCTCGGCGTGCCGGTCGGGCTCGTGCACGCGCTCGGTGACGAGACGGTTTCCGTGCAGCGCTCGCGCCAGTACGTCGCCGCGGCGCGTGACGCCGGCGCCGACGTCACGCTGACCGAGACGCCGGGCGGCCACCGCGAGCCGATCGACCCGGTGACGCGGGCGTGGAAGGCCGCGGTCCAGTGGCTCGAAGATGGCGCGTAGCGGCGCTCAGCGCGGCAGCTTCGCGCGCAGCGCCAGCACGCGCTCGGACGCCGCCCGCACGGCGGCCTCGTCGAGCTCACCGCGTCTGGCCGCGGCGAGCAGGCCCTCGGCCGCTGTCGCGCCGGCCGCGTAGCTCGAGGAGAACAACGGCAGGTCGATCCCGGCCCGCACCGCGCGCAGCGCCCGCTCGCGGCTGGATCCGTACACCGCCACGGCCGGCGTGCCGAGGTCGTCGGTCATGGTCACGCCGGTGAACCCCAGCCGCTGGCGCAGCTCGGCGGTGACCCAGCGCGGCGACAACGCGGCCGGCAGCGCGTCGACCGCCGGGTAGACGGCCGTCGACAGCATCACCGCGTCGACGCCGTCGCGCACGAGCCGCGCAAACGGCGGCTCGTCGACGGCGCGCAGCTGCCCGTGCGGTGCCGCGATCCGCGCGGGCGCATCGTCGGTGTTGACCGTCGCGGCGCCGAAGCCGGGATAGTGCTTGGCCGTCGCGCGCACGCCGCCGGCGCGTAGGCCGCGGGTGAACGCGGACGCCAGTCGCGCGACGCGCGCCGCCGAGCTCGCGTACAGGCGCCGCTCGCGCGCCAGTGCCGCGCCGGGCCGCGCGACGTCAGCCACCGGCGCGAGGTTCATGTTCACGCCCGCGCCGCGCAGCGTGCGCGCCGCCGCCAGCCCGTCGGCGCGCGCCTGCGCAGCGCTCGCGACCTGCGCGGCCGCGCGCTGCGGCGCGCCCGGGATCCGCCGCACCGGTCCGCCCTCCTGGTCGGCCATGACGATCAGCGGCGCGCGCAGGCCGCGCGGTCGGGGGATCGCCTGCAGGCTGCGCATCGTCGCGCGTAGCTGCCCGGCCGAGCGCACGTTGCGGGCGAAGACGATCACGCCGGCGGCCTCGCCACGCGCGATCCGTCGGCGCAACGGGGGCGGCGGCTCGAGGCCGTCGTAGGCGAAGACCATGTGCTGCCCGACGACCTGGCGCAGCGTCAGGGCGGGCGCCGCCGGACGAGCCGGAGCGCGCGCCGGCGGCGGCTGGTCGGACGAGTACAGCGACAGGATCGCCGCGGCGAGGTGGCTCAGCACGCACCGTAGGGTTACAGCAGATGAGCGGACGGCGCGGTACGGGCATTCCTCGCGCGGCGGTCGCTGCCGCGCTGCCGGCGCGGCGGCGCCTCGCTCAGTCTTTCGGCGGTGTCAGACCGCGCGACACGAGGTCGAACACGGCTTCCGGCAGGCCCTGCAGCGCCGCCGGGTCGGCGCCCGAGATGAGCGCGCGGTAGATCATCGGTCCGATCAGGACGTCGACGGCGACGTCGATGTCGACGTCGGCGCGCACCTCGCCGCGCTCTATCCCGCGCGCCACGATCGCGCCCAGCGCGGCGCGCCGCGGGTCGATCAGCACCTCGCGACAGACGGCGGACAGCTCCGGGTCGTCGGCGGCTTCGAGCATGAGGCGCGGCATGAGCTTCAGCGCACCCGGAGCCAGCGATGCGAGCGCGGCGCCGGCGAGCGCGAGGTAGTCGTCGCGCAGGCAGCCGGTGTCGGGCGTCTGCAGGTCCTGGGCGATGAATCGCACCGCGGCGGCCATCAGCTCGTGCTTGCTCGACCAGCGCCGGTAGATCGTCGTCTTGCCGACACCGGCACGCGCCGCCACGGCCTCGATCGTCATTCCCGCCAGACCGTCCTCGATCGCGAGTTCGAGGGCCGCACGCAGGATCGCGGCGTGCGACGCGGCGCTGCGCGGGCGCCCGGGACCGCGCGCGGGGGCGGCGCCCTGGGCGCCGCCCCGGCGTTGCTGCTCGGCGCCGGAGCGGTCGGCGCTCACACCGCCACGGCCTGGCGCTCGCCGGTCGCCCGCTCGTCCTGGGCGCCGGCAGCAGCGGGCGCCCGCGACGGCAGGTAGCGGGCCGCGCTCAGCGCCCCCGCCAGGGCGACCGCGGCGGCGACGAGCAGTGTCGCCTGCATGCCGTCGACGAAGGCGGCGACGGCAGCGTCGTGCAGCGCCTGTCCCGCCGCGCCGCCGGCGCGCGCGGCGATCTCCAGCGCGCCACCGATCGAGCCCGACGCGGCGTCGGCGGCGGGCGCCGGCAGCGTCTGGACCGCGTCGCTCATGCCATCACGGTAATGGCTGGCCAAGAGCGATCCGAGCACCGCGACGCCCTGCGCACCGCCGACAAGCCGCGTCGCGTCGTTGACCGCCGAGCCGACGCTCGCGTGGTCGCTGGGCACGGAGCCCATGACGGAGTCCGTCGCGGGCGCCATCGCCAGGCCGATGCCGAAGCCGAGCAGCCCGATCGCGCTTCCGAGCATGCCATAGCCCGTCTGGGCGCCGGCGGTGGACAGCCACAACATCGCGCCGGCGACGACGACGAGGCCGCCGCTGACGAGCACCTTCGTACCGAGCACGTGCTGCAGGCGCGAAGACAGCCCGCTCGCCACGACGAGGCCGCCGGCGACCGGGAGCATCCGCACACCCGCCTGCAGCGCGTCGTAGCCGAGCACGCTCTGCAGGTACTGCGTCATGAGGAACATGAACCCGAACAGCGCGAAGAACAGCAGCGCGATCGCGCTGCTGGCCCCGGAGAAGCGCGGGTTGCGCAGCAGCGCGAGGTCGATCATCGGCTGCGGTGCGTGCCGCTCCCAGATCACGAACGCGGTGCCGAGCACGATCGCAACCGCGAACGCCGCCAGGACCAGCGAATCGGTCCAGCCGCGCAGGGGCGCGTCGATGATCGCGTACAGCAAGGTGCTCAGCGCCGCGATCGACAGCAGCGCACCGAGCGGGTCCAGTCGCGCCTGCTGGGGATCGCGCGACTCCGGCACGAGGAAACGTCCGGCGGCAAGCGCCGCGACGACGAGCGGAAGGTTCACGACGAAGACGAGGTGCCAGTCGCCGTGTTCGAGCAGCCAGCCGCCCGCGACGGGGCCGATCGCGATCCCGAGGCCGGCGAGCGCCGCCCAGATCCCGATTGCCTTGGCCCGCTCCTCGGCCGGGAAGACGTGCGTCAGGATCGACAACGTCGAGGGCATGATGAACGCCGCGCCGAGGCCCATCAGGGCGCGTGAGGCGATCAGCGCCGCGGGGTCCTGGGTGAGCGCGGCGAGGCCGGAGCCGGTGCCGAAGACGACCAGCCCGCCGGTCAACGCGCGCTTGCGGCCGAAGCGATCGCCGAGCGCGCCCGCCGTCAGCAGCAGGCCCGCGAAGACGAGCATGTACGCGTCGACGATCCACTGCAGGTCGGTCCCCGACGCGCCGAGGTCGGTGCGCAGGCTCGGCAGGGCGACGTTCAGCACGGTGTTGTCGAGGCTGATGACGACCAGGCTCATGCTGAGGACGGCGAGCGTCCACCAGCGTCGGTGGTGTGCGATCTGCTGCGCTGACATGGCTGCACCTCGTCCCAAAATCAATACGTTTTCGTATTGAAACGGTAACGTAGCGGTATTCGGGTACCCGGTCAAGCGACGATCGCGCAGCGGTACGCCGGCAGACCGCTATCGCGCGCCCCGGGCGCGCGCGGTGGCGTACGCGAGGGCCGCGCCCCAGAGCACGAACCACATGTCCCAGACGAGCACGTGGGCGCGCAGCGCGTACTCGTCGACCGCCTGTGCCGGCACGATCACGTCGAGCAGCACGAGCCCGCCGACGACGACGTTCGCGCCGCCCCAGAGCAACAGCACCGCACTCGCCAGCGCGCCGGCCAGCAGCAGCCGCCCGCGGCCGCCCGCACGCGCCCACGCGGGCCGGACGAGCGCGAGCGCGAGCAGCCCGGTGGCGCACTTGAGGATCACCGTCAGCGTGCCGGCGGCGACCGCGGCGAGCGAGCGCTCGCGCGCGAGCTGCTCGACCGACCCGCCGACGCTGTCCAGCCACATCGTGCCGCCGAGCGTCCAGTACAGGCTGATCGCCGCCGACGCGAAGGCCAGCGCGGCGGCGGTGTGGGCGGCGGCAACGGCCGGCCACGGTGCGGCGGCGCGGTCAGCCACCGTCGATCGCGGCGGCGACGGCCGCCGGCGCCTCGAGCGGCAGGGCGTGGCCGGCGCCGGCGACGACCCGCAGCTCGCCGCGCGGCAGCGTGCGCGCAAGCCGTTCGCCGAGCGCCACGTACTTCGCGTCGAGCTCGCCCGCGAGCACCGTCACGGGCAGCTCGCCGAGCTCGCCCAGGCGCTGCCACAGCGGCGCCATCGTGCCCGTGCCGATCCCGCGCAGCGCGGCGCCGACGTGCAGCGGCTCGTTGGAGAGACGATCCGAGCGGGCCGCCTCGGCGACCGCGGCCGACTGGCCGGCGAACAGCGGCTGCGCGCCCCAGCGGTCTGCGACCTCGCTCATCTGCCGGCCGTCGACCTCGATCCAGGCCGCGAGCGCTTCGTCGGCCGTCCGCCTCCGCGCGAGCTCCGCGGCGTCCTCGATCCCCGCGGTCGCCGACACGAGGACGAGCCGGCTCACGCGCTCGGGGTGGGCAAGCGCGACATGCAGCGCCAGCCGCCCGCCCTGCGAATAGCCGCCGAGCGCGAAGCGCGGCCCGGCGAGCCGTGCGACGTCCGCGACGCACGACGCGAAGTCGACCGGGCGCCGGCTGCCGGCCGCGCCGTGGCCGCGGATGTCGGGAGCCAGCGGGCGGTAGCGTTCGCCCGCGAGGTGGCGCACCACCTCGTCCCAGCCGCGCCCGGTCTGCATGAAGCCGTGTAGGAGGAGCAGTGGCTCAGGCACGCCCGCCATCATGCCCGCCCACGCCGACACCCACCTCCTGCTGCGCGCGTTCGCCGACGAGCTGGCGCGCTGCGGCGTGCGTGAGGCATGCACCTCGCCCGGCTCGCGCTCGTCTCCGCTCGTGCTGGCGCTCGTGCGCGACCAGCGCCTGCGCTGCTTCTCCCACATCGACGAGCGCTGCGCGGGCTTCTTCGCGCTCGGCGCGGCCAAGCGCAGCGGCCGGCCCGTCGCCGTGACGTGCACGTCGGGCACCGCGGCGGCGAACCTCGCCCCGGCGGTCATCGAGGCCTACCACGCGCGCGTTGCGCTCGTCGTGCTGACCGCCGACCGCCCCGCCGAGCTGCGCGAGGTCGGCGCCGGCCAGACGATCGACCAGATCGAGCTGTTCGGCAGCGCCGCCAAGTGGTTCTTCGAGGTTGGCACGCACGACGCGACGCCCGCGCGCGGACGCTGGATGCGCGCGCTCGCCTGCCGCGCGGTGTGGACGGCACTGGAGGGTCGCGCGGGCCCGGTGCACCTGAACTTCGCGCTGCGCGAGCCGCTCGTCGCGCCGGACGCGCTCGGCGACGACCCCCAGCCCGGCCGCGATGGCGGGCGGCCCTGGGTGCTGCGTACGACGCCGGGCGAGGACGCCGCCGCGGCGGGCCGGGCGCTCGCGGTTCTCGCGCGCGACGCGCACCGCCCGGTCGTCGTCGCGGGGCGCGACGAGCCGGGCCTGGAGGCGGTCGCGCTCGCCTGCGAGCGGCTCGGCTGGCCGCTGCTCGCCGATCCGCTGAGCGGGGCCCGCCGCGGCGGCGCGGCGATCGCGCACTACGACGCGCTGCTGCGCAACGAGGGCTTCGCGGCTGCGCGGCGCCCGGACCTCGTGCTGCGCGGCGGTGACCTGCCGACGTCCAAGCCGCTGCGCGCGTGGCTCGACGGACTGGACGAGGATGTGACGCAGCTGGGCTTCGATCCGCACGGCTCCTGCCAGGACCCCGGCGCTTCGCTGCAGATCGTGCTCGCCGCGGGCGCGGCGCCGACGCTGGCCGCGGCGGCGGGCCTCACGCCCTCGGCCGATCCGGCCTGGCTACGCGCCTGGCGTGACGCGGACGCCGCGGCCGCGGCGGCGATCCACGGCGTGCTCGGCGGCGGCGTGCTGTCCGAGCCGCTCGTGGCGCGCACGCTCGCCGCCGAGCTGCCCGCCGACGCGACGCTGTTCGTCGCCTCGTCGATGCCGGTGCGCGACATCGAGTCCTTCGCCCCGGTGCGTGACGACGGACCGCGCGTGCTCTGCAACCGCGGCGCCAACGGGATCGACGGCACGGTCTCCAGCGCGTTCGGCGCGGCGGCCGTCACGGCGGGACCCGTCGTGCTGCTGATCGGCGACGTCGCACTGGCGCACGACGTCGGCGGCCTGCTCGCGGCGCGGCGCCTCGGCCTGGCGATCACGATCGTGCTGCTCGACAACGACGGCGGCGGGATCTTCGAGTTCCTGCCGGTCGCGACCGCGCGCGACGTCTTCGAGGAGCACGTCGCGACCCCCCACGGCCTCGACTTCGCGCACGCGGCCGCGCTCTACGGCTGCGCCTTCGCCGACGTCGCGGATCTCGGGAGGCTGCGAGCCGCGCTCGCGCGGGCGCTGACACGTGACGCCACGACGATCGTGCGCGTCCGCAGCGACCGCACCGCGAACCTCGCGCTGCACCGCGAGCTGTCGGCGGCGGTCGCGGCGACGCTGGGTGCGTAGCAATCCTGCCGTCGCGGCGCCCCGCGGCCCGCGCGCAGCGTGTCGCGCAGATGCTCCATGCCAACACCTTCACGACACCCTGCCCCGCAGCGCGCGTCCGTGCCCGCAGCGTGTCGCGCAGATGCTCCATGCCAACACCTTCACGACACGCTGCCCTGCGGAGGCGCCGCCCGCGCCGGCACCCGTGCCCGGCGCGCTCGACGACCCGCCGGGGCCCGCGGCGAGCCTCCTCGCGCTCGCGCTCCGCGTCAAATGACGACGGGCGGGCCCGGTGGCCCGCCCGTCGATAGCACCGGCTCGGCGGCGCTATGCCAAGCCGCTTCGCTTCGCCTGAGCTGCGGTCGCGCCGCTGGAGATCAGCCCGCCGGCGAGCAGCGTGACGCCGCTGATGAGGTGGAAGAAGTTCGCGAGCTCGCCCTCCCCGAAAATCGACAGGATCGTGAGGTTGTCGCTCGCGGCGACGCCGATCACGAAGGCCGTGACGTAGAAGAGGCCCACGCCCATGACCGCGCCCTCTGCGGCGGCCGAGTTCTTCTGCAGGCTCAAGATGATCAGAATTGCGCCGATGCCGAGATGCACGATGTTGTGGAAGGGATTGACGCCGACGCCGAGCAGTTTGTCGGGTCCGTTCTGCGTGAAGCCCTCAAATCCCGTCACGAAGAATCCGAGGACGCCGAGTGCTACGTAGAACGCCCCGAACGCCACCCCGATTCTCGCTGCCAGGCTCGTTCCCATGCGATACCTCCCCTTCGAATATTGACCGCCGGCGCCCCTCAGCGCCGGACCGCTCCCCTGAATCCGATGATGCAGACCGTACGGATATCAACGCGAATGTCAACGCGCCACGCACAACCCTACCGCCACCACCACCCGCAGGCATTCAGGCCTTGCCCGCGCGCCGCCGCGCGGCGCGTCAGGCGGCGAGCACCGGCAGCAGCGCCGCCAGCTTGACGTCGGTCTCGGCGAGCTCGGCGGCGGGATCGGAGTCGTGCACGACGCCGACACCGGCGTAGCAGCGCGCGAGCGAGCCGCGCAGCAGCGCGCAGCGCAGCGCGACGCAGAACTCGCCGTCCTCGTTGGTGTCCGTCCAGCCGACGGGCCCCGCGTACCAGCCTCGGTCCAGCCCCTCCAGCGCCGGGATCAGCGGCTCGGCAACGGCGAACGGCTCACCGCCGACGGCCGGCGTCGGGTGCAGCAGCCCGGCCAGCCGCACGGCGCCGACCGGGCGCGCGAGCTGCGCGCGGATCGGCGTCGCGAGGTGCTGGATGTTCGCCATCTTCACGATCACCGGCTCCTCCGCGGCGGCGACCCAGACGCTGTGCGGGCGCAGCGCGCGCTCGATGCGGCGCTCGACGATCGCCTGCTCGGCACGGTCCTTGCCCGACTGCAGCAGCTGCTCGCCGAGGTGGTCGTCGACCGACGGGTCGGCGCTGCGCCGCGTCGAGCCCGCCAGCGCCAGCGTGCTCGCGCGCATCCCTTCGCGGCGGATCAGCAGCTCCGGGCTGGCGGCGACAAAGGCCGCGTCGCCGCGCCCCGCGCAGAAGCAGAAGCACGACGGGAAGCCGTCGCGCAGGACGCCGTAGATCGCGGCGGGGTCGTGCGCGGCGGGGGCATGCACGTGGACCTCGCGCGCGAGGACGATCTTCTCCAGGGCCCCCGCGCGGATCCGCTCGACCGCGCGCGAGACGGCGGCCTCATAGTGCTCGGGCGGCGCGCTGCCCGCCACCTGGTAGCGGCCGACCGGGTCGGGGTCCAGCAGCGCCAGCGACCCGCTACGCAACTCCTCCAGGCGCGCCTCGATCCCCGCGAGCAGCTGCTCCGCTGTATGGTCGGCAGTGGCGAGCGCGGCGACGGTCAGCTGCACTTCGTCGCCGGTGCGCGCGAGCGACACCTGCGGCACGTGCAGCGACGCGGGTGCAAAGCCCGACCAGTGCGGGCTGGCACCCCCGTCGGGCGCGAAGGCGAAGCCGCCGGCGGCGATCAGGCCCGCCCCGCGGGCGTCCGCCGCGTCGCACAGCGCGGTGGCCGCGAGCGCCCGCCAGCTGGCCGCGACCTGCTCGAAGCGATCGTTCCCGGCGGCCTCGATCGCGACCGCGCAACCGAGCGCGGCAAGCGCCGTGCGGTCGCGCGCGGGCTGCTCGGTACAGAACCACGGCTCGCCCGGCCGGCGCGAGGCGAACACGACCGCCGAGGGATCGACGTGGTGGCCGACGGCCACGGTGAGCGCGGCCAGCACCCCGTCGGCCGGCGGCACGCCACGGCCGGTGCCGCGGCGGACACGCTTGACCGCCTGCTCCAGACGCTTGCGCAGGCGCCGGCGATCGTCGTCGCCCAGCGCGAACGCACTGGGCGACGAAGCGCCGCGAACCGTCGTCACGAGCGGCTCGGCCCGCGACGCCGGACGCGAGACGGCGCCGGACGACCCACTAGTGGGTCTTCTTCGGACGTGGCACGGCAACTGCCGGGCGCCGATCACCGCCTGGCGGCGTCCTCGGATCTCGATGTGGCAGAGCCACACCTTCGACCCTGCGTCCTGGCCAGCCGGCGCCGGCATCCCAGCATTTCCGGCACCACGTCCGAAGAAGACCCACTAGGTCTCCCCGCGGCCCCGGCTGATCGCGATCTCGCCCGTGCGCATCATCTCGATGAGCCCGAACGGCCGCACCATGCGCTCGAAGGCCTCGATCTTGTCCGTCGTACCCGTGACCTCGACGATCACCGAGCGGCGCGTCACATCCACGACCTTGCCTCGGAAGATCTCCGAGATCTGCATGACCTCCGCGCGCTGCGCGCCCTCGACGGCGACCTTGAAGAGCGCGAGCTCGCGCGCGACCGTGTCGGCCGGCTCGAGGTCGCGGATCTTCAGGACGTTGATGAGCTTGTGCAGCTGCTTGGTGACCTGGTCAACCGAGTGCATCGCGCCGTCGAACGTCAGCGTGATGCGGGAGTACTGCTCATCCTCGGTCGGACCGACCGTCAGCGTGTCGATGTTGAAGCCCCGCCGCGCGAACAGCCCGGCGATCCTGGTCAGGACACCCGCCTTGTTCTCGACGAGGATCGACAGGATGTGCTTGCGACCGCTGTGGGCGTTGCCCGCCGCCTCGAGCTCGTCGAGGCTCAGCAGGTCCTTCGTGCCTGGTTCGCCCATGATCGCCATCACCCGACCATGTCGCGTGCGGGCTGACCGGGCGCGATCATCGGATACGTGTTCTCCTCGCGCGTCACGCGAACGTCGACAACGACCGGTCCTTCGGTCGCCAGCGCCGCCTTCATGTCGTCGACGAGCGTCGCCTTGTCGGTGAAGCGCATGCCCGTCGCGCCGTAGGCCTCCGCGAGCTTGACGAAGTCCGGGAAGGAGCCCATGTCGACGTGCGAGTAGCGCTTGTCCCAGAAGAGCTCCTGCCACTGGCGGACCATGCCCAGGTAGCCGTTGTTCATGATGAACACCTTCACCGGGATCTTGTCCTGTGCGCAGGTCGCGAGCTCCTGGATGTTCATCTGGATCGAGCCGTCACCGGCGATGCAGACGACCGTCTGGTCGGGACAGCCGACCTGCGCGCCGAGCGCCGCCGGCAGGCCGAAGCCCATCGTCCCCAGGCCGCCGGAGTTGATCCACCGGCGCGGCTGGTTGAAGTGGTAGTACTGCGCCGCCCACATCTGGTGCTGGCCGACGTCGGAGGTGACGATCGCGTC
>Ga0136615_10000156_pt1 | contig 28628 bp, 27 predicted proteins | sample AntDrymUQ2882206_2_FD_106647 | JGI IMG/M metagenome (GOLD analysis project Ga0136615, IMG submission 106647) | Polar desert sand microbial communities from Dry Valleys, Antarctica - metaG UQ288 (22.06) | ecosystem: Environmental > Terrestrial > Soil > Desert | place: Antarctica: Dry Valley... | reverse complement strand
GCCGCACCGGCTCCGACGAGGTTGTGCAGCTCGTCGATGAACAGGATGATGTCGCCGCGCTGGGTGATCTCCTTCATCACCTTCTTGAGGCGCTCCTCGAACTCGCCGCGGTACTTCGACCCGGCCACGAGGGCCGCGAGGTCCAGCGTGTAGATCTGCTTGCCCTTCAGCAGCTCCGGCACGTCGGAGGTCGTGATCCGCTGGGCGAGGCCCTCGACGACGGCGGTCTTGCCGACGCCCGGCTCGCCCACGAGCACGGGGTTGTTCTTCGTGCGCCGCGAGAGAATCTGCATGATCCGCTCGATCTCGGTGGCACGCCCGACGACAGGGTCGAGCTTGCCCTCCTCGGCGAGCTTGGTGAGGTTGCGGCCGAACTGGTCGAGCAGCTTGGAGGACTTCTTGCCCTCGCCCGACGAGGTCGACGCGGCACCCGCGCCGGCGCCCGCACCCGCGCCCTGACGGCGCCCACCGGGGCCCGACAGCATGCGGATGACCTCGTTGCGGATCTTCTCGGAGTCCGCGTCGAAGTCGAGCAGGATCCGCGCGGCGACACCCTCGTTCTCGCGAACGAGGCCGAGCAGGATGTGCTCGGTGCCGATGTAGTTGTGCCCGAGGCTCAGCGCCTCGCGCAGCGCAAGCTCGAGGACCTTCTTGGCGCGGGGGGTGAAGGGGATCTGGCCAGAGGTCACCTCCTCGCCTGACCCGACGATCCGGACAACCTGGGCACGCACTCGCTCGACGGTGATGTCGAGGCTCTCCAGGACTCGCGCAGCGAGACCTTCCTCCTCACGGAGGAGGCCGAGCAGGATGTGCTCGGTCCCGATGTAGTTGTGCTTGAGCGTGCGCGCTTCTTCCTGCGCGAGAACGACCACCTGACGGGCTCGCTCTGTAAATCGCTCGAACATGCTGCTTGATCCTTCCTGCTGGGGCGGGGCCTCTAGCCTGGGTTCATGCGGTGGTCCGGATGACTTCTAAGGACGGCGAATTACCCGACTTCGTACATCGTTTCGGCTCCGCGAACGAAACGGATGCGGGATCGGGGGACGGGGGCGGACATGGGGCAGTCTACCAACGCGTGGGGTGCCCAAATGTTGCATGGCTCACGCATCAGTCACGCATCGCGGGAAACAGCACTACCTCACGAATCGACGATCGGTCGCGCAACGCCATGACAAGCCGGTCGATTCCGAGTCCGACGCCACCGGTCGGCGGCATCCCGTGCTCGAGTGCCTGCACGAAGACCTCGTCGTAGGGCGCCGCCTCGTCGTCACCCTCGGCGGCGAGCCGCGCCTGGGCCTCGAACCTGGCGCGTTGCTCGTCGGGATCGTTGAGCTCGGTGAACGCGTTGGCGATCTCGACGCCGCCGCAGAACGCCTCCCAGCGCTCGACGAGACCCGGCTGCGAGCGGTGCGCCTTGGCGAACGGCGACAGCTCCACCGGATAGTCCATCAGGAACGTCGGCTGCTGCAGGTCGGGCTCGACGTACTTGGAGAGCAGGTCGTCGACGAGCTGCGGCCAGCTGCGGTCCTCGGTCGGCAGGCGATCGCCGATCGCGGCGGCGAGCGACTCGCGGTCGGCGAGCTCGACGAAGTCGATGCCGATCGCGTCGCGGATCGCGTCGCGCAGGGTGACGCGCCGCCACGGCTGCTCGAAGTCGATGTCGCCGGTTGAGCCCACCTGCGCCGCGACGGACCGCACGAGCGCCTCGAGGCGGTCGGCCACGTCGTTGTAGTCGGCGTAGGCCTCGTAGAACTCGACCATCGTGAACTCGGGGTTGTGCTTCGTCGACAGGCCCTCGTTGCGGAAGTCCTTGCCGAGCTCGTAGACGCGCTCGAGGCCCCCGACGATGCAGCGCTTGAGGTACAGCTCGGTGGCGATGCGCAGGTACAGCGTGCGATCCAGCGCGTTGTGGTGTGTCGTGAACGGGCGCGCCAGCGCGCCGCCGTAGAGCGGCTGCAGGACGGGCGTCTCGACCTCGATGAAGCCGGCGTCGTCGAGCGCGCGGCGCACGGCGGTGACGACCCGCGCACGCGTGATGAACAGCTCGCGCGCGTCCTCGTTGGCCATGAGGTCAAGCTCGCGACGGCGGTAGCGGGTCTCGACGTCCTGCAGGCCGTGGTGCTTCTCGGGCGGTGGGCGCAGCGACTTCGCGAGGACGGTGAAGTCGTCGATGCGCAGCGAGATCTCGCCGCGCTTCGTGCGCAGCGCGGTGCCGTCCACGCCGATGATGTCGCCGAGGTCGACCTGGCTGAGCAGGCGCTCGTGCAGGTCGGCTCCGAGCACGTCCTGGCGTGCCTGCAGCTGCAAGCGGCCGGAGCGGTCGACGAGGTCCAGGAACGCCATCTTGCCCTGGCCGCGGCGGGCGGCGAGGCGGCCGGCGACGCGGTGCTTGGCGTCGGTCTCCTCGCCTGCCGCGAGCGTCTCGTGCGCGGCGAGCACGCCGGCGATCGGCTCGACGCCGGGAAACTCGTGCGGGAAGGGGTCGATGCCGTCGGCGCGGAGCTTCTCGAGCTTGGCGCGCCTGACGGCGAGCAGCTCGTCAGCCATCGCGGTCCAGCCTAGATGGTTGGTTCTAGAGCCCGACGTCGATCTTCGTGATCTTGTACTGGACGCGCTTGCCGTTGGGCAGCGGCACGTCGACCACGTCGTTGCGCTTGTGGCCCAGCAGCGCCTTGCCGACGGGCGACTCGTAGGAGAGCCGCTCGGGCGGCTTGGCCTCGGGCGAGCCGACGATCGTGAACTTGTGCGTCTTGCCGCTTGACTCGTCCTTGACGTTGACGACGGAGCCGACCTGCACGACATCGGTCGAGACGTCCTTGGCGTCGACGACCGTCGCCGAGCGCAGGCGCTCCTCGACCTGGGCGATGCGCGCCTCGAGCATCGCCTGCTCGTTCTTGGCGTCGTCGTACTCGGAGTTCTCCGTGATATCGCCGAACTCGCGCGCCTCTTTGATGCGCTGGGCGACCTCACGGCGCTTGTCGCCCTGTAGGTGAGCAAGCTCGGTCTTGAGCTTCTCGAGTCCGTCAGCTGTGAGGATTACTTCCTTGGGCATGGTCTCTTCGAGATAGAAAAACCCGCTCTGGGCGGGATGGAGCTAACGGAGGGCTCCGCGGGCGCGCCGCATGGTAGCAGCGCGTCAGGCGGCGACGGAAAGCGCGGCCACGGTGGCCAGCACGGCGCGCGCCTCGCCGACCGTGTCGGTCGCCTGGAGCGCCGCCTGCAGCGCCTTCGAGCCGCCGATCCGCTCGACGTACCAGGGATAGAACTTGCGCAGGTAACGCCCCGCGCGGCGCTCGCCGAGGTGCTCGACCGCGCGCTGCATGACCCACTCGAGCTCGTCGAGGACCTCGACGGTCGTCGGCTCGGAGTCGCGCGTGCCGAGCAGCCGCGCGAACAGCCACGGGTTGCCGAGCGCTCCGCGCGCGAGCATCACCGCCTCGCAGCCGGTGTACTCGAACGCGTGGCGGATCGTGACGGGGTCGTTCATGGCGCCGCTGAGGATCACCGGGGCGTCGAGCGTTCGCACGAGCTCCCGGGCGAGATCGAGATCCGGAGTGCCCTTGTGGTGGACCTGCGCCGAGCGCGGGTGAAAGCCGATCGCCGCGACGCCGGCTTCGTCGACGAGCCGGTGGGCCAGGTCGAAGCCGTCGCGGGCGCCGGCGCGCCGGCCGCTGCGGATCTTCACGGTGACGGGCAGCTGCGAGCCCTCGCGGGCGGCGCGCGCGACCTCGACCGCGAGGTCGGGATCGTCGATCAGCGCCGCGCCCGCCCCGGTCTTGCAGACCTTCGGCACGGGGCAGCCCATGTTCAGGTCGATGACGTCGGCCGTCGTGTCGCGCGCGACGGTCGCCGCCGCGCTGCGCATGACGTCGGGCTCCTGGCCGAAGAGCTGGATCGCGACCGGCCCGCCGGCGCGCTCGGCGGGCTCGATGCGCAACATCTCGCTGCAGGTCTTGTCGTTGCCGTGGTGCACGCCGAAGCTCGACACCATCTCCGAGACGACCATGCCCGCGCCGTAGCGCTTGGCCTGCAGGCGCACGAACCAGTTGCCGATCCCAGCCAGCGGCGCGAGCACGACACGGTTGGAAACGTCGAGGTGGGCCAGCCTCCAGGCGTCGTTGAGCGTGCGCGGCATGGGCCCATGGTAGGCGCCGCGGCGCGTGGCGCACGATCAGGAGTTGCGCTCGTAGAGCAGCCGCAGCCCGGTCAGCGTCAGCAGGTCGTCGATCTCGTCGATGCGCTCGGTGTACGGCACGATCGCGCTGGCGAGGCCGCCCGTGGCGATCACGTCGGTCTCCTCGCCCAGCTCGTCGAGCAGGCGGGCCAGGATGCCGTCGATCGCGCCGGCGAAGCCGTAGATGACGCCCGAGCGGATCGCGTCCACCGTCGACTTGCCGATCACGGTGCGCGGCGGCTCGAGGTCGATGTTCGGCAGCTTCGCGCCGCGCGCGGTCAGCGCGGCGAGCGAGATCTCGACGCCCGGCACGAGCACGCCGCCAAGAAAGTCGCCGCCGGGCCCGACGATGTCGAAGTTCACGGAGGTGCCGAAGTCGACGCAGATCGCGGGCCCGCCGAAGCGCTCGCGGATCGCGACGGCGTTGGCGAGGCGGTCCGCGCCGATCTCGCGCGGGTTGTCGTAGCGCAGCGCCATCCCGGTCTTCAGCCCCGGGCCGACGTTGAGCATCTCGTGGCCGAGATAGCGCTCGCTCATCGCCAGCCATTGCGGCGCGAGCACCGGCACGGTCGAGGAGACGATCGAGGCGCTGATGTCCGCCAGGCCGATCCCGCGCAGCTCAAGCAGGTTGCGCAGCACCGCGCCGATCTCGTCCGCCGTGGACTCCGTGATCGTCGCAAAGCGCCAGCGCTCGACGAGCTCGTCGCCGCGAAACGTGCCGAAGTGCGTCTGCGTGTTGCCGACGTCGACGGCGAGGAGCATGCGCTCGAGATTATGCTCTTGCGCGTGCACAGGCTCTACGTCGTCCACTCGTCGCACCCCTGCGCGACGGTCAAGAAGGCGCTCGAGCTCAAGGGCATCCCCTACCGGACCGTCGAATGGCTGATGCCGACGCATGTGGTGATGCAGCGCCTGCGCTTCGGGACGCGAACGGTGCCCGCGCTGAAGCTCGACGGCGGCGAGAAGATCAGCGGGTCGCGGGCGATCCTGCGCCGCCTGGACGAGCTCGTCGCCGACCCGCCGCTGCTGCCGGCGGACGCCGGCGCGCGGGCCGCGGCGCTCGAAGCCGAGCGCTGGGGCGACGAGGTGCTCCAGCCGGTGGCGCGGCGCCTCGTCTGGGCCGCGCTCAAGCAGCGGCCCGACGCGATCCCCACCTACCAGCAGGACTCACAGCTGCCGCGGCTGCCGCGACCGCTCCTGCGGCTCGCCGGGCCCGCCGTCATCGCGATCGAGCGTGCGCTGAACCGCGCCTCGGACGACGCCGTGCGAGCCGATCTGCAGGCGCTGCCCGACCATCTGGACCGGATCGACGGGTGGATCCTCGACGGCGTGCTCGGCGGCGCCAAGCAGCCCAACGCGGCCGATCTGCAGATCGCCGCATCGCTGCGCCTGCTGAGCACGATCGGCGACGTGCGCCCGCTGCTGGACCGCCGGCCGTGCGACGCGCTCGCGACCGCGCTGTTCGCCGACTTCCCGGGGGAGATCGCGGCGGGCGCGCTGCCCGACCCGCCGTCCTAGCGGGTCGCCCGCGCCTGCAGCTCGCGCGCGCGCTTGGCGAGCGCGACCGTCGCCGCGCGCACGTCGGCGGCCTTCTGCAGCGGCTCGTCGAAGAGCGCGCGCGCCGCGGCCGACTGGCCGGCGCCGGTGCAGCTCAGGTCGATCCCGTAGCGGTCGATGCCGGTGCAGACGGCGGAGACGGCGCCGCGCGTGCCGCCGAGCTCGCGGGCGATCACCAGCAGCGCGTCGGCATGATCCTTGTTGAAGTGCGCGACCGCCTTGGCGGCGGCGGGCTGGGTGGGGTCTGGCTCGGCCGCGCGGTAGTCCTCGGCGCTGATCGTGTCCATCACGGCGAACCCGCCGACCCAGCGCACGCGGTCGACCTCGAGCACCCAGAGCGTGAAGTCGTCCCAGCCGGCGTAGAGCATCGCGCCGGGGATCGCCGCGACGTGGGCGTCGAGCGCTTCCCGCCGGCGGTCGCCGGTCGGCTGGACGACGCGGCCTGCGAGCGTGATCCGCGGCCGGTCGAGCGGGTCGCCGGGCGCCGCAGGGTCGTTGAGCGCGAGGCTGGCGCGCGGGTCGCGCATGAGGTTTCGCCCGTGCTCGGCCATCGTCGAGACGAGCAGCACGGGGTGGCCCTCGGCCGTCGGTCCGTAGACGACCAGCGAGCACCAGGGCGCGCCGTCCTCGCCGAGCGTCGCCAGGTAGCCGACCGTCTGCGCGGAGACGAGCGTGCGCGCCTCCTCGGCCGGGCTGCGACGCCTGCCGGCCTCATCGCGGCCGCCGCCGGCCGAGGCATCGATGTCGTGTCCGCCCATGGGGGCAAGGCTAGATGGTTCGTCCGCCGGGGCGTTCGTGCGATCAACCCCCAGCGGCGGCCCGGCGCGCCACACGCCCTCGTCGACCGGGAGCGCCGCGAGGGCGCCGGAGAGCCGCTCCCCCGCCGGCGTCGTGAGGTCGAAGTCGAGCTCGAGCAGCGGGATCAGCACGAAGCGGCGCGCCAGCACCTGCTCGTGGGGCAGCGTGAGGCGCGCGGAGACGAGCTCGACATCGGCGAGCAGCAGCAGGTCGACGTCGATCGGTCGCGGCCCGTGGCGCGGGCCGCCGGCCTGCCGGCCGAGCTCGCGCTCGAGGGCCTTGCAGGCATCCAGCAGCGCCTCGGGGGCCAGCGCCGTCTCGATGCGCACGCAGGCGTTGAGGAAGTCGGGCTGCTCGCGGATCTCGCCGACGGGATCGGTGTCGTACGTCGACGAGCTGGCGAGCACCGCGACGCCGTGGCCGGGCAGCGCGTCGACGGCCGCCTGGAGGTTGGCGCGCCGGTCGCCGGCGTTCGACCCGAGCCCGAGGAAACCGATTGGCATCCGCGCCAGTCTGACGCCGGTGGCAACGTCGCGTTCTCCAGGCGGCGTCTGGTCGGCGACCGACACGAAGTCAAGCAGTGCCGGCCGGGTGCCGATACCGGTTTCACCCCTTGGTCAGACTGTCCCCCATCGTCGGCGCCCGGTTGCTGATCCTGCTCGCGGTTGTCGCGCTGGCGGTTGCCGTCTGGAGCGTCTCCGCCTGGCAGCGCAGCGAAGCGGAGCGGACGTTTCTGCAGAGCGAGTCCGCCGAGCTCATGTTCGCCGGAATGCTCGACCAGCAGGCTGGCGCGCGTGGCTTTGCGCTCACCGGCCAGGAACGCTTCCTCGCCCCCTACCACGAGGGCCGCCGGTTCTACACCACGGCACTGGATCAGGCCCACGAGGCGAGCCGCGCCAACCCCGGGCTGCGACGCTCGATCGAGGCGCTGGACGGCATCGCCGGACGCTGGCAGCGACTCGCCGTGGTGCAGATCGAACAGATCCGCCGCGACGGCCGCAGGAGCGTCACGAGCGGCCAGATCGAGGCGCGCAAGCGCGTGCTGGACCGCTTCAGGGCCGCGAACAACCGCCTGCGGGCGCAACTCGCGGTCACGCGTGACCAGCAGCTCTCGCGCGCCGCGACGGTGTCGGCCGGGGTCGTGCTGCTGCTGAGCGTGCTGTTCACCTTGGTCGGGCACATGCTCGTGCAACGCGCCGCCCGCGTGCGCCGGCGCCAGCAGGAAGCGGCCGCGCGCGAACGCGCCGAGCAGGCCGAGTTCGCCGAGGGCATGCTCGTCGCACGCGACGAGCATGAGGCGGGCAGCCTCGTCCAGCGCCACCTCGAGCGCGTCATCCCCGGGTGCGACGTCACGGTGATCACCAACGGGCTGCCAGACAGCCGCCTGCGGGCGATGACGCAGGCCCGCCCGGACTCACCGCAGCTGGGCAGCGCCGACGCCATGCCGGCCGCGTGCATGGCGATCCGGCTCAGCCGTCCGCATGACGACGGCCCCGCAGCCACCCCCCTTCTGCCCTGCGAGCTGTGCGGCGCTCAGGAGGCGCAGGCCTTCTGCGTACCGGCGGTCGTCGGCAGCGACGTGCTGGGGTCGGTGCTCGTGCAAGGGGCCCGTCCGCTGGACGCGACCGAGCGCGCCCGAGTGCGCGAGTCGGTCGCACAGTCGGCACCGGTCCTCACGAACCTGCGAACGGTGTACAGGGCCGAGTTGCGCGCGACCACCGACCAGCTCACGGGACTACCGAACAAGCGCGCGGTCCAGGACCAGCTGCACCGGATGGCCGCACAGGCGGGACGCAGCAAGAGCTCGCTGGCCGCGATCCTCATCGACCTCGACCACTTCAAGGAGATCAACGACGGCTACGGCCACCCGGCCGGCGACGGCGTGCTGGCGGCCGTCGGCGCAGCGCTCCTCGCGACGGTCCGCGCGAGCGACTTCGCCGGTCGCTACGGAGGCGAGGAGTTCGTGCTGCTGCTGCCGGACACCGGGCTCGACGGAGCGCTGGTGCTCGCCGAGAAGGTGCGCCGGGAGATCGAGCTGCTGGACGTGCCGCAGATCGAGGGCACCCTGACCGCGAGCTTCGGCGTCGCCGTCCTGCCCGACCACGCCTCGCAGGGTGAGAGCCTGCTGCGCGAGGCCGACCGGGCGCTGTACGCCGCCAAGGACCGTGGCCGCAACCGCGTCCACGCCGCGCCCGCCGCCGCGCTGCGGCACGACGTGGAGACACAGCCCGCCGTCGAGACGGCGCCGCCGCGCCCACCCGCGGCTATCTAGTGGGTCGTCCAGGTTCCTGGACGACCCACTAGTCGTCGAGCTCCCCCAGCTCGCGCCACACCTCGACGGACACGTCCTCTACGGGCAGCGGGATCGGCGGCTCGGGCTTGGACGCCTTGACCGACACCGCCTGCGCGTCGAAGTCCTTCAGCAGCCGGTCCGCGACCGCCGCACACAGGCGCTCGAGCGTCTTGTCGGAGCGCTGCGTCGCCACCAGCGCCGCGACCTCGCACACGCGCCCGTAGTCGACGGTGTCCTCGAGCCGGTCGGTGACGGTCGCGTCGGCCTCGCCGAGCTCCATCCGGATGTCGAGGATCAGCCGCTGGCCGACCTCGCGCTCGGCTGCGGTGACGCCATGGTGGGTGTAGAGCGACAGTCCGTTGACCTCGACCGTCACGACCGTCTGGACGCCGCTTTCGTCGTCGTCGAAGTCGCCGTCTAGGCCGTCGTCGTCGATGTCGTCGTCGCCGGATCCCATTTCCCGCGCAACGTAGCAGCAGCTACCAGCAGGGCATCGCGCGCCTGCGCGACGTCGTGGACGCGAAAGACGCGCGCGCCGCGCGCGAGCGCGAGCACGTTGGTCGCGATCGTGCCCGGCACGCGCTGGGCCGCCGTGCGCCCGGTGATCGTGCCGAGAAACGACTTGCGCGACGTGCCGACGACGACCGGCCGGCCGAGCGCGACGATCTCGTCCAGCCGTGCGAGCAGCTCGAGATTGTGGTCGATCGTCTTGCCGAAGCCGATCCCCGGATCGAGCCAGACGCGCTGCTCGGCGATGCCGGATTCGAGGGCGAACGCCAGCCGCTGCGCGAGGAACGCCTTCACCTCGCCGACGACGTCGTCGTCGTAGCGCGGGTCGCGCTGCATCGTGCGCGGCTCGCCGAGCATGTGCATGAGACAGATCTCGCAGCCCCGCGCCGCGACGAGCGCCGCCATCGCCGGATCGCCGCGCAGCGCCGTCACGTCGTTGACGATCGTCGCGCCGGCGTCGAGCGCGGCGGCCGCGACCGCGGCCTTGGAGGTGTCGATCGACAGCCGCGCGCCCGCGCCCGCGAGGCCCTCGACGACCGGCACGACGCGGCGCAGCTCCTCGCGCTCGCTCACCGGCGGGGCGCCGGGGCGCGTCGACTCGCCGCCGATGTCGAGGATCTGCGCGCCCTGCGCGGCGAGCTCGTGGCCGTGCGCGATCGCGGCGTCCGGGTCGAGCCATCTCCCGCCGTCGGAGAACGAGTCCGGCGTGACGTTGACGACCCCCATCACGATCGGCTCGGGGACGTCCGCGCGCATGCGCGTCGGGCTCGGCAGCGGGCTAGATGATCTCGGGCTTGCGCGGCTCGTCGGCGCGGGCCTCGACGCCACCGCCGGCGAGGCCGGGACGGGGCAGCGTGCGCGGCGCCTTCTGCCCGGGCTTGTCGGCCGGCGTCGGCGGCGGCGGCGGATGCGGCGCCTCCTCGGGGAAGACGTCTTCCTCGGCCTTGCCGTTGATCAGTGCTTCGAACTCGGCCTTCTCGATCGTCTCGCGGCGCACGAGGATCTCGGAGATGAGGTCCAGCGAATCACGATGCTCGGTGAGGATGTCGCGGGCGCGCTGGTGCGCGGCCTCGACGACGCGGCGGATCTCGTCGTCGATCTCGCGCGCGATCTCGTCGGAGTAGTCGGGCTCGGAGGAGAACTCGCGGCCGAGGAACGGCTGTGAGTGGTCGTGTCCGAAGACCCGCGGGCCGAGACGCTCGCTCATGCCGTAGCGCATGACCATCGCCTTCGCCGTCGCGGTCACCTTCTCGAGGTCGTTGGAGGCACCGGTCGTGATCTCGCCGAACACGATCTCCTCGGCGGCGCGACCACCGAGCGTCATCGCCATCGAGTCGGTCAGCTCCGCGCGCGTCGTCAGGAAGCGATCCTCCTGCGGCATCGAGATCGTGTAGCCCAGCGCCTGGCCGCGCCCGATGACCGAGATCTTGTGCACCGGATCGGAGTGCTCGAGGTGATGACCGACGAGCGCATGACCCATCTCGTGAAAGGCCGTGATGCGACGCTCCTTCTCGCTCATGACCCGGGTCTTCTTCTCCGGGCCGGCGATCACGCGCATGATCCCTTCCTCAAGCTCGTGCTGGCCGATCTCGCGCTTGCCGGTGCGGGCCGCCAGCAGCGCCGCCTCGTTGACGAGGTTCGCCAGATCGGCGCCGGTGAAGCCCGGCGTCTGGCCGGCGAGATCGTCGACGTTGATCTCCTTCGCCAGCGGCTTGCCGCGCGTGTGGACCTCGAGGATCTTCGCGCGGCCCTTGCGGTCGGGGCGATCGACGACGATCTGACGGTCGAAGCGGCCCGGGCGCAGCAGCGCCGGATCGAGGATGTCGGGACGGTTCGTCGCCGCGATCAAGATGATGTTGTCGGTCATCGTGAAGCCGTCCATCTCGACGAGCAGCTGGTTGAGCGTCTGCTCGCGCTCGTCGTGACCGCCGCCCATGCCGGCGCCGCGATGGCGGCCGACGGCGTCGATCTCGTCCATGAAGATGATGCAGGGGCTGTTCTGCTTGGCCTGCTCGAAGAGGTCACGCACGCGCGAGGCGCCGACGCCGACGAACATCTCCACGAAGTCCGAGCCGGAGATCGAGAAGAACGGCACGCCGGCCTCGCCGGCGACGGCGCGCGCGAGCAGCGTCTTGCCGGTGCCCGGAGGGCCGAACAGCAGCACGCCCTTCGGGATCCGCGCGCCGAGCGCCTGGAACTTCTTCGGGTTCTCGAGGAACTCCTTGATCTCGTGCAGCTCCTCGACCGCTTCGTCGGCACCCGCGACGTCGCGGAAGGTGATCTTCGGCGAGTCGACCGACATCCGCTTGGCGCGTGACTTGCCAAACGACATCACCTTCGAGCCGCCGCCCTGCATCTGGTTCATGAGGAAGATCCAGAAGCCGATGAACAGCAGGAAGGGCAGGACGTACGTGAGCATCGAGATCCACCCGTTCGTGCGGGTGCCCTTGATGTCGAAGGTCTGGATCTTGTCGTCCTGCTCGGCCGCCAGCAGCGTCTTGGTCAGCTCGTCGCCGTAGTCGGTCGCGAAGCCGACCTCGTACTGCTTCTTGTCGGTCTTCGTGACGAGCAGCTCGTTGGAGCGGTTGCGCATCTCGACGGACTTGATCTGGTTGCTGTTGAGCTGCGTGAGGAAGGTGCCGAAGCCCGGATCCTTCTCCTTGTTGGGGCTCGAGATCAGCTGCTGGGCGAAGAACGCCAGGATCACGACGATCAGGATCGGAAAGGCGGCGCTCTTGGAGAAACGGCTCATATGTATGCGGAAACCCAGTCGTTCAAGGAATGGCCAGCGTAGCAGGGGTACGGGTGGATCCAGCCGGTGGATCAGCCGCGCTGCACGCCGGCTCGTGCCGCTGGATCGGCAGCTCAGTCCTCTGTCTCGAGGGCCGCGACGTACGGCAGGTTGCGGTAGCGCTCGGCGTGATCGAGGCCGTAGCCGACGACGAAGCGGTTGGGGATCTCAAAGCCGACGTAGCGCGGCTCCAGCGCTACCTTCAGCCGGTCGGGCTTCGTCAGCAGCGCGCAGACCTCCATCGTGGCGGGGTTGCGGGCACCGAGGTTGCGCAGCAGGTACTGCAGCGTCAGGCCGGAGTCGACGATGTCCTCGACGATCAGCACGTGGCGCCCCTCGAGCGCGACGTCGAGGTCCTTGAGGATCCGCACGACGCCCGAGGAGTCGGTCGCCGAGCCATAGCTCGCGACGGCCATGAAATCCAGCTCGCAGGGCACCGCGATGTGGCGCATGAGGTCTGACAGGAAGAAGACCGCGCCCTTGAGCACCCCGACGAGCAGCAGGTCGCGGCCCTGGTAGTCGGCCGTGATCTGGCTGCCGAGCTCGCGGACGCGCCGCGCGAGGTCATCTGGTTGGACGAGGATCTCGCCGACGGAGGCGTCGCGCATGCCGCGCCGGAGTTTACGAGCAGGGAACCGGGGCCTTCGCGGGCGGTAGGACCAGGCTACGGACAGGACCAGCCTGAGCGAACAGCAGCAATGAGGGAAGGTCCGTCGCGCGCGCTGGGCCCACGCCGGGGGCGGGCGCAGCGTGTCGCGCAGATACTCCATGCCAACACCTATACGACACGCTCCGGCGCGGCCCCCGCCCCCGGCGCAGCGTGTCGCGCAGATATTCCATGCCAACACCTATACGACACGCTCCGCCGCGGCCCGCGGACCTCGTGCTGGCGGCCGGCAGCGAGCCCGATCAACCGATCTGCACGGTTGTCATGCAGTCATGACGAAGGTCGAGGCGCAGGGGCTTGACCCGTCACGTCTGCACCCAAGGACACGTAGCGGGCGCGATCGCGGGGTGCCGAGCGCCCCGGCGGCGTCGGCTCGACGCGCAGCAGCCCGCCGCTGACCACCGCGCGCGCGCCGTCGCCGAGGTCCAGCGCGCCGTCGCCGAGGGCGAGGATCTCGTCGAGGCGCCCGGGGGCGCGCGCGCAGAGCCCGTCGACCGCGTCCTCCGCCAGGCGCCGCACGACGAGCCGCGCGAGCGCCGGCGGCAGCGCGCCGAGGTGCGCGACCGCGATGTGGTCGCGGCCCGCGAGCGCGGTGGCGACGACCTCGTCGAGTACGGCCGCCTCCTCGCGCAGCAGCTGCGCCGTGCGCACGACGTTCTGCTCGGCGGCGGGATGCAGCTCGCGCAGCGCCGGGACAAGCCCGGCGCGGGCGCGGTTGCGGGCGTAGGCACGATCCTCGTTGGAGGCGTCGTCGCGCCAGCGCAGCCCGCGGGCCGCGCAGTGCGCGCCGGTCTCCTCGCGCGTCACAGCGAGCAGCGGGCGCACGAGGAGACCGTCGCGTGCAGACATCCCCAGCAGCGCGCGGCGCCCGGGCGATGCCGCCAGCCGGTAGAGGACCGTCTCGGCCTGGTCGCTGGCGGTGTGGCCCGTCGCCAGCCGCGCGCCGCGCGCCAGCGCCAGCCGGGCGCCCGCGCCGAGGCGCACGTCCCGCGCCCAGGCCTGCAGGTTGCCCGCGTCGCCGGGGCGCTGAGCGGTCTCGACCTCGAGCGCGACGCCGAGCTGCTCGCACAGCGCGCGGCAGAACGCCTCGTCGGCGCCGGCGGCGTCGCGCAGGCCGTAGTTGACGTGCAGCGCCAGCACCGCGCCGGTGCCCGCGAGCCGCGCGGCGACGTCGAGCAGGCAGACCGAGTCGCGGCCGCCGGACAGCAGGACCACGACGGGCTCTGCGGCGGGCAGCAGACCGGTCGCGCGGACGCGATCGAGCAGGTCCATGGTGCTCGAGTCTAGGACCGGACCCGCGCTGCCTAGGGTGAGCCCTTAGGGATCATTCCCGATAGGCAGCGGCGTCCTGCGCGCGGACACTGCCTGGCATGGACACGACATCTGACACCCCCACCCCGCCGCCGCCCGCTCCCGAGCCGCGGCGCCTCACCCGCTCGACCCGCGATCGCATCATCGGCGGCGTCAGCAGCGGCATCGGGCGCTACTTCGGCATCGACCCGGCGCTCGTGCGGATCGGCTTCGTGGCGCTTGCGCTGCTCGGCGGCATCGGCCTGATCGTCTACGGCGCCGCGCTGCTGCTCGTCCCGCTCGACGAGGAGGGCGCGGCGGCTCCCACCTCTCCGCGCGACCGCGCGCTGGCGATCTCGATCGCCATCGGCCTGATCATCGCCGGGCTCATCTTCGGCAGCTTCGGCTTCATCTTCGGTGGTGCGCTCGTGCCGCTCGGCTTCCTCGTGCTCGTCGGCGTGGCCGTGTGGTGGCTGGCCACGGGCGAGCGGCCGAGCGGCAGCGCCGGTGATCTCGCGCGCCGCGCGGCCCTGGGCATCGGCCTGCTGCTCACCTGTGGCGCGCTCGCCGTGGCGAGCTTCTTCGCCAGCGGTCTGGGCGGCGGTGTCGTCGTCGCCGGGATCGTGATCGCCGCGGGCGCCGCGCTCGTCGCAGCCGCGTTCGTCGGCGGCGCGCGTTGGCTCGTGCTGCCCGCACTGGCGGTCGCGCTGCCGCTGGCCTTCGTCTCGGCGGCGAACATCGACCTCGACGGCGGCTTCGGCGAGCGCCGCGAGCGTCCGGCGACGATCGCCGAGCTCGAGCAGACCTACCGCCTCGGGGCGGGCGAGCTGGTCGTCGACCTGCGCGAGCTCGACCTGCCGTCGGGCGACCACCCGCTGAAGGTCCGCATCGGCACCGGTCACGCGCTCGTGCTCGTGCCCGAGGACGTCTGCGTCGCGAGCTCCGCCGAGGTGGGCGTCGGCGGCGTGACCGTCTTCGACCGCTCGAGCGGCGGGATCGACGTCGACTGGAACGACGGGCGCCGCGCACGCACCGGCGCCGCCCGGCTCGTGATCGAGGGCGACGTCGGGCTCGGCCTGCTCGAGGTGCGCCACCGCGAGCACGACCACGACCGCGACGGACCGCCGTGGCAGGACCGCGATCGCTTCGGTCGCGTGACCGACGAGCGCAACGCGGCCTGCGCGACCGCGAGCTGATGCGCGGCCCGCGCGAGATCGACCGGCTGTCGCTCGTCGCGGGGCTCGTGTTCGTGCTGTTCGGCGTCGTGCTGCTGCTGGACCGCAGCGACACGCTGCACCTGACGTTCGGGACGATGGCCCCCATGGCGTTCGCCGTCGTGGGGGTCATCCTGCTCGTCACCGGCCTGAGCCGACGAGAATGAGCGACGTGGCCCATCCCCTGACCGGTGGCCGCAACGCGCCGGCATTGCGCCGCGACCTGCGTCGCGATCCCGAGCACGGGATGATCGCCGGCGTCTGCGAGGGGATCGGCCGGCGCCTGGACATCGATCCGCTGCTGCTCCGCATCGTCTTCGGCGCGACGACGTTCGCCAGCGGGCTCGGCGTCGCCGCCTACCTGCTGGCCTGGTGGCTGCTGCCGGTCGAGGGCGCCCAGCCGGCCGCGGCGGCGGCGGCCGCCGAGCAGCGCAGCTCGCGCAACCGGCGTGCCGCGCTCGAGGTCGGCATCGGCGTCGGCTGCCTCGTCGTCTCGATCCTGCTGACGTTCCGTGAGCTCGGGCTGCCGTTCTCCGACGCGCTGACCTGGCCGCTCGTGCTCGTCGCCGCCGGCGGCGCGCTGATCTGGCGCCAGTCGGTCGGCCGGCCGGGCACGCCCGGCGCGACCGCCGTCGCCACCGCCGTCGCCACCGCCGGGGCGACGCCCGGCGCGCTCGCGCCGCTGCCGCTGTTCGAGGACCAGGGCGACTCGCGGCCGGCGGTCATCTCGCGGATCGGGATCGGCGTCACGCTCGTGATCACGGCGGCGATCGTGTTCCTGCAGATCAGCGGCGCGCTGGCGGCCGCGTCCGACGTCGCGCTGGCGGCGCTCGTCGTCGCGATCGCGCTCGTCGTGATCTTCGCGCCGTTCTTCGTGCGGCTGCTGACGTCGCTGTCGATCGAGCGCGCCGAGCGGATCCGCTCGCAGGAGCGCGCCGAGGTCGCCGCGCACCTGCACGACTCGGTCCTGCAGACGCTCGCGCTCATGCAGAAGCGCGCCGACGACCCGCGCGAGGTCGCCGCGCTCGCGCGCCGCCAGGAGCGCGAGCTGCGCACGTGGCTCAGCGGTGCGCCGGCGCGCGCCGACGGCGAGCGGTGGTTGGCGCCCGCGCTGCAGGCGGCGGCCGACGAGATCGAGCAGGCACATGGTGTGGCGATCGACGTCGTCGCGGTCGGCGACGCGGCGCTGGACCGCGACGGCGAGGCGCTCGTCGCCGCCGCCCGCGAGGCGATGCTCAACGCCGCGAAGTTCGCCGGTGACGCCGGCGCGGTCGCGGTCTACGCCGAGGCGGGCGCCGAGCGCCTGGAGGTCTTCGTCCGCGACCGCGGCCCTGGCTTCGATCCCGCCGCGGTGCCGGCCGACCGCCGCGGCGTGCGCGAGTCGATCGTCGGGCGGATGGAGCGCCACGGCGGGCGCGCCGCGATCAACGCCGCGCCCGGTGGCGGCGGCACGGAGGTGGAGCTCGTGCTCGAGCGCGGTGAGGCATCGTGACCGGTCCGCGCGTCGTCCTCGTCGACGACCATGCGCTGTTTCGCGCGGGGGTGCGCTCCGAGCTCGACGGGCTCGTCGACGTCGTCGGCGATGCCGCGACGGTCGCCGACGCGGTCGCGCTGATCCGCGAGCTGGCGCCCGACGTCGTCCTGCTCGACGTCCACATGCCCGACGGCGGCGGGCTTGAGGTGCTGCGCCAGGTCGCCGCCGACGCCGGCGCGACGCAGTTCCTCGCGCTCTCGGTCTCCGACGCCGCCGAGGACGTCATCGCGGTCATCCGAGCCGGCGCGCGCGGCTACGTGACCAAGACGATCTCCGGCACCGACCTCGCCGACGCGGTACGGCGCGTGCACGGGGGCGACGCGGTGTTCTCGCCCCGCCTGGCCGGTTTCGTGCTCGACGCGTTCGCGGGCGCCGGTCCGGCTGCCGCCAGCGAGCGCGACGCCGACCTCGATCAGCTCACCCCGCGCGAGCGCGAGGTGCTGCAGCACATCGCGCGCGGCTACATGTACAAGGAGATCGCGCAGCGGCTCGGGATCTCCGCCAAGACCGTCGAGGCGCACGTCTCGGCCGTGCTGCGCAAGCTGCAGCTCTCCAGCCGCCACGAGCTGTCGCGCTGGGCGGCGGCGCGGCGGATCGGCTGACCACGCGGGTACGGGTCAGGCGCGCCGGCTGCGACGCCGCGAGAGCACCAGCAGCAGCACCGCTGCGGCGGCTATCGCTGCCGGCACGAGCGGGCCGTCCAGCGTCTGGCGCAGCTTGCCGGTGGCCTCGGCCTGCACCTGATGCAGCTGCTCCTTGCGCTCCTCGACCTTCTCGTGCACCTGGGCCTTGATGTCGGCCTTGTGCGCGAGCGCCTCGACCGTCGCGCCGAGCTCCTCGCGGGTCTCCTCGATCTGCTCGAGCAGCGCCTCGCGCTCGCTCGCGATGTCATCCGGCTCAGCGGCTTCGGCGTCGTGCGGGGGCGGCACCGGGTCGGGTTCTGAAGCGCTCATTGCGGGCGTGGGTACCCCGCGTGGCGAGCGCCCCAAACCGCAGCCTGGCGCGGTTAGGCTGGCGCGATGATCGACCACATCAAGCTGCACGTCGCCGACGCGGCACGCAGCAGGGCGTTCTAGTCGTCCTGAGGATGCGCTCGATCAGCGCGGGCTTGAGACCCATGTCGGCGGCCGCTTGCTCGAGCGTGTGGGTCGTCCCGCCGGACGGGAAGAGCTGCAGCACGTAGCCGAACCCAGCCGGCCGCTGTCGCCCGCCGCGCGGATCTGGTCGAGCGCGTGGCCGCGCTCACGCATGCGCGCCACGAGGCGCGCGTGCGCGACGGCGCTCGGCGTCCACGCGCCGTCGTACTGCGGGATCAGGCCCGAGGCCTGCCAGCGGCGCAGCGTCGCGGGCGTCGTGCCGATCTCACGTGCGACGTGCGCGGCTGACGGCGATCGCTCGTCCACGTGGGTGTCCGGCTCAGATCACGACGACGGCGGGACCTTGGTCCCGCCGTCTGCGGGCGATACGGCCCGCTGCCTGGGTCGGCGGCGCTCGTCTTCGTACCGGCGGCACCTTGCGGATGGCGAACCATCCACTTTTCGACCTGGTGAAGGATGCATACGCCTCCGACGCCGCGCTGTCAACGGCTCTTAATGTGCCAATCAGACCTTCAGGTGCGGGTACTCGGCCTCGACGACCGCGCGGTACTGCGGGTAGACGGGCTTCGTGATCGGGATGAGGGCCAGCGCGGCCTTGACGTCGCCGCTGGTCTTGATCCGCCGTCGCGCGATCGCGACGGCGACGTTCTCCTTGCCCTGGAAGTACTTGTTGGCCGTCTCGGAGGACATCGACATCTTGACCTTCGGCTTCCAGTTGATGTCGTCGTTCCACTGCCAGAACAGGCAGCCCTCCTCGCCCTCCTCGGCGGCGCGGATGTTGACCACTAGGTCGACGTCCTCGAACTCGAAGCGCTGTGGCACATCGGCGTCGCGCAGCTTCGGGCCCATGTCGGGGTCGTCGCTCATCATCGTGAAGATGCGGTCCATGACCGTCCTGAACTCCTTGGGACCGCTGAACTCAGCAGCCATCGTGCGACCTTCCTTCCTTCGGTGAACGGATCCTAGGAGCCGGCGGCCGGCGGCTCGCTCGCCGGCGGCTTGCGGGCACGCGCCGCGGCAGGCTTCTTCGCGGGCGTCGCCCGGCGCCGCGGCGCCGGCTTGGGCTGCGGCGTGGCCTCGAGCGCCGCGACGCGCGCGGTGAGCGCCGCGATCTCCGCGCGCAGCGTCTTGACCTCGGCCTCCGACGCCGGGCGCAGCTCGTCGACGGCGCCGCGCAGGCGGCCCGCCGTGTTGCCGAGCTCGCCGAGCAGATCGCCGATCCGCTCGCGCGGGACCTGGGTGTTGAACGCCTGATCGACCGCGTCGCGGACCGCGTCGGCGCGCGAGGCCTGCTTCTTCTTGGCCATGCACCGATCATATGGCGCGCCCCGATGCCCGTCCACATCCACCCCACCGCCGCACTGGCTCCCCGCGCCCTGCTCCCGGGCGACCCCGGCCGCGCGCTCGCGCTCGCCCAGCTCGTCCTCACCGAGCCGAAGATGTTCAACCACAACCGTGGCCTGTGGGGCTACACCGGAACGGCCGCGGACGGCGAGCCGATGACGATCCAGAGCACCGGGATGGGCGGCCCGAGCGCGGCGATCGTGCTCGAGGAGCTCTGTGATCTCGGACTCGAGGTGGCGATCCGCGTCGGCACGTGCGCCGCGCTGCACCGCGGGCTCGCGCTCGGCGACCTCGTGATCGCCGACACGGCGCTGGCCTGCGACGGGACCAGCCGCGCGCTGGGCGCCGACGGCGCCATCGCGGCCGACGCCGGGCTCGTCGCGGCACTGCAGGACGCCGCGGCCGCGGGCGCGGGCGGCCGGCGCACCGGCGCCGTCGCCTCCAGCGACCTCTTCTATGACCGTGACCGCGAGCGCTCCCACGGCTGGCGACGGGCCGGGGCGCTCGCCGTCGAGATGGAGGCCGCGACGCTCCTGCGTGTCGGCGAGCTGCGCGGCGTCCGGGTCGGCTGCTTGCTGGCGGTCAGCGACGTGTTCGGCGCCGACGGCCGCCGACGGCGGATCGACGCCGACGCGCTGCTGAGGGCCGCCGAGGAGCTTGGCCGGGTGGGTGCCGGTGCGTTGGGCGCGGGTGGCCCCGGAGCCCAGGGTCGGCTTCGGCCTCTAGTTGAGGGTTAGCGTGAGGGTGCCTGAGGCTAGCCCGAGACCTTCAGGCGCTCCTGGCGCGAGGAAACTGGCTTCGGCGAGCCGGGCAGCGCCTTGTGCAGCGCCGCGAGCTCCTTGGTGAGCGCGGCGAGCTGTAGCTCGATCGCGGCGAGGCGGGCGTCGACGTCGGTCGCGGTGGCCGTCGTGCCGAGGCGTTCGTCGATGCGGTCGATGCCGTCCTCGATGCCCTCCAGGCGCTGGGAGACCGACCGCACGCGCCGTGTCAGGCGCTCGATGTCGGCCGCCGACGGCAGCATGAGCGCTCCGAGCGCCGCCTCCTGCGCGCTGGACGCCTTCTCGCGGGCGTCGAATGCACGCTGGATTGCACCCGCGATGAGCGGGTTGGCCATGAGGTCCTCGGCGAGCTTGCCGAGGGTGTCCTCGCCCTGCTTGGTCAGCCGCTCGCGCAGCCCGTCGGCTTCGAATTCGTCGCTCATCGGGGGGGAAGTTCCTCCTGATTGCCGGGCGGATGGAGGCTAGCGCAGTGCGTCCGCCTCGCGAGCGCGCGTGTTGAAGAGTGCCCGGGCACTCGTCGCTCGGCCGTCGACCCGCCCGCGACCGCCGTCCTGCGGGCCCGCGTCATTGCGGCTTGACCCGCGGTGGCTTAGCGTGGGTTTACGTCTGACCTCGATTCGCGGTAGTGTGCCGCGCACGCGCATCGGGCTCGCGTACTAGGGACACCTCCAGGGGGGAGATGCAGGGACACATGCACCACAAGCGCAGGCTGCTCATCGCCTTGGCCCTGACCGGCGGGTTCACCGCTGGGCTCGGGACCTTTGCGTCACCCGCGAACGCTGTCGTTCGCACCTTCGAAGTGACGCTCCTCGGCAACATCAAGAAGACCATCACGCTGGACATCGGGGCCAACACCCCGCTCGACCAGATCAGGCTTCCGGGCCTCAACGCGGCGATCCTGAGCATCAAGGAGACGACGCCTGCCCAGGCACCCCCGAGCGGCAAGCTGCCGTCGATCCAGGTCAAGCCGACGCCGGCACCGGTGCCCTCGGCACCCTCGCTGACGACTCCGGTGCTGCCCAGCGCTCCTGCCACCGACGAGCAGAGCCAAGGTCAGGCGCGCTCGGGCGAGAAGAAGGGCAAGCCCGCGCTGGACCAGCCCACCTTTGACTCCGCCGGCCGTCTGCTCCGCTCCGCGCCGCCCGAGCGCGCGCTGCCGGCAAAGACGAAGCTGCGCTTCCCGAACGGCTCCCCGACGCTGCAGAACCCGACGCTCTCCCTGGCGGGCATCGGGCCTGTGCCGGTGGGCGTGCCCAACTTCTTCATCAACAAGTTCCGGATCCCGCCGTTCCTGCTGTCGATCTACCAGGCCGCCGGCATCCAGTACGGCATCCGCTGGGAGGTCCTGGCGGCGATCAACGAGATCGAGACCGACTACGGCCGCAACCTCAACGTGTCGTCGGCCGGCGCCATGGGTTGGATGCAGTTCATCCCCTCGAGCTGGAAGACCTTTGGCGTCGACGGCAACAGCGACGGCAAGAAGGATCCCTACAACCCGGTCGACGCGATCTTCGCGGCGGCGCGCTACCTGAAGGCAGCCGGCGCTGACACGGACCTGCGCAAGGCGATCTTCGCCTACAACCACGCGGACTGGTACGTCGAGTCCGTGCTCATGCGGGCGCGCTTCATCGGCGGCATGCCGTCCGACCTGGTCGGCTCGCTCAGCGGCCTGACGCAGGGCCTGTTCCCGGTGCATGCCGCGGCGAAGTACGCCGACGACATCTCCGAGCGCGAGGCGTCGCGTCGCGTCGCACGCGGCAAGAACGCCGCCCTGCCGGTCGAGGCCAACAGCAAACGTCGCGGGATCAACATCTTCGCGAAGCCGGGTGCGCCGGTCGTCGCCGTCCAGGACGGCAAGATCGTCAAGGTCGGCAAGAACTCGCGCCTGGGCAACTTCGTGATGCTGCGCGACGTCTACGGCAACACGTACACCTACGCGGGCCTGAAGAAGGTCGCCAAGCAGGTGCCGGTGCCCAAGGACAAGACGCAGACCAAGGAGTCGATCGCCAAGGAGCTCGCGCTGCCCAAGGCAGACCCCGCTCCGAAGCAGGCGGCGAGCGCCGGCAAGGCCGTCAAGAACGCGGCCGAGAAGGTCAAGGCCGCCGTCGAGCCGGCCACCAAGGCCGTGGAGTCGACGACCGACGTCGCCAAGGAGCGCCTGTTCGCCAACCCGACGCGCCCGAAGGCGCTGACGGCCGGCGGCAAGCAGCAGATCATGGAGTCCGAGTCGGCGCTGGCCGCGGGCTCGAGCGTGAAGTCCTACTTCACCGGCGTCTACGGCCTCAACAAGGAAGACGTCGTGCTCAAGCGCCTCGTCCCCGGCCGCCGCGTCATCGCGGGCACGATCCTCGGCCGGATCGGCAAGGTCTCGCGCGGCATCGCCCCGAACGTCATGTTCGAGATCCGCCCGGCCGGCCGTGGCGCGCCGCGGATCGACCCGAAGCCGATCCTCGACGGCTGGAAGCTGCTCGAGTCCACGGCGATCTACCGCGCGCAGGGCAAGAACCCGTTCTTCGGGGAGAACGCCCAGGGCGCCACGATCGGCCAGATCCTGCTGATGAGCAAGGACAGCCTCGTCCAGCGCGTCCTGAGCAACCCGCGGATCGAGATCTACTCCTGCGGTCGCCGCGACATCGAGGGCGGGGTCGTTGACCGCCGTGCGCTCGCGACGCTCGAGTTCCTCGCCTCCTCCGGCCTGAAGCCGTCGGTCACGTCGCTGCGTTGCGGCCACGGCTTCTACACCACGAGCGGCAACGTCTCGGCGCACTCGTCGGGCAACGCCATCGACATCGCGAAGATCAACGGGATCCCGATCCTGGGCAACCAGGGCGCGGGCTCGATCGCGGACATCACCGTGCGCCGGCTGCTGACGCTGCAGGGCACGATGAAGCCGGCCCAGATCATCACGCTGATGAAGTACGACGGCACGGACAACACGCTCGCGATGGGCGACCACGCCGACCACATCCATGTGGGCTTCCGTCCGCAGTTCGACGCGAGGACGAAGGCCGGCAAGATCGCCGAGTCCGTCCTCAAGCCGTCGCAGTGGATCAAGCTCATCGATCGCCTCGGCCAGATCGACAACCCGACGGTGCAGGTCAAGCCGTCGAAGTACGCGATCAAGGCGGCGGCGGCGACGCGCGCCAGCCGCGCCCACAAGTCCGAGTAACCACACGTCAGATACCGAAGTGAACGAAACCGCCGTGGCCCCCGGGTCGCGGCGGTTTCGCGTTGTGGTGTTCGAATTCCCCTGGGAGCTCGGGCCGCAGGACGGGCGCTACACGATCCGTGAACAGCTCGGCGAGGCGCCAGCACACGTGCTGGTCCTACGGACGTTGAGCGCTCCCGAGCGCCGCCGGCTGACCCGGCGTCACGGCCGGACCCGGGCGCTGCAGGCGCCGCCCGATCCACCCCCCACCGCCGTCGCGACGACGCGCGGGACGCTCGTCGACACCGCCGCGCTCGGGGACTACGCGGCGGCGTCGCGCTGGCTGGCGGACGCCGATCTCGCGGCGCTGGCCGACGATGCCCTGGCGCGCCTGAACCGCGTGCTGCACGCGCAGCGTGTCGCGTCCGCCGATCCCTACGCGCGCGACGTCGCGCTCCAGCAGGCGCTCGTCGTGCGCATCGGCTTCGGCGACGGCGAGCGCGTCGCGGACGGCGGGTGGGATCGCGCCCGGGAGCTGCCGCGCCCGGCGCTGCGCGCGGCGCGAACGCGCGGTGCGGCGCTGCGCCCCCAGGAGCGCCTGGCGGCGCTGCTGGCCGGCCGCGACGTCGCGCTGGCCTGCGAAGAGCTCGCGCTACGCGTGCGCGTCGACATCGACGCGGGGCGCCTGCGCGAGGCGGCGCTGGGGCTGGGCGTCACCTTCGACGCCGCCCTGGCCGAGCTCGAGCCGTGGCGCGACGCCGCCGGGCTCGCCGGCCGGCTGGCGGCGCTGCGCGACCGCCGCGACGAGGTCCAGGCCGTCGCGGGCGCGGCGTTGCAGGGCGGGCTGGACGACGCGCAGATCGCCGTCGTCGGATCGGCGCTGGGGCAGATCGAGGCGGCCCTGCGCGCGCGGGTGGCCGGCTCGCCGATGTGAGCGCGGCGCTAGCGCTCAACCGACGGCGGCCAGCAGGCCGCAGAGCTCCTGCTCCACGTCACCTGCGAGCCGCGCGACCGCCAGCTCGTCGTACGGCGTCGGCCCCTGCGTGACGATCGCGACCTCGCCGCCGTGGCGCAAGGTGATCGCCGGCAGCTGCGCGACCGGATAGACCTCCAGCGACGACCCGACGCACAGCAGCAGGTCGGCGCCCTCGGCGAGCCGCGTCGCGCGCTCGAGCGCCGCGGCGGGCAGGAACTCGCCGAAGAGCACGACGTCGGGCTTCAGCGGACGACCGCAGGCGCACAGCGGCACGGCCGACTGCTCCAGCTGCGCGAGCACCTCAGCCGACGCCACGCGGGCGCCGCACGACAGGCACGAGCACGTCGCGATCGAGCCGTGCACCTCGATCAGCTCGCGTGTGCCGGCGCGCCGGTGCAGCATGTCGATGTTCTGCGTGATCACGGCATCGACCAGCCCCCGACGCTCAAGCTCGACGAGAGCATCATGCGCGCCGTTGGGCCGCTTGTCGCCGAGCGTCTGGAAGCGCTCGCCGTAGAAGCTCCAGAAGCGCGCGGGGTTCGCGCGCCACGCGTCGATGTGCGCGACCTCCATCGGGTCCACGTGCTCCCAGATGCCGGTGCCCGGCGTGCGGAAGTCCGGGATCCCGGAGGGAACCGAGATCCCGGCGCCGGTCAGCACGACGACCGACCCGGCGCAGCACAGCCGCGGCGCCAGGGCGGTGACGTCGTCTGAGGTCCTTACCTCCCCGTCCACTGCGGGATGCGCCTACCCAGGAACGCGCCGATCCCCTCGCGCGCGTCGGCGGTCTGGAAGATCTCGCCGAAGGCTGCCTTCTCGGCCTCGATGCCCTCGTCGAGATCGGCGTCGCCGGCCGTCGTGCGCTTGATCGCGCCGACCGCGAGTGGCGCCTGGCCGCCGAGCTTGCGCGCCCACGCGCGTGCGACGTCGTGCAGCTCGTGGTCGGCGACGACGCGGTTGACGAGCCCGATCTCGAACGCCTCGTCAGCGGAGATCGGATCGCCGGTGAGGTTGAGCTCCAGCGCGCGGGCGGTGCCGACCAGCCGCGGCAGCCGCTGCGTGCCACCGAAGCCGGGCATGATCCCGAGGTTGATCTCGGGCTGCCCGAAGCTCGCCGACTGGGCGGCGATCCGCACGTCGCAGGCCATCGCCAGCTCACAGCCGCCGCCGTAGGCGACCGCGTTGACCGCGGCGATCGTCACCGTCGAGGACCGCTCCATCGCGCGCAGCAGCGCGTGCGCGTCGTGCATCAGCTTGGCGCCGCTCTCCTCGTCCATCTGCGTGAACGCCTTGATGTCGGCGCCCGCGCACCACAGCATCGGGTTCGCCGAGGCGATGATCAGCGCGCGGATCGACTCGTCGGCCTCGACGTGCTGCCAGACGCGGCCGAGCTCGCTGATGACCTGCGGCGACAGCGAGTTCGCCGGCGGGCGGTCCAGCCAGGCGATCGCGTAGCCGTCGCGCGTCTCCAGCGCGACCGCCTCGCCCTGCTCGAAACCGTCGTCGGGCTGCTTGTAGGCGAAGAAGCCCTGCCCGGTCTTGGCGCCGAGGCGGCCCTGCGCGACAAGCCGGCGCAGGATCAGCGGCGGCGCGAACTGCTCGCCCCACTGCACCGCCGCGCGCTCGAGCGCCGCGAGGACGTCGTCCAGGCCGGTCTGGTCGGCGCGCGCGAACGGCGGCGGGATCAGGCCGGCGCCGGCCATCATGCCGAGGTCGATGTCGCGGCTGGTCGCCATGCCCTCCTCGAGCAGGAGGCAGGCCTCGACGAACGCCTTGAGCACGAAGCGCTGCGTCAGCTCGTCGTGGTCGAACTCTGTCTCACCGTCTGATCGAGGCTGACCGTTGTCGTAGAAGCCCTTGCCGGTCTTCGCGCCCAGGTCGCCGGCCTCGACGAGCGCCTTCATCCCCTGGTGGACGTAGAAGGACTGTGCGCCGTAGGACTGCTGCAGGTGCTCGGCGACGTGCAGCACCGTGTCGAGGCCGAGCAGGTCGGTGAGGAAGAACGGGCCCATCGGCGCGACCCGCGCCTGCGACACGGCATCGTCGATCGCCTTGATCGACAGGCCGTTGTCCTCTTGGAAGCGCCAGATCTCGCTGATCGCCGAGTTGAGGATCCGGTTGACGACGAAGCCCGGCTCCTCCCCACAGGCGATCGGCAGCTTGCGGATCGTCTGCGCGAACGTCATCGCGGTCTGCATCGTCTCCGCCGACGTATCCGCGCCCTCGACGATCTCGACGAGGCGCATCATCGAGGCCGGGTAGAAGAAGTGAAAGCCGACGACCTGGTCGGGGCGCGAGGTCGCGTCGGCCATCTCGCTGATCGCCAGCGAGGACGTGTTGGAGGCGAGGATCGCGTGGCCGGGCGTGACGACGTCGAGCTCGGCGAACACCGCCTGCTTGATCGCCATCCGCTCGGGCACGGCCTCGATGACCAGATCGACGTCGCCGAAGCCCTCGTACTCCGTCGTCCCGGTGATGCGGCCAAGGATCTCGGTGGCCTGCTGGTCGGCCTGCTGCTGGCTGATCTTCTGCTTGTGGACGAGCGCGCCGAGCTGGGCGCGCGTGACCTCCTCGGCCTTCTGGAGGCCGAGATCGACGAACTCCTGCTTGACGTCCTTCAGCACCACGGGGATGCCTGCGGAGGCGATGACCTGGGCGATCTCGCCGCCCATCGTTCCTGCTCCGACGACCGCGGCCTTGAACACGAACACGCTGTCAGCTCTCCTTCTCGGTTGGTCGATTGATGTCGCGGTCGACCTGCAGCTCGACCGCGAAGCGCCGGAGCGTCCGGCGCAGCGCGTCGCCGAGGGCGCGACGCACGAAGAACAGATCGGTCAGCACGGTGCCGAGGCCCGGATCGCGCTTGAGCTCGTAGGCGAGCTCGAGGCGGATCTCGCAGCCGCGCTCGACGGCAGCGAAGCGCACGCGCTGCGTGCCGGTCAGCGTGGGGTCCTCGATGCGCACGAGCTGCGTGACGCCGGGCTCGTACTCGAGCACGTGCTCCACGACGCGGCCGCGGCCGTTGCGCAGCGAGTCCCACACGATCCGCGCGCCGGCGTGCGGCCATGCGCCCTGGCTGCGCGACAGCGTGCCGAAGCCGTCCACGATCGACGGCCAGCGCGCGAGGTCGAACCACAACCGCGCCGCCTCGCCGACCGAGGCGGCCGGCAGCAGCTGCCGCGCGACGACGGTGCGCATGATGCTCAGCCCACCAGCTCGCGGCGGATCAGGTCGACGGCCGCCGCGAGCTCGTCCAGCCGCGGCGCGACCTCGGCCGCGAGGCGGTCGCGCTCCGCGCCACCGGCCGCCGTCAGCTCGTAGAAGCGCCGCGAGCGGCGCTCGGGGTGCTCCCACTTGCCGGCCACGAGGCCGTCGGCCTCCAGCGCGCGCAGGAGCGGATACATCGTGTTGGGGTTGGCGGCGATCAGACCGCCGCTCAGCTCGCCGACGCGGTCCATGAGCTGGTTGCCGTAGGACGGGCCGGAGCCGAGCAGGTGCAGGACGAGCAGCCGCAGCACGCCCGCCTTGCGCAGCCCCGCCAGGAGCGGGTCGCCGGAGCCCGGCCCACCGGCGGCCGCCGCCTGCGCGCCCGCGGCTGTCCGCACGTCGCTCTGGGCCGCCGCGTCCGCGACGGCATCCTGCGTCGACGGAAGGCGACCGGCCATCGGTCCAGTATGCCCCGAGTGCTCTGCGCGGTGAGTCGCGTCGGGTACGTGGCATGGGAGCGAACCTCGGGGAGAACGACGGCGGGCGGTCCGCCGGACCGCCCGCGCAGCGTGTCGTCGCGATCGTCAGGCCGTCGCGGTCGCCGGCTCTTCGATGCGCCGCGGCAGCAGCGTCTCGCGGGCGATGACGAGCCGCTGGATCTGCGACGTGCCCTCGTACAGCTGCATGATCTTCGCGTCACGCATGAGCTTCTCGACGGGATAGTCCTTGATGAAGCCGTAGCCGCCGTAGATCTGCACGGCGTCCGTGGCGATCTCCATCGCGGAGTCGGCCGCGAAGCGCTTGGCGTGCGAGGACTCCAGCGTGTTGCGCTTGCCCTGGTCGAGCAGCACAGCGCTGTTCCAGGTCGCCAGGCGCGACAGGTGCACCTTCGTCGCCATGTCGGCGATCATGAACTGGATCGCCTGGTGCATCGCGATCGGCACGCCGAACTGGACGCGCTCCTTGGAGTACGTGGTGGCGAACTCGAACGCGGCGCGGGAGATGCCGGTCGCCATCGCGGCGACGCCGGGGCGCGTGCGGTCGAGCACCATCATCGCGAGCTTGAAGCCCTTGTTCTCCTCGCCGAGCAGGTAGCGCGCGTCGACCTCGGTGTCGTTGAACGTGATGGTCGCCGTGTTGGAGGCGCGCTGGCCCATCTTGTCCTCCTTCTTGTCCACGATGACCGTGTCGTCCTTGCGGACGAGGAAGGCGGAGATGCCGCGGTGGCCGGCCTCCGGGTCGGTCTTGG
>Ga0136615_10000155_pt1 | contig 28655 bp, 21 predicted proteins | sample AntDrymUQ2882206_2_FD_106647 | JGI IMG/M metagenome (GOLD analysis project Ga0136615, IMG submission 106647) | Polar desert sand microbial communities from Dry Valleys, Antarctica - metaG UQ288 (22.06) | ecosystem: Environmental > Terrestrial > Soil > Desert | place: Antarctica: Dry Valley... | reverse complement strand
TTTGCCCGGGGGGACACGCTTGAGGGCCTCTGCGACAAGTCCTAGACCGTCCTCGAAATTCCCTGACGAGGTGTTGAACGGGTTGCTCTCGGCGTAGTCCCATTGCATCGGAATCGCCTGCCGGGCAAAGGTCCCTCTCAGGCTTTCCATCTTCGCGCTGCTGTCCCAGGTGGTTTGCGCAGAGTGGCGGTCCGAGAGGCGGCTCACGACAAGCGCGAGGTAGGTGGCTACCGTGTCGGCGTAGCCCGCACAGTCTTTCACATCTCGCATGTCGCCCAGGACTCGCTGTCGCGCCTCCTCCACAAGATCGGTCAAAGTCGTCAGCAGCGTGAGTTGCCGCGGTGTGAAAAGGTCAGCGTGATGGGTCAAGCCGTAGTTGGGGGTCTTGAAGTCACGAGGGTTCAGCGGCAGCTGGGTGTCGGGTACGTCGGAGGTAATCGAGATGTCGGCGACTGCCTCGTGCTCCCGTATTGGCGGCAGGTAGAGGCGCTGGCGGTGGCCCTCGGCGGCAACGGCCACGAGCTGCGCGCCCATTCGCCTTCCCTTACCCTCCGCGCGAATATGAGTCAAAGGCACGGATGTCGAGCAGGCGACGCAGTGGGCGCCGGAGCGTCCAACCGTGCTCGCGACCGGCGGACCCGCGGACTCGTGGCCGATCTCGAAGGAGATATCATTTCCGTCTACCACGGGGACGACGTAGGCCTCCCTGCCCTTCTTGCGGCCGAGCCAGAACGAGCGCACGAGCGGCATTCGTGCGCGGCATGCAGGGTTGGGACACATGACCGTCCGTGCCCAGATCCACGCGATGACCGTCGCGGTTCCGCCACCGGGCAGCTCGGCCTTCGGGTAGAGGTGGCCCAGTCGTCGCTCGGCTTCGTCGCGCATCCAGCGGCCGTAGTGGCGGACATCTTCAGCCAGGCCCTCGGCACCTTTCCACGCGCCGTCGAAGCGGGAAGCCCGGGTGGCCGGGTTGACGGGTGGGCGACCCGCGAACCGGGTGGGCAACTCGATGAGCGCCTTGGTGAGCAGGACCGCGACAGGGTTCAGGTCGCTGGCGTGCGCCTCGAGGCCGAGGCGTTGTGCCTCAAGGGGGATGGAGCCGCCGCCGGCGAAGGGGTCCAGGATGCGCGGCAGGACCCCGTCGCACGACTTCAGGATCTCCGCGTGCGCCTCGGCGAGCACCTCGTCGTCGGTGGTCGCCTCCCAGGGCACCAAACGTTCGATGAGGCGGAACAGTCGCTCGCGCTCGGCGTCCTGGGCCGCCTGGGTGGGGAACTCGTCGGGCCGTGCCGAGGGGTCGTCCACCAGCTGCGCGAACAGTACGGCGCGGCATGCGGCGAGCGGCCGCCGTGCCCACCACGGGTGCATGGTCGACGGGTGGCCGTGGCGGATCGACTTCTCCCGTGCCGACTCGCGGTTGATCACCTCCAGCGGGAGCGCCACCTCGATGAGCTTGCGTCTGACGGTGTCGGTCACGACGGCACCTCCCCCTCCTGCCACATCCGCCGCAGCGGGAACGTGACGCTGGTCTCACCGAACCGGGTCGCGAGCTCGAGCCCCTCGAAGGGGCGCCGCAGGTAGCGCACCTCGTCGCGCTCGACGCCGTCAGGGCTGACGCGGACGAGGGCCAGGACGAAGCGCTCGGGGACGTTCTGCGCCTGGAGGATCTCGTTGCGCGTCACGGTCACCGTCTCGGCGCCGGCGATCCTGCCCTTGACCTCGATGAGCAGGAGATGCCCGTCGGGTGTGCGCGAGCGGACGTCGTAGCCAGGGTTGTGGTGCGGCATCTCCTCGGGTTCCCGGCCGCAGGCGCCCTCGGCTCCCATGACCGCGGCGACGGCGCGACGGTCGACCTCCTCGGTGGCGTTCGCGTGATCAGGCGGGTCGGTTCTCTCACCTCGGAGTCGGGCCAGCGCGCCTCCGGGCACGACCAGGGCGGTGCCGACGATGACCGGCGGGAGCGACGACAGCTCGCGCTCGCGTTCCAGCTCCGCCCTACGGCGCCGGAGCCGCCCGTCGAGGTCCTCCGCCCGTTGCCTGGCGCGGGCCGGGTTGATCTTCGGCTGCCGGCCGGCGCGCTCCTGGTCGGCCAGCTCGTTCGCCCGGTTGTCCCAGTAGTCGATCTCAGCGGATAGCCGTGCCTGCACCGCGGTTGCCGTCCGGTCGATCCGCCGCTCCGTTCGTTCTCGGACCTCCCCGCGATGGGCAGGTGCGACGGTGCGAACCGCCCAGTCCAGCGCGTCCCGCTCGGCCTGGTCCGCGGGGCGTTCCCGCATCCCGGCACTGTCAAGCAGATGCTGCTCCTCGATCGTCGCCGGTCGATAGTCCAAGTACGGGGCAGGTCCGGCCTCCGTGATCGTCCCGCCGACCGACCGCTCCAGGAACTGGAACCGCTGGGAGACGACGCGCCCCGGGTCCCCGCCGCTGGTGATCCGGTGCTGGATCGCCAGCAGCACGCGGACATCTGTCCGCATGTCGCTGTCGTCGACCAGCGTTGCTCCCTGCAGGAGGACCCCGTGGTGGTCGTCGAGGAGAACGTCGACGGCCGCGTCGAGCAGCGGGTGGCCGGGTGCCACGAGCTCCGCTTCCGGCCGGCCCGGCACCTGGCGAAGCTCACGCGCGAAGGTGATGCGCTCGTAGCGGCGGAGCAGATCAGCACCGTGGCCGGGGCGACGGCGCAGCGAGGCGGGGACGTGGGTGACCTCCCAGCGGCCGGGCTCGCGTTCCGCGCACCGGCCGCCAGCGCGGACGAAGGCGGCGAGGAAGAAGGCTGCGATGTAACGGGGCTGCAACCGGCGTGACTGTGCCTCCTCCATCTGCAGGCGTAGGCGCTCGACGTCCGCCGCTCCAAGGATCGAGCTGTCGAGCGCGTCCCGTTCGATCAGGGCTGCCATGCCCTCGCCGACCGCCGCATCGACGACTTGGTCAAGCCGGGCTCGCACCTCCGGCCGGTCGCCGTAGCGGACCGCGTCGAGCAGGAGGCTGCTCAGTGGCTGGCCCTCGAAGGCCTTTCCGAGCACGTCGAAGACCTGGCCGTGATAGGCCTTCGACTGGGTCTCGATCTTCTGCAGGAGCCGCTGGAACACCGCACCTTCCCGCGTCTCCCCCGCCACGAGGTTCCACATGTGGCAGACCTCGGTCTGGCCAATGCGGTGCACGCGCCCGAAGCGCTGTTCAATCCGGTTGGGGTTCCAAGGCAGGTCGTAGTTGATCAACAGGTGGGCGCGCTGGAGGTTGATCCCCTCACCCGCGGCATCCGTCGCCACCAGGACGAGGCAGTCCTTGTCCTGGGTGAACAGTTCCTGCGCCGTTCGTCTCTGGCGTCGGCCCAGACCGCCGTGGATCGCCACCACCGCTTCGGGGTAGCCCAGGAGAGCACGGAGCCGATCCACAAGGTAATTGAGCGTGTCGCGGTGCTCCGTGAACACGATGAGCTTGCGACGCTGCCCATCGACGTCGAACATCTCGCTGTGTTCCTGCAGCAGCCCGGCGAGTTCCTGCCACTTGACGTCGCGCCCCGAGTTGCGGACCTCATGCGCGACGCGCTCCAGGCGCTGGAGCTCGGCGATCTCGAGTTCAAGTTCCGCGGCGGACTCCGCAGCCGACGCGGCGTCGGCCACCTCGTCCTCTAGCTCCTCACGCTCACCGGCATCCAGGTCGTCCAGCGTCGCCTCGTCGTAGTCCGGTACGCGGATCTCGTCCGGTTGCGCTAGCGGATGCCCGCGGGACCGGTGAAGGACAGCCAGGCGGTCCTCTAGTCGGCGACGGCGGCGGACGAGTGACTGGTAGATCGCCTCAGGAGAACTCGCGAGGCGTCGCTGCAGCACGGTCAGGGCGAAGCCCACGGTGTTGCCCCGGCGGCCGCCCACGCGGTCCGCCCGGTCCATCTGCTCGCGGACGTAGCGCGTCACTTCCTCGTATAGGAGGCGTTCGTCCTCTGAGAGCCGGAACGGCACGGTGGCCGCGCGACGCTCGGGGAACAGCGGCCGGCCATCGAAGGTGAGCAGCCGTTCCTTCACCATCCTGCGCATGAGGTCCGAGGCCTCACCGTCGTGGACCCCGGGTCGGTATCTGCCCTCGAAGCGGTCGGGGTCGAGCAGGGCGAGGAACAGCTGGAAGTCCTGCTCTTTGCCGGCGTGCGGGGTCGCGGTCATCAGCAGCAGGTGGCGCGTGACCTCGCCCAGCAGTCGTCCGAGCCGGTATCGTCGAGTCTCCTTCAGCTCTACGCCGAAGTAGTGGGCGCTCATGCGGTGCGCCTCGTCGACAACGACGAGGTCCCACTCGCTGCGGCGGAGACGCTCCAGCAGCTCGTCGTTGCGCGACAACGCATCAACGCGGGCGATGAGCAACGGGTGTGGGTCGAAGGGATCGCCCGCCCGGCTCGCCTGTGCCAGCTCACGGCTCAGGATCGTGAAACGGAGGTCGAACTTCTCGGCCAGCTCGTCCTGCCACTGCTCCACGAGGCTGCCGGGCGCCACAACCAAGCAGCGCTGCAGATCCCCGCGCAGCACCAGCTCCTTAATCAGCAGACCGGCCATGATCGTCTTCCCGGCGCCTGGGTCGTCGGCCAGGAGGAACCGGAGGGGCTGACGGGGCAGCAGCTCGCCGTACACCGCCTGGATCTGGTGAGGAAGTGGCTCCAAGGTCGAGGTCGACACCGCGAGCATCGGGTCGAACAGGTGAGCCAGCCGGATCCGCTGGGCTTCCGCGACCAGCTTGAACAGGTGACCGTCAGCGGTGAACCCTGCCGCCCCTCCATGCTCCTCGACAAGGAGCCGGCCCTCATCGTCCCGGTCCAGCAACTGCTGACCCGGGCCAGCAGCGCTGCGGTAGAAGACCGTCGCGGCATCGTCGCCATGCCGATCGACGGCCACGATCTCGACAGTGGTGGCTGGCACAAGACCGCGCAGCCTGAGTCCTGGTCGGAGGTCCTCCAGAACCACGCCGCTTCCAAGCCGGCTGCTCACCGCGCTGTCCTGCTGTCGCTGACGAGAAGGCTCATCGAACTCCTGGCGTCGCGGGGCCCATCGACCGTTCCCGGCGCCGACTTGACCGCTCCGCAGCGGCAGTTGCCTCGCCGAGGAGCGTGGTCGGCTCATCCACCCCCTTCCGGTCGCAGCGAGGGCGGTACAGACCGGCGTCGGCCCGGGCGATTGGTATGTCGGTGGGGCATGGTGGACGTCCGGCTGACCTTGGCCAGTCCTACGGGGACGCCCAGCACTCCGGTGATGGCGTGGTGGTGGCTGAGCAGTGCGATCTTGGCGAGGGTGAACAACGTGTCGTGGACCGGAAGCGGCGATGCGCTGGCCAGCGCGTACACAACCCGCCGGGGACGGGGATCGCCGGTCAACGGGTGCTGTGGCGCACGTGATTGCAGCAAGCGTCGGAGGCGCGCGCGGTAGGTAGGGTCGCCCCTGACCAGCAGATCGGCCGAAACAAGTCCCTGCGCCCACAGATGGGTCAAGCTCTGTGACCGGTCGGCCCGCTTGACGTGAATGAACGTGCCATCAGTTCGCAACAGGTCGCAGAACTCGACGGCAGACGAGCCCGCGTCCGGGACCGCAGTCTCCCGGTCGAGGCAGAGCAGTCGGTCATCCAGCCGCTCGGCCCGCCTGTTGTAGTGCAACTCATCGTCCAGAGTGGAGGGCCACTCAGGGAGCTCCAGCTCCGCCGTCAGGTCGGGGATCTCCGAAACCTGCCGCTCCACGTCCTCTACGTAGTCCCGAGTCAAGCGAAGCCAACGGCCGCCGTCGAGGACGTAGACCACGTCGTGACGGCGGGTCTCAGTGACCAGCCACTGCCGCAGTGGTGCCGCAGGTGCGAGCGGAGAACCTTCGGCATCGTGCGCGGCGAGCTTCACGTCATCCAGCACGTCGTCCCAGCTCGGCTGCGGGCCGAGCCAATCGAGCAGCACTTGAAGGTCGAGGTCTTGGAGCGTCGATTTCCGTCGGGCGATCGTCACGTTGAGCTGCGCGGACGCCTTTGCCATAGGCAGCGTCGGAGCGAGCGCTAGCCGGGTGAGGTCGGACCGGCGAAGCATGTCGACGAGTTCCGCGTCGAGTTCTGGCAGCACCTCGCTACCCGGCCTCACGGGACGCAGGCTGTCGACGAAGGAGAACTCTGGCGCGCCGTCCGTGCTCTCCAGGAGGTCGAGCAGACGGGCCGCCTCCTCGAGTGCGGCGTCCAGTCGCGGTCGAAGCCGGAACTGGTAGCTGTCGCCGGCGGTTACCACGTCCCTCCGGTCACCGTTGGTGCGACCGCTGAGCCGGCGGATCCAGTCACCCTCGAGATCCAGCATGAGGCCGCTGACCGTCTGGTCCTGCACATAGGTTGTCGCTCGCACGCGGCCTGGCGCGTGGAAGCGCCTGGCCTCCGCATGGCGCAGACCGACGCTCGAGAGCGTTCGGGCGCCCACCTTCAGCCCGAATCCCGGCTCGTACCGCTCCGGGCTCAGGGCCTGCCAGCCGTTCCCGAAGGTGAGGGCGACGAGCCGGTCCCATACGCGGGCCACCACGACCATGCCGCTCAGGCTGACCCGGAGCCCATTCATGCCTTGCACCTGGTCACCGAGCGCGGAAGCCCAAATCGGTACTCGGGGCTGACCCGGCGCCAGAAAAGCACGGACATGCCCTCGTCCCAGCTTGGTCGCCACCTCGCGGTAGCCGCTCGCACCGCCAGGGCGATGCTCGGCTCGGAACGCGTCCTCCGCCTCCACGCACTCCGCTACGAGCAGATACAGGGAGTAGGCGATCCTGCCCGTCCCCTCGGCCCGTAGCGGCATCCGCACTCCTTGTCGCGTATACGACTAGAGGGAATGGTGGTGCAGATCATCCTGTCCGGAAAGGGGTGAGCGGAATTATCGCAGAGAAGAATCCTGAGCGTCCTGAGTCGGTGACTATCAGTAGTTGTGGACCTTCTTGAGCCCTCTTCAACTCCTTGAATGACTCCGATGTTATTACTGGCCACGAGCCGTCACTCAGCCGGTGCTGTCCTCAAGCGCAGGTACTCGAAATACACGGCTGAACGACGAGAGGACACTCGAACCTTTCGTTTCGCGCAGCGGCTCCCTGTCTCAAGGCTGGCGTGGACGCGGGGCGCAGCGCCGCCTGTCATCCCTGCGGCGCTGACCGGCGAGCGGCCCACGAGCCGTTGTGCATCGACATCAACGCCACGCTGGTCACCGCGCAGTCTGACGACAAGACGGCGCAGCCGTGACCTACAAGAAGGCTGGCGGTTTACCCGCTGCTGGCCTACCTCGACCGCGGCGACGAGCTCGGGGCGTCACTGGCGGGGGATGCTGCGACCGGGCAACGCCGGCGCGAACAGCGCCGCAGGCCATATCGACGTGTTCGAAACTGTAACTGTTCAGGTGGTGGCTGGGGGTAGCCAGGGGTCGCCATTGAAGGCGGCGCGGAGGGCGTCGAGGATGTTGATGTCGTGTTTTGCGGGAGGTCGCGATGTACCTTCAGGTTGGTCTTTGGAGGGCGACGGCGGCACTGACGCAGGCGAGGCCGGTGACCTGGCTGAGGGTGGGGACCTGGGCGAGGGTGACCGCGCCGATGACGGCTGCGGTGGCTGGTAGCAGGCTGGTGAGCAGGGCGAAGCGACGCGGTTCGATGCGGGCGAGGACGGCCTGCTCGAGGACGAAGGGAACGGCGCCCGACAGCAGCCCGACCGCGAGGCAGGCCAGCGCGACGCGCGGGTCGACCAGCGGGGACAGGCCGGGTGCCGCACCGACGGGTGCGGTCAGGACCGTGCCGATGAGCAGGGCGACGGCCAGCCCGTCGACGCCGGGGCCGCCCGCCGCGACGCGCCGGCCAAGCAGGATGTAGACGGCCCATGCGGCTGCAGCGGTGAGCGCGATGAGGACGCCTGTCGGCAACCCGGACCCTTCGAGCTGGATCTCGACGCGCAGGAGCAGACCGATGCCGGCGATGGCAAGCAGCAGTGCGACGAGATCGCGCGCCGTGCGCGTGCCCGTGGCGGCAACGGCGATCGGACCGAGGAACTGGATTGCGACTGCGGTACCCAGCGGGAGGCGCTCGATCGACAGGTAATAGGCGAGGTTCATTGCCGCCAGCACGACGCCGAAGCCAACCAGCAGGCGGAGTGGAACCGGCAGACCTGGCCGGGGTCGCAGGACCCGCCAGTCATCGCGCCATGGCCGCCGCCAGACCACCAGCACTACGGCTCCGGTAAGAAGACGCAGCCAGGCGACCCCAACGGCGGGGACGGTCTCGAACAACCGCACGCCGAGCGCCGACCCCAGGTAGAGAGAGATCCCGCTGATGACGAACAGCGCCGGCGCGGGAAGCCCGGACAACCGCGACTGCGGCTGGTGATCGTCCCGGACGCGACGCACGGGGAGGCGGGAGCTGCGGACGTCAGGCGACGGCGAGCCGCTCGTCTAGTTCTCGCACTGCGGGAAGCCGGTCATGGGTGACCTGAGCACGCAGCCCGCGGATTCGCTGCACGCGAGCGATGTATCCGCCGCCTCCGAGCAGGTCCAGCGCATGCACTGCAGCCCGGCAGGCCGGCTCGAACTGTCCCGTTCGGACCTGCCCAGCCGCCAGGTCCAGCAGCAGGGTTGCCTCTCCCAGCGGCGAGCCGCCCGCCTCGACGACGGAGGCAGTGGTGTCGTCAGCACCGGGGTCACCCAGCAGGGCTTGACCCAGGCCGCGGCTTTTGGTCACACCGACACCGTCGGAGCCCCAGAAGGTCAAGATCCCCTCGGGGCTGAAGACGCCCGGACCGTTGTCGTCTCCAACCGACGAGGCGGCGGCTTCGCTCGACCGGATGGCCCGGTTGAACCCGCGACGGTCGTCGAGGGCCGCGTACTCAACCGCGAGCTGGGCGTGCAACCAGCTCCGCGCCGGCGCCGGCGCATCACTCGGCAGCAGGGTCAGCGCCTGGTCCAGATGACGAATCGCCATCAGCGACCCGCCCGCCGCGCCGCGCGGGACCGGGGAGTCGAGGTAGGCCAGCGACCCGAGTACCAGAGCGTGCAGCGTGTGTTCCTGGGCATCGCGCGAGCAGTCCCGTGCGAACAGGAACATGCTGCGGGCCTCGCCCCGCCTGTCCTGCAGGCAGGTCAGCCAGCCCGCAAGGGCAGCGGTCTCGGCCGCCACCGCCCCGAGCCGCGACCGCAGCGTTGGCTTGGCCGCGGCCTCCAGTTGGGCGGTGACCGTATTGAGGTGTGCGCGTGCCAACCCCGCCAGCTCGGCGGCAGGCGCCAGCCCCCACGCCCTCGCGTATGCGCGGGTCACATTCCGCAGACTGTCCGGCAGACCCGCGTCGACGCGGCCCACCTCGACGGCGCCTTCGGCCTCAGAGAACCCGAGGAGCTGACGAGCGGTTTCATGCCGCGCCGCAAGGATCCCGAGCGCTCCGAACAGCCGCACCACCGTCCGCCGGTCCATGCCCTCACCCTCGCTCGTCTGGGACTCGACTGGCTCCATGGTGTGATGTTGCCCGTCGGCTAGCAGCGCCGTGATCACCATCGCCAACCGATCGGCCTCCCCCACTGCCCGCCGGACTGTCTGGCCGGCACGGTCGCGCGAGGCCAACCCCGCAACCGCGGCCGCCTCCCCGAGACGGTTCTGCAACTCGTCGACGAGTCGTCTATACGTCTGATCTTGGTCCTCGATGACGGTGGCAGCCCCGCCCTCCGCGAGCAGGCATCGGAACCGAGCCTGCGCGTCGGCATCAGACCGCGCCAAGAGCGTGTCCAGAGCGGCCTGCATGTCCGGCTGGGGCTTGACCGTGGCTGCACGGCTCTCCCAGTACGCGACCGTGCGCGCCGCCACGCCCAGGCGCTCAGCGAAGGTCTGCACCGTCATGCGCAGGGAGGCGCGAAGCGCACTGGCTTCGCGTCCGGTCCAGACGCCCACGACCGCCATGCGACGACCTTCCCCTCGGCGGCAAGCAGCGTAGTCACATTCCGCCGCTGCTTGCACCAGAGTTGCACTGCCGTTGCAGGCTCCTGGCATATCGCCGGCAAGCAGCCTGCCGGAACATGTCTACCGCAGCAGGTCACGACCCGTCAGCCCGATCCCGGATCAAGGGAAAGAAGCCGCCGGGTCCTCCAACGGCAAGGCATGGCCTCAATAGCGGTGCGACAGGGATGTCACTATGGATCTGGATCTGTTCTTTCCCGGCGGCTACGGGAGGAGTCGAGCACCTGAGCTGTGCAGGGAGGGGCTCCTGGCACTCGATGAGCTGATGCCCGGCGCGGATCTCCCTCGGGTACCCGGTTGGACGCCGGGACAGTATGAGCACCTCGTGGCGTCCTACGGTCGGCTGCCGATGGAGGCGAACTGCGAGCCCGTCAAGCTGGTGCGCCAGATGACCCAGGACCTCCTGTCGGGTGCGGTGAACTGGCGCTGCCCAGACCTCCAGTACAACCTGGGCGCTCCCGTGAACGTTGTGGCGGCTGCGCTTTATGCCCTGGCGCTTGAGGTGAACGTCTACCTCATCAACGATGGCCTGGCCGGGTCGGCCGTGGCGGCGGAAACCTCGGTAGCGCGGATCCTGGCCGCTCTCGCAGGTCTTCCGACGGGGCGAGCGCACGGCGCATTCGTATTCGGTGGAACGGGCACGATGGCCTACGCCATCAAGGCCGGCCTTCGGAAGTCAGCGCCTGATTCCGCCAGAATCGGTTCACCCAACAACGTCAAGCTGCTCGTAACTGAGGACGCGCACTTCTCGCACTTGACAGCGGCAGACTGGCTGGGCGTGGGCAGCGACGATCTGCTGACGGTGAGCGCCGCGCACGACCGGCGCTCCCAGCTGGACGACGCTGAGCGTCAGCTACGGCGAGTTTTGGACGATGGCGGTCGACCAGCCACCATCCTCGTCAACGGCGGCACGACTTACGACCACGCCGTGGATGACATCGCTGCTTTCGCCGACCTGCGCGATCGCCTGGTCACCGAGTATAGCCTTCCGTACCGGCCTCACCTGCACGTGGACTCGGTTGTGGGTTGGGCGTGGCTCATGTTCAACGGCTACGACTATCAGGAGAATCCTGCCGACATCAGTTCCGACGCACTTGCCCTGATCCGTCAGCAGTACGAGCGCATCTCGAAGCTGCACCTGGCTGACTCCTGGGGAGTCGACTTTCATAAGGGCGTGGGATCATGCCCTATCGACAGCAGCGTCATCATGTTCAACGACCGCTCGGACTTCGTGCGGCTAGCCAAGGGGGGCGGTGCGGCCGCATCGACGATGCATCAGCTCGCTGCCGACTTCAGCGCAGAATCGCCTGCTGATTACACGCTCGAGACGTCACGCGCAGGGGGCAAGGCACTCGGGGCTCTGGCCTCCCTGCACAGCCTCGGCCAGCGCGGGTACCAGATGCTTCTCGGCAACCTTATGCAGAATACTGTCGCCTTACGAGCGGAGCTTGCGGCGACTCCGGACATGCGCGTCCTCAACTCACACGCCCTTGGTTACCAGACGATGGTTCGGCTGTACCCGCCCGGAATGTCTCTCGACACAAGGTACCCGCGTGAACTGACGCAGGGCGATGGTGACATGGCTGGGTTCATCGAGCAAGGCAACCTGTACCTGAACCAGTTCTTCGCATGGGACAACGCTACGAGGATGGACGTTAACGGCGGTGGAGTGGTCTACTCCTTCAGCCGAAAGTATGTCAGCACTTCCTGCGGTGCCGACATCTCTGGCCTGAAGTTCTACCCGACGTCACCTCGAGCCGGCGTGGCGCACATGAGGGAAGCGGTCAAGCTCCTGGCGGCCAGAAAGCGTGAGTTCGATATCAGCTGGCGGCGCGAGGGACTATGACGGCCTTCCAGGACGCGCAACGTGCCCAGAGGCGGAAGGACCAGAGAATGGCGCAGCATGTTGCACTCTCCGGGCGCTCCGGCAGCGGGAAGACGGAGGTGGCCAGCTACCTCGAGCGTGGACACGGGTACGTGCGGGTGAGCACCGGGCACCTCTGCCGCCGGCTGTGTCGTGACCTGTTCACGAGTGAGTCCAAGACGGTGATGAACGCTGTCACGGACGCCATGCGGGCAATTCAGCCCGATGTCTGGCTCGCCGCGGCCCTGCGACACGCCCCCGCGGGTCAGCCACTCGTTGTCGACAGCATGCGGTTCCATGAGGACCACCAGCTCGTGCGGGACGGCGGGTACGAGCTGTGGCGAGTGGAGGCACCCCAAGAGCTCCGCTGGGAGCGGCTGCGGAGGAGGGGCCAAGAGTTCAACGCAGCGCGAGACGACAACGCTGTGGCGGAGGTGGAGCTGGACGGCGCCACCCATGACCGCCTTATTATCAATGCTGGGTGCCTACCGGACCTGTGGAAGCAGGTCGAGGCGGCCCTCCAGAGCATGCACACAGCCCTTGAAGCCCGTGCGGGTACGGCGCGGTGACCGCCTTGACATCACTGACGCCACAGGCACAAGGGCGCCCCACATCGGTGATGATCGAGCTGACGAACGAGTGCCAGCTCGCCTGCTTCACCTGCCCGCGCGACAAGAAGGACGCGCACGACTATGAGTTCGGCACCATGTCCGTGCCCGACTTCAAGCATATCTTCAGCCAGTTTGAGGAGGGTCTTAACACACTCGACCTGACCGGTCTGGGCGAGAGCCTGATGCACCCCGACATCTTCGAGATCATCCGCTGGGTTCGCAGCCGCAAGGACATCCACATCTACCTCACCACCAACACCATCCTGTTGAATGCGGAGAAGCGTGCTGCGCTGCATCGCGATCCGGTCGACACGCTGTGCATCTCCATCGACGGCACAGACCAAGAGGAATTCTCGAGTATCCGAGGCCAGCTCAACTATGAGCGCCTCAAGCGGCGCGTCCATGAAACCGTCGAGGAACTGCGCGACGAGATGGACTTCATTCTCTGCGTGGTCCTCGTTGGCCAGAACCTCCGTTCCATGTCTCGCTTCGTTGACCTCGCCGCCGAGCTTGGTATCTCCCGGCTCTCACTCAAGCCGATCAACCTCGTCGCCAACGCCTTGCCGGCCACTTACTACGACATGTTTCGAGGCCCCGAGTTCGACCTGCGCGCGGAGGAGTCGATCAAGCGCGGTGCCGTGCTCGGCGTGAACGTCTCCGTCTTCAAGATAGGAAGCTACACCTGTGCGTTCCCCTGGAACCCCATCTACATCACGTGGGACGGGTACTACGTGCCATGCTGCGCCAAGCCCTTCCCCAAGCGTGAGCATTTCGGCAATCTCTTGGCGCACCAGTACGACGAGGTAAAGAACTCGTCCAGTGCTGTCCGCTTTCGCTCTGAACTGTTGAGCGATCGCCCACCAACCTTCTGCAACAAGTGCCACATCATGGAGAAGACGCTGTACCGTGAGTGATACGGGGGAGACAAAGGCATTACCTGCGCGCCAACGTGCTTTGCTTGAGGAGATTGCCGCGCTCTTGGATGCGGAACGCCTGGTACTGTTTGGAGGCGCGGCCCTTGATCTTCTTGGCGCCACGAGTCGAGGGGTAAAAGACCTTGACATCGCGCTGCCCCTTGAAGGGCGGTGCATCCCACCGTTGCTCATACGACTGCGGTCTTGCTCCGGCCACCCCTCCCCGCCAGTGCGACCGTACCTGATCAATCTCGACCAGCCCGTGCTGATGGTCGAGCACCACTGGAGGGGCCACCACCTCGACATCAACTTCGTGGACGATGTGCACCGAATACCGCAGTTCGACATTGAGTCTGTGCAGTGGCGTTACCCCGAAGGTGATTACCTCGACTTGTACGGCGCGTTCCAGGCACTTGCTGCCAGCACCGTGAGACCCGTATGGGGGCTCGACCAGAACAACCCTTGGCTACTGCTCAATCGTGTACTGCGACTCGCTGCCAAGTATGATCTCCGGTTGGCCGATCATCCCGTGCATCAGACGACCATCGAGGAGCTGAACCACCGGATCGAACGCTGGAATGCACTCGATGACTTCCATGGGCGACAGGCACGTGAAGCCCACTACCGGACGATACCTAGCGCGGCGCGACGAGCGAACGACCCGATCAGGTACCTGCGAGACATGGCTGAGGCACGAGCCGTGAGCGTCACCGTTCCAGAGCTGCAGGGCCTGCTGGACCGAGGTCCCAGCGCGTGGGAGGCCCTCTCGTTGGCCTTGAGTACCGATGGGTTCTGGACGGCAGCTGCAGCGCTGCTCCCCGACTCCCAGGCAATGGCGCTCACAGCCCGCCTGGCGCTCGCGCGGCCAGGCGTGGAAGCCTTCACGTGAGTCCGCCCCCACCGCAGATCGGTATCGTGATTCCAGCCCACAACGAGGCCGACTACGTCGAAGCGACGGTGCAGAGCCTGGCAGGACAAGCGGACGTGGGCGGCCCGGAGCAGCTCAAGATCGTCGTCGTCGAGAACGGCAGCTCCGATGAGACCCGCGCGATCGTCGAGGCTTGCGCTCAGACCAGCAGGACGCCGATCGTGCTCCTTGAGCAAGACGAGGCGTCGATGGTCACATCCCGGGCTCTGGGATTCACACATCTGCTGTCGGAGGCAGCGCCGCCTCCGTACCTGGTCAGCGCCGACGCCGACACCCTCTTCCCCCGCTCCTGGCTCCACGCAGCGCTCGCCCGCCTGTGGGACGGGGCCGACATCGTCTCCAGCGCCGGCTACATGACCCCCGAACTGTGGGCCCGCTGCCCCCGGCTCACCCAGCGCTACCTCCGAGAGATCGGCACCATCTTCTTCGACCCACTGACGATCGACCGGCTCGGGGTCCGCGATGAACCCTTCCTGTTCACCGAGGAGGTGTTCCGCGACTTCGGCCGCCCGGTCAGCGACGCCGGCTTCGCCATGACCAGCGAGTGCTACCGGCGCGTCGGTGGTTTTCAGCGCCACCGCTACGCGGACGGGGCGGCTATGGCGGCCGTCGGGTGGCCGTTCCTGATGAAGGCCGACACGCTGCGATTGCGGACGGAGTACATGGGCCAGCCCTACTGGAGCACGAGTCCCCGCCGGCTCCTGCAGGAACCGGCAGCACTGTTCGACACCAGCGCCTACCGGGGAGCCATCACGGCGTTCCGGTCCGAGGCCGACGACGAGTTCCAGGTACTCGACCGCATGGCGGCAGACCTCGAACTCCGCCCGCTCCGGGAATACTGCCTCAAGTACTACGTGTTGCAGCGCTGCGTTGGTCGTCCCGAACTGCTCCGCAAGAACGACAGGTACTTCGGCACACTCCTCCCTCACGTCGAGCGAAGCATCCTCTCGTGGCGCACCGCGCAGATGGACGCGGGGCCTGGAGGCACCTTCGCCTTCCTCGACGAGCTGTGCCGGCAGTACGCAGGGCGCCTACTCGACCAGATCAGGTCCCTGAGGCTCACAGCCTAGCGATGGCTCCAGCATCGTGGGGGCGTATACGGCGCGCCGTGAACGGGGTCCCGTGCGGGAGGTCAGCCACGACGAGGCATGAAGGCGGAGAGTGACGCGCCCTCGGTCACCGGTCCGCCCCGGCTCGTCTAGCCTGGTAGGCCGGGACCAACCGGACCCATGGCGGTCACCAGGAAGAGCAAGCCAAGGAATGCCCTCATGGCACGTCACCTGATCACCAGCGCCTTACCTTACATCAACGGTGACAAGCACCTCGGGAATCTCATCGGGTCAATGCTGCCTGCCGACATCTACGCCCGCTACCTTCGCCTCCGCGGGCACGATGTCCTCTACATCTGCGCAACCGATGAGCACGGAACGCCAGCCGAGCTAGCTGCTCGCGAGGCAGGGCTAGACGTCGCAGCCTACTGCCAGCAGCAGCACGAATTTCAGGCCGACGTTTACCGGCGCTTTAGTTTGTCGTTTGATCACTTTGGACGCAGCTCATCAAAGCAGAATCAGGAGCTGACTCAGCACTTCGCCGACTCCCTGGAGCGACAAGGGTTCATCGAGGAGCGGGAGACGAAGCAGATCTACTCGGTAGAAGACGAACGCTTCCTTCCAGACCGCTACGTCGTGGGCACCTGCCCGCACTGTGGGTACGACGCCGCTCGAGGAGACCAGTGCGAGAACTGCACTCGCCTGCTTGACCCCACGGACCTCATACAGCCACGATCGGCCATATCGGGGAGCACGAACTTAGAGGTCCGCAGCAGTCGCCACCTCTTTCTCCTGCAGTCCAAGCTCGCTAACGAGCTCCGAGCCTGGATCGACACCAAGACCGACTGGCCCGTTCTCGTGACGTCCATCGCGCGCAAGTGGCTGGACGAGGGCCTAGAGGACAGAGGGATCACGCGTGACCTCAAGTGGGGCGTCCCCGTCAACCGCCCCGGGTTCGAGGGTAAGGTCTTCTACGTCTGGTTCGATGCCCCTATCGAGTACATCGGCGCCACAAGGGAATGGGCCGACGCCGAACCGGGCCGCCGCGATTGGCAGTCATGGTGGTACGAGGCCGAGGACCTTCAGTACACGCAGTTCATGGCGAAGGACAACATCCCGTTCCACACCATCACTTGGCCGAGCACCATCATCGGCTCCCGTGAGCCGTGGCATATCGTCGACTACGTCAAGGGCTTCAACTGGCTGAACTACTACGGAGGGAAGTTCTCAACCAGCCGGAAGGTGGGCGTCTTTCTTTCAGATGCACTTGAGCTTCTTCCAGCTGATTACTGGCGATGGTTCCTCGCAGCGCATGCCCCCGAGTCCGATGACTCCACGTTCACGTGGGAGCTGTTCGCGTCCGCAGTGAACAAGGATCTGGCGGATACCCTGGGAAACTTCGTGAACCGCACAATGAAGTTCACGTCCGGCCGGTTCGGCAATACCGTGCCAGCAGAGGGAACAGCAGGCGATGTCGAGCAAGAGGTCACCCGAGAGCTAGGGGACCTGATCTCGGCCTATTCAGCTCATCTAGACGGACTCGAGTTCCGCAAGGCAAGCCGCGATCTGAGAGCGATCTGGGCGGTGGGCAACAGCTACCTAGAACGACGAGAACCCTGGAAGGCGATCCGTACGGATAGGGCGCAAGCCGCAGGAACCCTCCGCTTTGCTCTGAATCTCGTTCGGATCTATGCCTTGCTGTCGGCACCCATTCTGCCGGCGACAAGTGAGCGCATCCTCGCCGCGCTCGGCCTACCATCAGCCACGAAGTGGCCGACTGACGACTTGGGGACAGAGCTGCAGGCTTTTGCGCCTGGCCGACCCTTCGAGGTTCCCGACGTTCTGTTCCGGAAGGTTGCGGAGGAAGACGTAAAACTGTGGACGGGGACCTTTGGAGGAGCGGACTCCTCTGCTGTGCGAGGCACGCCTCCCTCATGACCGCTGAGCGCGTGGCCTTTGTCCGCCACGGTGAGATTGACCGCAGCGCGCTCGCGAGATTCGGCCTCACCTTCTCAGGAGCAAGGTTCGACTTCCTCCCGCTGAGCCCAGGCGGCGTCCGCCAAGCGGAGCATGTCGCCGAGGCGCTCGCCGCCTTTGAACCGCGGCTCGTGCTGACATCGCCGTACACCCGGACGCTTGAGACCGCCGCAATCCTGTCACGGCATCTGGGGTGCCCGCTCACTGTCGACCTGCGGCTTCACGATTGGCTGCCAGTGCGGGACGGCACTTCTGCCATCTCGTTGGCGGTCGTCGAGGCGAGGATCGAGGAATACGAGCGGTGGGCAGCAGGGGGGCCGCTTCAGTCCGACCGCACCTGGGAGACGGCGGACGAGATGAGGGCGCGCCTTCTGTCTGCGGTCCAAGCCCATCTCCATCTGTCCCCGCTGGTGGTGGTCACGCACGAGGCGCCCATCCAATCCCTGATCGGCCCCTCGGACGTAGCCCTCGGCTCTCTGCATCACGTGCCGATAGCAGCGCTGGGTCTTGCGGACTCGTCGCTGAGTCCGAACTGGGGATAGATCGTCTTCAGGGGTCGCGATGCCACAGCATGGCGAGGCAAATTCCCGTGGTCCCCTGTCAGTTGGGCCCGCGACACGACCCGCGCGTCCACCTCGATGGCGGGATGCGGATGGCGTCCAGCTCCGCCACGTCGACCGGCCCGCGCGGCGGGCTTGGAGGCCGTGGGGCACGGACGGACCTCGTCGGCAAGTCAGAGGGGCAATACCGGCTCCGAGCTGTTCCCGCATCTGCATCTGCTCCTGTCCTTGGTCACAGGTAACTGTTCAGGTGGCGCTGTCGGGGGTGCTTGACGGGGGGATCGCGCCGGTGTAGTTCTGTGTTGGCAGGTCGCGGATGACGCGGTGCGCATGGCTGGACGCCGAGGCCGCCCGGCGGGGCGTGTCCGCCGCCCAGATCGTCCGCGAGGCCGTCGACGCCCTCCAGAACGCCGGCCCTGACCGGGGCCGGCGCCTGCTACCCGATTGCTACCCGGAGGGAGACGACAGGGCGGGACCGGACGGGACGAATCCCGGCCGCGTGACTCCATCACCGCAGCTCAGCGCCACAACCCGGCACCCGACGGGACAGGCCGGGAAGGCCCGGTTATGGTTGAGGGCCATGTGGACTTCGGTCCTTGGGAGTTCAAGTCTCCCCGCCGACACCCCACCTGACCAGGGCAACCGCTCGGACAGCTGTCCTGGGACCCGCCACCGATCGCCCGTCGTGGACACGGCATGGACACAAGCGCTTGTGACGGCGTTCACGAGGCCCGGACGTGGCACTAGAAAGCCCCGCCAGGGTCAGCGATTTGCCGCGTTCCAGATGACGTTCTTCGACGCGGCAGGGTCCGTTTCCGGGCTCGGCACCTCCTACGTCGACAACCTCGGCGCCGGCGAGAGCCACATGATCGAGTGGATCACCACCGACGCGTGCGTCGACGTGACCGAGGTCGAGATCCGCGCCACCTGACCGCACCACCCTCCCCGGCGGACCGAGGCGCGCCAGCGTCGCCGAACGTGCTATCGCCTTGGGAGCAGGGCGGCTGCCGGCCGAGTGGCCCAGCGAGCACGGTTACCGGACCGAGCCCGCGCGGGTGTACGACTCCTACGAGGAGGCCGCCGAGGCGCACGGGTACGACCGGCGGCCATCATCGTCATGACCTCAGAGGGTCGGCGCCTCTACGATCCCCGCGACATCGCCGCGTGGAACGCTGGCCTCCAGATGGCCCTCCACCGCTGACCGCGCCGCCCGCCGTCCTCCGGGTGTCGCAGGGAGGGGAGATGATCTGCCGGTCAGCACGACGCGGCGGCGACGGAGGGAACGAACGTGAGCGATGCGGTGGGACGAGAGCGGGCCGGACAGCCGGAGAACCTGAGCCGCTTCTTCGTCGAGCGGGCCAATGCCGGCGACGTCGAGGGGCTGGTCGCGCTCTATGAAGCCGACGCGGTGCTGGCGTTCCCCAGCGGGCAGGTGACGACCGGAGCCCAGGCCATCCGCCAGGCCTATGAGCAGATGCTCGCGGACCGACCCCAGTTCGCGCCCGGCGACCAGCGCCCCGCGCTCCACAACGGCGACCTTGCCCTGACCTCGACGCGCACCGCGACCGGAGCCACCGTCGAGGTCGCCCGCCACCAACCCGACGGCACCTGGCTGTGGATCATCGATCACCCCAGCATCCTCGGCTAGCAGACCCAACACTCCTCGCCACGCTGATCGCTCTGGCCCGGACGGGCAGGAATCCCGCAACCGCGCCACGAGTGACGGCGTCCTGCTGGTATGCGGAGACCTAGTGCTGTCCAGGGGACTGCTACGGGTTGCCGAACACACGCTGTCGTGGCCGCCGATGTTGCGCCAGACGATGTGCGGTTCCCCGGCGCGCACCTCCCGCCCGAACTCGAAGGTGGCCCTGCCATCGGGCGCGAAGGGCATCTCCCACACGCCCCGGAGCCCTTCACCCGCTTGATGCGCAGCCGGCGGGTACGGCGGCCGGGCGCTCCCGCAGGTGCGGTGGCAAGCTGTCGGGGACACGCCCGAACCGGTCGGTCCGTTCGTAGGTCGGCATCGCCGCTCAGATGGCGTCGAGGAACGCCTCGGTGGACGAGTAGTGCGTGACGCGCCGACGGCGATGTCCTCGTCGGCCCCGCGCTCCCCGGCCTGCCACGCTTCGCCCCAGAACCACGCCTGGTCGGCGCGGACGCCGAAGCCGGCACCGTTGCCAAGGTTGCAGACTAACCGCTCGTGGCGGTTGAGCGCGCCGAGGGCGAGGACGTGAGCGTCGGCGAGGTCCGCGATGTCGTCGCGGCGCCCGGCGGCCACCTGTAGCACCAGCGGGACGAGGTGGGTCTCGGGGTGGTGGCGCTCGCCGCGCTCCCCGGTGGCCCCCGCGGCGTTGAAGTAGCGCAGCGCGGCCCAGTGCAGCCCGCGTCCCGGCCAGGCCAGCGCCCGCTCGACGAGCAGCTTGGACTCCCCGTAGGCATTCGTGGGGACGGTGGGGTCGTCCTCCAGGATCGGTGGCGCACCCGGTCGCCGTGCACCGCCGCGGTGGAGGACAGTACGAAGCGGTCCACGCCGCCGGTGACCAGGGTCTCCAGCAGCCGCAACGTGGCGGCGGTGTTGTTGCCGAAGAATGCCTCGCGGCGGCGCATCGACTCCGCTTCGATCGACGCGGCGAAGTGCACGCGGGCACGCACCCCGCTGGCGACGACTCTGCCCACCAGGGCGGGGTCCTGCACGGCGCCCTCCACGAGCTCGGCGCCGTCGGGGACGGCGCCGGGGGTGCCGGAGCGCAGGTCGTCCAGCACCACCACGTCGTGGCTCGCGTCGAGCAGTGCGACTGCGGTGGTCGACCCGATGTAGCCGGCACCCCCGGGTGACGAGCACCCTCATGCCGGCGACTCCGGCTCGGTCAGGAAGTCGAGCAGCCGCTCGACAGCCCCGACGAGGGGCTGCTCAAGGTCGGCGTACCCGCGCACGGAGCCCAGGATCCGCCGCCAAAACGCCCGCGGGTCCGCCAGGCCGAGCGCGGCGCAGACCCCCTCCTTCCACGGCCGGCCATGCGGGACCAGCGGCCAGGCCGGGATGCCGACCACCGCGGGGCGCACCGCCTGCCAGACGTCCACGTACGGATGCCCGACCACGAGGACGTGCGGGCCCGCCACCGCCGTCGCCAGGCGCGACTCCTTGCTGCCCGGCACGAGGTGGTCGACGAGGACGCCGAGGCGTCGGCCCGGGCCGGGCGCGAACTCGCGGACCACCTCGGCCAGGTGATCGACGCCCTCGAGGTACTCCACCACGATGCCCTCGGCGCGCAGGTCATCGCCCCACACCTTCTCGACCAGCTCGGCATCGTGCACACCCTCCACGTAGATGCGGGCCGCCCGGGCCACGCGCGCCGGGGCGCGCGGGCCGGCGATCGAGCCCGAGGCCGTGCGGGCCGGAGCGGACGGCGGCGCCGGGCGCGGCCGCACCAGCGTGACCCGCCGGCCGTCGACGGAGAAGACCCCGGGCGCGAGGGGGAACAGCCGTTCCTGGCCGCGGGCGTTGCGCAGCACCGCGGAACCGGCCTCGAGCCGCACCAGCGTTCCGGTGAAGCGCGACGCCCGGTGGTGCACGAGCAGCCCCGGCTCGGCCGGCACCTCGGGGTCCACCGGGCGGGCCCGGGCGCGCGCGGCCAGGACGTCACGCCCGTACGGGTCGCCGGTCACGGCTGGCCGAGCTCGGCGTCCACCTGGAATACCACCTGGTCGAACTGGTCGCTGAAGTCGGTCAGGCCGCCGAAGGTCACGGCGGTCTCACCGGGGGGCAGCGGGGCCACGGCGCCGGTCGCGGCGCCGACCTGGTTCCCGGCCATCAGGACGTAGGCGGTGAAGATCGCGCCGCGCACGTCGGGACCCACCTCGACATCGGTGATCCTGAAGACCCCTACGAGCTGCTCGTCGCCGGTGGGGATCGGGCTGGCCACCTCCGGCGGGGACGCCACCGTGGTCGCCTCCACCTCCGACGACTGCGCGGACGGACCGAGCCGCGGCGGGCCGGGCATGGGTGCTCCGCGGGTCGAGGCGGCGTCCGGCGCCGGACGCACGAGGGGCGGCACCCGGTCACGCTGCGCGGGGGCAGCGTAGCGGCGGCGAAGCCCGAGGATGCGCTAGCCGACGCGGGCCGAGGCGCGCACCAGGTGCGAGCGCCCGAGCAGGAACGCCAGACCGTATGCCGCCGCGGTGAGGATGAGCAGTGGCCGGTAGCCTACGAGCAGGGCGGCGTACTCCAGCAGCCCGCCGACCATCGCGCCGAGCAGGTTCGCCCCGAAGGCGGTGGTCGAGGACCCGACGTCGGCGAAGCGCTGGGTGAACACGAGGTTGGCCAGGAAGATCGGCGCGAAGGCGAGCACCACCGCGACGATGAAGCGCGGGATGGACGGCAGCGTGAGCAGCGCCGAGGTGGGCACGGCAAAGGCCACCGCGAGGGCGACGACGAGCGCCGCGTACAGCCGCGTCGGGTGCGGGAGCCGCACCCGTTTCGCGACCTCGATCGCGATGTACACCGACACCAGCACCCCGGCGAACACCAGCGCGTTCACGAACCAGGTGGTGCCGAACAGCAGCGCGAACTGCACAACGCTCTTCGTCTCCAGCAGCAGGAACGCTACGCCCATGAAGAACAGGTCCGCGTAGGGGCGCATCTGGCTTAGCGGGCCGGCCGCCACCCGGATGACGGCCAGCGACGCGAGCAGGATCAGCGCCATCGTGAGCGCGTAGAAGCTGGGCAGCCCCGGCGAGCGCAGGTAGAGGAACGGGTAGTCGTCGTTGACCGGGGCCGGCGCCGGGGAGGTCAGCGGAGTCCAGCGCTCGGCGCAGTTCAGCGCCTCGGGCTCGCTGCTCACCGACAGCAGCGCCAACCCGGCGGAGCCCTCGACCCGGTCCACGCACGGCGACTGGTCGTAGGCCTGCGCCAGGGTCCCCGCCAGGCGGTCGACCAGCCAGTCCTGACGGTAGTAGTTGTACATGGAGAACACGCCGCCGGGCGCCAGCCGCTCGCGGGCCTGCTCCATAGCGCCGGTGGTGAACAGGTAGCTCTCCAGGCGCAGCGAGGACTGGCCCGACACCAGCGTCAGAGAGTCCGGCAGGGCGAACAGGATGAGGTCGTAGAGGGTGTCGGTGCGCTCGAGGAAGGCGCGGCCGTCGTCGATGTGCAGCGTGACGCGCGGGTCGTCGTAAGGGCGCTCGGGGTTCAGTTCCTGGCCGATCTCGGCCAGGCGGGGGTCGATCTCGACCGCGTCCACGTGCTGCGCGCCGTTGGCCAGGGCGATCGCCACGTCGCCGCCGTTGCCCGCGCCCACCACCAGCACGTTGCGCAGCGGGTTGTCCTGCGCGCGCTCGTAGGGCAGGAAGTAGATGGGCTCACGGGCGTTGCGCCGCGCAGTGGTCTGGACTTCCTGGTGCGGGATGCCGTTGACGTCCACGAGCACCGAGGCGTCGTCGCCGGTCCCCTGCTCGGTGGTGGTCACCTTGTAGTAGGGCGACCAGCTGTCGCCGGCGGCGAGGCTCTCGATGCCCAGCAGGACGACCAGGACGACCAGCGCGAGCCGCGACGCGAGCGGCAGGAGCACGCGGCGCCCGTCCACCCCCACCGCGAGGAACACCGCGGCGGCCACCACGCCCCACGCGACCGGCGGCGCCCGCAGGAACGACAGGATCGAGAAGCCGGCGATGCCCAAGATCGAACCCGCAACGTCGAGGCGGTAGGCCTCCAGCGGCTCAAAGGCGGCGAACGCGCGGGCGACGCCCTGCCCGATCATCCCCAGGACCGTGGCAACGGCGAGGAACACGATCGGCAGGGTCACCCAGGTCGGCAGCCCCGTGGTGGCGCCACCGAAGTAGATGAGCTGCTCGCCCGCCCGGTCGATCTCCACGGGAAACAGGAAGACAAAGGCGATGAGTGCGGCCAGCGCGACAGGCGCCCAAGGGAAGGCGTTGAAGCGAGCGTTCGCGCGCAGGAACCCGACGCCGATGCCGAGGAAACTGCCGAGCAGCACGAAGTTCGAGAAGTACGACAGGTAGACCACGTTGGAGCCGGCCCAGCGGATCAGCGCGAGCTCCACGAACAGCATGAGGAAGCTCAGCGCGATCAGCCGCGGGCCGGGGGCGAGCCCGCGGGAGGGCACGGCCGCGTTCGGGCGATCCAGGACGTCCACCACCGCGCGCGCGCACCTTCCCACCGACGACCTTCCGGAGGGCTGCACGCTAGCGGACCGCGGGCGGGAGGCCAATCCAGCCCGCCCGTGCCGGTGGACCACGCAGCAGGTACAACTTTACTCTGAGTGATATCGCTCCCCCGCGGAGCGCCGCGTCTCATCACGACGGAGGTTTGCCTTGGATGTACAGCGGTTGGGCGGCGGGCTCATCGCCGCCCGCTCGGCGGACGTGGGCGCGGCGCGTGAGCGAGCCCGGGGACGCCGTCTCGCCGTGCTGGCAGCGGTGCTCGGCCTGCCCCTCGTGCTGCTGTGGTACCGCATCCTGGACGGGCGCCCGTTCGACGTCTTCGCCCTGCCCCCGGCACCGCAGGATCCGCTGCTCGTGCTGTTGCCGCTAGTGATCATCGCGGCCCTCGGCGCGGTGGTGCTCATGCCGCTGGCCTCCGGCCGCAGCCCGCACGTTCGCTTCCGCCCCGAGCAGCTGGACGTGACGCTCGCGGACGTGAAGGGTATCGACGGCGTCGTCGACGAGGTCGTCCGCACCCTCAACACCTTCCTCGGGTACGCGCTGTACCGCGACAAGCTGGGCGGGACGCCGCGCCGGGGACTGCTGTTCGAGGGCCCGCCGGGCACGGGCAAGACCCACCTGGCCAAGGCGATGGCCCGTGAGGCCGGCGTGCCGTTCCTCTACGTCTCCTCCACCAGCTTCCAGTCCATGTGGTACGGCGCGACCGCGCGCAAGATCCGCAGCTACTTCCGCGCGCTGCGGCGGGCGGCGCGGCGCGAGGGCGGCGCGATCGGTTTCATCGAGGAGATCGACGCGATCGCGGGCTCCCGCGGCGGGGTCGCGTCGTCGGCGTCCCTGCCGGCCGGCGGCAGCCCCGTGAGCGCGGCCTGCACCTCACCCTGGCGCGCGTCCTCGGCCACCGCATTGGGCATGGCGCCTCCGCTGGGCACGGCGGCGGCGCCGGGCGCCGAGGTCTCACGCATGGGCATGAGCGAGGGCACCGGCGGCGTGGTGAACGAGCTGCTCGTGCAGCTGCAGTCCTTCGACACCCCGCCGCCCCTCGACCGCGCCTACAACGCCGTGGCCGCCGCGCTGAACGCGTTCCTGCCGGCCCACCGCCAGGTGCGCGAGCGCGCGGCCGGCTACGCCAACGTGCTGGTGATCGCGGCGACGAACCGGGCGGACACCCTGGACCCGGCGCTGCTGCGCCCCGGCCGCTTCGACCGGCGGTTGCCCTTCGAGCTGCCCGCGCAGCAGGCGCGGCGCGCGCTGCTCGATCACTTCCTCGGCCGCAAGGCGCACGCAGCCGAGCTTGACAGCGACACGGCGCGCGACGAGGTCGCCGGCCAGACCTTCGGCTACACCCCCGTCATGATCGAGCACCTGCTGGACGAGGCGCTCGTGCTCGCGCTCAAGGGTGGCCGCGACGCGCTGTCGCGCGCGGACATCGCCGAGGCGCGGCTGGTCGCCCAGGTCGGGCTCAAGCACCCCGTGGCGTACACCGCGCGCGAGCGCGAGGTCGTGGCCACCCATGAAGCAGGCCATGCGACGACGGCCTACCTCTGCGGAACTCGGCGTCTCGAGGTCCTGTCGATCGTGAAGCGGGCGGGCTCGCTGGGCCTGCTGTCGCACGGCGACCTGGAGGAGGTCTGGACTCGGTCCCGTGAGGAGAGCTACGCGCTGGTCGACATCGCGCTGGGTGGCATGGTCGCCGAGGAGCTGTGGTTCTCGACGGCGGGGACCGGTCCGACGTCGGATCTCGCCGCGGCCACTGAGGGCGCCTGCCAGATCGTGGGCGCCAGCGGGATGGCCGGGTCCCTCGTGTCGCTCGCCGCGGTGTCGGCCACCGCCTTTGCCGACATGAATCTTGTCGGCCGGGTGCTGGCTGATCCGGTCGCGCGGCCCGCCGTGGACCGGCTCCTCGCCGACTCGAAGGCGCGTGTGCGTGCGTTGCTGCACGCCAACCGCCACCTCGTGGAGGCGCTGCGCGGCGCCCTCATCGCGCGTGACGAACTCGTGGGCCCGCAGATCACCGAGGTGATCGAGGCGGCCGGCCCGCCGGTGCGCGACTTCGCCGCGGATCTGCGCGCCGGCGCCGACCCCGCCCCCGCCGAACGTCGCGGCGCGCTGCGCCGCGACTAGCCCAGGCCCAGCTTCCGGGAGCAGGCCGGCCAGGCGCCCCAGCCCTGGCGCGACTGCAAGATCTCCCCGCGGCGGATCTGCTCGTCGCGGCTGTTCTCGTGCGGGTACCCCGAGCCGCCGACCGCGCGCCACGAGGACAGCGAGAACTGCAGCCCGCCGTAGTAGCTGTTGCCGGTGTTGATCGACCAGTTCCCGCCCGACTCGCACTCGGCGAGGGCATCCCACACGCTGCCGCTCGGCGCCGTCGGCGCCGGGTCTGCGGGCGCGTCGTCCTCGGTCGGGGCGTCGTCCTCGGTCGGGGCGTCGTCCTCGGTCGGGGCGTCGTCGTCCTCGGCCGGCTCGGCGGCGACCACACGGGCCGTCGGGGTGGGGTCTGGCACGGGGAGCGCGCGCTGGGCGAGTTGCTCGTCAGCGGCGGGGCAGCGCAGCGCCTGGCCCACGAAGAGGAGCTCGGGGTCCTCCAGGTCCGGGTTCGCGTCGTAGATCCGGCGCCAGTCCGACCCGCAGCGCTCGGCGACCGTGCCGAGCGTCTCCCCCGGCCCCACGGTCTGGGTGACCGGGACGGGCGCCGGCGCCGGGGCCGGCTCGGGCGCCGGGGCCGGTGGGGCCTCGGCGGTCGTCGTCTCGGGCGCCGGCTCCTCGGACTCCTGCTCGGTCGCTGAGGGGGTCGTGCGCTGCGGGGGCGCCGGACGCGGCAGCGAGGCGACGCTCGCGGAGTTCACGAAGCCGACCCCGCCGTCGCCGGCGTCCAGCAGGTTCGTGGCCGCCAGCCCCACGACGGTGCCGAGCACGAGGAACAGCGCGGTCGCGGAGGCGACGACGACGTTGCGCGACGTGGCCCGGCGCGGCGCGCTGCGGTGGCGCCGCAGCGTTGCGGTCTCCGCGGAGTCCTCGAAGAACGCCGGGTCCGAGAACAACTCCAGCGCCAGCCCGGTGCCGACGGGCTCCTCGGAGGAGTCGTTCGCGTCGTGCCGTTCGGCCTGGCGGTCCTGAGCAGGCATATGTCCCCGCGCGTCGCAGTCGAGTGGATCCACACGTGCGCACGCTGACAAACGCGCCTGAGTTGGGATCCGGGTCCGCCGCCCGAGCGGACCTCGCCGACCGCGCCCTTCCCGGCACGGTGGCTCGTGGATGCCGTGGGCACCCGGTGCTGCGAGGAGGGACGCTATCGTCGCTGTGCTGCGGCACAAGGCCGCGAGGCGGCCATCGGTACAGGCGGTCGCGGCCCCAGAGCAGAACGGGGCGCCGCGAGACTCGCGACGCCCCGCCCCTTCCTACCGGGTGCTGAGCAACGGCCTACCGCAGCCCGAGCCGACTGCTGCAGGCCGGCCAGGCACCCCAGCCCTGACGGGCCTGGAGTTGCTCGGCGCGTGCGATCTGGTCCTCGCGGCTGGCCTGCGAGGCGGTGCCGGAACCGCCGACCGCCTCCCACGAGCTCTGCGAGAACTGCAGTCCTCCGTGGTAGCCGTTGCCGGTGTTGATCGACCAGTCGCCACCCGACTCGCAGGCTGCGAGCTGATCCCACACCCCGGTGCCCGCAGGGGCGGCCGGAGCCGGAGCGGCGGCCCGTGCGGAACGCCCGGCGGAACTCGCGGACGGCGCGGCCTGCTCGGACGACGCGCCCCGCCGGCGCGATGCCACGACCGGAGCGGGGGGCGGTGGCGGAGCCGGGAGGGCCCGGCGGTCGAGCACGGCGTCGGCCGCGGGGATGGTCACCACCAGGCCGACCTCGATCAGGTCCGGGATCACGATCTGCGGGTTCGCGTCGTAGAGCCGGCGCCAGTCCGAATCCCCCGTCAGCCCGAACTGCCTGCCGATCTTGGTGAGGGAGTCCCCCGGCGCCACCGTGTAGGTCTGCGCGGGCGCCGCCGGGACGGGGGTCTCGGCGGGGGGCTGGGCGGAGGCCGCGGGTGCGGCGACGACGCCGAGCGACAGGGTGGCTACGGCGGTTGCGACGACGGTTTTCAGACGGTGCGACCGCGGACCCGCGATCGCTGCCGCGTCGGTGAGCACAGCAGAGTCGACGTTCATGGTTCCTCACTGCTAGCAATGACGCGGACGCACCACGACGACGACCCGTGTCAGGGTCTGGTCATGGGGATCCGGGCCCGTCATCTGGACGGGCCTAGCCGGGCGTCCTTCCCGACGCCTGGCCTGCGGCTCGTGACCACTCCCCTGGGTGCCAAAGGGGCCAGTGGTGAACGAACCGGCTCTTCATCGCACGGCTCGCTGGCCTCGCGATGCCCGAGCGCTGCCCGGGAAGCTGAGCCAACGTAGCGAACAGACTTCATCGCTCAAGGCTGAAACCTGTCCAACAGGACTAAAACGGACAGGCATATACAGGCTATTAGTCATGTTTATGGCGTCCGGGGAACACTCAGCCACCCGTCCGAGTGGACAGGCAGGCCTCAGCGAGGTGCTTACGAACCCGTGTCTCCAGGGAGGAGTAGCCCGCAGCGCCCGGGGGAACCGAAGTCGTGCCGGCGCCCCACTTC